>Ga0136561_1000197_pt1 | contig 21665 bp, 15 predicted proteins | sample AntRauMeHopE1498_FD_104641 | JGI IMG/M metagenome (GOLD analysis project Ga0136561, IMG submission 104641) | Saline lake microbial communities from Rauer Islands, Antarctica - Metagenome Hop E1 #498 | ecosystem: Environmental > Aquatic > Non-marine Saline and Alkaline > Saline | place... | reverse complement strand
CGACATAAATTTTTTAGGGAAACCTCAAACCTCAAACCTCAAACCTCAAACCTCAAACCTCAAACCTCAAACCTCAAACCTCAAACCTCAAACCTCAAACCTCAAACCTCAAACCTCAAACCTATTCCCCAGAATTAGAGGTTTTTCATCATTTGAAGTACGCGCTCTGCATTGGTGGTTAGATCAGACAATATTTTCTTTACGTCTTCATCTTGTATGTGTGCAACAAAATCGGTCATTGTACTATGTTGAATAATTTTGCCGCCTTTCAAAAGAATGATTTCATCTGCAATATCTATGGCATCAATTAAATCATGGGTGATGAAAACCATTGAAGTGCCCACTTTTTTAATCAACAATCGAATTTCTTGTCGCAGTGCCGTTTTCAGATTTGAATCTAGATTGCTAAAAGGCTCATCTAAAAGCAGCAATTCGGGCTTTAGTGCCAATGTTCTGGCAATGGCAACGCGCTGTTCTTGCCCGCCACTTAGCGTTGCAGGATAAACATTGGCGTATTCCTGCATTTTAATTAGTGCTAAGAGAGACTTTACAATAGATTCATCTTTTTTCTTAAGCCCAAATGAAAGATTTTCTACAACTGTAAGATGCGGGAACAAAGCAAAATCTTGAAATACTAGCCCTACCTCTCGTTTATCAGGAGAGCATATTTTTGTGTCATCGCTTACGGTTTTCCCATTAATACTAATTTTGCCGCTATTTGGTCTTTCAAGTCCAGCAATTAGCCTAATAAGTGTTGATTTCCCACTTCCACTTTCCCCAACAATGGCACAAATTCTGCCCGTTTTCATTGAGAAATTTACATCTGATAAGGCAAATTTTTTCCCATCATAACTTTTTGAAAGCGATTGTATATCTAAGATATTTTTCATGTCTTTTATAAGAATAAATTATTCAAATCTATTCGCTTCTTTCGGTGATTTTTCATTTATTTTATTCCAATAACTTACAAAAATCATTACACAAGAAATTATCGCTATTAGTAAAAGTGCTGGAATTGCAGCTTCTGCAACTCGTTCGTCATCAGCATATTCATAGGATTTTGTTGCCAAGGTCTGCAGTGTGTAAGGCTTCAAAATAAGTGTGAGGGGAAGTTCTTTTAAGATGTCTACAAACACCAATAAAAATGAGCTAACCAAGGTGTATCTCAAAAGTGGAAGTTCAATCTTAAATAGTGTTTTTATTTTGCTAGAAGCTAGTAAATAGGATGATTCAGATAGATATTTTCCGAACTTTAAAGAATTGGCTTCTATGGGGTTATATGAAACGGCTAAGAATCGAAAGATGTAGGCATAAATAAGTACTACACTACTTCCGTAAAATAGAAATCCGATGTTTAAGCCTATATAATCACTGAAAAAATTAATAATACTTTGGCTACTTCTGATGATACCAATACCAATGATAGCGCCAGGTATAACATAGCCAATAGTTGCAATTCGTTTAAAAAAGTTTAAATATTTCAAATTATTCCAACGCGAAAAATATACCAACATAATCGACATAGTTACTATGAAGAATGCTGCTACGCCTCCAACAAATAAACTTTGTAGTGCTATTGTTAGTAAAGCCGTATTGAACATGGTATGAAAGGTTAAATATCCCCAATACAGTAATTGTATAACAGGCAGTAAAAATCCAAATAAAACGGGAATCAATAGAATGCTGTAGTACACATATTTTTTCTTTCCCGATAAAAGCACTCTTTTACGTTGTTCTGGCTCTAGAGTAGTAATTCTTAGCGCATAAGATTTTTTGCGCCTATACCATTTCACCAAAATATTAAGCAGGAATACCAAAGCCACTAAAATGGCCGACAGATATATGGCCGACTGAATATCTTCTAGGGCTGTCCATGTTCTAAATATCCCAGTGGTGAAGGTATTTATACCAAAGTATTTAGCTGCGCCGTAGTCGTTTAGCACTTCCATGATTACCAAAAATAAACCACCAATAATAGCTGGTGAGGCTAAGGGAAGCGCAATGCGAAAAAAATACCGTTTACTTGAGGCGCCGAGTAATGTGGCGGTTTCTTGAATAACCTTCGGGAAACTGATAAACATGGTTTTGGCGCCAACGTACACATAGGGGAATAAAGAAAAGCTCAAGACCCAAATTAAACCTTGGATGTTCATCATTTCGATTTTTTGCAGCGGTAGGCCAATGGCTTGCAGCCAACCTATTAACAAGCCTTGGTAGCCAAGCAAGCCGACATAGGTGTAAGCCATTATGTAAGATGGGATGGCTAGTGGCAGAAATAGCAACGATTCAATGAGGCTGCGAAAGCGAAAATCGTACTTACAAACTATCCATGCGGCTGAAGTGCCAATGCTAAAGCTGAGGAGACTGGTTCCAAGAATTAGAATGACAGAATTTTTGATATAATCAAATAAAAAGTAGGTAGTAATGTGTTGCCACATTTCCCCAACCCCGTTAAAGAGGTAAAAAAGAATAGAAAGTGCGGGTATAGAAATGAACAAACCAATGGCCAAAACATAAAATGACCATTGGTTCGAATCTCTTTTAAGATGCTTTAGTTTAAATGTCACCTTTGTTTTTATTTCCAACCAACCTCATCAAAAGTAATGACCGCCTCTTTATTTAACTCGCCAAGTTTAGCTAACGCTAAAGAATCTTCCTTGAAGCTTCCCCAAGATTTTAGTAGTTCAGAACTTTCAGCATTAGGGTTAACTGGGTACTCATAATTTGCTTCTGCAAATAGCTCTTGAATCTCTTTGCTCGCTAAAAATTCCACAAACTCGATAGCTGCTTTTTTATTGGGTGCGTATTTGGTTATACCTATGCCGCTTACATTAATATGTGTACCTTCTCCTGCTTGATTTGGGAAGAAAATACTAATGGCATTGCCTGCTTCAACTTCATTTGGATCTTCTGAATTGATCATATTGCCAATATAGTAGGTATTAACAATAGCTAAATCGCCTTCACCGGCTAAAATAGCTTTTACTTGATCGCGATCATTTCCTTTTGGCGTGCGAGCAAAGTTATTGACCATGCCCTCAGCCCAAATTTTTGCGTTTTCTTTTCCTTTATTGGCAATAATTGAAGCCATTAAAGACTGGTTGTAGATATTGCCTGAAGAACGAATCAGGATTTTATTATTCCATTTAGCATCAGTTAATGCTTCATAAGTAGATAATTCGTCTGCATTTACGCGGTTTTTGTCATAAACAATAACCCTGGCTCTTTTGGTTAAAGAAAACCAGTTATTGTCGCTATCTCGAAACTGTTCTGGAATAGTGGTAGTCAGAAAATCTGATTCGACGGATTGCAATAGCCCCATTTCTTTGGCACGAACAAGTCTTCCCGCATCAACGGTCATTAATAGATCTGCTGGTGACTGGTCTCCTTCGCTCTCTAATTTCTGCATAAGTTCATCGGCACTGGCTTTTACCACGTTTACCGTTATGCCTGTTTTATCTTCAAATTTCTTAATAATAGCTTTATCGGTGTCGTAATGACGGTGTGTGTAAAGCGTAATAGACTGATTATCTTTTGCCGTTTCCTTAGACGATTTTTCTGCAGTACAGGAAATGAATAATCCCAAAAATAGTAGTAATAATAGACGCATATATATTTTAACCGAGTTATTAGTAATGTGTTCTTAAAGATACGTATTTGGACTAAATCTTAATAAATTTAATTTACCTACGGCTGAAAAAGTACATTGGCATCATTCATTAAGCTTATTCAATCTGTTTTAACCACAAAGCGAACGAAGTTTTATTATCATGAAGGCCATTAAGTAGCATCAATAAGCCATATTTGAGTAGTTGGTGAACCTCGTGCCTTCTTTGTAAACCTCGCGGTTAAACTTTTTATGCTAAACCCGTTCAACACTTATCGTTCGACACTAAAAATCTATAGCCTTTCAACTCAGTCCAAGTTCAAAGTTCGTCCAATTTTTTTGCTAGACAGTTAATTGATTACTGAATCATGGGTTTTTACGAGCATAATTATTGGAATCTATTATCAAGCATAAACCAGCCTGAAAAAGCACTAAAGCAAAGGTTCCGTACCAGAACCATTCATTGCCCTGAAGTTTATTTAATCCAGCATCTATAGCCATTGATAGACCACTTCCGGTAAGAAGTAAGCCTGAAACAGCTTCTAGGAGCCATTGTTTACGATTTTCTTGTTTCATGAGAGGTCCTGCAATCGCTGCGCGTTTGCTTAGGTGTGAGGTGATAGGTTTTGACTCATACCTGGCAATAAGAAATTAACTATATAAAATTATAACTATTTGTCTGGCAAGGACGCAAATTTTTAGGAAAACCTCAAACCTTGGTCTGTAAACATTTAATCCCACTGGGATATTTAGATCTAGCTCGTTGCTAAGATTTTACCTCTGAGGAATAGCCTATTCATTTCTCAATTGATTCATGGAGCCCTCCTAAAATAATCATTATTGCTCAGCACCCATCATTCTTTGCGTTATTTCTCTCATTTTCGCTGTCCGTTGTCTGATATTAATTAAAACCAACGAGATCCTGAATCAAACTCTCCGCTTGCGCGGATAGCTGTTCAGGATGACGGGGGTGGAGCTGCGTTTTTGTGCCAGGCGGAAAGCGTCCCTTCGGGAAGCAAAAATTTAGGCCAGTGAATAATTTATAATTCATAATTTTCCACTCAGCACTTATCACTCACAGCCCATACCTCAACCTTGGTCTATAATCGAATAATCCCCCAAACTAAGTAATCTCGTCGCCACATTTTTTACAGAATAGGGCATCGATATCGTGGTCTTCAAAGCCACAATTTCTACAAACTTGAGTCGAAATTTTTAGGGATGCTTTTTTGGTAAGCTCGGCCGAAACAATTCCCGTTGGAACTGCAATGATACCATATCCAGCTATCATAATAATTATGGCAAAAAATTGTCCTAGTGGGGTTTGTGGGGAGATATCACCATAACCCACCGTTGTGAGTGTAACCACAGCCCAATAAATACTTCTAGGAATACTTGTATAGCCATTTTCAGTTCCTTCTATCAGATACATTAATGAGCCCACAATCACGGTTAGTGAAATAACGGTAAACATGAATACTAGGATCTTTCTTTTCGAAGCGACTATAGCTTCATTTAATTGATCTATTTCTTTTAGATATTGGGTGAATTTTAGTACCCTGAAAATCCTAAGCACTCTCAAGAAGCGAATGACCAGCAAAATTTGTGTACCTGGTAGAATAAGGCTGAGGTAGGTTGGTAATATGGCAAGCAGATCTATTACACCAAAAAAGCTGTAAGCATAGGCTTTAGGCTGCTTGACCGACACAAGCCTTAGTATATATTCAATGGTGAATATTCCTGTGAAAAACCATTCTAACTGCAAAAAAAGCTTGCCGTACTGCTGATTATAGCTTGCAACACTATCTAACATTACAATGAGTACGCTTACCAAGATGCAGGTCATTAGCACAATGTCAAACACTTTACCTGTACGAGTATCTGATTCAAAAATTAATTCATGAAGTTTATTTCGCCAATTCTTCTTTTTGCTTTCGCTCGTCATACTAAGGTAAGTGCTAATGAAAATGGAGATGGTACTATTCCTTTATTTTAGCCAATAATTAGCAAAGATAATGTATCGTTTGGCAAAATCTAGAATAAGCTAGAGCAGGCTATTCAGAGATTGTGTCATTCAGCATTCCTTCCGATCTCACAGGGATGATTTCTGCCTAAAGTTGGGTATCTTTAATATTGTTAAATCTATATGAAAAAGACTGCGCAAAGCAGTTTATGGTAAGAACAATTTGATAGAAGAGAGAAAATTATGGAACAAAGAAAACCAGTCGTACTCATGATTTTAGATGGGTGGGGCATAAGGGAATTCGAAGAAAACAACGCAGTAACACACGCAAATACCCCGAACTATAACAATTGGCTAAAGACTATTGAGCGGTCAGTGGTTGACGCTTCAGGTGAAGCCGTTGGATTGGTAGCCGAGCAAATGGGTAATTCCGAGGTTGGGCATCTGAACCTTGGTGCAGGTCGCATTATTTATCAAGATATTTTACGCATCGACAAATCTATAAAGGAAGGAAGTTTCTTTGAGCTAGATGGCCTGGTAAAAGCGGCTAAATATGTGAAAAGTGAGAAGAAAAAAATCCATCTAATTGGCCTATTAACTACTGGTGGGGTACATGCGCACACCCGACATTTATACGCATTGCTAGATTTATGCGATAAATTCGAAATAGAACCAATTGTCCATGTTATCACCGATGGCCGTGATATGCCTTCTGATTCAGGACTTGGTTTAGTGGAAGAATTAGAAGCTCGTTTAGCTAAAACGGGAAATGGCCGAATTGCTACGGTTAGTGGTCGATATTTTGCAATGGACCGCGATAAACGTTGGGAGCGCTCTGGTTGGGCTTACAATAATATGACCAAAGGCCAGAAAGAAAGAGTGTTTAAAACTGCGTCAGAGTGCGTGAAAGCAGCTTACGCAGAAAAAGTAACCGATGAATTTGTAAAACCAGCAGTTATCTCGCAAAAAGACGATAAAGATGTACTTTTATCTGAAGGCGATGCGGTAATAATCTATAATTTCCGCGCAGACCGCCAGCGTCAAACCTTGCACTTGCTTTATAACGACAATGACCATGATCAGCAGCCAACTAAAGCGGTTAAGGATGTTCACGCATTTACCTTTACCGAGTATGTTGGAGGGCAGCAAGCAGAAATTATTTATCCATCGATAGAGATTAAAAATACCTTAGCTGAGGTAATCAGTAAGGCCGGTTTGCGACAATATCATATTGCGGAAACCGAGAAATATCCACATGTTACCTATTTCTTTAATGGTGGGGTGGAAACTCCATATCCAGGCGAAGAACACGTGGTCGTGCCTTCCCCAAAAGTGGCTACATACGATTTACAGCCAGAAATGAGTGCCTATGAGCTTACTGAAACCCTATCTGCTAGAATAGATGAAGGCGTAGACGATTTTATTTTGGTGAATTTTGCTAATCCAGACATGGTAGGACATACGGGAAACTTGAAAGCTGCTGCAAAAGCCGTAGAAACGGTGGACGAATGTGCTGGGAAATTAGTGAAGCAAATAACTGAAAAAGGTGGGATTGCGCTGGTAACGGCAGATCACGGGAACTGTGAGATTATGGTAGATGAAGCGACGGGCAAGCCTCATACGTACCATTCCACAAATCCAGTAAGTTTCTTTGTAATTGGTACGCAACCAAAAGAATACTTTACGCTTCGTCCAAGAGCCATACTTGGTGATGTTGCTCCAACCGTTTTAAAGCTCTTAGGTGTTGAACAACCAGCTGATATGACCGGCGTGAGTATTGTGGAAGAGGTGAATCCTAAGTAAAACCTATTCACTGAATAGCTATTTCTTGCAGGAAAATAAAAAAAGCTCTTTAGATTTGTCTAATGGGCTTTTTTTTGGGAAGGTTTCAGCCCTTTCCGCTGCGGCCTATTGAGCTTACTTTTCTAGAACACTACTAAATTATTACAGATTTAAAAGTTTTTAACTACTTATTAACTGCTGTGCGTTAGATCTGTGTTTTTGGTAGTTCCTCTACACCCTTTTTCTTCTTTTTGTAGCTAGGCTTAAAGCTTTCAGGCATGGATATTCCGCCAGAAACGATAAATTTCATTACATCTGCGGCAGGTAAATCTAGTGTCTGCACATTTTCTCTAGGTACGAAGAATAAATTCCCGGATATATTATAGGAGTGAGGTAAATATACTGCAATGGTATCCTTATCTAAGCCGAGGGGGGACACATCTTCTAGGGTTATGAAACCAAATCGGCGAATTTGCTCAGCTTTATCTAAGGTAACCACCACAGGATGGTTGAATTTCTTTTTATTCCCCACAAAGGCTTCTAACAAATCTTTAATGGATGAATAAATAATATTCACTATAGGAAGTTTGGTCAATAAGCCTTCTCCCCAAGAAATAAGCGGTTTCACTAAGAAGGTGCTACTCATTACACCAATGGTAGTGATAGACACCAAAATGATTAGTAGCCCTAATCCAGGAATATTTTGGATGGTTATGAGTTTATCTACCCATAGAAAGGACGCAAAAAGTACGTAGACGGTTGTTGCAGTGGGAACAACTAACAATAAACCTTGGAAGAAAAAGCGAGCTAGTTTAGATAACATAGATAAAGAGACTTTAAATTATTGAGTGGTAATTTACTGAGCTTCTAGTTAATAACTACATGGGAATACTAACTTCGCTAGTGCTCAGAGGTATTAACTCGCTTCGCTAACGCTCAGAAGGATTACTCAACCGAGTTGCTCGTAGTATTTATTGCTTTTCTTAGCATCATTGTTAGAGAAATGCATTGACTTAACATAGAATCTACTTTTGTTCCTTCTATGAAGTTTAAGTCACCTAGAAGTTTCAACCAGTATTGTGTCTCAAGTGACTCTCTATATGATAGAGATAGTTTGTGAGAGAACTCTTTTCTTGAAAAAGCACCAAATGCCTTATTAATATTTGCGCCAATTGATGTGCCAGAGCGAATAATTTGTTTACTTAAAATATACTCGCGTTGTTCTCGTTGGATTTTAATTGATTCTCGAACAATTTCTAGAGCAAAAGTATAGGAATCAGTTATTAGTTTAGATTTCTGCATGGTATGTAATTAAAATGACTGTCGAATCGAAATAAGTGAAACAGAAACAACAAAGTCAACTTACTTCATGAAATACCTCTGAGCGCAGCGAAGGTTTTTCCCTAGGCGAAGCCGAAATACCTCTGAGCGAAGCGAAGAAATACCTTTGCGAAGCAAATAAACCCACGAAAGAGCGTAAGCGATTGAGTAATTCTACGAATTTCGACGCCGTCGAAAGAGTAATCCCACGAGCGAAGGGTTATCCTAAAACTTCAACTCTGTTTGAGACGATCGGCCAAAGCTATCCTCAACTTTGAGGTTGTTCTTATCGCCAATGTGCTCTTGTAGCTCAGTACGAAGTTGCTGAATCGTGAGACCACTTTTTAGTGAGCCTGCTCTAGCTACCGAAATTCTGCCTGTTTCTTCTGAAACCACCAAAACAAAGACATTACTAGACTCGGTTACACCTACTGCTGCACGGTGTCGTGTTCCAAAAACTCGGGAAATATTGGGATTTTGAGATAGCGTTAAATAAACACTAGCGCGCTCAATTCGGCCATTTCTTATTACAACGGCACCATCATGTAAGGGAGTATTTCTATTGAAAATGGTAAGCAATAAATCCCTACTTACATCAGCCTGTATCAAGGTTCCAGGATTAATTACGTCTTGCAGTGAGGCATTTCTGGCAAATACGATGAGCGCACCCGTTTTTTCTTTCGCCATAATCTTAACGGCCTCAATCACTTCATCAAAAACCGGATAAGAGTCACCGGTATTGAATAAACGGTCTATTTGCGCATTCCTACCTAAACTATAAAGCAGTTTTCTAATTTCTGGCTGGAAAATAATTACCACCGCTAAAACCCCAATTTCCAGAATACTGCTAATAATAAAGTTGATGGTGGTTAGCCCTAAAATACTTACCAAAGCATTTAGTCCGATAACGGTAATTAACCCGATAGTTGCCTGAATGGCAAAAGAACCCCGAATCCATCGATAAAGATAGACTAAGATGAAGGCAATTATAGCTACTTCAATTAAATCTTTAAATCCAAACTCAAGAAAACCTATGGGGAACAACGTTCTTTGGCTAAAGTGTTGACAATTAACGCAATATCGTAATGTTTTATGCCTTTAAAAAGCTCAACAGATAAGCGTAAAATAAAAAGAACGGCAAAAAATGGAAAAGCATAAATTTCCATTCTATAAAAAGCTGCAATTTGGCTAACTTCATCCAACCTTAAATCATCTACGGGGAGTAGCTTTGCTCGTTCAATTACTTAGTCCTGAAGACCTAAATAGAACCATAACTCGATTGGCGCATCAAGCTGTAGAGCGTTTCGATAATTTAGAGCATTTTGCCCTAGTAGGTTTGCAGACAAGAGGCGTGTTTTTGGCAAAAAGAATGGCAGAGCATATCGAGAGTTTGTACCAAACAGAAGTGAAGCTGGGCGTTTTAGACGTTACTTTTTATCGAGATGATTTTCGCACAAGTACCAGTAAAAGTCTACCAGAGGCAAAAATCACTGAAATTCCTTTTGATTTAACCAATATGAATATTCTTTTGGTAGATGATGTGCTTTATACTGGTAGAACTATACGCTCTGCCATGGAAGCCTTAAACAGTTTCGGAAGACCCGCAGAAATACGCCTTTGCACCATAGTTGATCGCGGACATAGAGAGTTACCCGTGGCCCCAGATATTACGGGACTTCAAGTGCCAACCCATGAAAATGAGCGTGTTGAGGTTCATGTAAAGGAAGTGGACGGACAAGATGGGGTCTTCATTAGAAGGAAAAATAAGGTGCTAAATTTTACTAGTGATCAACCGAAGGAGGCTAAATAAATGAGTACTCAGGACAACGAAACTACCGAGTACCAATTTAAACAAAAGCATTTGATCGGATTAGCTGATTACTCTGCGGCAGATATTAATCATGTGCTAAGTCAGGCAACCAATTTTCGGGAAATACTAGATCGCTCAGTTCCAAAAACGCCCACTTTACGAGATAAAACCATTGTAAACCTCTTTTACGAAAATAGCACTCGAACTAGACTCTCCTTTGAATTAGCACAAAAACGCATGAGCGCCGATGTGGTAAATTTCTCGGCTTCAAGCTCTAGTACTAAAAAAGGGGAAAGCCTAAAAGATACCGTTCGCAACATTGAAGCCATGAAAATAGACATGGTAGTTGTGCGGCATGAAAGTCCGGGTGTGCCCCATTTGCTCACTAAATTCATAGATGCCAATATCATAAATGCGGGCGATGGGGCACATGAGCACCCGACCCAAGCCTTGCTAGACTTATTTACGATTCAGCGGCATGTAGGCCCACTTAGGGGAATGAAAATCGCCATAATCGGGGATATACTGCACAGTAGGGTAGTTCGGTCCAACATTATAGGAATGAAAAAACTAGGTGCAGAAATTCTATTGTGTGGACCTAAAACAATGCTTCCCAATACCTTAAAAAGTATGGGTGTAGAGATAACCTACAATTTAGAAGAAGCATTAGCTTGGGCGCAGGTAGTAATGTCTTTACGTATTCAGTTAGAGCGGCAGGAAGGCGGACTTTTTCCATCGTTGCGAGAATATCACCAAGAGTATGGGATTACGATGAAGCATTTAGCTAAATATCCCCAATTTACATTGATGCATCCGGGCCCAATAAACCGAGGTGTAGAGATGGAGGGCTTGGTTGCAGATAGCGACCGTACAATTATTTTGAGCCAAGTTACCAATGGCGTTGCGGTGAGAATGGCGGTGCTGTATTTATTGGCTGGTGGTAGTAGGGTTTAGGAAGGGGTAGATTTTAGGTCTCATACTGAATAAAGTTGACGAATATCACAACTAAAAAGACGAGTGAACAATCCCAGCAATTACAGCAAATAGATGCCTTAGTATACTGGCAGCCATTACTAAAGGCCTTTCAAGTACTTGATAAAATTAGAAAAAAACGGCTGGTAGTCAGCGAATTACCTCTCTATTGATGATTTAAGGTGTGTTTTTGTAGCATTTATTGAATATGAGTGATCCTCAATTGGAAGACTAGTTAATGAATAGGTTAAGCTTTCAACAATTCGCAGGCTTTAATCTGGACCACTATGTGACCGATTTTACCACAATTTGGTAATTCAAGGAATCATTGATCACCCATGGGTTGGATATCAAAAACTTATCCCATATTAGCCAGTAAGTTGTCGAAAAAGCTTTATCCGTAAAAAAAGGTAGTTCATAGATGCGACCTTAATCAATAGCGATAATCGCTGCTTATCTGCCAATAAGCGTGATAAGCTGGCGCAAGAGCCTAGCAATCATATAGATACAGTTGTATATACAACTCGTAAAGGCGCATGTTTTTATTTTGGCTATATTGGCCAAGTATGGATGCAAAATCTAAATTGATTCTTAAGGTGGACTTTACTCTAGTACCCAGTCAGCTCATAACCCGTAGGTAACCTATTTTTTCAATATTTGTAATTTGGAGTTTATGAGAATATTATCATTTTATACTATGAAACTTTGGAAAAAGGGGCTATAAATAATAATCTACAGTCAACCATTTAACCTTGGAAAAGCGAAGGACGCTAAATGCCTAGTATACTGTCATCTTGAACTAACTCAATATCGGTTACATCAAAACAGTCTATTAAGGGTTCAGGGCTAAATATGCGATAAGTTCTTCATTCTTAACCCCAGTTTAACTCCGTTGTCTGACTATCAATACACAAGTTTTAAGTGTGATACGCAATAGGCTGAATTTTAGTATTGCTATGCACGTGGCCAGACATATCTTTGCGTATTTATCATACAAAAATGGAATGAGCTTACTTGAAATTCAGGATGCCTTGAGCCATTCAGACCCAAAAATTACCCAAGATTATATTGGCATAATTATTGATAATCACTTGGCTAACCAGTGTTCTAAACTAAATGCTGTAATATAAAATTAAGAAAAGGGTGCTACTTAATAGTAACACCTTCAAAGTTATATTATTTAATTAGTGTGATTTTTTGAAGATATGTTGCTGTGTTACTAACAGCTCTTACAAAATAGAGACCTGAAGATAAATTAGTTGGTGCAAACTGAACACTGTGCATTCCTTTGGAGTACTCTTTATTTGTTAATAGTGAAACTAATTGACCACTAGAGTTAAATACTTCTATCCTTACTTCACTTCTATTTTTTAACTCAAAGGAAATTAATGTTGTCGGATTAAAAGGATTTGGGTAAGCCGGATTTAATTTAAAATTTTTATCTAGTATATCATCCATATTTTCATTTTCATTGAATAATGAATTAAATGCCACTAACTTGGAGCTACTAGTAGTAGGATCGAAATATGAAGTTGATATTTTATCTAAATCGTAAAGTTCAAAAGCAGAACTAAAATTTTGATTATTATCAAAAAAAGAAACAAATACATCATCAGTAAAAACTAAATTGTTAGTCACGCTTACATTGGATACGTTGGATTTAGATATGAAAGCATGTTTAAAACCAACACCATTACTGTTTTCATAAGCATATAATAGAGATTCTTTATTTTTATCCGCAAAATTACCTGCAATTAATTTTATATAATTTGATTGAATAGGGTTTGAAGAAGTCGTTAGAGTAGTCGTACTATTAGTGATTATACCAACATCTGTATTTATATTATTGAAAGCAATTAACTCTGAAGTACCATTATAATTAATACTTAAGATAATACCTTCTTTACCTTCTAAACTATGTCTCTTTTCTATTTGATTTTCAGCATAATTAATTGATGTACCATCATGTATGTTCAAATCTATGGTTGATGATATATAGTCAAAAATAATTTCATGGATAGTTCTTAGGTTACTAATTGAAAGATCAGCACTATTGAAATCCCCCAAACTAGGTTGTAACATTGAAAGAGTTATTTTATGTCTATTATTTGTATCGATAGATTTACTAAGTACGATAAGTTGATCTTGTCCAACATTAAGTATATCGGCTACTATAACTAAGCTAGGATTGAAAGTTAAACTATATTGAATACCAGTTTGACTACTTTTAATGTCTTCATATACCTTAATTGTTGAACTTTGTAGATTGTATTCTACTATTTCATCATCTCCATCTCCATCAAAATCTCCTTTAGTTAATTTACTAAAATTATGAAAAACAGGATTTTGGAGTGTTTGAGAAGAATATGAAAACTGATTTGCACTATATATTAATTCATCATCTAATGAAATCACTTTATCAGATATTGGATGTACAAATACTTCATCTTGTGAATCACCATCAGCTATAATGGGGAGAGTTGAATTATCGGTCATTATAAAGCTTGAGTTAAATGTATTACCTTTGCTAAAATCTCCAATTACAACCTGATTATCACCGTTAGATAGTGTGATATTTTGACCTGCCGGTATAGCATTATACCCTGATACAAATTGTCCATTTACTTTTGCTTTTATTTTTGGGAAATAGACTTTTCTAGTTTGATCAAATCCAACCAATACTGCTGCATAGTTTAAGTCATTACTTTTTGACATACTATATTCGATAGCAGCATCATATTTATTAGTTTTATATACACCTCTGCTGTCGATAGGTATAATCCCATTAGACTGCGATTCATCATTCCTGATTGCATATTGCGCATATCCACTATAACCAAGTTCTTTGGTTCTTTCTCTTAACTCTATAACATTTCTTGTTTTAAGAGTAGTTAGTTGTCCCCATGATTCATGTTTTATATGTATTGGACCAACATAATGAATCTTTAAATTATCATTAGTGTAATCTGCTAGAGAAGAATCAAACAAACGCTTCATCTTGTTAATACCAAAATTAATATTTCCTAAAGTAGTACCTGTAGTTGGGGTAGAGTTACCACTCCATCTTCTACCATCGATATTTGGGAAAATTTTAAATGATTCAACAACATTTTGATATGGTACTATATCACTATTAGCATGATTGTAGTAATCAAAAACTAAAAAATTATCTAGTTTTACAGTATTATTATTTTTGTCGGTAAAGCTATAGTGATCTAAAGCCATTTTATAAGGCGTTTCTACTGGACTGTAAATGTTAGCATTAGGATTATTAATACCATCTACTTTATTATTAAAGAAGCTTATATAATTAACAAACTCACCACCTGAAGTGGGTAAATTTTCTAGTGTAGTTAATTGATGCGGACTTAGCCAAGTATAATACTTTACACCTTCAGAACCCCATGTTTGAGTATCAATGTATGATAATCCCAAAGAATCTAAAACATTTAGATAAAGGTCATAGATAATTTTATTATGATTTTTACCTTTAGTAGTTAAGAAATAAGGATTAATTGGATCTGATATTTTAGACTTGTACCTACCATCCATTAATTTTAAATCTAAATTAAAAGGCTCATCAAATACATAAAGGCCTCCAAAAATATCATTAATACTATATCCAGAGTTTGAACAAGCACTAATTAATTCTCTCATAACGTGATTAATTGCATCTTGTATGTTATTTGATTCCGTAGTATCAATTTCATTTAAATCTGATACAAGCTTTGATAAGACGGAATCATTCTCAACATAATTGAAATTTTGCAACCTCATATCCAAGGCTATTTTAGGATAAGAACCACGTACATTAGCCAAGTATGTAAACCATTTTTTATAAAACTCATAATATGGATGCTGTGTATCATTCCTATTATCATAATATGATTGTACATGAACATATGGGATAATCAAATCATAGTTAGTCAAATCGACATAATTTGTTAGTTCATCAGGTGTAACATCAAAAATGTACAAGATATCTTGAATTTGTTTATCTGCCTGAGCATAGGTATTCAATGTAGCTAGGCTACAAACCAGTAGGACAAAGGTGGTTTTTATATACTTCATAATAAAAATAATTAATTAACATTTTGTGTTATAAGTAATATTATGTTTTACAGTAAAAAATTATATATAGGAACCCTACGATTCGATAAACCTTAAGTTCTACGGCAGTCATTTTTTTGCGCTAAGATTTTGATGGTTTTAGTTGATTCGCTTGCACTAAATATGGGGCACACGCTTTCGTTAAATGCTTTATGAGCCTTAAAATAGCTACTATTTAAGTTTATTGACGTACTTTGGCCTGTCATACCACTGTAGCGTGTTGGTTTTTAACTAAATAAACCGCTCGGCTCAGATTCCAACCAATGCATCCAAATATGAAGGCTAGCTGGTTGCGGAGCAGACTCTTGGCTCTTAACACGGTGAAGCCAGCCTTGCTCTTTAGCCATGCAAATGGGTGTTCAACGCTAGCCCTGACACGTGAGCATTTAGCATTGCGCTTGTGTTGACTTTTGGAGAGTTTTTGGCTGCGTGTAGCCTTGTCTAATATGCCATAATACCAATCAAACGTTCTAGCGCAGTATTTTAAGTGATTATCTGCGTAAGCTTTGTCGGCAAATACCCCCTTTTCGTCATAACTAATGAGCTGCTCGGTGAGCTGGCTATCATGCACGTTCGCGGGGGTAAAGGATAACTGCCGAATCAATTTGGATTCCGCGTCCATACCAATAGCTTGTGCGCCCATTGGCGTATGGCCTTTATAACCAAAGTAGTATAAGCCGTTTTTTTTGGTAGATTTAGCATCGCCATCAATCTGGCTACTAGGCTGCTGCGCTAGTTGCTGCCGCTTGGCATTCGATAACGGCCGATTTGCACTGTTAATTAACGTAGCATCTATTAGCGTGCCCTTTTTTACCAATAAGCCTTTATCAGCCAATTGTTGGCTAATGAGTTCAAAAATTCTCACGTCCAATTTATGAGCAATTAAGGACTGCTTAAAGCGCCAGATTGTGGTGAAATCGGGCACGTCTTGATCCAAGTTAATGCCCACAAACTGTTGGAAACTCAGCCGATCCATCAACTGATCTTCCAGTTGTGAGTCACTCATATTGAATAAATGCTGCAAAAAGATCGCTTTTATCATCCAGAGTGGATTTTTACGTGGGCGACCACCCGTCTTTTTACTGGTTTTATCCATCACTTTAATCGCCTGCAACAGTGGGTGCCAGCCTACTAAAGCATCTAATTGTTGGAGTTGCTGCGCTTGTTTACTCGTTTTTGTACGCGCAGATAAAAGCCCATCTGCAAAGCCTAGTTGATTTGGATTAGACATAATACTATTGGATCAATATTTAACGGTAACTTATTGCAATATAAGCATTTAACAACTAAAATTAATGCCTAATGAGGTTTTGCAAAGGGTTCATTTCATATACTTCGTATACACTCTGAATAACTTAAACCGACCAATTGAACACTACGATAAACATGAGTTTTTAAAATAATTCTTATTTTGTGCTAAAATTTTGATGGTTTTTGGTTTCACTCGCATTAAAATCGATGCATACTCCGTCATTGAATGCATTAATGGCTCTTAAACCGCTTGAATTTTAGATTTTAATCGCACTTTGGCTTGTAATACCGCTGCGGCTTGTTGTTTTGTAAAATGAACGGCTCGACTGAGATTGTAGTCAATACATCCAACTATAAAGGCTATTTGTTAACGCAGCAGACTTTCAGCCCTGAGTATTCCAAAGTTAGCTTCACACTTTAAAGAGGCAAACGGATGCTCAACACTTGCCCTGACTCACGGGCATTTAGCATTTCGCTGACTTTTGGAGAATCTTTGGCTCCGTGTAGCCTTATCCAATATGCCATAGTACCAGTTAAATTCATGAGCGCAGTACTTCAAATGATTGTCAGCATACGCTTTGTCGGCAAATACCCCCTTCTCATCTAAATTAATGAGTTGCTCCGTGAGCTGATTATCATGAACAATTGCAGAGGTAAAGACCACCTTACGAATCAAGTAAGATTCTCATCCATACCAATGATGGCCTTTATAACCATTGTAATAAATCCATCTTTTTTGATCGAATTGGTATCGGTATCAAGCTGACTATTTGGCTGTTGGGTCAGCTGTTGGATGATGAAATCATATAGTTTAACGTCTAATTTATGAACTCTAAGGGATTGATTGAACCGCCAGATGGCGGTAAAGTAAGACAAGTCTTGGTATAGAGTAATACCGAAAAACTGTTGGAAACTCAGCAGACCCATAAATTCATCTTCCAGCTGTGGATTGTTCATATTGAATAGATGTTGTAAAAAGACCAATTTAATTATCAAAAGTAGGTTTATACGTGGACGATTACACATTTTTACTGTCTTTTATGCGTCGAAATAATAGCCCATCTCCAAAACCTAGTTAATTTGGATTTGACATAATGCTATTGAATCAAAAATTAACAGTGACCTACTGCAATATAATCAGTTAACAACTGAAATACATGGCCAAAGAGGTCTTGCAAAGGGTTCTTATGTGAGATAATTGAATTTTAAAGTAATTTTATTTTGACATTTGACAGTATTTTAATATAATATTATTAGTAATTCATTGAATCCTAGATAATAAAAAATGAAACACTTATTCCTAGTTATTGCGTTGTTATACAGTACTCAACAGGCATTTTCACAAACATACAGAGGGTATAAAACGCTTACTAGTTCACATGAGATTTTCGATTCCTCTGAAAATTGGTTAATTACTTCAAATTATAAAATGAAAGCTGGAGATCTTGATGGCGATGGTATTACTGAAATAGTAAAAGTAGCGCAAATTTCTCCAGTTTCAACTATTAAAATCTATGTTACCTCTTCGCAAGGGTATGAATATAGCAATCCAGACGATCTCGCTTCTCAATACAGAAATATAAGTGAAACTAAATTACTCAAATATCCGACAAGTAACTTTGAACTAACTAATATAGGTGAACTTCTAGATATAGCAATCTTAGATACCCATATTTACGTTCTTTCTGAAATGAATAATATATTAAAACTTACTAAAGTTACAGTGATTGCTGCTAGTACTAATCCTAATATAAAGTTATTTACGGGATCGTCACAAGCCTTAGTACTTACAGATGAAATTGCGAATTCTATTGATAGTATTGATTTTCTATCGTTTCTAGGTGGAGAACTTTTTTCAAATAATGGTAAACAATTAACTATTTTAACAAAAAGAAATATGGAAATAGATATACTATATTTGGATTACTCTACAACTCCAATCACTAAATATAAAGAATCTACAAATATTAACTCTGATTATTTTGTTGGTGCTGAAATTGGAGACTTTGATAATTATAATCATGACGATATAGCTATTCTAACAGAAGCTCAAAATGGACATGCACAAATTACTCTATATAGTTATGATAATGCAATTTTGCTTAAAAGTAAAGTATTTGACAACAGTGGATTTGATTTTAAAAATGACGTAAAAGCAATAACCAGTGGTGATTTTGATGGTGATGGAGAATCTCAATTAGCAATCGTTTATCAGTACGGTAATTATCTGAATGTTGAAACATCTATTTTTGTAAGTAATACCGTTGATGGTTACATCAATGAAGGAAGGGATAAGATTGATATGTGGTTTGAAAAAAAGATTTTTACAACAAGTGAGTTACTATACCGTAACAACTTTGGTTTGCTTGGTATTGCGGGAGGTAATTTTGATAACGATATTTTAGACCGTGATGACATCCTTATTCTTCGTGATAATGACCAAAAAGGAAGGATTGAACTTATTGGGTATACTTCATACCCAGAAGGTGAAAAATATCTAACAAAAGATGGTTCAGATGAGTTTTTTGTAAGAGGTATGTATGACGTAATACTCGATCATATTAAAGATGATAACTTAAAACATAGTAACTTATTGATTCCATATAGAGCAACCTACTCATCAGAATCAACAGGCAATAATAATGATTATAGTATTGATAGTGTATTTGAACATTTTGAAGAATACGTATCGGAAGCTGGATTTGATAGAAAAGTACTTTTAGATGTTAAGGGGCATATATTTTATTCTGCAAATGGTATAGACTCTAACGACATAATAAATTTCTATGATGCTATGGGAACCAAAATGAAAGACCCTAATAGTTATATAAGTCAAGCGAAAAATCATACTTTTACGAAAGATGCATTTGGATACTACTTAGCAGACGAGCCATCTTCTATGTTTAAAGGAGCTGATGATGGCCTAATTAATGGCACTAGAGGAGGAGTACCAGTAATGTCACCAAAATCTATGACTAACACAGTTCTTAAAAATCATAGAGATTATATTAATCCTATGAATACAAAAAAAAATATCGTCACGTTTTATGCTAATAAAGCAGTTGAGTACTATAAAGATTCTTATGATATAGCCGCTTATGACAATTATCCTTATAACTACCATCCTATTGACGATAAAGCAAGTAGGTTAGCAAATAGAAAATCTTCAGCTAGAATCAGTTATAATGTTGAAGAAGTATTTTCGTCTATAGTAAAAAACAATAAAGAAGCATTTTGGTTTGTTGCTCAAAATGAAGATAATAAAGACTTTGGAAAAATAGCTCCACCATATACTGCAAAACGATACATGACATACCTACCCATCATACAAGGTGCAACAGGTCTAGTTTATTATGGTTATTCAAATTATGCACTTAATGATAGTTCATATAATCAAAATAACACTTTAAAAAAGGATGCTGGTTCTATTTTAACTGAACTAGCGCAATTAGATAACTATTTAACATCAGAACGTACTGATTACCTCATATCTACAGATAAAGATAACTATTTGTATGTTGATGGATATGACAATAATAATAATTGTATAGTAGATTTTAAACAAGATGGAACTAGATCTAAATATCACAAATTTATAAATACAGCGTACTTTAAAAACAATGATAATTCTTATTTATTAATAATTACTAATAATAACCCTAGAAAGAGTGTAAACGTTGATATATCATTTTTTAAAAATTCAACCCAGACGAATGTTAACATAACTGAGATCAAGTCTAGTGTAAATAATGAACTTCAACTGGTTAGTCTTGATCTACCAAGCACAATAGCCGTAAGATTTAGGAGGTTTTCAACAACAGTTGATAAAGTAGGTGTCAAAATGTTTATTATTGGAGATACTGTTCCATTTATTGCAAGTCCTCAAGGTGCAAACAAACAGCGTGTTTCATCATTACCTTCAGAAAATGATATTATCAACAATGATGCAATAAATAGCATTTATCCAAACCCATTTAATCCTACCACCACCATTAATTTCTCTGTATCACAGAGTAATTCAAAAGTTCTTATTAATGTGTATAATATCACTGGAGCAAAAGTGGAAACAATTGCAAATGGAAATTATACTGCAGGTAGTTATCAAGTAAGTTTTAATGGTGAGAATTTATCCTCTGGAATTTATTTTGTAAGATCTACTATAAATAATAAAGTATTCAATAATAAAATGACTCTAATTAAATAATAAAGGGTTTAGTCGGAATAGATCCTTTAGAACCCTTTGCAAAAACCATATTACGCTGCGTATAATTACGCAACTTATCATATTATAGTAAGTTACTGTAAATTTACAAGTCTTGCTCCATATGTCTAATCCAAAACAATTAAATTTAGCCAATCAATTGATATCCTCACATCCAATTTCCAACAAAAAGCGTGAAGAACTCGCCAAAAGTCAAATAATCAACTTGATAGCGATTTCAATACGATAAAAAAGGCGGAATTTATTACTTTGGATATAAAGGTCATTTTGGTTTGGATTCAGAAGCTCGTATTGACCCCTGCGAATGTACATGATAGCCAATTCACCGAGCAATGGATTAGATTTGATGAGAAGTCTTATTTGCAGACGAAGCCTATGCATGCAATGATTTAAAGTACTGCGCTCGTGAATTTGACTGGTATATGGGATTTTAGATAAAGCAACCAGAGGCAAAATAATGGGTCAGTTTTAAAAGTTATGGATTTATGACTAATAAGCTCTGCCTTAGTAGCTTCAGAATAAAAAAATAGGCTTTAATTTGTTAATATTCATCAATATTAGTTGAATTCCTAACTCGTTATGCTGCATAGTGCGATTTGTTTTAATCTAGCGTAGTAATTGAAAAGGT
>Ga0136561_1000192_pt1 | contig 22027 bp, 23 predicted proteins | sample AntRauMeHopE1498_FD_104641 | JGI IMG/M metagenome (GOLD analysis project Ga0136561, IMG submission 104641) | Saline lake microbial communities from Rauer Islands, Antarctica - Metagenome Hop E1 #498 | ecosystem: Environmental > Aquatic > Non-marine Saline and Alkaline > Saline | place... | reverse complement strand
GATTTCGCGCTCCATGACCCAGCACGCAATGGCGCTCACTGTCTTGGCGTGCTCGGTAGCTCCGCCGTCGGCCCCCGACGCGCGAGTTGCCGCCGGCGCTTTTGATCAAGTGGTCGTTGACGCCGCCAACGTTGTTGCCACCGTCTGGAACGTGCCAGGGGGCATGACGGCCGCGGGCGTTCGCGGCGTGCGGTTGCCCCAAGAGCCCCGTGGACCACCGCAACCCTGGACCGTCACCGTCAGCGGGTCGGCCGATCCTATGACGGGCCGTCTCAGCGGCGCACGCTGCGGCGCCTACCTGCGCACGGCCTACGAGGCGACTTACGACGCAGTCACGGCCGTCGCCGTAGCCGCCGCTGCTGCTGCGGCTGACGCTGCCGCCGAGAGCACGGCCAGTGCATGCGCGCTCGTGTCGGCACTGACGGCCGCTGTCGTGCGCCTGATGATGCCTGACCAAGAGCTGCTGGGCCTGACGATGCGCAGCTTTGAGCACACGTTTCGTGTACTCAGCGTGCCGCCGCTGTTTCAAGCCGACGTCATCGCGGCCTTTGCCTGCAACACCAACAGCCCCATTGTCGTCTACAGCCCGCCCGACCAGCCCATTGGCCTCTCGCTGGTGGCCGACGCCACGGTGGAGCAGCGCCACGAGGGCGTGCACCTGAGCATTATGAACATCAAGCAAGACTCGCTGCCGGCGCTGGTGCACGGTCACCACGGCATGATCATCCCCGACACGACTGTGGTGGGACTCACCATGGGCGGCAACATCAACCTGGCGTCCAACTACGCCGAGTTTCTGCACTCGCTCGACAACATGGCGCACCGCCGCTCTGGCGAAATTGACGCCAACTCGGACCCGCACGCGCGCCACGCCGTCACCAACGCCTTTGCGTTTGTGCGCTTTCTGGGCGAGACGTCGGCCAACTACATTTCGCTGGCCGCCGGCACGCAGACGCCCTTTCTGCGCAGCTTTAACGCCTGCCACAACCACCTGCTCGAGCCTTCGTACCGCCGCTACCGCGGCGTCACGTCGCACCAGATGATTGACCCCGAGTACCTCGAGGGCTTCAACTACACGGCCGACGAGGACATTATCCACGTCGAGAACCGCCCGCCCGAGTTTTCCCTGCGCGGCCGCGTCGTCTCTCCCGTCTCGGCCCGCGGCGTCTACCGCCACCCCGTCATCAACATTGGCGCCGGCGGCTTTTCCAACGCCACCGAGCGCTCGGACGTCGGCGTGCTGGGCGCTCACGACGGCCCGCACGCGTTTAGCCACCGCTTTCACAAGAGCGCCAGCGGCATCATCACCGAGCGCCTCTAGACCTCTCTCTCTCTCTCTCTCTCTCTCTTCTCGTTTCTGTTTCTGTTTGTCAAAACAATTGGAAAAAAAAGACAACGCAGCGTACAATTGACACACACACACACACACGTCTACCAGCGAGCCTCGCGGTGCGGTTGGCGCGGGCGCCGCGGACGTCCGGCTGATGGGGCTGCTGGGGCTGCTGGGGCGGGCTCTGGCTGGCGGGCACTGTCCTCCGACTTGCGTAGAGGACCTTCAATCAGAGCGGCTGCCAGTCGCTGGATGCGGATGACCTGCGGCGTCCGGTACTTTAGGCACTCTGCTTCGCAGTGAGAGGCCATGTTGGTCATGACCACGCTGCCCAGACGAGTCAGCTTTTGCAAGTCGTCTTTCGCGGGGGTTAGTTTGCGCAGCGCCTTCACGCTGCGCATGGGCGTGTCTTGGAGCACATCGATGAGGGCAAACAAGCGTTCGCAGTCTGCCTTGGTTCCGGTGGGGTTGCTGGGAATGGCCTGAAGATCGTGCACAAACACCTTGGCGCGCTCGCCGCGAGTTTGCTTGCCCTCTGCGTGCTCGTGGTGCTCGTGATGTTTCCCCTTGGGCTTGGCCTTGGCCTTGGTCTTGGTCTTCTGCTGCTGTCTGCCTTCGGCCGCCTTGGCCTTGGCAGCCGCTCGGCGCTCGTCGCGGTCCGCAACGTACGCAGCAAAGTCAAAGGTGCCGTCGTACCGGCCAGCAATGTTTTGTTCGGCCCAATTGGTCGCGTGCCACTGCCCCTCCTCGGAAAGTGTGCTGTACGCCCCGTCGAAAAAGTACTGAAACCCTTCGGCCGCAATCTCCTTCAGCCGTTCGCCGTGTTCAGACTGCTCCAGGATGTACGGCAGGTTCTCGCGGGCGTGAATGGCCAGCATGAACACCATGCGGCGCTTGTGATCGGGCGTGATGTCGGGCTGGTCGAGCGTCTTCTCGGCAAACCTGTCGGCCCAGCGAACGGTGGCTGCGTTGTCCTTGCGGTGGCGGTGGCGGTGGCGGCCCATGACGATGCGTGTGTCCCTGCAGAAGTTGCTTAGCGAGATACCAAGCAGAAAGAGAGGGGGGCCCCGATGCCCAGGCAGACCAGCCTTGTTTACCCGCCAGGCCACCGGCGCAACCCAGCCGGCAAGAGCGCTCTGGACCTGCCACAAGAAAACTCTACGCAGCTCATTTTTTCCTGTTGTGCTTTGCTTCTGGCTGTACCATGAGCGCCCTGCTGCCCCTGACCAACGCCGACGCGTTTCGCCAGCTCGACGTAGCGGCGCGCTCGCTGGCCCGCGCCTACCCCGACGCGCCGGCCGTGGCACTGCTGCGAGAAACGCTAGTGGTTATTGCCAAGCAGCACCCCGAGCTGTGCCGGCCGTCGTCCGCGCCCATCCCCATTCCCGTCGTGCCGGATCACCCCGGCAACCCGCGCACGCGCAGCGCGCTGGGCTAGCGGCGGCGGCCAGGAAGCAGGGAAAAGGCGTGGGCTGAGCGACGGAAACTTAAATTCAAAGCTGACCCAGCGCCCTCCTCTCTTTTTGGCCTGGCGTTTCATTTGCCAAGTGGCACTTTTTAAAAGCATGGTTCCAAACCTTGTCGCGCTGTGCGTCCAAGGACTGAGCCACCCAGACCCCACCGACAAAATGCTCGCGACGCTCAACAGCTTGCCGCCGGCGCTTGGCCGCCGCGTCAGGCGTGCGTTTGCTGGCCTGCCGCGCCACCGCAGAGTGTACGCTGCCCAGTGGAACCCGTTAGCCGAGCAGTGGGTCCGGTCGTCCTCGCACTGGCTGGCCAACGTCGCCGCGTCCGACATGAGTGCTGCCCGCCGCGCTAGAGACTACGAGTGGCTGGAATGGTGCGCCAAGCGCCTCGCAACGCCAGCCTGGCAAAAGCTCCAGCGGGCGCTGGGTCGCGTCCTGGCCTCTGACACTGACGACAGTGACAAAGAATTGCCAAGCTGGACCGCGAGGGCCAAGATACAGTGGCGCAAGCTAAGGTGTTTGGCGCAAGAAGCCCGCATCGACTGCATCCGGCCTCTGTCGCGGTCCGAACGGTCCGAGTTTGCGGTCAGCCTGGGCATTCTATGCTGGCACATTGACATGCTGCTGAAAGCGCAGAGCGCGTCGCGCAACTCTCGTCACACCATCAAGCTGGTCCGGAAGGCCGCCAAAGCCCTGTCGATTGAGACTGGGTTGGGCTTGCCGGCATAAACACAGGGGCGAGTGCTGTGGCTGGCGCTTGGGTTCGAATTTAGAGCATTGGCTGCGTTTTGGTTTCACTTTCTCGCACTTCCTTCCTCCCTCTTTTGTTTTCTCTCGCTCTTTCAACCCCAGAACCATGGCACAACCCGGCCCTCCAAAAGTAAAATCGCTGCAGTTCTTTGCGGCCAGCGCGGCTTGGAAAGAGTTCGAAAGGGGCCTGAAATACGCCGATCACATCGCTTGGGCCGGCCTTCGGAGATCGTGGACCAGAACAGCTAAGCGCTGCGACGGTCAAACGAACAGCAGATGCGGGATCGTCACCGTGACAGACGACCGAGCGGTCCGAATCCAAATGCACAGCATTATGCCTACAATGCTGTGTATGGTGGAGCGGCTACTCGAAACGCGCGGCGGAGCCACCGAGGCTGACTACCGCCTGCTCGAGCTGCTAGGAAGGGTCGTTGAGATATCGCCTGCGTACCTCGAGGATCCCGACTTTTAAGCTTGTTGGCTGCGTGCAACTTTGAACTGAATTCAACCTCGTGTTGTGCACGCTCTCTCTCTCTCCCTTTTGTTAGCATAAGCGTGCCCGCACACTGGTGGCGCATCCGAGCGCTTGCTTTTGCTTTTGCTCTGTTCATGTCGCGCTCTCCTGGCTTTTACCGTGAATTTTTTTCCTCTCGACATTTCCTCATGGCTCATTCCACCCTACTGGACCTGTGCATTCGGCAGCTTATGGTGCCGTTTCCCAGCCCCCGCCACCTCAAAAAGCTCGACGAGCTGCCCGAAAGCACGTCGGAACGGCTCGAGCTGTGGCGCCGGGACCAACCTTCCAGAAAGTGGCTCCCCACCTGGAGCAGCGAAACCCGGCGCTGGACGCGCACGATCGAGGGCAACCCAAGCAACCTAGCCGTGTACGGGGCTACCGTGCGCGACGACTGGCGCTGGCTAAGTCGCCTTGCGCTGCACCGCAAAGAGCCGCTCGTGTGGCGCACTTTTCTAGCGTCGCTCGACGCGCTTTTGGCCACCGACCCAGACCATCCGCTGCGAGGGCAGTTTCAGACGCGCCACTGGACCCTGCACCAAAGCAGTCGCAAGACTCTGGCCCTTCGCATGCTGGCGCTAGCGCCAGCGCAAGCGCCTTGCGAGCAGGTGCAGCGCGCTGTCGATGCTGCCAACGCAGTTTGCGCGACATCCTCTACCAAGCTTGTGCCAGCTAAAAAAGTGCGCATGAAGACTCTTTGAGCGCGTCGCGTCTTTGAACTGAATTGAATTACAATACAATAGTCGTGGTTTGCCCGTCTCACATCTTGGACTCGGCTGTTGGGGGGTGCGGCGGGTCTGGTAGTGTGTCCAGCCAGGCAGCGAGCTTGCGCTGCCACACGCGATGCCCCACGATGGTCCGCGCACCCACCATGACGAGCACAATGACGTCAATCGTCGCCAGAACCAGCGAGGCGTGCCAGATGGGTGCTGGCCAGTCTAGCGGGTTGTCGAGCTTGGTAGGGTCGCTGCAGGGGTCGCGGCGGCTCTTGCAGCGCCGGGCGTGGCCGTCGGGGCAGCAGTGCCACCAGCGAAAGATGGGCAGCAGAATCTGGTGCACGTACACAAACGCAATGCCCAGCACCACCGTCACGCCCGTGCTGAGGCCGGCGCCGTGGAGCGGTGCTGAAAGCCAGTACCACACTGCCAGGCCGCCCATGGCTGCGACCGTGTGCAGCAGCGGCCATCCAATGCCCCAAAAGCTAAACATGAGCAGCGCCGCGCCAAACAACGTCACGTCGAGCGCATGCCACCAGCGCGTGCGATTTGTGGCGTGCTTGAGGCGCTCGGCAGCAGCAGCGCGCACGTCGTCGTCGTCGTCGCTGCACTCGCGCTCGTCCATTCGAATCTGCGTCCACACGCGGTACCAGCCCACCAGCATCGACATGACGACAGACAGGATGCCCAGCGTAATGCTGCAGGCCCGTACAATAATCTGCGTGTTGCTAAGCTGGCTGCAGCGCGATTGGCTGACGTCGGGGTGCGACTGGCCGTACTCTGTCAGTTTGGTGCACACTCCGAGCGCCAAGCGATGTCGGGGATCGAGCTGGGGGGGATGGCAGCACGTATTGCGGTCGTTTTTGAGCAGCGGGGCGTAGCTGATGCCCCACAGCGTGCCGGCCGCGAGGAGCATGCCCCAAAAGAGGCCGAGCCAGAGGATCCTGTGCCGATGCCGCACCACGACGAGCGGGGCTCCCAACAACATCAGCACAGGACTCTTTAAGAGCTGCCAGTCCGGATGCCCGAAGACCGATAAGGTTGTGGGTTCGGACGGCTCCGGCAAGGGTTCCGCCGCTGCGGCGTCCAGTGTTGTAGGCGCATTCGGCCGGCGAAGAGCCAGGCGCGCGCGTGCTGTAGCCATGAAGCGCGGAAGTCTGGCGCGTGCTGTGCCCAAAGAAACAGGCAAAGCAGTCCATTCACCGCGTTAAGCTGGCTCGAGTTCGTTTTGTTTTTTGGTAGCGCAAGGAAGCAAAAAGCAACCTGCCCAGCTGCTTTGATCGCGCCAAAAACAGCCTTTGTCGCCTAGATCTGCCAGGCCGCTTTAAATGGATCGCGTAGCCGCCGTGCTGCAGCTCAAGCAGGAGATTCCCGATGCCGAGGGCCAGCCCGTCATGGCGCTGGACATGCTCAGCACCAGCAGCAGCCCACTGGAAATTGTTCTGCCGCCCGACGTGCTGGTGCGGCTCAACACAGTGGCCGCTGCTCCGGGCCAAGAAGCGCTCCTGGCCTACGCTCGCGGCGAGCCCGACCAACCCATGCCGGCCGTGGTTTCCATCGGCGTCGACCTGACGCTCGACGAAGTAAGCGCTGTGGTGGCCCAGGTTCAGCTGCAGCGAGCCCGGTCGACGTACAGCGTGGTGTGGCCGACGGGCCCTGGCGGCGACTCGCTTGTCTACGAATGGCTACGCAGCGAGAGCCGCCCGCTGACGTCGGCCGTGGTGGGCTACCAGCTCGAGCTCAAGATTTCGGCGGTGCGGCTCGTGTCGGACTACCGCAGCCGCTCGCTGGAGATGCTGGACCGGGTCCTGAGCAACCTGCATCGCGAGCAGTGGGTCAAGCCCCGGCACCGGCCGCGAGGCCCGGTGGTGCGATCGGTGCGCACATGGTTTGCATGGCTCGATCAGCTGCAGATCGTGTCGCGCCGCCGACGCGTCGACTGGCGCCAGAACGCCCTTGACCGAACAGGCGAGGCGCTGCGCGGCTTGGACGCCCAGTCGAGCGTGGCCGACAGCAGCTACCAGACCCACTTCCAGCTAGAGAAGCGCAACCAGGGCACCCAGCACATAAACCACCTGCTGGCCTCGCTGCGGCAGGACGTCTACGCCTTTCTCGTCAAGCGTGTTTCTGGCCTGCCCTGAGCACACTGCCGCTGCTTTTTGCTTGCTTTCTTGCCTTCGTCTCCGCCGCCCCCCAAAAAAAACAGCCCTCCATCGCCGTCATGTCGCACATTGTCCACGAGCTTGAAGCGCAGCTGGTCGAGCTGGTCATGAACGCTCGACACGCTCTCAAGCTGCCCCCGATTAAAGGGTCGCACACGCGTCTGACGCACCATCACCTGACGGGTATTGAAGACAGCACCTTGCCCGACACGAGCAACATGGCCGAGTACACGTACAACGTGCCGAGCCTGGTGGTGCATCGGCATTCGCGCGTTACAGCCAGCGGCATGGCCCGCATGACCGTGCACGGCACCGACCTGCCGCTCGAAGGCAAGTTTGAAGACACCAAGTACGGCGCTCTGGTGGTGACGGGCGTGCGCGTGACGGGCGTGTCGCTCGACGGCGTGCCCATTGACCCCCAGAGCGACCGGCTCACTATTGCCAACATGCTGGAGGACGATCCGCTGGTCAAAAACGATCGGCTGTTTGACCATGCTGCCGCAGCGTACGGCGACGGCCACGAGCCCGAGCGCGTGGTGGCCGCGTCGTGGGTGCAGTACCAGTCTAGCTGGTGCGGCCCCAAACACAAGGCCTTTGCCTGGAAGGCCGTGTCGAGCAAGAAGAACGCCAACCTGCTGGTGCTGACGTACTACAGCCTGCTGCCCAACGACTTTTTGCTGCTGGAGAGCAAGGCAGCGCTGGTGCCCGAAGACACGGACGATCTGGTGGTGTACTACACGGTCGACGCGCGCGGCACGGCCTGGTTTGCCACCAGCAACCCCGAGGCCTTGCGCGACACGGCCGAGCGCACCGACATGTGGACGGCAAGCGACACTCTCGAACCCGACGACGTGCTGGCCGTCTTTGACAGCCTGCGAGACGACGACGGCGTGCCCGTCAGCATCGAGATCAACGACAAGCGCACCGACTACGCGGTAACATGGCACACGGAGGAAGACGCGGCCCACATGTTCAAGCTGCCCATCAGCACCAAGTTTGTGCGGCAAACCGCGTCGCCCGTCAAGAAGATGCGCGCTGCGCTGGCGACCCACAACCAGCGCCAGCACCAGCGATCGGTGCTGGACGTGATGGTACACGCCATCCCAACAAGCAGCGGCGACTCGGTGCTGCTGGGCCTGACGCTGGACGTGGATCTGCGCCATCCCGTGCTATAAGCCGGCTGGCAGCCAGCCAGCGTTGCCCTAAACGTGCGTGGGTGTGCACGGTGCTTTTTTTCCCCCCTGCCGACTCGTTTTGCCCGCGGAAATTGAACCTCGAGCCGAGAAAAGTGTGTGCATCATGGCTGCCATGCAGACCAAGACTCTTGTGCCGTGTGCCGTTGTAGACACGGACGACAAAACGGGGTGCGCCTATGTGTACGCCGTCAACCACAAGGATGGCTACATGGCGCTCGACTCTGTCGACATTGGCGCCATGGAGCAGCTGCGCCACGTGCCCTTTGTAGTGTCGGCCATGTTTTTGGACGCTGCCGGCAAGTGGTGCGCCAGCGACATTACGCCGCTGCTGGGCCAGATGGACTCGGCGCTGCTCTTCAGTTCGCCGCTGGTGCTAGCGTCGAGCGCGTCGGCAGAAATGGGCCGCGAGCACTACCACTCGGGCGGCGAGGCCGACGCGCACAAGCGCAAGCCCGTGTTTGCCCAGTTTCCCCTGCGCGACGTGCCCAAGACCCTCATTCCCAAAGGCAGCGACACAAAGTGCCTGGCACCCTCAATCAAGCACGGCGGCAAGAGCAACGCGGGCTACGTGTACCGGCTCAAGGCGTCGCCCAGCCTCGAGGACGTTGTGACGTGGTACGCGCTGCTGCAGCTGGCCACGAGCCCTTTTTTTGGCGCCGAGGTGGTGCAAACCAAGACCACGCTCCTGGGAAAGGCCCGGCGCAGCTTGACGCAAGGGCAAGACGTGTTTGTCAGCGGCAGCGCCGACACCACCGACGCTTCTTCCACACCCATTGCAGTTGGCAACAGCGAAGGCAAGCGAGTGGTCGACTTGGCAGTGGTGGGCGAGACTGGGCTGGCCCCCGGCGAGTTCTCCGAGACGCTGCAGGTCGATAGCATCGAGCTCTCGGCGCCCCTGCACACAGCCATTCTCGAGCAGCTGGTGCTCATTGCAAACAGCCGCTCCGACTGGGTCCAGGCCAAGACGGTTGACCTGGCCGTGCAGTCGGGCCTGGGCGAGTTTGAAGACGCCACCGAGCCCAGCCAAGACGAGGCCAGTCCCGCCAAGATCAAGACACGCTACGCGACCGTGCCGATTGAGCTGCCAGGCGACGTGTCGACCGACATGCCGCTGCAGTACGTCGACACAGCCGTGCACGGCCGCCCCGACGAAACGGCCACAGGCACCACCGAGTACATGCAGCTTGACGCCGCCACCGACGCGGCGCTGGCCGACATGAGCGTGCTTCGCGACGCCATGCCCGCCCACCCGTACTGCTGCTGCAACGGGTATCTGGTTCTGGCCTGCACGCAGGTCAACTCGGCCGGCGGCGGCACGCACGACCGAAAGCTCAGCCTGCGCCAGTTTCCCGACAGCAAGCCGCCCACGATTGCCCTGTCTTTTACAGCCCTGGCCTAGAAAGCGCGCGTGCGCGTGTGTTTGTGTGTGAATCGAGCAGCTTGTTTTAATTCAGTTTTGTGTCGACCGAGCAACCGAGCATGAGCGACTCTGCCCCCGATGCTCCGCCAGCGTACGACGAGGCCTTGGCCAAGCCAGAGCCGGCAACCTGGATGGACGACGCCGACGCCGAGTACGACGAAGCTGTGAGCACGGCCGTTGCAGCCGTGCAGAAGGCCATCGCCGAGCCCCAGCACATTGAGCGCGGTCATCTTGGCGTGCGCGTGGGCATTTTCCGGCTCGAGCACGGTGTCTACAGCGCCATCTTGACGGCTTGCTTCAGCCGGATCCTGCGCAAAGCCCTTGCTGACGCCGACATTGACGGCAAGTGCCGGTCGGCGTGGGTGTTTAGCGACCGCTGCCAGCACCACTGGGTAGGCATCCTCATGATGGGTCGCGACCGCGAGGTAGAGTCAGACGCTGAAGCCAAGGGCTGGCATGGCGCAGCGCGGCATTGCAACGTCCATGGTGCTGGTTGTGACGCGCTTGGGCGAATGAGAGCGTGTGTTTCAATTGAACCCCCTTTTTTTTTCAGCGCCCGCTCGTCCTTTGCATGGCGCTCAGCGTACTTAGCGACGCCGCCAGCATCTTTTCCGTGTCTACCCACGCCCGGAGCATCTTGGGGTCCACCACCATGGGCGGTTCGCCCGCCGTGCCGCCGTCGGGCGCTTTGGTGCTGGGGTCGGGCTGTACAAACGCGTGGCTCATGAGCAGCGCCGCCGCGCTCTTGAAGCGGTCCTTTTGCTCAATGAGCTCGTGCCGAAGCTGGTTCTTGGCGTCAACGTGCGTGAGGTGAAACAAAATGCTGTCGCGCGTCCAGGGCTGGGCGTTGTTGAACCGGCCCATGACGTGCTTGCGATACTGTCGCTCGAGCGTGTGCACAATACCGTGAATTTCAGACGACGCCGGTCGCGAGTCGCGCCACGCTTGCACCAAATCGCGCACGGCGTCGGCAAACACGGCAGTGCGGCGCGCTTGGGCGTCAGGATACTTGTTTTGAGCCTTGTAGAGCTGACAGTCGCAGAGGAAGCAAAAGAGGCCGTGCGCGGCCTTTTGCCGCTGGTACTGGCGGTGACGCACGGGAAACACCGAGCGCATGGGCGGCACCGGGTCGTCCATGCCACCGGGAGGCAGATCCGCGGCTGGCATCAGTGGCTGTGGCGGCTGCTGGGCCGCCTGCGCAGCAGGGTCTAAGAGGTCGTCTTCTGCGAGGCCGACCGCAGCCAGTCCCGCTGGCGGCGATGGCGGGCCTGCTGGCGGCGGCGCTGCTGCTGGCTCTGCAAAGTCGGCCCAGTCCTGGCCCAAGTCGGGGTCGCTGTCGTCGCTGTCGTAGGCAGGGTGAGGGGGCCAGTCTGGCGGTTCCATGCTCGCGCGTCCAGGGCGCCCAGTGGCGTGCCCAGCAAGTGCTGGCGGATGCTGCGGTGAGAGTAGCGTGTTGGGTCGAGGGCTTGGCGGCGTGTCCACAAAAGGTCGAGCTGGGGGTCGCAGCGCAAAGCAGCAGTCGAGACGGCCGGAGATCCCAGCCAGTAGTAGCGCACGTCCGTGTCTTTATCCACTCGCGCCACGATCGTGCCCTGGTCCAAAGCAGGTTTGAGCAGCCGCGCTGGCTGGAGAACCAGCCGGTTCAGCTCGGACGCGCTAGCCCCCTGCGAAGCCCGCTTCTGCAAGAGCTCGAGCACGGCCGCCACGACCGACTGGCCGCTGTGAGTGCTCCGCACGCGCTGGTAGTCGCAGGCAAACTCGAGCAGCGGCGCGTGCAGCGGTGCCATGACGTGCAACCAGGCCACTGTCAAGGGATGACGAGCGTCCAAGCGCCACTCGGTCTTGAGAGCGTCTAGCTGTGGCTGAGCGTCAACGGGCTTGCCAGATTGCTGGAGCGTCAGGCGCGTGAGGCGTACTAGGCAGGCCGAGGCCACGGCCGCCCCAGCCGAGCTAACCCCCAAGCGCTGATAGGTGGCGTCCAAGGGCAGCACCGCCATCTTGGTAATCAGCGGCAGCGCCGCCGCCAGACCCGCCGTAATGGGCAAAGGCTCGTCCAGAAAGCACTCGCTGTACCGCGTCCGCAGCTCGGTCAGTGTCAGCTCGCGCCACGTCGTGCCCAATGGCGTGTCGCTGGTGCTGGCAAGCGCCACACTAGCCACCCTCTTGAGCAGCAACGCCAGCGTGCAGTGGTCGGGGTTGAGCAGCAGCGCGTTGCGCTGCACGTCAATCTTCAGCATGTTGTCCAGCAGCGCCACCGCCCGCCGCGCCAGTCTCAGCGCACTCGCATGCTCGGGCGACTTGGGCGCTGGCAGCGCTACCGCACCACTGGCATGCACAGCGCGCAGCAATCCCACGCAGCGCCACTCGCCGATCGGGCACTCGGCAGGCCGGGTCGCGCACAAGCGCCAGCGAGTGGGCTGGTCAGGGTCGCTCTCTAAAAACCGTGGCGGGCAGCCAGTGTCGCCGGGAACGTCCACCCAAGCACCCAGGCAAGCACCCACCGATGCCACCAACGAAGCGTGCATGCTGCCGGGCTACCGACGAAGAAAAAAAAAGAGGTCGAGGCGCCGACCGTGGAAAATGGCGCTTTGGTGGTGGTTGAGGATTGCCTTGAGATGTGATCGTCCCCAGCGCGCTCGCCGGCGTCTACCTCGGTATTGCCCCCCTTGACCCTGGGCTTTGCCCTTCATGGCGCACGCGGTGCTGTGGGTGCTCAACTGATTAAAATTCAGTTCTTTACACTCATTTTTAGCCTACTGTTTCACTCTTCTTATGGCGACGACACTGCCATCCACTGCACTGGCCCTGGGCCGCCGCGCCCGCTTTGCCACGCCAGCTCAAATCTACCGCTGGCAGCACCACGACGCCAACCCCTTTGCGGCCGAATTGGAAAACACTCTTGTAGCAGCTGAACCTTGCCCGGCTGCCGTTGCAGCAGTCAAGCCCATGCTGGTCGACGACGACGACGACGAGATTGTGTGGCTGGCCGGGCCGCCAATGGTGAAACCGGCCGACGACCCGGCCTACAAGGTGGAAGGTAGCTACTGGGGCCGGCCCAAGCCCGATCTGCTGCGCGTGCTCGACATTATCGACGCCGTGGACGACGCCGGAGTGGCTCGCATGCTGCTTGAAGTGCACAACGCAGCTCATTGCAGCAGCGGGCGATACCCCTCGCGCAAGGCCCGAAGCAGGCTCATGCTGGCCGGGCTTTTCGACGCTTGGCGCAATGGGCCCATGGCCAGAAACCCGCTGCCTTACAGCGGCCACGCCTGCGTAGGATTTGAGCCAACAGACCGCCAACGCGCTGCCAGTCAAGAGCCTTACCAGCGGTCGCTGGACGTGTTTGCTAGGCTAGTCGATAGCACGTACACAAACGTCAAGCAGCACCCCAATTGAAATTTTTTTTTTCACGCCGCTTGCTCAATCGCAGCGTTGGCAGCTCGAACCAGCTGCCGCAAACAGTCGCCGAGCACCCCAGCCACTTGCATCGTGTAGCTGCTGGCGCCCGGGAGATTGGCCCGCCCCTTGCACGCGGCTAGCAACTGCTGCAAGCGCGCTCGTTCGCCCACCAGCACGCTCATCTCGGGGCCAAGGTGAGCTGGCGTCCGACGCGGTGGTCGGTCGGCCGCTGCCGCTTGCAGCGCTGCCAGCTCGGCCATGACACCAAGCACACCGCCACTGCCGATGGCGACAGCCTCGTCCCAGGCAGCAGTAGACACCCACGAGTACAGTGCTGGGGGCCCTGTGTTGGTCGGCACAAAGCTAGGGGCGTCAATCGGGCGCTGGGGCGCCTTTTTCTTCCTCCGACGGGTTTTGCGGACTGGGGTGGCAGAACCCCAGTCGGGTGCCGCCGCCAGCCTGAGCGTCAGGGTCTCACGCTCGAGCCGCTGCTTGTTGTGCAGCGAAAGCCTCTCCATAGCAAGCTGCTGCAGCTCCAAGCGCTGTCGCGCCTCTAGGGCAGCCAGACCATGCGCGACCGCTGGCTCGACCTGAGCAGCCCAGCGCGGCGCCCGACCCAGAACATCGATAATAGTCACATTGGGCTCCCACGCGTCGTACATCTTTGTGATTGCGTGGCGCGTCACGCGATGCGGCGTGCGCCGCACTAGCTCGTCGATGCGCCACGCCCACGGCGTCTGCACTTCCGCAATCTCCACCACATACCCATGCTGCTCGCCCATCTGGGCCAGCGGGGTCATGTGCTTGGCCATCGGGTGACACTCGTCCACCACAACGAGCGCAACACCGTCCTTCAAGCAAGCTCGAACGCGCTTGCGCGCCTCGGCACAGGCGTCACGCCGACTAGAGACCCGCCCGCTAGGATCGGCTGAATCGTCCGACGATACAATGCAGCTCTGGCCTGCCGGGTGGCGGGCGCAAAGGGTGTTGGCAAGCGTTGTTTTGCCCGACCCGGGCAGTCCGCGCAGCAACACCAGCGTGTGTGCTGCCATTTTCTAGCGCTTGTGTTTGCAAAAAAAAGAAAAAATGGATATCAATTGCACCAGCGCCGTAGAGCGCTGCGTTTAGTTCAGTTCAGATCACAACAGCCTTGGTGCTCTAGCCCGAAAAGGGAGTGTACTTGAGCCCGCCGCGCGCGTCAAACTCTAGGAGAGGCGCAGGGACACCTGGACCCTTGTTGCGATGCTTGGGGTCCATGGGCTTGAGCCGCAGCGCAGCTGGCTCGGGCGCTGTCGCTGGCTTGACCGTGGGGGTGGGGGTAGGTGCAGGCTGCAGCTTGGGCTTTTTGGCGTCGCGCTCGGCCGCAATGTCGGTGCGGACTTGCTGGCCCTTGAGAACACGGGCGCTGCCCAGGTGACTGTGAAAGGTGTCGCAGCGCTGCAGCGCACACTGCATGGCGCCGGAATAACAGCAGTTGGCAAACGCCGGAACGACCATGTCGGGATCGGCTTTGGCCACCAGCGCCACCACCTTGGCGTAGACAGCCTCGTCGCCAATGGCCTTGTCGATCGCTTCAAACGCGCTGGGTGTAACCAGGCGAGTAAGCAGCTGAGTCACGGCTGGCAGCTCGGTAAACGCCAGAATGGTAGCGCTAGACTGCGCAAGCAAGACCTGGTGGTCCAGGAAAATCTGCGCCATGAGCCACGGCACGTCTTGCTCCACTTGCGCCAAGTCGGCGTCGGTAAACTCCAACAGCTGCAAGAGCAGCTGGCGAGCCTTGGGTGTGAGCTGCGCGTACGCATCGGCCAGGTGGTAATCCGTCTCCTTGTCGCCCGTGGCGCAAAAGTAGTGCTGGCTAACCAAGGGCAGCCGGCCCACCCACGCCGACACCATCTTGGACGACGGTGGCGACGCTTCTGGGGCTGCACCAATACGATCAATCTCGCTGCGCAGCTGCGCAACAAGCGAGGTCGCAACAGCCTTGCGCGTGGACGAGAGGGTGGAAGAGGCCATGGTGCCAAGCAAGCCGAGAGAAAGAAAAAAGGGTGAATTTGCAGCTGGCAAAAAAAACCAAACGGGAAAATGCGCAGGAAAGAAAACCAAAATCGAGCCAAGGTTGAATTTAAGCGCTTTGGCCCCAGGTGGCATCAGCGTCACCGTCGTTCACGTCAAGACCGTGAATCACCACCGAGCTTAGGTTGCAGAGGCTGGCGTCCAGGTGCTGGATGTACGGCGATGCCAGCGCCTTGGCTCGCAGCCCCGGTGGCACGCTTCCGAGCAGGGCTTGCATTGTGATGAGCCAGCGCTCAGCCCGCCCAGCAGCGTCGTCGGTGCTAGCCTGGTACGTGGCCAACCGCTCAGCCACTAGCGTGTAAGGCGCTGTGCGCAGCAGCAGCTTCAGGGGCTTGACAGCCGCCAGCGCCGCGAGTGCCCGGCTGCTCATGGTGCGCACCACAACGGGCCAGCTCTGGTTGTCCAGCAAGTCCAGCACATTGGTGTGAGTGGCGCCTGCGCACGCCAGCCAGCGCAGCAGCACCGACGAGTGGTGCGCAACATAGCCCACATAGCCCACGCCGTACATGCCCACCAGCAGACCGTGCACACATGGCACCAGACGCTTGCGGCGCGACGCGCGGTCCAGCCAGTTGGCTCGATCGCCCTGCAAGTGGCCCAGCAGGCAGCGCACCACATCGTGAATCGTGCTGGCCTCCCACTCGAGCACGCTGCTCTGCTGGTCAAACGAGAGGTCGTCCAGGATGGCCGCGTCGTCGTCGTTGCTGGCAAGGTCGGCCAGCACCCGCTTGGCCGTGCCACCCGTTACGCGAAACTCGAGCTCGAGATCACCGTTGTTCCAGGCCACACCCACCACCGGCGTGCCCTCGACGTAGACACCCGTCAGCTCGGCCAGCTCGACCGCTGCCATGGCCTCGTGTCGCTTCTTGAGAGGCCGGTCACAGTCCTCCTCCTCTTCGTCGTCCTCTTCGCCCTCTTCGCTGCTGCTGCTGCTGCTGCTGCTGCTGCTTTCAGCCGAGGCGTTGCGTACCTCAAAGTCGCGATCGTTGTCGGCGCTGTACTGGCTACCATCCACGTCCTCGTCGTCCAGATCCGAGACCATGGCGTCGTTGTCACTGTCGTTGGCAGCGTCGGCCACCGCGTACTCGTTGATGGTGCTCTGCCGCCGCACGCGCTTGGCGGGTGGCAAAGGTTTGCCAATGCTGCTGCTGCTGCTGGCCATGCCGCCGGAATTTCAATTCTTTTTTTTTTCTCGATGCGCTTGCACAAGGAAATGGCACTTCAAGCATGCTAAAACGGAGAGGGCCGATTGCCCGTTCGTGTTCGGCGGCGCTCGGGCGTCAGAGGCACGTCGTCGGCCAAAGCCTGCAGCTCTTGATGCGTCTCGTGATGGTCGCCGCGGCAGCAGCTCACGACGACGGCAATCAGCAGACCAACCACAATCATGACAGCCCCGCCGATTGTGCCCACAATGAGCGTGTGAGCCAATGTGCTGCTGGGACAGCCTGCAGCCAGCTCGCTCAGTGTTTCACTGCTGGGCAGCAGCGCCGATGCGTTGAACAGGCCCGATGGCCACGGGCCAGGATCGTTGGACGATGCCAGCATCAACCCTGTGATGGCGGCGCCGGTTTTGTCCGTCATGCGCAAGCGCGTGACACCCGCGATGTCGGTGGCCCACAGCGCAATGTCCGATGTGCTGGTCCACTCTTCGAGCTCGATGTCGATGGCGAGGGGCTCGGTCAGGCTCGCCAGGCCCAGCTGGCGGGCCGCTATGTGAACGGCCACGTGCGGCGGGCGCGGCATCACTCCAAACTCGATGCGAGCGCGACGCAAACCCACGTTGCTGATGGTGTCGAGCTCAATCACGTAATCGCGCACGTAGCGCGACAGCTCGGCCGACCCGCACGCAATGCCAGCCACGCTACCGACAAAGACCAGTCCCACTCGGTCGGCCGCAATGGTAACGCCTCGGCAGTCTGTTTGCTCGTTGTTGGTAAAGAGCGGCACAGTGTCAAAGGCCGGGTCGACGTCGTTGAGGTCGGTGGGGTAGCCCACAATCTCCGTGTTGGACCGCACAATCGGTCCGCCCACGTACGTTGCCACCGGCAGGCCCGCGGCTAGCGAGTCGACGGCGTGACGGTTGCCGCTGTGACCCGTGAGGATAGCAGTGCCACCCCAGAGCACAGCGATACTGGCGGCCAGCTGCGGGTTGGCAGTCAGTGCCGCCGAGAGAGACGCCGTGAGGCTAGCGTCAGTGCGCTGCATGGTCTGGCTGGCACAATCCGCGTTGCTGAGCGCTTCGGCGCAGCGCAAGTCGTACTTGCTGACCATGGCCCGCATAAGAACGCCGGGGCTAGGCATGCACGCTCCCTCGGAGCTGCTGAGGCACAGCAGCGGGTTGGCAAACGGCGGGCAAAACGCCGGGCTAAAGTACACGGCCACCGTGGGCTCGGCGGCTCCAATCACGGGGTGACTCACGTCTTCAAACGCCATGTTGCGACACGGCCCACCCATGGCCACTTCGGCGCTGAGCAGCGTCAGGACTGAGTAGTTCTGCCCTGTGGGCGGTAGCCATGGGTTGGAGCGCGCTGCGGCGTATCCGGCAAGCAGCCACAGCAGAACGCAGCCGGCAGTCATTTTTTTTCTAGGCTGAGGGGCGAGCACCGCGCAAAAGAAAATGTCGGCCGAGCTGGCACTGCGTCGTTTGCCCAATGTTGTCCAGGTCGACACGTGGGCAGCGGGCCTGCAAACTTTATCCACGCGCATCATGGCCGAGCCTCACGGGTTTGGGATCAGCAGCACGCACACGGACCAAGACTTTGAGCAATGGCGCGCCCGGCTGCATCAGCTGCACGCCAGCCGCTATCCGACGCCCTCTGACGAGCAAAGGCTGTACGTGATTGCCGATCAGCCCCAGGCCACGCCGACGGCCGATGTCGCCGGCCAAGTGGCGCTCTGGATGGCCGTGGGTGCAACGGGGCTGCCACCAAACATCGACGCGCCGGCTCGCTACGCGCAGGCCGTGTTGGTGCCGCGCTTTGACGTCTTGCACCTTGAAGCCACCTACTGGGTAGGCCCAGACAGTGTCCTGGCTGCCAGCGCCCTGCAGCTGCTGCGCGCTGCGGAAATGGACGGCGCGGCAGAGCTGGGGCCGCTGATTGTGCACTTCTTGCAGCTCGACAACCAGCTGCTGCTGGCCACGCGGCCCGGGCAGGTCGATGTCGCGGGCTGGGTGGCGCGGGCGTGCGAGTGCCCCGTCTGCTACACAGTGACCTGCGAAGGCATGGCGTGTGGTACGTGCCACAAGCCACTGTGTCTGCCGTGCCACGGCACGATGGTAGCCAACGCCCGAGGAGACACCTACCGCTGCCCGTCGTGTGGCATCCAAGACGCCGGGCGCCCGCCGTACGCCATCAGCGACGGACTGCACCAGAACCACACCGTGGCGCACATTCCCGAGGAGCAAAAGATGGCCCTCACGGCGCTGCTGACCATGCTGGCCGAGCTGGTGGCCGTGCTCAACCACCAGCCCTGCACCGACCTCGACGCTGACTCGTGGTGCCTCGACCAGGTGGCCCAACCACTGCTGCGCGATCGCGATCCCGAAAGGTTTGAGTTGGCGTTGGTTTTTTTAGACATTTTCCATCGCCAAGAGCTTTTCGAGCACTTGCAATCGGCATGTCTGACGGAGCGCGTCTTGCTGGTCAGCGTCAGCTGGTCCTCGCCTACAGCGACACTCGCGTAGTCATGCCACCCGCCCTGGCGGCCCATGTGGGCTTTTACCAAGCGCTTATTGAGGACGTAGGGGCCGAGCCCGAGCTGGGGCCCGTCGTCTACCCTCTCGACTCGCTGCCCAACGCGGCCAACAGCAACCTGCCAGCGCTGCTGAGTGTGCTGGCCGAGCTACCCATTAACAGCGGCCCCGAGGCGCTGCAGGCGATTGTCGGCGCTCAGGTGCCCACTGGCTCGATTCTGGCGCTGCTTGCGCTGGCCGACCGTCTGGGCATTGCGCCGCTGATGGAGCCGTGCGCCAACGTGATTCGCCAACGCCTCCAGACGGCCGGTGGCACTAGACTCGGCGGCCGCAACCACGACCCCACCTCGACCGAGATTGGCGGCGCCGCCGAGGTCTGGGCAGCCATCGACGCGACCGCAGCTCGTGCTGAACCATAGTCGGAATGCTGTTTGTCTTTGCGCAGCCAGTACAATTGCCCAATGGCCTTTCCACCTCGCTTGGTCTGGGCGACGCTTTCTGCCGCACTCGCGTTTGGAGTGGGCATGGGCGTGTACGAGCTGAACTCGGTGCAAGAGCACGCAGAGGCTTTTATGAAATGCGTGTACGCGCTGATACACGCGTTTTCGCTGCTTATCTACATGCTCATCCTGGATGGAGACACGCGCTGGGTGTGGGGTCTGGTTTCTGCTCTTTCCTCGGCCGCTGCGACCGCTAATTCTTGAGCTGCTAACGAGCTTCAATTGATTCTTTCTTTGCTGTGGGAGCATGCGCAAGTGCAATTGAAAGGTTAAGCATCGCGCAACAGTCTTGCACGGCGCACTGGCCTGGGCACGCTCAGCAGCGGGGTGCTGTCTGACGGCTTGGCCTCGGTTTTGATCTCTGTTTCCGGGATAGGCTGCTGAGTCTGCGCCCACACGTCGGTGCCCAGCAGCAGCAGCGTGGCCACCAGTCCGTACCACACACAGCGCGTGTACGAGCCAGCCAGGTGCACGGGCTGCCAGCGGCAAAACCGCCGCACCACGTCCCATCGGCTTGTGGTGGCTGTCACGACCAGCTGCAGGAACGACTGGCGATGCAGGGTACCCAGCGGCGTCGTGGCCGTCGCGCGCGCCACGGCTCTGTAGGTGACACAGACCACCCCGGCCGCCTCGGTGGCGTAGAGTTCTTGCGAAAAGTCTTGCTGCAACGTCACGCGCAGCCCGCCGCCGTTGGGGTCGAGCGCGGGCGTCACGTGCACGTTGAGCGTGTGCAGCTCGCAACTATCAAGCGCCGTGCACTCGGCCACGGCAAAGGTGTCCAAGCCAGCGCCCAGCCCCACGCACAACGGTCCCGCAACTGTGGTTGGCAGCAGCACCACTGCAGGCGTGCTGTTGGTGCTGGCCGAGACGGGTCGCTCGCGGGCCAGCCGCTGCTTGATGAGCACCACGTCGTCTTGTGCAGCCCGGCCCGTTACTGTAGTGAAAAGCAAACCGCGCGACCAGTGCGCCGTCGTGGCCGCGTAGGGAAAGCCCATGACGGGCGCAGTCAGCAGCGGACTGACACCGTCGTGGTAATCCCACGTGCTGTCGGGGTCAAACGGGTCGGCGTCATGGACCAGTCCCAACGAGTGGCCTGCCTCGTGAAGCGCCGCTCGGCCAGCCCGGACGCCACTGGCCGCCATGTCGGGGTGCAGAAACACCAGGCTCGGGTACAGCGGGTTGCCAAAGCTGCCGATCGCCGCCACCCCGTACACATCGGCGCGCCCGATGGTGTACCGGCCGTTCACCGTCCAGGGCAGTATCCGAACCGTGTGCTGCAACCGTCCAGCAGGACACGCGTTGTTGCCCGACACGGTAATGTCGTAGGGCGCCAGCCCTGCTGCCAGAGTTTGCCGCAGCGTTGCCAGCCAGCCAGCATCGACCGGCGGAGAGGGCGCCGGCACGGTCGCTGGAAGGCCGTTGTTCACCCAAAACGGCATTGCGTACCAAATCTCGTCGGCCACCACGCGCAAACAGGCTGCGCCATCGGGTCGCCAAAGACTGTCGTTGCCGGCGGCGCCAGGCTCGGCAAAGCGCAGCATGGCGCGCAGACTGGTAGCCAGCCCGATTTCAATCTCCGCCTCGAGCAGCGCCGTTGCAACCCTCTCGGCTGCCTGGCGATGGGCGGCCATGCGCGGCGGAGCGTGCAGAACGGCCAGCGAGGGTTCGGCCAGCGCAGAGCAGAGTGTCAGCGTCAGCCCCAGCAGCACCAGAGCCATGGTTGTCGGTAGCGCCCAGCAGCTGCCGCAGTAGTTGGCCGGGAGACTGTTTTATCAGCCATTTTTCTTCGCTGGCTGCTGCAATGCCTTACGTTCCCGCTTGGGTTTGGTCGGCGCTCTCGGCGCTGGGCCTGTACCAAAAGAAGGCCAAGCTCGTGCTGCTGGGCCTCGACAACGCCGGCAAGACGACGCTGCTGCAGATGCTGCGTGAAGGTCGCGTGGCTGCCACCAGCCCCACTCTGCACGGCACGTCGGAAGAGCTGCAGGTTGGCGACGTGACGTTTACGGCGCACGACCTGGGTGGCCACGCGCAGGCTCGCCGCGTATGGCAGACGTACACACCCGCCGTCGACGCCGTCGTGTTTGTGGTGGACGCAACAGCGCGCGATCGGTTCGACGAGGCGCGCCGCGAGCTGGCCGGGCTGATGGACAACGACCAAGTCCAGAGCGTCCCGATCTTGGTGCTGGGCAACAAGATTGATGCCCCTGGCGCCGTCGGCGAAGACACACTGCGCGACGCCCTGGGCCTGGGCATGTGGATGACCCAGGACCGACCGTTGGCTGTCTGCATGTGCAGCGTGCTCAAGCAGCAGGGCTACGGCGCCGGCTTTCGCTGGCTTTCGCGCCAGCTGTGAGAACCGTCGCTGGCCTCCCTAGTGACAATTTACAAAAAAAAAAACCATACCCTCCCGCCCGCAGCCTTCTCGTCTTTCGCTTTGGGTGCCAGCACAAAAATGCCAGTCCGGCGCCACGATGGCTGACCCACAAGCCAGGCCAATTTTATTTTTGGGTTACGTGTGCCAAATCGACTTTGGGCTGCCTCAGATTTTATTTTTTTTGGCCTTTGGCTCAAACATCGGAAGTCTGGTTCTCAGCGACCTGCCCAGAGCCAATCTTCCGAGAAGGGATGACAACTTTGACAAGCCCCAAAATAGCATCTCAGTCCTAGTATTGTAAGGAGACTAAATCCTATGGTTAGGATTTAGTCTTGCGAAGGGACTAGGACTGAGATGCTATTTTAGGACGTGTCAAAGTTGTCAGCTCGTCTCGGAAGATTGGTTCTGGCCAGGTCGCTGAGAACCAGACTTC
>Ga0136561_1000190_pt1 | contig 22123 bp, 23 predicted proteins | sample AntRauMeHopE1498_FD_104641 | JGI IMG/M metagenome (GOLD analysis project Ga0136561, IMG submission 104641) | Saline lake microbial communities from Rauer Islands, Antarctica - Metagenome Hop E1 #498 | ecosystem: Environmental > Aquatic > Non-marine Saline and Alkaline > Saline | place... | reverse complement strand
CTGAGGCAGCCCAAAGTCAATTTGGCACACGTAACCTCAAAATCAGTGTCAAAGGGCATCACTTCCTACACGTTTATTTAACGTGTCTATTTTACGTTGAGTTACGTGTGCCAAATTGACTTTGGGCTGCCTCAGATTTTGGAAACTTTTTGGCCTTTGGCTCAAACATCGGAAGTCTGGTTCTCAGCGACCTGGCCAGAACCAATCTTCCGAAATAGAATGACAACTTTGACAACTCCAAAAACGAAGCCCAGTCTTAGTATTGTAAGGAGACTAAATCCTAACCATAGGATTTAGTCTTGCGAAGGGGCGTAGTGACCAAATCCGCAGCGCACAGCCAGGGCGTACTGAACAGCCGGCCACAGACGACCGTTTGCACCCGTGACCCGCATTTTATCGCTGCTCGCTCAAAGCTGATAAAAGGTGTCATTTTTCATCCTTCGTGGCTCTAGTTCCTGTAAGTCTCTGTTCAAGTCTTTTGCCACGAAGACGCCAAGATGATTGTGATACATGTACTTCTCGCCAGCTTGCTCTTCTGCCATGCGCTAGGTATGAGGTGCTGTAAGCTTATAGATCAGGTGTGCTGACCTCGTATCCTCGTAGGAGACACTGTGACAGCGCGTACGTTCACCTCAGAAGGGACTTGTAACACCAATCAACAGAACTTCTTATACGAGGTCACAGTGCCTTTGGGACCTGCGTGCACCCCAGGGAAAGATCAAAACGACCAGGACGTAGCCTACACAGTCAACTCATTGATTGGAGATGCTTCTACGTGCTCAACGGTGCGCGATGGAGCAAAGCAGGACAAACAAACCCGAATGGCATGACTTCTTTTTATCTCGTAGTCTTTATTAGTGGACGTTTGGACCGGTACGGCCTGCACCGGCACTGCAGATGACATTGCGACCGTCACCCCGGATGAATGCGATGGCTTGTATTTTGCCACTTGCCAAGGTGAGTTGCATGCCAACGCCGCCTCCTCTTCGATCTCATATTCCCTGACTTAGCTGCGACCACTATGGCACCCACCACTACGGCGGGCTCTGGAGTTGTCGTGGTGCCCGTGACCCTTCTCGCTATTGCTATGCTCGCGATGGCGGCTGCCTTTTGAACGGGTTTCAACTGTCGTATGAACTGAGTGATGAGAGGTGTAGACTAGCATTATACATTCGTCACCCGATCCCCTCGGTCCATGCACCCAAATCATCTCCCTCTGCCACTGGAGTAATATTCCGCCCCTTCCTAGCACCCGACGGCTTTCACTCCATCCGACGGCTCAGATTTCAAGCCCCATCAATATACGAATTGACCTCCAAGCTCGCCTAAAAGTATTAGGGATTTGGCGGTTGGTCTTTGAAACGACTGCTGTTGTCAGCCAACGATCGTGTAAGGGGAGCAGGAGCGGGCAGTGGCTCTGGTTAGAGCAACGCCAGCATGGCGCAAGAGCCAGCTCAACCCCAAGTTCATACCGAACCGGCTCAAGATGATGTGCGGTTTGCAGCCCTTACCGCAGCAGCTTGTCCCTTTCCAACCCGCCTCTCGCTGCCTGCTTTAGATCGACGCCTTGCAAATGCAACAACTGCAGCCAATTCCCCAGCCCTCCAGCCAACAGCAGGACTTGCAGCAACGCGAGCTTCGGCAACAACAAGAGCTTCAATACCAGCAGCACCAACACGCACCGCACCTCCACCACGGTCAGCGACCTGGCCAGAACCAATCTTCCGAAATAGAATGACAACTTTGACAACTCCAAAAACGAAGCCCAGTCCTAGTATTGTAAGGAGACTAAATCCTAACCATAGGATTTAGTCTTGCGAAGGGACTAGGACTGAGATGCTATTTTAGGACGTGTCAAAGTTGTCAGCCCTTCTCGGAAGATTGGCTCTGGCCAGGTCGCTGAGAACCAGACTTCCGAGGTTTGAGCCTCGACTGAAAAAAAAATCAAAAGCTGAGGCAGCCCAAAGTCAATTTGGCACACGTAACTCAAAAATAACATGTCGGAGTTTTGTTTGACGGTGTCTATTTTTAGACGGCCCACCGGCGGCACGGCGTCAGGCCCGAGCTGTCGTCGTCGTACGTACCGGCAGGGCACATCAGCAGGTTGCAGGGCATATTGATGGCTCCGGGCCCCAGATACGAAGGGGCGTAGTGACCAAATCCGCAGCGCACAGCCAGGGCGTACTGAACAGCCGGCCACAGACGACCGTTTGCACCCATGACCCGACCGCCGCTGTCGGGGACTACGCGGCCGTCGGCGGCCAGCAGCACGAGCATGGTGGGCCAGTCGTCGGCTGTGGTGATGGCCGTCAGACTGGACACACTGACCTGCGCGAGGTCGCGAGTGGCCGATTCGGGCTCGATCTGCACAGAGACGGGTCCTGGGGGGACGTTGCGGGCCACGCAGCCGGTTCCGAGGGCGTCGTACTTCTCGGTGACGAAGCACGCCAAGCAGTCGGTAGCGTCGCACGGCTGGCAGTCGGCTGTCAGAAAGCTGGTGGGACACGCGCGGCAGCTCTGCGTGACCATGTCCCAGCGCGTTCCTGGGTTGGCGGCGCACACGTCAACCGGCAGGCACGCTGGCTGCACCGCGCCGCTGGCCAGCCATTCTTGGTGGCCAGCCACACACGTCCCGCACGCGCAAAAGCCAATGGGCTCGCGGTTCAGCTCGCTGCACGACGCGCACTGAGCGCCGGCCGGGGCGGCCAGGCAGGCAATCGCCAGCAGCAGGGCCAAAAACAGCATTTTATCGCTGCTCGCTCAAAGCTGAAAAAAAGGTGTCATTTTTCATCCTTCGTGGCAAGCCAGCATGTCTCTTTTAAGCCGCGTTGCGTCGCTCACACCCTGGACCACGGTGCCCGAGGCCGGTGGCGACGAAGAAGCACCTCCAGCCTACAGCCCACCTGCTGGATCGACGATGATGGCTGTGGCCGATCTGGTCGAGCCCCACAAGATTGTTATGCGCGTGCGTCACGCCAACGTTGACGTCAACGTCTCGGACGAAGCCGTGCGCGCGCCGCTGCACCTCGTGCTGTTGCTGGACGTTTCGGGCAGCATGACCATGCAGTGCGCGGCGCAGATTGACGGCGAAAAGGTCGAGCTGGCCTACTCGCAGCTCGACTTGGTGGCGCACGCTGTCAAGGTCATGACGCGCGAGCTCGACGCCAAGGACTGCCTGTCGGTGGTGGTGTTTTCCAGCACGGTTCGAGTCCTCGTTGCCAACGTAGAGGGTGGCCCCGACGCCGACTGGACCAAGCTGATGCGCGAGCTGAGCGAGCTGCGAGCGAGTGGCAGCACCATGCTGGGTGCTGGCATGGCCAGTGCGTACGAGTGCGTGACGACGGCCGACAAGAAGGACCACAACAACGTGATTGTGTGCTTGACCGACGGCCAGCCCACCGACATGCGCGACCACGCTGCTCGCATCGCGCATCGCCAAGCCATGCTGCCGCCTGGCCTAGACGTTACGCTGCACATGATTGTGTTTGGTCGAGCCCCCATGGACCCTACCATCATGCGCAGCATGGCCCACACGACGGGCGGCATGCTGCTCTACTTGGACGGTCCTGAGATGCTGGCCACGGTCACGGGCTCGCTGCTGACCAACCTCAAGTTGGAAACGCACGCGTGCTTGGAGCTGGTCTGCCCGCCGGGCCCCAAAGGAGCCTACCCCGACGTTCCTGGGGCCGTGGCGGTGACGGCCGCTGGCGCCAAGGTGTACCGCCTGGGCTCGCTGCGCCAAGGCCAGGACCGAGCATTCCTGATTGAGCTGCCGCGCGGAACTACGCTGGACGACGTGGCCAACATGACGGTGCGGGGACGGCGTCTGGACGTTCCTGGCTTGGTGGACGAGGTGCCGCTGCATGTGACGGATGTGCTTACCACCGGCGCGTACTCCGAGAGCAAGGACGTGCAGCGCTACGCGATCGGGCTGGACGTTGCCAACCGTCTGCTGGCCACTAAAACGGCGGGCCTGCGAGATTACTTCAAAGAGCTGGCGACACCGACAGGGCTGCTGGACAGCGAGCATCCCAACCTGGCGCTCACTCTGCGCACCCAGGTGTTGCCGGGCTTTGCCTCTGAGACGTTTGGAACGTGGGGTGGCAAGTACGCGCCGGCGCTGGGGTCGGCGCTGTGGCACCAAGTCTGCGCCAATGACCGAGACCTGGCCTTGGTCGAGTTCATGTCGCCTGCCTACACCAAGCTGTCAAACCAGCACAGCGACGTGTTTGACAAGGTGCCGTTGGCTGTCCCGCGGGTTGTTCCGCGTTACGACCGGCCACTGACTGTCTACCCGGGCCAGCAGGGCTTGCCGTCTTGCTCGCCGTTTCAGGGTATGCCCAAGGGCATGTCTGGAGGACCGTTCTCGGCGCCAGCACCCGCGCCTGCTGCTCCTCGCGGGCTGCAGATGACCACGGCCAAGGCCCTCAACAACCCTACTGGCGGCTGCTACCACGGCGACTGCAAATTGCAGCTCAAGAGCGGCGCGGTTGTCAAGGTGTCAGAGGTGACGGCCGGCATGGTTCTGGCCAACGGCGCCGAGGTCGAGGTGGTGCTGGCCATGCGCCTCAGAGAGTGGACCGATTTTGTGACGATTGGCGACCTGTGCATCACGCCGTGGCACCCTGTGCAAGACGCTTCGGGCGAGTGGGTGTTTCCCGGCTCTCTGCCTCGGTCGGTGGCCGTTCCTATCTCGCGGCGCGGTGGCGACATGCGCTCGTTTCTGCTGACGACCACTACCCGGGCTTTGCCGGTGCAGCTGCTGTCTGGCGGCGGGCTCGGCGCCGTCGTCAACACGGCTGCGCTGGGTCACGGCCTGGGCTCGTGCGACGCGGTCAATGCTCTTGCGGCCAAGCACGGCATGAAGCTGTGCACCAAGCACCTGGCACTGGGCCACGAGTTTTGGGGTGTTGGGGTTCGCACTGCCATCTACGAGCACGACGCCAACTGGACACCCAAGGGCGTGTTGCGAATCACAGAGGTGGATCTGGGCGTGCGGCCATACGGGAGCGGCAACCTGACGTTTGATTACGAGTGGGGCAACGATGGGTTGTGAGATGATGGTACGTGGCTGTGACTGTGGCTTTGCTTTGCTTTGCTTTTGCGTGGATCAAAAATTAAACTGGCAACACACACCCCACCCCCTCTCTCGCATCCCACTGGCGCTAGTCTGCTGCCGCTGGGGCTTCTGGCGGGACTGGCACAATCACCGTCAGCTTGCTGGTGACGGACCAAAAGGCCTCGGTGACTTGCTGAGCGCGCTTAAGGGCCGGGCGGGCGTAAAACGCCGCCGCGGCTGCCAGCACAGACTGGTGCGAAGGGCGCTTGGGGTTGAGGCCGACGATGGCCGTGTCTGTGTTGGTGTGGGCGCGACCAAGGGGGTCGTGCAGGCCGCGAAGTCCCGACATCTTGCAAAACGCCGTCCAGGCGCTCGACCATATTTTGGCTCCGAGCTCGGTGCCATGGAACGGGTGCATGGCGTTGGGCAGCATGGCCAGCTCGAGCCATCGGTCGGTGTGGACAGGCAGCACGCAGCCCATGGCGCCCCAGTACTGGTGGTTGTCCCAGGCGTGGGCCATCAGGCGACCCAAGAGCTGGCGCTCGCAAGCTTCGGCGCGCAGGATTTCCGACGCTGTTTGCGCCTGGCTCGACCAGCACCACTGCGTGTCGACCACGCGTTGCATCTGGCGAGCCAGTTCGTGCTGCATCTGGCTCCACGCCAGGCCTGGTTGGCCGTGCAGCGCCATGGTCTGCAGGGCTGCCCACAGCACCAGCGCCTGCACATCGGGCGGACCGTCGACCCACTGCTTGGCCATCCAGCCCGCGAGGCGGCTGTACGACGCGTTGGGCGGCCATCCGTCGCAGTGGCTGACAATCGCTTGGCGTAGCCATTCAATCGCGTCGCTGCTGGTAGGCGCCCGACCCCCTGCGCGCATGTGCTGGCTGTTGGCGCGAGACTCAATGTCGGCCCGGACCTTTTCCCATTCGCCGTTGGCGTTGACCCGGCGCGGCCGCGAGTCGAGGCGCATCAGCAGCGCCCGGAGGCAAGGTGCGTCGGGAAACGCCAGGTAGTAGTACGGGTTGTGCACGGCGGTCGTGTGCGCGTGGGCCCACTCGGCGGGCTTGCCGGGCCGAGTGCGGGCTTTTTTGACGGCTGCAAACAGGTCGCGGTGAAAGGGCGTCGACGTGTCGATAGGCGTTTCTTGCAGCTGCATCAACGAGCCCATGTACGCCGTCCACGACCGCATGCACTCGACCACTGGGCCCGGCAGCTTCCAGCGCTGGCTGGGGCCAACGGGCACTGGCGCGGGATCAGAGTTTTCCGCGCCCAAGTCCCACAGAAACAGCGAGTTGACGTGTCGCACGCGCTGCATGAGCCGCCGCGAGTGGTCGCGCGAGTCGGTAAACATCACCCAGCCTGCGCGGCTGTCGGTCTGGGCCCGCTTGCTCTGGCGCCAGTGGCGCACCGTGTCGTTGAAGGGCGTGTAGGCAGACATGAGAACTGTCAAACCAACAAAAAAACACACAGTTATTTCGCCGGGCCAGACCACCGTCGCCTCCTTTGGACATGGCCGTCCGCCAGCCGTCTTTAGCCGAGCTGCCGTGGCTGCCTGCCGAAGCTGCGGTGCAGTGGCTGGTCATTGACGCTCTGACCGACGACATGCCCAGCCTGGCCATGTACGGCGGCGCAATTGCTGTCTGCGACAGCCGCAGCGCTGTTCCGCTGCTAGAGCACTGTGCGCTCTTGGGATGCCGCTACGGCTGGCGCTGGCATCGCAGCACCCTGGCGCGCCTTTTAACGCACGACTTGCCGCTGGCGGCAGGCACCCTGACTGGCCTGGCTCTCAAGCAGGGTCAGGCCCTGCAGCACGCGCTCGAAGCAGTGTGTGCAGCGGGCCCTTGCGAAGACTGGGACGACCCGGCCATTGACTTTTACGATCCGCCGTCAACCACGGTGGCGCTGGTGTTTGCCGGTGTGCGGCGCGCGGGCTTTGATCGGACGTGGCGACGCGTCTACCTTGATCTGGACAATGGTCATCGACTGGTGCTGGACGATCCGGCAGCCTGGTCGTTTTACTTGGCAGCCTGGACCCGGGCCATCCCCGCTGCTGTGCTGGCCCCGCTCAGCGCCAGGCCCGCGTCACAGTCGCAGTCGCCCAGCACACCCTCACCGCCCCAGCACCCTTTCAGCGTTGTTTCCGGTCGCCCGGCCAGTCATCCGTCAACGCCCGTGTGCGCCGTCGAGGCGCCGCTCCATCAGATTGCGGTTGGCCCCAATGCCATGGGCGTGGTGACGCTAGAGGTGCGCTCTGATGGTACACAAGCGCCAAGTGTCGTGCGCGTGCAGTGGAGCTGGCTCGCCGACACGCCCGAGTCGCGCTGGGAGACTGTCGTCGACGCCAAGCCCGTGCTCGGCCTGTGGGCGACCCTGGCGGCGCTCTTGCCGCGCAAGTTGTGGGTCTTGCACTCGCCGTACGCGTGTTGGCGCCAGCGCCCCAAGGCAGTGCTCCAGGCAGTCTTGGGGTCCGTTATCCGGGCAGTGGTCGCCGTGGACGCCACCGCCACCACGCTGGAGACATGGACGCTCGATGCGCAAAAGCTGGTGCGGCCGTTTGTGCCCAACACCAAGCCAGCGTCGCCAAGCCACGTGTGCGTGTCCTGGCTGCACTCGTTAGCCCCGGACGGGAGCACGCTGCGCTGGGTGCCAACACTGAACGTGCGTCGATCCAGTATACCGATCGCCTCTCCCGGCGCACCCGTGACGTCGGGCCTGTTTGCGAGCAGCACGGTGCGGGGCGCGCGCGGCTTGACGGTGGCGCCGCTTGGACAATTTGTGGCCACAAGCAGCGGCTGGAGCATGGCCCTAGACATGTGCAGCAAGGCCGAGCTGAGCAACACGCCCCAGCCTGGCCACTGGAACGTGTCGCTGGACGCTGTTGTGCAGAACCACAGTCTGCTGCCGGCAGTGCAGCGAGCGCTGCGGTGTGCTGGTGTGTCGACCACTGTTTTGGCGTAAGCTCGTAATTGCAGTCTAGCCTTTCCGCCCCGCTCTGGTCTTGGCATGTCCGGTTTTTACAGCGATACACGCGTGCAGACCCTCTCCCACTTTTTTTTTCTCTCGACCGATTCTTCATGTCTCTTGGCTCTCCCCCTCGCGTGGCGCTGCAAACAGCAGTGCACTCGCGCTTTGACCCGGAAACCGCTCGGTGGACCGTCGACGTCATGCACAGTGAAATTCTTGTGCTCGGTGACGCGCTCGAGGAGCTGCCTTTGCAGCTCCGTGAGACGGCGCAGTGCATCTTGAACCACCTGCAGCACCAGACTGGTCTGACCCACGACGGTCTGTCGTGGGTGCCGGGCCGCTCTACCCACGCTCTGCTGAACAACTGGGTTTCTCGTGGCTTTGACGCCCTCGAGCGCATCGCTGCAACACACCTGCGCGACCTCGTGGTGCGGCACAAGCTGATGCGAGCCAGGCTCGACGCCAACCGGCGCAACCTCTTGTCAGTCGAGCCCCATCGGCGATCAATTCGGCAGATGCAGGCGGCGCGCACCAAGAAAAGCCTTTCTGGCGTTTTCTCGGTGGTTGTCGCCACCCCCGTCTGCAACAACACCTGTCCTTGGCCCGCGGTTCGCGAGCAGCTGACGCTGCCTGGCACACCCCAAGGCGTGCAAGAAACGCTCGACACTGTCAACAAGACGTTTGTCGGCGAGGGCGCGTCTTCCTCGGGGCTCTTGGAGCCCGGGCGCGTTTTTTTGCGTCAGCTGGCCAGCGTGTACCGCGCCGACCCCGCGTCTGCCACCAAGGCAGCGCTCGCGGCCCTGCTGACCCTCTTGAAGGCTACACTCGGAGCCTTTCCTTGCGTGGCGCACCTGCTCGAGAACCAGAGCGCGCCTCAGCTGGTTGTGGCCCTGGCTGAATCTTGCTAGGCTGCTTGCACCTGAACGAACCCCACAGCAGTGTATAAATTAAACCTGCTGCTCAGCTGCTCTATCTAAAAAAAACACTTGGCACTTGCAGCTCGTTTTCGTTGAAGGCAGTAGCACACACACACGCATTCCCCTTCGTGGTTTTTTTTTTCTCTCGACAATGGCTCATTCCGCCTGTCTCATGGCTCACAGCATTCCCGGCACGGCCTCGACCATCAAGATTCACTGCGAGTTCGTGGCGCCAGCTGGCGCTGCTGCTGGCGGGCCCAAGTACTACCACGTGTGGAACTTGGCCGGCTTGGAGGCTGGGCTCGAGGAAAAGGGCCTTCTCTCTGCGGCCCTCGCAGTGGTGCTCGATGTTGCTGCCACGGCGCTTGGCGAGAGCTGCACCCTGCCGGGATGGTCGGTGCCTCGCGAGGTGCACTACCAGCTGCAGTGTCTGATCCGCGGCTACGCCCAAGACACTCGTCGTCGGGCCGCCCGGGCGCTGCAAGTTTTGCTGGAGACGCACTTTGACAGTGTCTGCCGCACCGGTGATGAAGACGCCAACCCCAACCAAGCTCGCTTTGTGTGCGCCGTTGAGCCTCCAATCATCTCAGCCCACCCCCTCACTGTCACCGAGGAGCTGATTCTGCCTCAGGACCACGTCGCCAAGAGCGTCGACGGTCTAAGCTACCTGCACACGGTCAACGAGCAAGACGTCCTGCTGTCAAACAGCGAGCTTGCCCAGATGGCCCCCGGCGACGTGTTTGTGATGGCCTTTCACAAAAGCTACGAATGTCGGTCGACCAAGGAGTGGTTTGACCTGGCGGTGGACATTTTGGCTGAGGTCGGAGGCTACCTCACGCAAGAGCAGCTTTCGTCTCTTAGCTTCCGCATGCTCCAGTGGCAAAATGGCCGATGGCGAATCGAGGCCATCCGAGACAGCGTCCGCGCATTCCAAGATGCCCCCGAGTCGGAGGAAGCGCACGTCGCTATCCAAGACGCGGGCTATCGCATGGCCCAGGAGCACCACGCACTGCGCGAGCTGACCCAGTTTCGGGCTCGAAATGGGCTCACACCCGTTGTCCACCGCCGCCGCGCAGACAGCATCTGTGTGACGCCCGGGGATGCGCCTCAAGAAGAAGAAGAGGAGGCCGCTGCACCCGCAGTGCCCCAAGAATACGTTCCACCTGGACGCGGATTTGGCCTCCCTGCCGACTGGGTTCCCTACGTGGAGCCGGTCCGGCCTGCCGGTCAAGGCTTTGGCTTTGGCATGGCCCCACCTCCGACCTATGCTGAGGCTGAGGCCTACCCCAACCGCAACCCAGAGGAGGGTGACGACGACGTTGAAGACGTCGACATAGCTGGCATGTCTCCAGAAGAGCTGCTGGCAGCCGTCCGCCGACCCCTTGGCGGAGGTCCAGAGTAAGCGTCGCTGATGCGCACACCCCCCTGAACTGAATCCCCCCACCCCCCACCAAAGAGTGTTCAACCACAAATTAACTCTTTGCTCTCAATTGTGTCTTTCCGCTCGCACACATACACACACACACACACACACACACTCTCTACGCAGCAAAGCTCAGCGCGTGCAGCCGTTGCACTGCCTCGGCCACTTCGTTGTTGGCCGCGTGCTCTTCAAGCAAGGCAGCGGTTTCTGGGCGGACGGGCAGCGGCAGTCGCTATGCCTGCTGCCACACCGACAGCACCAGCCACTGCTCGCTGGCGGGCACCAAGGCTCGCAGCTGCGATCGGCGTTCGGGCGAGACGGCAGCTTGCGGAGAACTCATGCTTGTTTGCCCGCTACTGCTTTGTTAGCCTAAAGGAAACCGACTTCAGAAAATGAAAATGCCGCTTCGAGTTCTTTTCATTGGCAGTTTTTTGAAGAGTCGGATCGAACAAGCTTTCTTTCGTGCTCTCTAGCCGCTGCTCCACCATGGCTTCTTTTTTCTCGACTGCTCTTGCTGATGGTTCGGTCTGTCGCTACCCGGTCAAGTCCCTAGAGCTCCCCGCCTGCTCTACGTACGCCTCTATTAATCACGGCAAGGTCGCTGTTGTCCTCGATTACAACGACGACAAGACGGTGTGGCGCGCGACGCTAGCGTGCCGCTGGAGCCGAATACCCGGCGGCAAAGGCAAGCGCGGGCACTGCCGTATGCCAGACGATGTGGCGAGCGCCTTTAGTGACATGGGCAGCCACTGGTTTGAGATGCGCGTCGACACGAGCCCGGCAAATCTGCTCAAGCACACGCTGCTGGCTTGGAGAGACCGGGTGAGGGCCGAAAAGAGTGAACTGGAAGCTAACTGCATTATCGGGAATGTGGCCAGATACATGGCCAGCATCCCCAACTCGAGAGACCCGATTTTCCTTGTGTACAAAGAACTCGCAGTAAGAGTCCTGCCAACGAATAGCCTCAACCAAGACGCCACCCTGGTCGCCGAGGCCGCGCGGCTCTTGCGACCGTTTTAAAGCGCTGCGCCTCTTTTTGAACTGAAACCATGCGTCTTTAGTGTGCCAAAATTAAATTGCAGCACACACACACGCTCGCGACTCTAGCAGACTACATTTCAATGGTGGCGGCGCAGTTGCCCGCGGCCCAGTGCGCCAGTACGCCCAGCAGCGAAAACGTGCACGCGGCCACCACAGCCACCACGACGGGCGGTGTAGGGTCGCCCGTCTGCAGCTCGATGGCCACCAGGACCGTGTGCACGGTCACGAGGCAAAAGGCGCTAGTAACGTGTCCGACGAGCGAAGGCACCAGTAAGGTTGGCAGCAGCGTCGCCAGCACCAGGGCTATGGCGAGTAGGGTCCAGCGCCAGAGCCTGGTCGGCGCGCAAGAGCGCATCCCACGCCACACCCACAAAGCCCAGCACCACAATCAGCAGGATGGCCACTGTGACAAAGGGCTCGTTGTAGGTGAGGTCGGCCAAGTCGGCGGGCTCGGCGATGCTCATTGGGTTGCTGTCGCGGCGGCCGGGTCTTCAATGCCTTTGGCCGCGGTGGAAATGACGTAGTGCAGAAACACGGCGCCCAGCACAATCACCAGCATCATCAGGCTGCGCGTGCTGCCCAGCGAGCTTATGTCAATGTTGATGTCGCTAAACATGACGCGCGAGACGGCCAGAAAGCCCACGTTGACCATCATCGACAGCGCAAACAGCCGGTACGTGTGCATGGGAATGGTCTCGTCGCTGGTCCAGGCCCACAGCGCGTGCAGCACGCCCAAGAGCACTACGCCGCGGCTCAGGTCGCGCTGGGCCTCGGGCGAGTACGGGTTGGGCGGAAACACGACCATCCACATGAAAAATCCGCCCAGCACCCCGATGCCAATCAGCTTGAAGCGCTTGGGCGCAGCCGCAGCACTGTCCTCGTTCTCGAGGCTGTCGTCCGAGTCGACGTCAACGTCAACGTCGACGGTGCCGTGGTCATCGCTTTCGCGACTGGCTCGTCCAGCAGTGCCAAGCGCAGGCAGGCGGCCACTGCGAAAAGAGCGAGCAGCGCCATCGGGTCGTGGTGCGCGTGCTCCAAGTGGGCCAGCAGCGCAATGGCGGCCGCTGTTAGCACCGTGGCTTGCGTGCTGCGAATAAGCCATGCTTCTGGCAGCTCTGCTTGGGCCAAAACGTCGTGCGCCACGTCCAGGCCTGCGTCTATAGCCAGCAAGGTGCCGATGGCTACCCACAGGGCCGGAACATGTATGTACCACAGCAGGGCCGTCCACAGCGCCAGGCGCTGGGCCACTGCGGCCCAGCTTTGAAACCCAGTCATTTTCGTCATGGCAACCGCTCCGCCGCCGGCCAAGAGCCACACAATCACCCCCGCCTCGTACACGGCAGCCGCAGTGGACGCCATTGCCGACTGCTTGGCTCTGGCAACGCGCGTGCTGGCGCCCGATGAGACAACGCTAACCCTTTACGTTCCGGGCGACAGCGACCCGGGCGACCCCGACAGGGTGCGCTACCTGATGCCCAAGCCGCTGCTCGACCTGGTGCTCTGGATGGGCCTGCGACGCGTGCGAGCCGAAGTGGACGTTCGCCTGGGCCCAGACCTGCGCGACCACGACCCCACCGCGCTAGCGACGCTGGGCCCTATCCGACTCGTTCCGGCCCCCAAAGGCACCGTCATTCCCACTGCCAGCACACCGCTGGCAGCCACGCTGGCGCTGGGCCGGCTGGCCATTGGGCCCCGAGGCCTGCCCAGTGAAATGGCCCAGCCCAAAATACACGAGACCCTGCTAGCGACAGACCGGGCGCTGTGGGCAGACGTGGTGCCGCTCGAGACGATGGGCCCCGCCGTGCGCACGCTGCTACCGGGCGCCATCCACTCGCTCGAGCAGCAGGTTGTCTGGGCCAGCACGTACGTGCTGGTGGCCGGTGTGACCGACCCGCTGCTGATTGACACCGACACCAACACGCTCCTGCTGTCGGCGACGGGACTGCGGGCCACGCTTGGCAAGGCCGGGGGCAGCGTGCACGCCGCCAGCGACACTCGGGCCGATGCTGACCGCGAAGAGCGGCATCACAAGGTCTTGACCGACGCGCACCACGGCAGCACGGCTGAAGAAGGATGGGCGGCAGCAGTGTGCCTCGACGAGGCGTCGGCCTCGCCCGTCGAGCTGTGCTGGCCCGACCTGCTTCTGCGCTTAATTAGCGGTGGCGACTTTGTAGACCTGCGGCGCCCCTCGCGCTGGCAAGCGTTTGGTCTGCTGTGGCCGCATCACACACTGCTGCAAGTCTTGGGGCTGGCGCCGGCGCTGTCTGTGACGCTGGGCCCAGCGCAGCAACCGCACCTGACCAACATCCGCGCCGAGCTCACCTACGCCACAGCTCTCGTGCTGGCCCAGCAGTGGCTGCCGGACCGCGTGCAGCCATCGCGCAACTGCGATCGGTTTGTTCTCGAGGGCGTCTGGGACTTGCGCACGGGCACGTACCGCGCGCACCTGACGGCCGAGGGCGGGCGGCCCGACCAAAGCGTGGCCCAGGCCTTGTTTCTAACTACCCTGCGACTGATTCACACTGGCGAGCCTTAGAGAGAGTCTGTGTCGAGTGGTCAAATTTTTAGACTCGGCGGCTGTTGCAGCGCGTTGTTTCAGTTCAAAGGGGGGGCAAGAAACGCTTTAGCACCTCACATCCAGGGGTAGACGCTGGCCATGAAGTACTCGTGTTGGGCAACCGGGTACGCCGCGACGACCTTGGCAGCGTAGGCTCGCAGCATCTGGCAGGCCGGCGCCACGTAGCTTCGCTGCCAAGCGCTTCCTGGCGCCCAGACGGCCTTCATCTGGCGACAGAACCACTGCACCAGGAAGGCTTGTGTGTATTGAAATGCGCTGCTCGGAAAACTTTCAGGGACGGAAAAACGCAGCCAATGACTGAGTGAAAAGCAAAGGCAAAAGGATGCGCGGGCTTACAGCACCAGGTTGAATTTGGGTGGTGCCCACAAGGGGGGGTTGGGAGAAAATGCATAAGCAATTCAGTTCAGAAAAAAAGAGGGCTCAAGCACTGCTTAGCCGTGCTTGTGGTGAAGAACAACCGACAGGTTGCCAGAGTCCATAGCTCGCTTGAGCATCACCATGCGCCAGTCGGCGTCAACGACGTCAGCGTCGAGCTTGTGCTGCCAGGCTCCAGTCTTGGGGCCAAACACCGTTCTCTCGGCACTCTGCACCGTCAGCCGGTTTGTGTCTTGGAGGTCAACACAGACACCGCCAACCGCAACGGCCAGCGCCAGCTGCAGGTACTTGCAGGGCGCCAGAAAGATGCTGTACAGGTCGCGGTTGGCTTCCTTCAGAATCTCAAAGGCACCCATGTCAAACGCCGCTTTCAGGAGGTAGTGAAAGTCAAACGCGCTGGGAGTGGCCTGAAAGGGCTCGAGCAGGGCCCACACGGCAGATGCCATGTTGCAGCGGGCCACCAGCTTGCAAAAGGCAGGCTGCTGCGCAAAGCCGCTCTGGCGGGCCAGGTTGCAAAACCAGGCCACGTTCTCGGCCAGCGGGGCAAACTCGCTGTAGACGCCCGTCTCTTGCGTGGTCAGCTCGGTCAGGCCTTGCAGGAGCTCATAGGGGAAACCGCGGGGGTGTTCGCCCTTCTTGCCCATGGCCACGCCCCAGCTGTAGGCAAACGCGCTGAGGCCGTCGCGGCTCTCGAACGCTTGCTTGAGAAAGTAGGCGGTGCACATCTGCTCCAGCTCTCGGGCGCGCCACGCCGCGGCGTCAAAGTCGGGGTAGTACATGTGCTCCGTGCAGCGCTCGACGTACTCTTCTCGCGCAAACTTAAAGCCCTTGGCTTCACCGCGGGCCGCGTGCTTGGCAGCGTACGAGACTGGGATTTCAATTGAAAGAGCCATGATGCTTCAGCAGGTCGAGAGGAAAAAAAGGGATGTTGAAATTGGCAGTCAGGCGACACGAATCGGAAAATGCGCAAAAGAAAATTTAAACGCCACGGTGTGGTGGGGGCAGCCATCGTGAATTTATACACACACGACGCACACCAGCGCCTCAGTCTAAAGTCATGCTCGCGTGTACACTCGCACTCCCATGGTGACACTGCGCCGGCAGCCCCAGGCCCGGCCTGCCGACAGCGCCAGCGGCGAGCTGGCCGAGAGGGCGCACGCGTTGGCCATGCTGGTGGCCAAGCCGTACATGGGCGGGCCCATCTGCATGGCTGACCGCGACGGCACTCGGCCCACTGCTTCCAGCTCCCAGTCTATCGTGAGGCTGGCCGTCACCGGGCCCTGCTGGCGGCGAATGGTGCCGCTCAGCGTCTGGTTGTGGTGGTAGACGACCCGAGCACACTCCCCTTCGCCGTCGCCCAAAGCCCAGCCCGGCCCGCTGGCCGACAGGCCAAACGGCTGCCACTGAATACACTCGCACGCCGGGGTCACGTAGACGCAGGGAGGCTTGGATTTCTGGCGGGGCTGGGTGGGCGAGTCGTCACGCGACGCGCAGGCCGGTGGCGGACGCGTGTCGGACAGACACACCCACAGCCCGAGGCTGGCCGTGTCGGCGCTGACGATAAAGACGGCTGCCGTGTTGTTGTGCAACATCAGGGTCTCGCCAAACGGCGACGCTTGCACAGTGACGCTGGCCGATCCCAGCGCCGCCCTGGGCCAGAAGCAGATTATCATCAGCAGCAGCAGCAGCAACAGCAGCATGACGGGCCACGGGGGGTTTGGCGGCACCAAGAAAGCAGCCAAGAAAGCGCTTGGCGGGGTCAAGCGCAGCGGCGGAGGTTGGCGGCAGCTGGTCGACACGACAAAATCGTTCGAGACGGGCTCGTTTCGCGCGGCGCACGCGCTGGTGCTCTTGATGGGCGTCGCGACGCTGGTCGGGGTGCACGTTGGCGGTGGTGATGCGGGGACGCTGCTGTGGTTTGGACCCGTCTGGTTTTTGTTTCTGGGCCTCGAGCGTTTGGTGCACCGCCGCCACATCGAGCAGCGATCATGGGCCTGGCTGTTTAACAGTTGGCTTACTCACTGGGAGCTGCTGCTGGTAGCGTCGCTGGCCACCAGCTACACGCTCTACCCGCGCCGGCGCTCGCACGTCACCCTGGCCGTCATGGCCACGGTCGTTGCGCAAACGACGTTTGGAATGCTGGCGCTAGTGGGCGTCAGCCTGCGAGCGCAGCTGGGCATGCTAACGGGCGTGGCAAGTGCGCTGACAGTGGGTTTAATTTGTAACACAACGGGACCCAAGCCAGCCTGGGCCTATGCCGAGCTCGGCGTCACGATCATGCTGCTAATCACAGTGCTGGCGCTCATCCGCGTTGTGACGGCGTAGCTGGCGCGCCGCCTTGCCCAGCCGCTCCAGCTGCACTGCAGCAAGGCCCCTGTCTGCCATTGTCCAAAATCGGTTTAGAACGAGCGGCACCATCGTGTCGCAGCCACGCCAAGAGCACGTCAATCTCGGGCGGGGGATTGCAGTTCTGCTGCTCGCGCCACACGTGCCCCATTGTCGCCACCACCCGCGACGCGTTGCTCGTTAGCTGGGCGTTCATGTCGGCCGTTTGCTGGTAGACGCTCGTGATGGATGGGTGCAGGCGAAAGAAAATGGCACTTGCAGGCTAAATTAAACTCGAAAAGCACACGCTACGCTGCTGGAAAATAGAGCGGCTCTTCATACCAGGCCGCGTTCTCGGCCGCCTCGGCGTGATCGGTAAACGTCCAGTGCTTGGTGAGAACGAGCGCCAGTGCTGGCTCGGGCAGGCCCTGGCGCAGCCACGCTGCCAGCAGCACCGTGGCCGGATGGCACCCGCTAGACGCGCCGCGACGGCAGACGTGCCCGACCGACGCCACGACTGAGCGCGGGCTGTGCGTCAGCAGTTCCATCATCTTGGGCGTGGGTCTGTGAACGGCTGCCATGGTAGTGCGATCGAGGTCGCAATCGCAGAAAATAAATGCCGGCGAAACGCTGCTTAATCTGGCGTTAGCCAGTGAGCGCACTGCAAAGCGTTGACAAATTTCCGGTGGTCCTCGCCAGTGTCCTTCTGCAGCGTGTCGAGTCGAAAGGCATCCAGCAGCGGGGGTGGTAGACCCTCTGTCAGCCACGCCCCAAGCGAGTCGCGCACGCTGGCAACCGCAGCAAACTTGGAGTCGGGTGGCGTGGCGGTAAACAAGAGGCGCGCCATGTCGCACCGGTGCATGGCACGCATCGCGTTTGCCATGCCCGGGCTGCTAAAATGGCAGCGGCACGCCCACAGAGTGTCGGGTATCGCGTCCCAAAACAGCCGGGGGTTGGTCGGGGCCAGGCCAGTCCACTCAAACACAGCCCACGGCGGGATTTGTCGCGCCAGCTGTGGGTCTCGACAAAGCGCGCCGTAGTACTCGAGGACTTTGATGTCGACACCACAAACAAGCGGCGGGAGACAGTTGCCTGGCGATGGCGCAGCAATCAGTCGGTTCCAGGGAAACGCCAGCAGCGCCTGAACGATCGAGCGTCGGCTGCAGGTGCAAGCGATGCACACGCTGGGACCAAACATGTCGGTCGTTACACCATACACCAGGCCCGACAGCGCTTGCTTCAGGTCGGCGCTGTTGTCTGAATACACGGCGTAGAGCGCTCTGGCCCACAGCAAACCGGCAGGGTCGGTGGCTGGCACATCTGCCAGCACCGACAGACCGGCCATCAGGCGAATCAGGCGCGGCTTGGCGCTGCAGTCGGTCTGGGGGTACGCTGCGTACTCCAAAAAGACCTGGGCCCGATGCACCCAGCGACGATAGGCACATCGCTTGTCAAACCACTGGTCCAGCGGGACGGCCAGGCCCAGACAATCTGTGTCGAGCGAGACGGCAAACGCGCAGACGCGCGCGGGGGCGCACAGTGGCGGCATGGCCAGAATGAAGTCGGTTGATGAAGAAAGCGAAAAAAAAGCAAAAGGCTAGAAAAAAAAATGCCGTTTAAGAGCGTAAAATTTCACGTGTTTGCAGCCAGTCCAAAACTGTCTACCAGGCGCTGCTGAAACGTGGCTGGCAGGCACTCGGGAAACCAGCGCTTGCGGCACACCGTGTACACGTGCCGGGCAATTTCGTGCCGCTGCGCAGACTTTTTGTTCTTGTGGCGCGCCGTTCGGACCACGCTGGCAAAAGGTGTGGGCTCGGTGAGGTCCCACACACACACCTGCAAAAAGCGATGCACCACCGGCGGCAGCACCCGAGCAGAATGGGCCGCCGTAACGGTGCAAAACTGCGCCAGGTCGGTGGTCCAATTGCCAGGCACGTCGACCGCCATTATGTACGCCTGCACGGGCTCGGGACCCAGCTGCGCTGCCATGCCAAAGTCAATCAGGCGCGCCGTGTAGCCGCCATGGACCACGTGACAGCCAGCGTCAAGCGGTTGCCCGCGGAGCTTGGGCTCGTGTACCAGCACGATGTTGTCCATCTTGCAATCGCCGTGCACAAGGTAGAGTGGCGCACCCTGCAGCGCCTGCAAACCGCAAGCCAGCTGGTACAAAATACCTCGCCAGGCCACTGGGTCGTCAAGCAGCACATCCGCGCGGTCGTACAGCGTAACTCCGCCGTCGTCCATTAGCAGAAGCGGCGCGTGGATGTCGGCGCGATAGGCCACTTGCCGGACCGCTACAACAGCGTCTGGGGCGTGCAGCGTGGCCAGCGATGCCAGCAACAGCTCGCCCCACCGCCACGTCTCGCTGGTGGCACTGTCGTTGTCGACGTGGGGTGTTTTCAGCAGCGTGGCCACCGGCCACTCGCACGCCTGCACAACCCCAAAGGTGCCGCACTCTAGCTGAGCCGCCACTTCCCCAGGCTCGCCAGACTCGACTGTCGCGGGTGTTTCTAGCACACAGAAGGGCACATGGCTTTTGCTGTAGGTCAAGAGAGAGTTCCCCGACGGCACGACAGGGTGCACGACGAGGTTGGCGGCGCTGTCGGTGATGCAGTCTCGTTGGTCGATTGAGTTGTATGGGATGGCTTGACGGAGCCCATACGCCAGCTCGATGGGGACCGTGTCACTTGCTTCGAGCACCGTGTCCGCGGTTGGTCGATACGACCCCGATTGCAAAAACGCGCGCAGCCAGCCCAGCGAGCGGCACCAGCCCAGCGCACACAGCCCAGCATCCACAGCATCACTGTCCAGCATGGTCCTTGGCGCTGCACACTGAGGCAGCAGCAGAAAGACGAAAAAAATGACGCTAAGGATGAAATTTTCTATGTGTATAATACACCTCAGTCCTTGGCGCCGCCACAGGGCATGGAGGGCCGTCGGTCAAAAGGGGTCGGTTGCCCCAATGCCCACGGCCCGGGGCGCGACTGTCTTTAGGAACACGCCAGGCAAAGAGGGTAGAATACCGGCCTGGCCCGTGGTCAAAAAGGTCGCCAGGGCCAGACGAAGCTCGGCGGCGGTCGGAAGGCTGACGCGAGCGCGCTTGGCCAGCGCCTGGTTGTGCTGGCGACACAGAGCGTTGAGCACGGCCATCCACGGCAGCACGTCGAGCGTAGCCAGCACCAGCACCAAGCTGCACACGCGCACGGGCAGCGGCGTTTTGCGGACGGCCGCCCACCACTCGGCCGTCGTCACCTCCACGCGAGTCAGCTGCGCCGCGTCGGGCACTCGCAAGAGCCAGCCGCTGCGGTGCTTGGGCGCCAGTGCCTGGTACAGGTGCACCGCGTCGTTGTCGTCAAGACCCAGCTGCTGCCATTCGAGCGGACCCGTCAGCGCCGTCAGGCTGCGCACAACCAGCCCCCAGTAGCGCTGCACACGCTCGCTGGGTACGTCGTTCAGAGACACGAGCACGCGCTCGCGCAGCACAAAGTCCAGCAGAGCGTGAGCGGCAGTCGACAGACGTTGCTGCAGCCACGCCGTGCCCGTGGTGGGCGCCAGCAGCAGCAACAGCAGCAACAGCGTGTCAATCTCGTCGTGGTGCAGCACCAGCCACAGCACTATCTCAATGGCGGGCCGGGGGCACAGTGGAGGCAGCGCCGTGTCTACTTCGATCACGGAATACGCCAGCTCAGTGTACACTTCGGCGGCCTCGGCGCTGGCGCCGCGTCGAACCAGCCGGTCGGCGCGCTGGGCCAGCTTCTGGATGCCAGCCAGCAACGTCTCGGGCTTGGTCGCGGTTGTCAGCCAGGTCTGGCCCGTGCGGGGGTGGCGCAGAACAGTCGTGTATGCCATGGCCGGGCGGCACTCACCGATACCAATCTCGGCCTGGGCTTGCCGGCGCGTAACCGGGTGCGCCGCCTGCCACGTCAGTGGCACGGCAAATGGATCGCCCATTATTGGCACCCAAAGAAAAATAAGCATCGCTGCCATTTTTCTTCGCTGCTATCATGCCGACCCTTCGCTCGGGTATCGTCACGACTGCCGTGCGGCTAGCAGGCCTGCCCCGAGTGGCTGTGCTGGCTGGCCCGTCGGGCGCCGGCAAGACGGCGCTGCAGACGGCCATGATCAGCGCCTCGGGCGGCTGCATGCGCCGCCTCGTCACCACCACCACTCGGCCGCCGCGCGACGGCGAGACGGACGGTGTCGACTACCACTTTGTCGACCACGCTGCGTTTGAGCAGCTGGTGGCCCAAGGCGAGCTGCTGGAGCACGAAACCATTGGCCAGCACCGCTACGGCTCGACGCTGGCAGCAGTCGCTGCAGCCGGCAGCCGCGGGTACATCTGCTTGGCCGTGCTGGGCGTCGAGGGCGCCGAGCGGTACAGCCTCTTGCACGGCCAAACGCTCTGCCAGCGCCTGTTTGTGGTCGACACGCCCCCCGAGGCAATTGCTGTGCGGCTGGGCCGGGCGTTTGCGCGCACCGGTCGCGACCCGCCCGACATGGTGGCGCGTCTCATGGCCCTGCAGCCCCGCCGCGTGTGCACCAACGAGAACCCGCTCGTCGACGAGGCCCGCGAGCTGATGCAGTGCGTCTTGGCGTCGTTTCGCGAACACTGATCCAAACTCAGGCACGCTAGCGTCTCTTTTTTTTTTGGTTTCATCGCTGCATTTTTTTTTGTGTGTGTGCTCCAATTCAAGCACCATGGCCCACGATGCGCTGGTCGACGTTTCGCTCGCCACTTTGCTGAGCACGGCAAACCGCGTTTGCTACTACGTCCTTTGCCTGCAGTCGTCCAGAACGCACGACGACCCGTGCGCCACGCTCGCCCGGTGGATGACCGCCTTGGCCACGTCTGTCCGGGCCGGGTTTGGCGCGTTCAAAGGGTTTGACATTTCAGAGGGGTCGGTGCTGGGGTGCCGCTACCAGGCTGCCATTGTAGAGGTCTACGCCGGCCGCCTGATTCGCGAATCGCAAGCCGACGAGGTTCATTGGGGCACAGCGCCAGCGCCCGTGTTTCACTCTTACGCGGCTCACGCCAGGCTGGCGGAAAAGATCGGAGGGCGCCTCCGCACGCTGCACGCGCGGCGCGTTGACCCTGACTGCAGCGTGATGGGCATGCTAAAGGGCGACGACCCGGTCATTGCCATGTGCGCAGCCCAGGCTGGCTTGGTCGACATTGATGCGCTCGAGGTTACTCTGGCGCTGGTGGCGGCCGAGCTTGAGCCGGCGCGCGCGCTTCCAGTCGCAGACTGAAAGCCCAATTGAGCACAGTTATTTTGGCTAGCATGGACCCTGTCGCAGCAACATTTTTGACGTCGCTGTCATCTTGGCGGCATTGTGATTGCGCTGTTTAATATGCACGCTCCGCAAATATACTTGTATGGCCCCCGCTTGAGCAGCCGTAGCGGTGCTAGAGTAAAATTTAACCTTTCCCTGTCTACTCT
>Ga0136561_1000189_pt1 | contig 22152 bp, 19 predicted proteins | sample AntRauMeHopE1498_FD_104641 | JGI IMG/M metagenome (GOLD analysis project Ga0136561, IMG submission 104641) | Saline lake microbial communities from Rauer Islands, Antarctica - Metagenome Hop E1 #498 | ecosystem: Environmental > Aquatic > Non-marine Saline and Alkaline > Saline | place... | reverse complement strand
GCAAAATTCCGCTATCCGCTATCCGCTATCCGCTATCCGCTATCCGCTATCCGCTATCCGCTATCCGCTATCCGCTATCCGCTATCCGCTATCCGCTATCCGCTATCCGCTATCCGCTATCCGTTATCCGTTACCTAGACAAAGTCCTAGATATATCCATGCGGTAATTTTGTATAAATGGTATTACGCTAGCTAGTACACAAAGCCCAACAATAGCGCCTATTAATTGCAGTTCTAAGCCTGAAAACCAAACCACTTCTGTTTGCTGAATAACAGCGCTGATAGGGAAAAGTATAGTTATGAACGCACCTATTTTACTTAAAATAAATCCTAAAAAAGCACCAAAAAAGCCAATTAGTATAGCTTCATAAAGAATGACAAGCGATACTTTAATACTACTAGCCCCATAAATGCGCATCAAGGCCATTTCGTAGCGGCGTTTACTAAATGAGCGATAAAGCTGAACGAACAGACTTATTGCAGCTAAAAATAATAGTATAACGCCGACTGACTGCAAGGCTACAGCTCCGTTTCCTACTAAATCGAATAGCCTGTCAACTTCAAACTGCGGCACTGCCGCTTGCATATTGGTCTTTTCGTTAACTAAGCGTGGTAATTGCATCATCCCGGCTAAACTTCTGAATTTAATTAACACCGCAGTGTATTGCTTGTCCTCAAGATATTCATCCGTTTCTGCTTGTTGCTGTACTTCCTCATGATCATGCTCACCACCTTCTGCGTGATTGTGATCTTCAAGTTCATCATCACTTTTTTCTTTAGAGGCAGTTGTTTGTTTCTTTTCAGGAGCATGGTGCGCATGTGCTTGCCATATACTACTTAACTCGGTTAGGATTAGCCAGTCTAGTGGACTACCCGATTTCTTTAAAATTCCTTTAACGACATAAGGATGATCATCATGCTGTTCAAGCGCTCCTGCTAGACCATGAGAACTAACTAATTCGTCGCCAACTTTCACATTCAATGCTTTTGCTACGTCTGAACCAAGTACCACTTCAAAAGCCTTTGCCCATATTTCTCCTTCAGATAAACTTGCTTTGTACCATTCAAGATAGGTTGGTGTGGTACCAACAATTCTATAGCCTTCTACATTATCGCCATAAGACAATGGCACGCTTTCTTTGACTAGCGGATGCTTTTGGATGCGTCTTGCTTCCAATACTGAAATATTCCCTGTTGGTTTATCGGCGTGATAAACGGCAGAGAGAATAAGTTGTAGCGGGCTGCCCTTTGCACCAATAACCATATCAACGGTTCTGATTTGGCGCTTCATGTCCTTTTCTGCTTGTGTGCTAATAGCCGATACTAATACTATGAGAGCAAAGCTAAAGGCGATGAGTATAATGCTTAAGCCGTTCCCGAGTTTATCGTGGATCGTGTTTTTCCAAGCAAGTTTAGTCAGTTTCATACGGCAGCACTCGATAAATCAATCACGTTATTAAATCGGTTCGTAATACGTTTATCATGGCTTATAATCAGTAAAAAAGCCCCTTTGTTAATTACTTCGTTTTCTAAAAGATCAAGAACTTTGGTGCAATTTACATCGTCTAGGGCAGAGGTTGGCTCGTCTGCTAGTACAATTTTCGGCTCGTGGATAGTAGCCATCGCAACGCCCAATCGTTGGCGCTCACCAACACTGCAGTGATGAGGTTTTTTATTTTCTAAATTATCTATTCCCAAATCAGCAAGTCGTGATAATATGCTAGCTGAATCTTTACTATTTCCTGCCAATGAAGAAGCTAAAGCTAGGTTTTCAGCCATAGTTAGACTTTCCCAATAATGGGTTTCTTGGAAAAGTAATCCCATATTTTTCCCTCTAAAAGCATCACATTCTTTACGAGACATCTGGTCAATGCGTTGATCTAGAACAGAGATTTCTCCCTTCAAGGGCTTTAGTAAACCCGCTATTAGGTGTAGTAGTGTGGTTTTCCCGCAACCGGAAGGCCCTAATAAAACTAAAACGTTTTTTTCAGAAGCCTTTGTTGAGAAATTTGGCCAGCTAAGCATTTGTTGGTTGGGATAGCTAAAAGCTAAATTGGAAACAGTGATCATGAATGGTACTTAAGGAAATGATAATCGAGGAAATGATAAACGAACGCAATAACCATGAAGATAATACAGTTCTTCTCTAAAGCTTCAATAAATTCCTTTTATGCTAAAGCAATGGCGCATTTGCTTCGCATCTAGCCGTAAAGCTTAGTACCTTTAAACCAATATAATTACTCATTACTACTATCACTTTCTACTATGTCTAAGGCAGAAGATCAAGAAGTCCTTCTTACGTATTTACACCCTTATCTAAACATCGATAAACATTTCCCATTATTACCCGCCGCAAAAGAAATGTCATTACAGGCTGCTCTTATGGGTTTGGAAGAAGAGAAACTTTTTTCTGCTAGAATTATTCTTGCTGAGCGCATAAAGCTGATAGTGGCCGATCTCGCCAAAGATGAGCATCTAATGAAAATGGTTCACGAGCTACCTTTTCAAGATGGCGATAAAGTTGTAGCTATTGGCGACTCTAATACCGACGATCTGGGTTCTTGGTTTTATATTCTCAAGCATTTATTGGAAGAACACAGAAAAGATGTGAAGCTTAAATGGGTAAATCATGCGGTTTCGTACGACACCTCAACCGATACGCTTCGCAAAGCATCAAGAACCATTCTGGTGGAAGAGGGCGATTGGTATATTTGCGCAACCGGACTCTTTGATTGCGCAAAATTAGATGTAATGCCAGGCAGACCAACCGTAGCTCTAGCAGAAAGTTGGGAGAACCTAGCAGCTATTGAAGATGTGGTTGATAAAGTGAGCGAAAACCCAATGATTTGGATAAACCCAGCGCCTGTAAACTCAACAATGCAACAGAGTTTTACCTTCTTCGATTTTACGGTAGAAAACGAAGATATTCAGGCTTTCAGGGAAGTGATGAGCGGCAGAAAAGGCTATTTAGTGGAAAGCTTTAATACACTAGACAAAAAAGATATTGGCGATTGGCATTACAAAGATGATGGCATTCATCTTTCAGAAATTGGCCAAACCGTGTTGGTTAAAGAGCTGATAATGAGCGTGGTTTCACAAAAAAATGGCTAGAAACTTGATGTTCTAAAGCCAATAAGTCGGGAATATAGATGCAGTTGTTTGTGGGATTTGGGTTTTTATTCCTATCTCACATTTATTCGTAAAGAAAGTGCGCTAATGCCACCGTTCATGGGTTTAGCTATGGCCCATTGAAAGCTTGTAAGATTTGTAGTTTTTGCTGGTTTGCCGTAGTCAAAGAAGCTTATGCGGCTATCTACATTGGTTTTTTTGCTTAAAACCAGCGCGTCTACTAGTCCAAAACCAAAGCCAAACCAAGCCCCTACGCCCACACCTTCACGCAGGTTTCCCCAAGATTTATCATCAGACATTAGCGTAAAAGCACTAGATAATATCAAGCCAGCGCCAGCGCCATAGTAGGTATCTAATAAAATAAGCCCAGTTCTATTTCTGGAGACATTAAAAACGCCTTTTACTGCGTAATCGCTGTTTCCGCTAGATTGAATTACGTCAAGAAGTCCGATACCAATTCCCCCTAAAAGACCAGCCCCTACACCAAATGAAACATCATCGAGTGTCAACTTACTGCCGTCATTTTGAACCATCCAATTTGCAGCTGAAACGGTGGCGCCTGTCAGTGCCCCATTAAGAACAGATTGCGACATGGTCTTAATAGGCTGTGCAAATAATGAACTAAAGGAAGTTAATATCAGTAGGAAACAGGCTAGAAGAAGTCTTTTAATGGGAATTAACATAATAATTGGTGGGAAGTAGTTCTTGAGTATTATCTGCGATTTTGAATAGCTAAGGTACAGCGAGAAGAACAAACTAATTGCCCTGATTCTGTATGAATTTCAATAGACCATACATGTATCTGTGAGCCTCTATGCAAAGGTTTTGCGGTTGCTATAACAGTACCTCTTCGCACTGCTTTGATATGATTGGCATTAATCTCCACACCAACAGCATATTGGGTGGCTAAATCGCAGTTTAACCAGGCCCCAATAGAAGCTACGCTTTCAGCAAGAACAACCGAGGCACCACCATGTAGTAAACCAAAAGGTTGATGCGTTCTGCCATCTACGGGCATGGTAGCTTTAACACAATCTTTAGCGAAATGGGTAAATTCCATTCCAACAAGTTGACCTAGGTTTGGAAACTGTTTATCACGTAAAAAAGCAGCATGTTCTGCAACATCAGGATCAATATGCATCTAAATGGGTAATGATTTGAGGTTTATGTTTCCCCAAATATAGGCTTAATTCTTTTTAAATAACGCTAAAAGCTAGCGTTCAGGTATGACTACTGCTAAAATTAAATAGATAATAATTGGAGAGCCAAAGCCAAAAACGGCTGCAAGTACGAATATGACTCGAACGACAGTTGGATCCATGCCAAGTGAGTCTGCTATACCAGCACAAACACCAGCAATTTTTTTGTCAGTTGTAGATCTTTTTAAACCCATAAAATGGCGGTTAAATGGTCATTGTTTGGATAGTTTATCAAAATTCATACGAAGCTGTATGTAGAAGGTTACAATAGGTGGAACGCTTATTTCTTCTTTCCTTGTAATACCTACATATTATGAAAAAAGCCCTACAATTCTATCAACATATCGATAAATATGCTGTTGCTGATACCCAAACAGGCTCAGCGCTCATCATAAATCACGATCAGTTAAACTTAGCTTCCTTCCCAAAAGAGCTAATTCAACAAAAACCGGTACTATTCTTCATTGAGTCCTTTGCGAAAGGCTCTTCAAAACCCTATCACAAACAGAAGCTGGTTTTCTTGCTCTCTAGTATGCGTCATGCAGCATTAAAGGCCGCTGAATCAGGTTTTGCTGTAGTTTATTGGCGTACAAAAGATCATTATGATCAGGCTTTGAAGGCGATTGCTGATAAGTATAAAAACTTGCGTTTTTCTGCTATGGAAGCAGCCGAATGGGATACTAGAGAACGCACAAAAAAGATTGCAGATTCATTGCCAGACCGATTTGAGATAGTTTCTAACTCCTTTTTTTTAGCTGACCCCAGTGAATGGAAAGAAAAGGTTAGTAGTGGCTATAGAATGGAATATTTCTATCGGGAAATGAGAAAACGCACCGGTTTTATGATGGATGGAAACGGAAAACCAGAAGGCGGGAAGTGGAATTATGACCACGAAAACAGAAAGTCGCTACCCAAAAAGTATGAAACACCAGATAAAGTGGTATTTGAGCCAGATGCTATTACTCAAGAGGTTCTATCTTTTGTGGAAACAAGCTTCCCAGATCATTTTGGCACGACTAAAGGATTTCATTATGCTGTTACCAAAGATCAAGCAAAAGAGGTTTTAAACGACTTTATTGAAAATAGACTGCATGATTTTGGGGCTTATGAAGATGCAATGGCAACCGGTGAAGACGAAATAAATCATTCTGTGGTATCGCTTTACATCAATAACGGACTTTTGGGAAATATAGAGGTCTGTAGAGCTGTACTTGAGGCGTACGTAAATGATAGTACAATTCCATTAGCTTCAGTAGAAGGCTTTATTCGTCAAGTAATTGGCTGGCGAGAATATATACGGGTTTATTACGAAGTAATGATGCCAGATCTACATCAGAAAAATGCTCTTGAGCTAGCAGAAGGTCTTCCTGAAGCGTATTGGGAAGGAAAAAGCGGGTTGCATTGCGTAGATGAGTCGGTAAGAAATGTAAAAGAAAATGGCTATGCGCACCATATTCAACGGCTGATGGTGTTGAGTAATTTCGCAAACCTTACAAAAACCAACCCTTATGAGCTCAATGAATGGTTCTGGTACGGCTTTGTAGATGCCTACGATTGGGTAACCACACCTAATGTGATTGGGATGAGTACATTTGCTGATGGGGGCATTTTAGCGTCAAAGCCTTATGTTTCTAGCGGCAGCTATATAAACAAAATGAGCAACTACTGCAGCAGCTGTAAATATAAAGTAAAGGACAAATTAGGAGAAGATGCATGCCCGTTCAATTATCTGTATTGGCAATTTGTAGCCGATTATAAAAAGGTGTTTTCTCAGAACGGAAGAGTAGGATTTATGGTAAATACCTATGAAAAAAAATCTGATGAAGAGAAAAAACAAATAGCAGATTCGGCTACTATGTTTATCAAAAACTTAAAAAGGTATAATTAATAGGTATTGGAGAGCGCATGAAGAATTTTAACAGTTATCGTGTTTTTGAGAAGAATAAAGTTGCCACCAATACGGAAGGTGCTTACGTAATTTATTGGATGCAAGCCAATAGAAGACTGCATCACAATTACGCCCTAGAATATGCTGTGGCATGGGCTAATAAACTTGAGCTGCCTTTATTGGTTTATGAAGCCTTAAACGCAGATTATGAGTGGAATACGGCTAGAACACATCAGTTTATGATGCAGGGAATGGAAGAAAACCGCAAAGCACTTGAAAGCTTGGGAATTGCACATTTTAGTTTTGTCGAAAAGAAAGCAGGCGAGGGAAAGGGTCTACTTAGGAATTTATGTGCAAAAGCGGCATTACTTATTTCTGACGAGTATCCTGTATTTATAAATCAGCAGTTAAATGAGCGTGTAGCTACTAAACTTGACTGCAAATTTATTACGGTTGATGCTAATGGCTTAATTCCCATGAGATTAACCACAAAAGATCCTTATTCGGCCTACATTTTTCGTAAAACGATGCACAAGCACTTTGCGGAAGCAGTAGTTCATTCTCCAAAAGAGAACCCATTAGACGAACTAGAACGCAAACTTCCCGCTGTAAAATTGCTAGATGCTTCTTTCTATGAAAGCTATGAGTATGCTGATGGGCGACTTAGCAATATTCCTGAGTTTTTGGAAACACTCAGCTTTGATAATGAAGCAAAGCCTATTGAGATGATAGGAACCAGAGTAGAGGCATTGAAGCGTTTGGATAATTTTTTAGAAAGAAGGCTAAAAAGGTACCACAGTCATAGAAATCATCCAGATACACCAAGTGCTAGTGGATTGAGTCCTTGGTTACACTTCGGAAAAATTTCTGCGCATGAAATTGTGCACCGCATTCTTGAGATGGAAGATTGGGAGCCAAGTAAGCTAAAGCCGGTGAACGGTAAGAATGAGGGCTTTTTTGGGCTTTCTGAGGCAACAGAAAGCTTTTTTGATGAAGTAATTACCTGGCGGGAAGTGGGCTTCCATTATGCACATCATAGGCCTGATTACGACCAATTCTCTTCTCTTCCTGATTGGGCACTTAAAACAATGGATGAACATCGCCATGATGAGCGAAAATACATTTATAGTTACGAGCAATTAGCGAATGCGCAGACACACGATGAAATATGGAATGCCGCTCAACGGCAGTTGAAAGAAGAAGGTATCGTTCATAATTACCTACGCATGCTTTGGGGAAAAAAAGTAATTGAATGGACCCCAGACTATGAAACGGCACTTTCTTACTTAATTGATTTGAACAATATTTATGCCATTGATGGAAGAGATCCAAATAGCTACAGCGGTATTTTTTGGTGCTTTGGCCGATTTGATAGAGCTTGGCAGGAGCGAAGTGTATTTGGCAAGCTTCGGTATATGGCTTCTGAGAACACCTTTAAGAAAATAAAAATGAAAGGCTACATGAAGCGATGGGGTAAGACAGCTTTAGGTTTATAAGGCATAAAAAAAGCCTGTTTATGTTAGCAAACAGGCTTAACTGTTGTCATGCTTTTCTAATCAATATCGATTAAAATTAAGCAAGGAAGGAAGAGTACATCCAAACAAGTTTCTCTTGTTCGCTAATGTAATCGCTCATTAGAGCGTTTGTACCTTCATCATGTAATTCATCAGACTCAACTAATATGTTGCGCTGTTTTTCCAAAATAATTCGGAAGGCATCAACAATTTCTTTCACGGCAGCTTTACCATTGCTAATATTGATAGCTGGTTTGATATCTGATTTCTCGAGATAGCTGGTAAAACTGTGCAGTGGCTGGAAGCCCAGTGTTAAGATGCGCTCGGCTACTTCATCAATCTTCAGTTGTTGTTCGGTATAAAGTTCTTCAAACTTTACGTGCAGCTCAAAAAACTTGTCGCCTTTTATATTCCAGTGAAAGCCTCTTGTGTTGATGTAAAAGAGCTGGTAATTGGCTAATAAATCGTTAAGATCGTCGGCCAGTTTCTTTGATTTGTCTTTGTCTAGTCCTATTTGGTTCATCATCTGTGAGCATCATTGGTTAATTATTATTGGCACTTCAATGTACTTATTTATAAAATAAATAGAAACAGCATCTCATTTATTTAAAGTGATTCTAGTCACGCCATTATTTTTTGATGGGTGTAAACAAAAAAAGCCATCTAATTAGATGGCTTTTAAAAAGTAAAACTAGAGCAATAAATTATTCGTCGTTTTTCTTGTTTTGAACTTCGATACGAATTTCTTGAGCAAGGTTTTTTAGATCTTGCATAGCTTTGCGTACACGAGTACCCGCGGCTTTGTTGTCTTTTTCGTAAAATTTATCGAAGTCGCCTTCAACACTGTTTAAAAGGTCTTTTACTTGAGCAAAACGTTCCATTCGGGGCTCCGTTGGATATTTATGTTAGCGTTTAGATAGGGTCTTTAATTGACATGAAGATATTATATACTCAAAAGCGTTCAGTCAAGCCTAAAAAGCGTTTTTTATAAAAAAATTCGAAAAAGCTTTGAAAGTTCCCCTCCAGCTTAGCTTAATACGAAGGGAAAAGGCAGCAATTCAGCCCATTTTACGGTCTGTTTATTGTGCTTATCTGATAGCAGAAATGCTGTTGTAGAATTGGGTAGCAATTCACTTCCAACTTGCCTACAAGCGCCACAGGGCGTTGCTAAGACCCTATTTTTGGTGAAAATGTATATTTCGTTTTCTATGGGCAACCCATAACTAAGAGCCATAGCAAGAGCTGTTCTTTCAGCACATAAACCAATGCCTAAAAAAGCATGCTCAAAGTTTGTTCCAAGCAACCATCCAGACCCTGTTTTAAGTAGTGCAGCTACCAAAAATTGGGAAATTACTGCTGAGTTTTGGGTCTTAGGCCAGTCTGTTGTCGAAAAATCATCGACATTGGCTAGTATTTTAGGCGTATTTAGCTCTGGCAAGTTCTCAGAAAAAAGATGCGTTATATGAGCAAGTTCAAATTTCGAAGAATACACACTTAATGAGCTTTCAGCTTCGAATTCTGGATTTACCCAAGTATGAATTTTAGCGGGTTTCTTGCCTTGAGTGATTGCCGTTGCTATAGCACTCTGAGCCGATTCAATAGTTAACGGGTACACCAAGTTTTCTACCCTAACACCCGCATAAAAGCAGTTATCTGTAGTTTCAACCACACTGAATGCTGCTTTTTTGGTGTAAGGCACCAATGATCTTTTGAGTAATGTAGCAGGTGAAATTTCGTTTTCTTTCAAAAGGTATTAATTTTTAGGTAGCAGGTTTACTGTTCGTATAATCGCATTATTGTTTATTTCAGTCCATTTTGAAGGAATACTATTCTCTTTAATAGAGCCGTACTTCGTTTTTATTCCCTTAAAGTATGCTGACTTAGCACTAAGTAGCATTTGGGTTTTATTGCTTAGTACGTGGCCATTTTGGGTGCTATAGGCTTTAATAAATGATAGTCTGCTAGGCGTACTCCAGTGGCCTTGATCAAAAATGGGCATGTCATTATTCACAGGCAGTATCATTAAATCTTGATAGGTTTGAGATAATTTTTCATTCAGATTGTTCTCAATCGGTGTTTTTCTTGCTAAATAGTTCTCCCAGCGCCAGTCTTCAGTTTGGTTTCCAAATTCACGTCTAACGCTAATCATAGCTTGTTTTAAACTTTCAACAACAATTTCTTCTTTTGTTTCAATAGCAGATGTCTCAATATTGTCAAAAAAGCCTAGAGAGTTATTTAGTGTAAATAAAGCTAAAACAGGCAGTAATGTATTCTGTTGCTTAAGTTGTTCAAATATTTCTGGTGACAGCTCGTCACTGTAGACATTTTCGATGAGTTTCTGGTAGAAGTATTCAAAAATTGTTGCTGCCGCAGCATTTTCATCAAATAGATAATTCCAATTCTCGAAATAGGCGCTTGCAATGCCAATGTCTTGGCTTGTAGAATTATTAGCTAAAATAGGGCCTATGTCTATTAAGGTTTTTGCAGCAAAAGATGAATAAGTAGTTCCCATTAGGGCCATTAATTTCTGAGGCGATAGTTGCTGCTCAACCAGCAGCTCAGTTTGTAGAAATTCTAAGCTAAAGGGGTCATTTCTCCAGCCTTTGAAATAGCGCTGATTATTTTTAATAAGCATGCTGCCGTGGGATATGAGAAAACCCGTAAGCGAAGTGTTTTGAGAACGGTTTGAGCTACTTGGCAAACCAGCGCTAGAAAGATTTACTAAACCGTTATTTAGGTCCTGCGTTATTTCTCGTTCTTCAATGAAGGAAATATTTTGGGTTTCATCAATGGTGGTAATCTCATAGAAGGGAATAGCTGATATAGAGCTTATATCTTCATTAAAAGACATATCTAACAAAGAGCTGTAGGTTTGGCTAAGCCGATTCTGGGATAACCTATCAGCTAGAATTAATGCTGTTGAACCTACTTTGGGTGGCGCCACCGGTTCAGTAAAAACAAAGTGCTGATTGTCTAGAAAGTAGAATTCGCGAAGTTCTGGGTCAACATTAGCAATATCTAAGATCACAGCTTTTGGTTTTATTCTTTTGCTGCTTTCTGTATCAACTGAAAGAATGTTCAACGAGTGAAAACCATCACCACTGCGATCAATAGACCATTTTTGATCTGTATTATGAATGCTTTTCATCCAAAAAAGAGGTGAGCCAATTTGGCTCATTGCAGTAATTTGGGTGCCCGATAAGTCAATTTCAATAGCTAAATGGTCTGTGAATCCATCTATTGGCTCAGATCTTGAAGAAATTATGCTTGAGTTATCGTTTCCCGTATGAGCAATGGTGAAATTGCCAACATCCATGCTTTTTAGGCCGGTTTTTATACTCAGATCTAGCCAATATTTTTGCAGTGAAAGTAGCTGTGTAAAAAGGCTGTCTGTATTAGCCAAGTTTGGGGCATCTACTACATTTGTGCTTGGAAGTGCTTGAAATAAGGCCTCTTTCTGATCTTTGGGAAGGTTTAGACCTAATGCTACAATTAAAGCATCTTGACTAATTGCGGGGTTGTCAATTATTAGTGCTAATAGCCACAGGCTAATAGGCGTATGAGCTTGCCAAATTGTTGGGGTTAAATCGTGTTTGGCAAAGCGAATATCTAGGGAACGTTGATTGTGTTTGAAATAGGTGTTTACGCCTGATGCATAAGCTTGCAATATATTTTGATGCTGCGGATTTAGTTCTTGAAAAATAGCAGTGGCTTTTTTGTCAATTTCAAAAGCGGTGATTATGGCATCGGTTTGTAGCCACTGATTGCCAAAATATCTACTCAATTTGCCACAAGCAATCTGCTGATTTATAAATAATTGCCAATTACTATTTTCTGAGTGAATAAGGCCTAAGCTAAAGGCTAGATCGTGTTCATTTTCTGCTTTAACACGTACACTTCCCGAAGAATCATAGGCAATAGTAGCTGTATTAATCACAGAAGTCTTGATACGTTCAGAAGAATCAAGACTATCAGTAGAGAAACGTATGTAACTGCTGATCGCAAATAAAACGACAAAAAAGAAGCAGCAGGCAATCAGGGCTTTTACAAATCCTTTCAAAAGTATAGTATTTGTTGGTTCGTTGTGGTTTGCTAAGTATTTTAGCGCCAATATACATTAATACCTCCTCAACCTCATAGGTACTCTTTAACTATGCTCAGCGAAGCAAAAACAGCCATGTTTGGCTTACAGCCAGAATTCCCCTTTGATAATGCAATTCTAGATCAAATAACCTCGCAGTTTACTACCCCAATTTACGTTTACAACGAAAGAACTATTCAATTGAGGGCCAACTACTTAAAGAATTTATTTAGCGAATTACCCGTTAAGTGGTTGTATGCTATGAAAGCCAATGACAACCCACATATACTGAAGATTTTTGCAGATATGGGATTCGGTTTTGATACAGTTTCATTTGAGGAAGCCACCTTAGCCAATAAGTTAATAGAGGCCTCAAAAATATTTTACACAGAAAATAATATGTCTGATGTAGAGATGAATGAAGCTATGGAGGCCAATATTGTGCTGAATATCGGATCTTTTAGCAGGCTCAAAAAATTTGCTGAAGCCGGTGGTAAAAGCTGTAGCATCAGGTTGGTGCCAGAAATAGGAGATGGCCTGCATCAACGAGTTACTACGGGCCATAAAGAGAGTAAATTTGGGATTGATATTGCGCTTATTGACGAAATTATTGCGCTAGAAAATCGGACAAAACTACGAATAGAAGGCGTTCACATGCATATTGGTAGTGGTATTCGCAAACCAGAGAATATGATAAATGCCATGAAGCGATTGGTAGAAATGGCCAAAGATTTCCGGTATTTAACATTTATCAACTTTGGTGGGGGCTTTCCTATTGCGTATCACGAGGGTGAGCATGGCTTTGATATTGCTGCATTCGGGGAAGAGGCAAGGGCGTTCATGAAAGAAGATTTAAAAAATAGGCCCAAAGGCTTTAATTACCTTTTTGAGCCAGGACGTTGGTTGGTTGCTCAATCTGGTTGTTTACTCACTAAGGTTACAGCTGTAAAGCAAGCGGGGAAAATTACCTATTTGGGAACCGATACCGGCTTTAATCACTTGGCTAGACCGGTTTTATACGATGCGGAACACCGAGTTATCTCACTAAAAAAACTCAGCCAATCACCATCAAGTTTGCATTCTTATACCGTTGCAGGAAATATTTGCGAAAGCAGCGATATCTTAGCGAAAAATGTATCTCTGCCTGAAACCGTTGAGGGCGACATTATTGCTTTAGCTGATGCCGGAGCTTACGGAATGACTATGGCATCTATTTACAATAGAAGACTTTTCCCGAATGAAGTGCTTATTACTGCGGATAATAAAGTGAAGCAAATACGCAAAATACCCTCTGTTGAAGAGCATATAAACGCTTTTCTAAAAGAGACCTTATTTGAGCTGTAATCAAAAAAATTAAATCGTAAAAAAATGACTGTAGACTTACGAAGCGATACTGTTACCAAACCTACGAAAGCAATGTTAGAAGCCATGGTTTCAGCAGAAGTTGGGGATGATGTCTTTGACGAAGATCCTTCTGCAATTGCATTTGAGGCTAAAATAGCAGCTTATTTTGGTTTTGATGCTGGCTTATTTGTGCCTAGTGGCGTTATGAGTAATCAATTAGCCCTGATGGCACAAACGCAGCGAGGAGAGGAGATTATTATTGATGAACTAGGCCACATCTATAATTATGAAACAGCTGCGGCTTCAACTTTGTCGAATATTCAGCTTAGACCTGTTAAAGGCACTAATGGGAAACTTACCAGCGCATTAATTTCCCAAGCTATTAGAACACAAAATAATTGGGACCCCATTACTTCGATGGTTTGTATAGAGCAAACTACGAACAAAGGTGGCGGCGCCTTTTATACGGCAAAAGAAATTGACGCAATTTCTGTGCTTACATCTGAAAAGAAACTGCTTTTGCATATTGATGGCGCTAGAGTTTGGAATGCGCTTCATGAAAGTGATACAAAAGCACAGGATTATGGTAAATGGGCCGACAGCATGTCGGTTTGTTTTTCTAAAGGTTTGGGCGCTCCTGTGGGTTCTATGCTACTCTCTGGCAAAGCCGTAATTCAGAAAGCTCGTAGATTTAGGAAGATGATTGGGGGCGGAATGCGACAAGTTGGACTATTAGCTGCAGCTGCAGATTATGCCGTTAGTTATCATTTCCCACTACTTGCCGAAGACCACAAAAGAGCCAAGAAATTTGCTAAAGCCATTGATAAAAACCCCAATTTTAGCATAGACTTAGGCAGTGTTCATACCAATATTGTTTTATTTGACACCTTAAATGGAATTAGTGCAGATGAAGCGCTTCGTAGATTCAAAGAATTCACTATTTTCATGGTGGCTTTTGGCCCCAATACCATAAGAGCCACTTTTCATCACCAGATTACCGATGAACAGCTGGACTATATTATTAGGCATATTGCTGATTTCTAGCATTCACTTAAAAAATGGTAGAAATAGAAAGTCCCTTTATTAATACGTATCGATTAACAAATCACAACGCTTAGAACGAATCAAATATGTCCAAAAAAATTCCCATTACCGTTGCCTATGGAGATGGCATAGGTCCTGAAATAATGAAAGCAACCATGAAGGTGCTTGAAGCCGCTGGTGCTGAGCTAGATTATGATGTCATTGAAGTAGGAGAGCAAGTTTATACAAGTGGACACAGCTCTGGAATTCGTCCTGAAGCGTGGGATTCGCTTCGTAGAACCCGCATTTTCTTGAAATCTCCTATTACTACGCCTCAAGGCGGTGGTATGAAATCGCTGAACGTAACCATTCGCAAGACGCTTGGCTTGTATTCAAATATTCGCCCAAATGTGAGCTACCATCCATTTGTGAAGACCAATTTCCCTAGTATGGATGTACTGGTTGTTCGTGAAAATGAAGAAGATACTTATGCTGGTATTGAGCATCAGCAAACCCAAGATGTAACGCAGTGTTTAAAGCTTATTTCTACTACAGGTTCAGAAAAAATTGCTCGTTATGCTTTTGAATTAGCCAAGCAACGCGGTAGAAAAAAAGTTACCTGTGTAACCAAAGACAACATTATGAAACTTACCGATGGTACCTTTCATAAAATGTTTGATAAAGTTGCTGCTGAATACCCAGAAATAGAAAACAACCACATGATTGTTGATATCGGGATGGCTAAACTAGCCTCAAATCCTTATATGTTTGATGTGGTAGTTCTTCCAAACCTATATGGCGATGTTTTATCGGATGTAGCAGCTGAAATTACCGGCTCTGTTGGTTTAGCTCCTTCCGCAAACATTGGAGATGATTTCGCCATGTTTGAAGCTATTCATGGCTCAGCTCCTGATATTGCAGGACAAGATTTAGCCAACCCGTCTGGGTTAATTCTAGCAGCTTGTAATATGTTAGCGCATTTAGGAATGGGCGACAAAGCTGAAGAAATTCACAATGCCTGGTTAGTTACCATTGAAGAAGGCATCCATACAGGTGATATCTTCCAAGCAGAGAAATCCACGTTAAAGGTTGGTACACAAGATTTTGCTACCCATGTGATAGAAAACTTAGGCAAAAAACCTCATAGCTTACCGAAGCCAAATTACGGCAAAGGTGCTATGCCTAAAATTGTGATAGAACGCGACCGCTCAAAGACCAAAGAAATGATTGGCGTGGACGTTTTCCTTGATTGGAATGCGAGTGAAGGTACGGCTGATGATTTAGCCGCTATTCTGAAAAAGGCAAGTAACGACACGCTTGGCATTACATTGGTTACAAACCGTGGTGTAAAAGTTTGGCCAGAAGGTTTCCCTGAAACCTACTGCACAGATCACTGGCGCTGCCGTTTTTACGGTTCAGAGAAAAAGCCGATTAAACACCAAGATATTATCGATTTATTAGGCCGTGTATCTGCCCAAGGCTTAGATTTCATTAAAACTGAACATCTTTGCACCTTTGATGGCAAAATAGGCTTCTCTCTTGGACAAGGGGAATAAGCTCTAGCTATTTCATACTTTAAAAAAGCTGGGACCTTCGGGTTACCAGCTTTTTTTATTTAAAGTTCAGAACTCAGGTATATTCCACACTAGTCTTTGTACCTTTACAAAGGCAATAAGACCGCTCAAAGAACCAAATCATTGTTATGCTAAATCAGCCAACATTATTAGCCAATAGTCTTCCTGAAAAACCTCTTTGCTTGTTTTGTGACAAGGATTTAAAAGCTTCAAATGAGCCTTATATGGCAGAAGCTGCTTTTAGGCAATATCCTGATAAAGAGATTGTAGATACGGTTTTTAGTTATAGTATTTGTATTAGTTGCTATGAAAGAGAGAAGGGCAGTTTGTCCAAAGATTCACAAAAAAGTATGCAAGCCTTCTTTGAGGAACGTGTAGATGTAACCCAGCTACAAGATAATTTAGATCATAACTTTGGTTTGAGTAAATGCGCGGTTAGTGGCAAGGATGTACGCAGCTTAGAAGCATTTCAGATTGGGGCGCTTTGCCAAGGAGATAAACTAGCTGAAGGTTTTGCTGCAATGGTTTTTTCGGAGGAAGTTATTGATGAACTAACCATGATTTTAAGTGAGCATACCAAAGAACAGTTACAACGGTTTAGAGAGAAATTACCAGCTATACCGCCAGAATTTGAAGATTTATTTAAAGATAAACCGCTAGTCTTATTGTAATTTTAACTAAGAATTAAACTAAAGCTACTTGTTAGCAGTTACTACATTATGGATCTACATTTATTACTTGAAGCAGCAAAAGAGATTGCCCAGTTAGGCGGCGACTTAACTAAAAAATATTTCAAAAACGGGGTTACAGTAAACCTTAAGGATGATGAATCGCCTGTTACTATTGCAGATAAAGAGGCAGAAAAACTAATGCGTCGTGAGATTGAGACTCATTTTCCAACTCATGGCATTATTGGCGAAGAATATGGCGCTATTCGGCCTGATTCATCTATCCAATGGGTATTAGATCCAATTGATGGTACTAAATCCTTTATACATGGTGTTCCGCTCTATACCACCTTAATTGGTATTCTTGTAGATGGCGTGCCTCAAGTTGGAGTTATCTACCAACCAATTTTAGAAGAACTATGTTATGCTGCCACGGGCTTGGGTTGTTTCTTGAATGGGGATCCTGTGCAAGTTCGCAAAACCATAAAATTGTCTACGGCATCCATGATGATCACAGAGCTTAAACATTTTGAGGAAAATGGATACTTAGCTGCACATGATAAAATGATGCATGCCACACGCTATCACAGAACTTGGGGCGACGCTTATGGACACATGATGGTTGCTACTGGCAGGGCAGATATTATGTTTGATCCAACCTTAAATATTTGGGACGCAGCGGCTTTACACCCAATAATTCGGGAAGCGGGCGGCTGGTTTGGAAGCGCAGAAGGTAATGAAGCGCTGGTAGATCATGCCAGTGGAATTAGTTGTCACCCAGATTTTAAAGATGAGATTTTAGGATTTTTTAGGAAGGATTAGGCGAGAAAACGATTAGGATAAATTCTTGGCAGAGCGTCTTTCTGAACAGTGAGCGTAGCGATTCGCCGCGGCGAACAGGATCCAGTTTTTTCATCGGAATACTCAATCGCTGCGCTCGTTGGGATTACTCACTGCGAGCTAAGGTAGACGGTTCAAATATGGAATTAAAAGAATAAACATGGCTCAAGAAGAAAGCATTCTATTCATCAAGAATATGGTTTGTCCGAGGTGTATTAAGGTCGTTGAACAACTATCAAAGGACTTAGCCATTCCTTATAAGAATATAAACTTAGGCAGTGTTGTTTTATTAGCGCCAATAGAGAAAGTGGTCAAAGATAAATTTGCAGCAACGCTAAATGTAAATGGCTTTGAATTACTAACAGACCATAAAGCTAAAACTATTGAAAGCATAAAAAAATTGATTATTCAGCAGGTGTTTTCTGAAGATTTACCGCCAAAAAACCCATCTCTTGTAGCCCTTTTGAAGGGGGAAATCCCCTATGAATACAGTCATTTGAGCAAGCTTTTTTCTTCTGTTGAAGGCATTACCTTAGAAAAGTATGCTATAAAGCAAAAAATGGAGCGAGTTAAAGAATTACTTATTTATGAGCAGTTAGTGTTAGATGAAATTGCAGAAATGCTGGGTTTTAGCAGTAGCGCTTATCTATCAACACTATTTAAAAAAGAGATAGGAATGACACCCACAGCCTTCAAAAATATGAGAAATCCAGCAGAACTTAGGAAATCGAGAGATCAGCTATAAGTCTTCATCATTAGAGAGAAGACTAAATAATGAAAGATTATTCCACAATAGTGTAAGTAGGCTTGTTCATCTATTGATTAGTTTGTTGTTGTTCATATAGAAACAGTTAGCTATTAACTCAATAATTTAAACTTGCAATGAAAGATGTTTTCACCGTAAAAGGAATGACTTGTGCTTCGTGTGCTAGTAGTATTGAGAAAATACTGGCTGGTAAAACTGGTGTTGAAAGTGCCTCTGTTAATTTTGCAAGCAACCGATTGCATATTGAGTATGATGCTGAAACCATAAGTAAAGAACATATTCAGCAAGAACTAAGGTCGGTTGGCTATGAAATGCAGCTAACCAATGATGATGATAGCCAGCATTTAGATAGTTCGGGCAGCAGCACAGAAATTAGCTATAGAAATGCATTTTTGGGCGCCTTATTATGTACGCTTCCAGTTGCGGTTATAGGCATGTTTTTCATGAGTTGGGAAGCGGGAAAGTGGATATCGCTGGTTCTAACTCTTCCCGTAATTGGCTGGTTTGGCAGAAGTTTTTACGTAAATGCCTGGAAGCAAGCCAAGCATGGAAGAACCAATATGGATACACTTGTAGCTTTAAGTACAGGAATTGCCTTTATTTTTTCGATTTTCAGCACAATATTTCCTAATTATTGGTCACAAGCCAACTTAGATGCTCATGTATATTATGAAGCAGCATCAGTCATTATTACTTTCATACTTTTAGGGAAATGGCTTGAAGAGAAAGCAAAAGGAAAAACTTCCTCAGCCATAAAAAAACTAATGGGGTTGCAGCCCAAAACCTTAACGGCCATCATTGGCGGAGAGCATAAAGAGGTTCCTATAGCCTCTGCTCAAAAAGGGATGGAGATTTTGGTGAGAGCCGGCGAAAAGATTGCTGTAGATGGACAAATTTCTGAAGGTAATTCCTATATAGATGAGAAAATGATAACAGGAGAGCCCACAGCCGTTCATAAATCAACGGGCGCTAAAGTATTTGCTGGGACGATAAATCAGCAGGGAAGTTTTCAGTTTATTGCCGAAAAAGTTGGCTCTCAAACGGTACTTTCCCAAATTATTGCCTTGGTAGAACAAGCACAAGGTTCAAAAGCGCCACTGCAGAAAATGGCCGATAAAATTGCTTCGGTATTTGTCCCAATTGTGCTAGTTATCTCAGCTATTACCTTTATGTCATGGATGGTTTTAGCCACAGAAAACGCCTTCAATTTTGCGTTATTGCAGGCTATTTCGGTACTGATTATTGCTTGTCCGTGTGCGCTAGGCTTGGCAACGCCAACAGCTTTGATGGTGGGAATGGGCAAAGGTGCTGAAAATCAGATTTTAATCAAGGATGCTGAAAGTTTAGAGCTAGCCCACAAAGTTTCTGCTATCGTATTAGACAAAACTGGTACTATTACAGAGGGGAAACCACGCGTTCAGCAGCTGTTATGGTTAGGGCAAGCAGACGAAAATATATCGCAAAGTATGGTTGACCATGCTGATAAATCGTCAATATTGTTAGCCATGGAGCAAAAATCTACACATCCCTTGGCATTAGCTGTTGTCCAATATTTGAAAACTGAAGGACAAACAGCAGCAAATTTAGCTCATTTTGAAAGTATAACAGGCAAAGGTGTTAAAGGCACTATTAATGATAAGACGTACTTTGTAGGTAGTGAAGACTTTGTATTTGAGCATAATTTATTAGTTAGTAGTGAGTTACGTTCTACTATTTACAATTGGCAAGAAAAAGCATCAACGGTAATTTTCTTTGCTGATGATGAAAAGCTTCTAGCAATGATGGCCATTTCAGATGCAATTAAAGAGGAGTCCGTGGCTGCTATTCAGGGCTTAAAAAATATGGGATTGGATGTACACATGCTCACAGGAGATCATCCTAAAACGGCTGGAGTTGTGGCAAACATGCTTGGAATAGTGCATTATCAGGCTGGATTTCTTCCCCATGAAAAAGCAGCTTATGTGTCCAATCTTAGAGAAAATGGAAAAATTGTAGCCATGGTTGGAGATGGTATAAACGACGCTCATGCTATGGCCGAAGCCGATGTTAGCATAGCTATGGCGCATGGTTCAGATATTGCCATAGATACGGCTAAAATAACCTTGCTCACTTCAGACTTAAGGCTAGTAGCCAAAGCAATTATATTATCTAAGAAAACAGTAGCTGGTATAAAGCAGAATTTGTTTTGGGCATTTATCTACAACCTCATTGGCATACCAATTGCAGCTGGTGTACTTTATCCAATCAATGGATTTTTGATTAGTCCGATGGTAGCAGGAGCAGCAATGGCATTTAGCTCAGTGTCAGTTGTATTAAACAGTTTAAGGCTGAGGCAGCTCAAACTAAATGATAGCGCTGCTAAGGAAATAGCATCACTTCCAACAGATAATGAGACAGATATAATTAATCAAAGAACTTTAGTTAATAGAAATAAACCTAATCTAACGATAATGAATACCTATAAATTTAAAACAAATATTAACTGTGGTAGTTGTGTAGCTGCGGTAAAGCCATCTCTTAATGGAGAAGAAGCCATTACAAATTGGCAAGTAGATTTAGCTGATGATGATCGAATTTTGACAGTTAATACGGAAAAACTCTCAAAAATGGACATAGAAGCATTAATCGGTAAAGTTGGATTTGAAGCTAAAGCCATTGAATGATCAATTTGAAAAGAGTCTGCTATAACAATGGAAGGGAGGTTAGTGTGGTGATTTACAGCTAATTCTTGAAAATTAAATGTTAGTTAGTCAGTATTAAATAATTCTTAATTGTGTTACATTAAGTATAAATAAGCCATCTAACTAAGTTAGTTTAAGAATATGAAGAATAAGTACATCGATTTAATTGATCAGACATTTGATTTCCCGCAAGAAGAGTTTCAAGTAAATGAAGGGCAACTTTCCTATCACGACATACCACTTATGGATGTTATTGAGCAGTACGGAACACCTCTAAAGTTTACCTACTTACCAAAGATAGGTGAGCAAATAAAGAAAGCACGCACTTGGTTTAAAGTGGCAATGGCCAAGGTAGACTATCAAGGGGATTATCATTATTGCTATTGCACTAAAAGCTCTCATTTCTCTCATGTCTTAGAAGAAGTACTGAAACATGACGTACATCTAGAGACTTCGTCGGCTTTTGACATCAATATTATAATGCAGCTGCATGAAGTAGGCTTAATTGACAAGCAAAAGCAGATAATATGTAACGGTTTTAAAACCAAAGCGTATTTGGATAATATTGCGATGTTGATTAATGAAGGCTTTGAGAACTGTATCCCTATATTCGATAATTATGCCGAAGTTGAACTCTTAGAAAATAGAATTAATAAGCAGTGCAACGTAGGTATTAGAATAGCGACTGAAGAAGAACCGAAATTTGAATTTTATACTTCTAGACTGGGAATTGGCTATAAAGATATAGTGAATTATTACCAATCTAAGTTAAAAGATCACCCTAAGTTTAAGCTAAAGATGCTGCACTTTTTCATTAATACGGGAATTAACGATAATGCCTATTATTGGAATGAGTTAAACAAATGTCTAGGTGTTTATAAAAGATTGCAAGAACTTTGTCCTGATTTGGATAGCCTAAATATTGGTGGTGGTTTTCCGATAAAAAACTCGTTGGCTTTTGAATACGATTATGAATATATCATTGAAATGATTGTAGAACAGATCAAAACGGAATGTGATGCTGCGGGAATTCCGGAACCACATTTATATACGGAATTTGGCTCATTTACTGTTGGTGAAAGTGGTGGACTATTGTACACGGTTTTAAATCAAAAGAAGCAGAATGATCGGGAAAATTGGAATATGATAAACAGCTCGTTTATGACAACATTACCAGATAGTTGGGCGCTTTCCAAGAAATTTGTGATGTTACCCATTAATAGGTGGGAAGAAAGTTATGAGCGGGTATTATTGGGTGGTTTGACTTGCGATAGCGATGATTATTACAATTCTGAGCAACACACTAATGCCATTTTCTTACCCAAATATGATGATGAAGCTCCTTTGCATATTGGTTTTTTCAATACGGGTGCTTACCAAGATACGGTTGGGGGATATGGCGGTATTCAGCATTGCTTAATCCCTGCGCCTAAATACATTATCAT
>Ga0136561_1000187_pt1 | contig 22244 bp, 21 predicted proteins | sample AntRauMeHopE1498_FD_104641 | JGI IMG/M metagenome (GOLD analysis project Ga0136561, IMG submission 104641) | Saline lake microbial communities from Rauer Islands, Antarctica - Metagenome Hop E1 #498 | ecosystem: Environmental > Aquatic > Non-marine Saline and Alkaline > Saline | place... | reverse complement strand
GTTATCCGAAAGCAGCTTACCATCAAGAAAATACAGTTTGGCGAATTCCCCGGGGTTCAACCAGAATTCCCGCGCGCCTCCCCTGAGTTTGGAGCGAAGGTCCTGAACCGCTTTGACCTGATCAACTTGGGTTCTCTGTTGTGTCCCCGTCATAAGGAAGGCTGCGCCCGTTTGAGTGCCGGGGGCCTCTATATTGGTCGCTGGGGCGCTTTGTGTTGTTGGGGAGGTATCCGCCGAGGGGGTAGCATTAGTGCTTTCCTGAGGCGTCTCTGAGGGCGTGGCGGTCGTCGTGCCGCCTATGGTCCCTAGGTCTGTCTGAGTGTCAGAGGCCGGAGCCTGCTTGGTAGCCGTAGCTGGTTTAGAGCCGTGAATTTTGATAGCCATCTGGCTGTTCCTTTCGGGGGTGTAAAGTAGTGCGCGCCATAGGCGGCTTAGTCAGTCTAGTCTCTTCCGAAGCGTTTGCCTACCCTTTATTTCAGGGTCTCTAGCTGCGCCTTAATCTCTGCTGGAGTGGCTTCACCCGGATCATCCCGGCCCGGAGGCGGGGGCAGGTGCCATACTCGTGAGCCTTTGCTGGCGAGTTTATCCAAACGGCCCCGAGCAAGCTGCCCTCCCTGCCCTACATCGAACATGCTAATCCAGCGAGACACCCCTGTATTCCATCCGAGGCCGGGGTGCCGGAACCCGATAGACAGCGCCGCCGTGACGTTCCTGTAGGTCTGCCATACCTTGAGCGCATCAAAGATGCCTTCGACCACGACGATAGGTTTTGAAAGGTCCAGTTCGTTTTCGTTCCACCAAGTAAATCCCCGAGGGGCATTGCCCTTATAGGGGTAGTAGAAATAGCGTGGCCCCTCTGGGTTCGGGATTAGGGTGCGTCCAATAAGGCCTCGAAACCGCTGCGCGCGGTCGCGTAGGGGAAAGCAGACGCGGTATCTCTGGGGGTCAAACCGAACATCGAAGTGCATGGCAACGCGGGGGCTGATCCCCCGGGCGTTCAGGTACTCGCAGGCGCGTGTGTGCGAGGGGTCTACCGGAGGAAAGCTGATTAGCCAGTCTTCGTCCGGGAACGGGTCGTCAAGGTTGTGGGTCGATAGGGATAGCGGAAGGTTGCCCGTCTTGACCGTTTCCATCGTTGTCATAACAGCCCCGAGGTCTGCGACGGTTAGGTCCTTGTAGGCATAGAGCAAAGAAGCGATTTCCCGCACGTCACCAGAATAGCCACATGAGAAACAGTGAGCGTGGCCTTCCTCCTTATGAGCCTCTGCTGAGTTGTAAACGACGCCGAAGGAGGGGTTGTTATCAACGCCGCCTGTGTGGTTATAGGCCGCTAGGGGGCAGGATGAATGGACCCACCCCCGCTTCGTATCGCCTATCGTGACGCCCATTTGTTCAAGGACTGCACGAATAGCCTCTTCATTTCCGATGTCTGTTTCCATCGTTTAGAAGTCGTCCAGTTCGGAGTATTCATCACTGGCCCGGTTATCCCGTAAGGTGATCTTAGGATCACTTTTGCCGCGCGTGACGTGCCGATTGAATTCTGCCGGTTTCATAATCGTTTTGAGCGCCTTTAGATCAGGCTTGTATGTAATCCGAATTTGTTCATCAGTCAGCATTTCGACCGTCTTGTCCCGGTCCTTGAGCGTGATCGTTTCAGCTTCCGCCGTGTAGGTCAGCATCCCAACTTCGGTGCGCGTGGTTACCCGCTTTTCCGGCGGCATGGCAGCATAGGCTTTCTTGAGGCGGGCGCGCATCAGGTCTTCGATAGGCGCTAGGGCCTCTGCCTTTTCGCGTTCGCGCTTGCAATAGATGGCAACTTCTACCATCGCCTCCAAGGGCATGTTCTTATCCTTGAGAAGTGCGGCAACGTCTGCCGGGTCCTGTCCGCTCAACGTCACGGTAGGCAGCGTGATATTTCCAATCTTAGGCATTTGGTGATCCTTTTCGAGTGTGGTGGTTATGAGGCCATACTAAGCCCCCTTGTAGCGTTAGTCAACCAGTTTGATCATAGGTAGGTCAGGTCTGATGTCATTTCCTGCGGGGTAATTTCATCGAAGTTCATATCGGAGAACAACCAGTTTATGTCGAACCCCCCAACTTCCCCGTTGCGGCCTTTCATAATCGTAATGTGTTTCTTGTTCATCTGCGCCACGGACTTCGGATTTTCCAGCAGGCCGAGGATGAGCGTCATATATTCCCCGATAGCGTGAGAGTAGCCGATATCATCCAGATCAGGTGTGCCCCCTTGTTCGTCCTTCCCGGCCCCGCGCTTAAACTGCCATGAGGATATGGTAGCGCACCCCGTCCGCTGACACCATTGTTTCATCAAGTCTAGGTTTTCAGGGACGCGGGCGTACCTGCCTAGGCGCGGGTCAGGGTGTCGGAGCATATAAGCCCCGTCTATCCAGATACGTTTTACCCCGTGCATCGCCGCGATGGTTTCTATGTCCGCCACGGTCCCGGCCATCTTGCTATCGTAGATAAGGAAAGGGGACTGAGCATGGTTCAACATTACCCGGGCCTCTTCCAGCTTTGACAAATAGGCTTCATGCGTCAGGCCCCCAACTTCGTAGGTATGGGCTGACCCCTTGTAGAGTGGGGTGGGGTTGACACCGGCTATCATGGGTAAGGCCCGGCGTTCGATCTGTTCCGCGCTCATTTCCTGAGTAACGAACATATGGGGTTCTGCCTGCTTGGACCAATGGTTGAGCGCCGTTTTCAGCATAAGCCATGTCTTGCCAGAAGCCGGTCTTCCGACAATCGCCATCATGTCCCCGTTTTCGATCCCGCCCTGCGCGTCAAGGCTAGGGTATCCCAACTCTTCGATGGGAGGCCCCAGCCCTGCCAGAGCCTGCTCATAGAGGGCCACGACCTGCGTATGGCGTAGGTCGGTAAGGGAATAGCCCCCTTGCCCCTGTGTGACCGGTAGGAGGTCGCTTATGAGGGACGCCAGCGCCGCCTTCGCATTGCCTTCCAGTAGGAGAGAGGAAGCCTTGTCCGAGGCGGCGCGCATTGAGTCTTCTATGAAGCGGTTCTTTAGCTGACCAACTTCAAAATCGAAAGTCTCCTGAGCCGGAGGTAGGAACACTGATACCTTGTCCAGAATAGTATCGGGGTGCGGCATCTTTCCAGTGCTGGCGAAGTGAGACCGCACGAAGTCGAACACCTTCTGGTCTTCGTCATAGGTGAGGTAGGGCTGAACCCGCATGAGTTCAGCCCCGGCATGTTTAGTTGGCAGATCGAGTATGCCCCGCAGGACGCGAAGGCCCGCCGTACTGGCGTTCATAGAGGCCATGTGATTTCCTTTCCCCTACTTTGGGGATTGCGCACCGTGTTTGACGGCGAAGTGTTTCGTGTAAAGGGGCGCTTCCGCCCCAAAGATATCACTGATCGCTGTCTTGTCGGGAAGCCCGAGCACCGTCTGCCTGCCCCGTGAGATACGGCCCATCAGCCACGAGGATAGCGCCCGGCGCGTGGCCGGGGGAGCATCCCTGTATGCGAAGTCTGGGACGGCCACGAGGTCTGCATTAGGCTGACGCCGGTTGTCGAACAATTCGGACACGAGTTCTTCACGGACGATAAGCCGCGCCGTGATGAAGTTACGCAGGAGCGCGCCGCATACCGTTCGGCATCGGAGGGCTACCGCAGGGTCGTGCTGTCCAACGTAGATGATCCCGAGTTTTCCCGTCTCTTCCGTGCGACGAAAGCCCTTGAGATAATCCAGTTCAGTATCGGTCATGTGATAGGTGGCCCCGGTTACGTCGCCCGGAGTGATCCCGGCATCGTGCGCGATACGATCTATTTCTTTGATCAATGTGTCGTGGATACCCTGCCGCAGCTTGCCGGGGGCAAAGGCGTTATAGGCCCCCGGGGGAGCAAGGCTGTGTGCTTCTGTGTTCATGGTGCCTCACTTGGCGTCCTTGCCTTTTTTGAAGAGGTGCATCATGCCACCCTTCTTTGGCGGGGTTACCACGTCAGGCCCATTCTGGGAACCCGTTTTTAATTCGTCAACTGCTGGGGGTGACTGAATTATCGCATCTGGTATCAGCGGAGCCATACCGGGGATGGTATAGTCTTCGTCGTCTTGAACGGTGGCGAGTTTCTGGAATAGGGGGTCGGTGCGATTGATTGCCCAAGGATGCGGCGCGGCCTTACCCAGAGCCTTCGGGCGATGTTCCTGCCATGCGCTTATGCGGCGTTCCAGTTCGACTTCAAAGGCCCCTACGTTAGGGCTGTCGAAGAGAGATAGCGTTTTGCTGATATGTTTCAGGTGCTTTCCATCATTCGGGTCGAACCCAAGATACCCATATTCCCCGAGGATGCGGACCCAAGCGTGAGCGACGATCTTGGGTTTAGGCTGTTGATCCCGGACGTGCGCGCGCGCGGTGTCTTTCTTTTCTTTGATCCTGTCAGCCGCCCCGGCCAGATTTCCGCGCAACCTTCCTGAATTTTCAGGGATACTTGTATCCACCGTGATCCCGGCAGTCCCGGAGGGTGCTGCCGTGTTTGAGGTTTTAAGTTTTTCAGAAGGTTTAAGACAGGACGTTGCGTCCGCGCAACGTGTGACGTTCGTTTGACGTTCGTTTGACGTTGCGCGGGTCTTGATAAGCGGGCGGATATAAAGCCGGGGGGAGCGGTTCCATCGGTCGCGTATAATCTGAATTATACCCTGAGCCTCTAGCCAATTTAATGCCCGACTTACAGATGAACGGGCCTTTAGACCCACCATACTGGCCATCTTATCTAGCTGAATGGCGAGGTAAGGCTTCCCATCCCGGAGTATCGTTGAGGTCTTGTGAAGGTTTAGAATTAACCTGAGTAGGTTCGCCTGAGTAGGCGTATGGGTCAGAACGCGCGTGTCTATCATGGGGTAACTCCAATAAAAAAGCACGCCCGGTTCAAGGGGCGTGCTAACTGCGGTGGTAAAACCGCCCCGGCTAGTCGGTGGTTTCAGGTTCCGCCGGTGTGAGGGCGGGGGCCTGTCCGAGTAGATGAACCTTAGACCCTTCCGTACCTGTAGCGGGTTTGTCAACCGGCTTTTCAGAGTTATCCACAGGTATTTTCTCTGGGTCAGGTTCGTAATCCCCACTCACGTCCAGTTTCTTTACTGAGGCCCCGGTGCCTGCCGGTTCCGGTTCCGGGACCACCTTGAAGGGCACCTCTGGGCCGTGTTCCGCCGCCGCTGCCATATAGATATTCATATCGAAGAGGCTCAGGAGGGCGGGCACCTTTGAGAAGTTTTTGGCTGGGGATATCGGAGCAATGACTGAGGTAACCAGCTTCGCAAAGTCTGTAACAAAGTCGTCCCTCAGGTGATTGATATAGAGCACCGCCTTCTCTTGCTCTTCCGAAATGGGCAGGAGTATGCCCGAGACCTCGCTGACCAGCTTCTTGGCAACGATATCTGGGAAGCCGGAGCCAACCTTTTCCACGGTGAAGCCAGTATTCAGCATCAGGGTGCCGCGCAGAGTATTCTTCGACCGCTCAATACCCGACACCAGAACAGACTTGGGGACCATCATGGGGTCAAAGTAATCTGTTTGAAGGGATTTGAACCGGCACCGCAGCGCGAGGATTACGGTAGTGGATTGGATAGTCAGCGTCGGCGTAATCGACAGTTCGAATTCGTCAGTATTGGCGAGGACGGCGTATACATTATTGCCGCCAGACTGCACAAGCATTTGGGATTTCCTTTCGGTTGTGGTCCCGAAGGTATATAATCTTTAGGACCGTTTGTCAACCCCAAAACTAAAAAGGACGGGCGCTAGCTCACCACAACCTGCGCCCGTCCAGTTTCACCACCAAGCGACTGCCTTGGAGAAACAGCGCTAGGTGTGAGTATATATAGGCGTTTACCTTGTTCGTCAAGCCGCCGCCGCCAAGAGGGCCGTGTTCAGATCATCCCAAGTTTCCAGAGCGCCGCGCTTGGCCGCGTATTCCAGCCAAGCAGATTTCTCATCAGTCCATGCGTCAAAGGCTTTCGGGAATTCGGCATACCGCTCAGGGTTTAACCAAGGGCTGAATTCGGAGTAGTGAATACCCCCGGGGGCCTCCTGTGCCGGGTCCAGCGAGGGGATATAGTGCCAGCGCGGGTCCACTTCCCAGAAGCGATTTTTATCCAATCCAAGGAAGCCGTGAAGGGCGCGGCCCGTCCGGTTGTTAACCGCTTGAACGTCGAAGAGCGCGGCCCACTCCTGAGTAGGCATGAAGGTAAAGAGGGCTGACCACAGTTTCCGGTGATACGCCTCTTGAACCATACCATCCATCTTGGTCGAGCCTTCTTCGATTTCACGGTGACGGGACACGACCCCAATCTTGTCAGGGTTCTTCTCTTGCTGTGCCATGAGTTCGCCCGGGTCATTGAGGAACAACCAGTCACAGTCGATAAACATACAGGGGCCGGTGCACCTAAGATCACGAGCCAGCGTGAACGCGAGGAAGCGGGAATGAGAGAAGGCCGTAGAGAAGGGCTTATGATCCAGTGTGTCATAGGTCTGCCCTGTGGCAGTCGTGAGCCATTCCCTGTCAAACTTCTTGAGCGCCCGGAGCATCTGATGTTCGATCAGGAATATCTGCGATCTGCGGTTCGCCCGGCGCAGGATTGAGTACCCCGCTATGCAGGCGGCTTCGTGTTCGCGCGCATCATAACCTAGAAAATAGGTGTCCCGTCTGGTCATTTCCTGATCCCTCTCAAAGTGTGTAGCTGCGCCCGGCTGATAGGGCTGACCCCCGTTGGGGGTGGGGTCCGCGTGGATACCATATCAAAGCCGTCCGCTGTCTGTCGAACCCGCGCGGGCTTCCACCCTTCCGAAAGGTAATTATCGCGCCACCATTCATAGGGGCGTTCCGTGATATGTGCGTTCCGCCCGTCGCTCAAGGTCTTGGAGGAAGCCCGGGTATTCACAACGCAGAACATGGCGATGTTGGTATAGCCCCATATCTCTGCCATAACTGCGGGGACGAACGCCTCTTCGATATGTTCCATAACGTCTAGGCATACCACCAGATCGAAGCGGCCTGAGGGCTTCTTGGGGAACGTCACCGGATCATACGCGGCGTATTCAATACCCAGCCGTTTGAGGTAGGGTCCAAGCGTCCCCTTGCCAGCGCCGTAGTCCAGCACTGACCGGCAGTTGAGGACGTCACAGATTTCCGCGACGTGGCCGAGCCAGTAATGCCCGGAGGAACCATAGGCCCCCTCGTGAAGCGCTTCTTGTGTGCGCAGGTACTTCGCCGTGATCGTCTTCATAGGTATACCTCATGGACCATAATGTGATCGCCTGACATGGTTTTGACTACCTTGAAGCCCCATTTGGTCAGGACCTCTACTGCCCCAAGTGGGGACATCCCATAGTAGTCTGATCCCTTTTTCTGCTCCACTATCAGGAGGGGGCGGTGCTCACGGATGGTAGCCTCTGCCCCCCTTACCACCAATTCCTCAAAACCTTCGCAGTCGATCTTGATCACACCGGGCGCGGGGGAGTTGGGCATGACGCTCATTTTTAGGTCCAGAGTGGTCATGGCCACCTGAATGATAGGCAGGCCCTTATTTTTCTGTCTGGTAGCGTGAGTGTTGCCCGTGTTTTCCTTGTTAAAAGACAATTCCAAACAGCCCGGCTGGTGGCCTAGGGCCTCAGATAGCAGGAGATATCTGCCCCGGCCTTGCATGTTGGCCCGGTAGAGTTCCCGCATTTCCGGGATAGGCTCAAAGGCTATGGTCCCGGCCATCAGGCAGGACCACCACATTGACCAAAGCCCAACATGCGCGCCCACGTCTATGAAGGATCGGGTGCCATAGTCAGGGATATATTTTATCATGGCGTCCTGAGCAAAGGACTGCTTGGCCCATTGATAGGTCAAAACACCATCCTTTTCAAAACGGCCTTTGCTCTTGACCATCCACTCTGTCAGGTGCTGTTCATCCTTTGGTAACCAGACGCCGCCAACTTTCTTCCCGATATCATCGAGTACCATACCACATTCCTCTGCGTTTCTCTTGCGGGACGGCCAGCAGGCTTTCAATTATGCGACCGCTCGTGAAGTCTTTCTTGGTCTTTTCGTACTGAGCCACGCGCCTCATCAGGTCCATAACGTCTTCCGGCGGAGGGGGAGCCGCCATGCCCACGTTTGGGAGTTTAACGGGGGCGTAGGGGGAGAGCGTGCAGTCAAGTGTGCAGTAGGCCGGGATGCCATAGCGGAGGGCCTTTATGCAGGAAGCCGAATTCAGGCTGACCACGATACCAGCGCGTGCGATCTGCTCAAAGAAGTCTTCCGTCTGCGGCCCGCGCTTCTGGGGTTTTTCGCGTGTCTCTACCCGGTAGCCCTTCATCGTCAGCAGGCGCGTCGTAGCCCGTTCCCAAACGTCTCGTGAATAGCCCAGTGACAGGTTGTCAAAATAGGCCCGGGATTGGAGGATAAGCAGCGCCAGATCGTTCTGGGGTTTCCGGTCTATTTCAGGCAGGTCCGGGAAGTAGAGTTTCCCCCTGACAGGTTCCATATCCCGAAGGAAGGACTGAACGCCGTTCCATGTATAGCGCAGGGTTGGGAGTTCTCTGGTCGATAGCCACCCGTTGTCCAGATAGACCGCGCGCCGTTCCGCTTTATAGAATTGGAAGGCCGCATAGGTTGACGGAATTACCCCATAGAATACCCCCACGCGGTCTTTGACGGGCTGATTGCTATCGGTAACAATGCAGTCATACCCTAGGGCGGTGCATCCCTCTTTGAAGAACTGCGCTATGGCTTCGGCTTTCGGCTTATGAGTATGAAAGACGAACCGTTCTATGGATATCCTATTGGTCATTCTAGCCTGTCTCTAAGCAAATGCCGAAAGGCTGTCCCTGCCTCAATCTCTGAGAGGGACCATTGCGCCCATGCGAGTTTCTTGAAGGCTGTCAGCCTATCCGGCTCAAGAGGGGCAGGCAAGGTGCTTAAATCAGACATGGCCGCTTCGTTCACATGATAGGGTGCGCACCGGAAGGTCGGGATGCCTTTCAGGAGTGCAATGTTCGCCACATTCGAAGCCCATGTTACCACGGCCCGTGCGCCAGCCAGATCAGTCTCCAACGGCGTGAGTGACTCGTGCCGCCCGGGATGAACCCTTAGCCGAATTTCTGGTTGATACCCCGTCTTGGAAAACACCCGGAGGATTTTAGGTCTGACTGACTCATAGAATAGCTTCGGACATCGCATGAGGTCTGAGCCAATACCGCGCTGATCCGTAACCAGTATGTAACCACCGGGCCGGGTTACCCAAGGTTCAATAATCTGACCCAGCTTGGCCCACCGGTCTTCTGTCCCCACGATCCAAGACCCAGACCCATTATGTCCGTCCCGGGCAATGGCATAGGTTTGAGGGGGGCCGTACCGGGGGGTGATATAGCCATTCTCTGCAACGATCAGGGCCGCACCTACCTTGTGCGCCTCTGCCGCCGCCGGTTGATACCGTGGGTTGAGGTTCCAAGTGACTACCACATCTTGTGGGCGCACTTCATTGCCCGCCGGGAAAGCCATTTTTACACGGAACCCCAACCGTTCGAACCCGTCCGCAAAGGCGTCAGCCCGGTAGGGCGGTTGATGTCTGAGTGTGAGCCAAGCTATGGGGTGCGTTCGTGTCATACGGAGGTCTTCAAATCCTTTAGGGCCATATCGAAAGGGGTAGAGGGTATGTCCGCCGCCGTGGGGGTTATGGCTGAAACAGAAATGCCACGATCATGCAGTGCGCGCACGAGTTCTTCAAGCTGCGGTTTGAACCGTCGCGTATAGTTGGACTCGGAGGACGGAACAAGGTGGCCTTCATGCCAGTGCGTTCGGCCCCCCGGGAAACCCATATCAAACCCAGCCAGATAGATCGTCGGTGATCCTAGGTGCACCGCAAGCTGAATAGCTGCGTGTCCCGTATTCTTTCCGGTCAGGAAGTTTCGGTCGGTAGTCAGCGCTTCTGCTATCCCCTTTTCGAAAGCGTAATGGGTACGCGGCTTGGGTATCGTCTGTCCGGGTCGCAGCGCGGTGATGGGCAGGTGCCCTAGTTCTGCTACATTGGTTCCGTGCCATTCCCACCAGCGCCGGTCAAGTGCGAGGACCGGGGCGGGTCGGGGCCATAGGGTATAGGCGTTGTTTGTCAGGATGGCTCTGGGGGCCGCATGGAGGGCTTGGGTATGTCCGGGTAGTAGCCCCGGCCCCCCACCTAGTATGACCACAGGGAGGCCGCGTAGAGGCTCTGAGCGCGTAGTATGGAAGGCCCCCCGGGGTTCCCACTCTATTTTATCGAACCATTCAGCCCCCACGCCTAGAAAGCCTGTGACATGATCTTGCGTTGGCGTTCGTAGTGGGCCTGAACCGCCGCCTTCCGTTCGGCGCAGTCAGCGAGGGACGCGGCGTAGGCCACGACTGCCCGGCGCAGGCCCACCGACTGAACCCCTTCCGGATTGCCGGGCCATGTGCAGACAGCTTCTAATTCAGGGCTGGGGCGTTTGAGGTCGAAGTCTTTCGAGGGTGTCGTTAAGGGTTCGCATCCCATCAGCAGAAATGCACTCAAAGTTAGAATTGAAGTCGAGGGTCTTTTCAAACTCTGCGACAACCTCTTCCCGTTCGCGGCTGAGTTCCCGGATAGCCGCTTCGTCCTTGCGGCTTTGTTCGTCGGCCACCCGAAGGTCAGCCCGGAGTTTCGCGGTGATTTCATCTTGTCGATCCTTCCATACCTGACGTTCGCTTTGAACCCCTAGGCGGTTTGCGTACCAAAGCGCGGTGGCGATAGCTGCGGCAATGGCGATCCAATGGCCGTATCTGAGCAGAAAAGGTATCATCCAAATTCCCCCTGTTGCGGATCAAACCGGTATTCAACGAGGCGGTCCTTCTTGGATTTCTTCATCCAGAGATAGGCGAAACCACCGACCCCGGCCAGCACCACAATAGCGGCGATCAGGCTTATGCGTACCGCGTCCGAGGGGGCGTCCCCTAGAACGGTGGTCACCGCGCCCGTACCTGTCGTAAGCGCAGCCGAGGCAACGGCCACCTTTTCGGACAGGTTTTCGGATACGGTCTGCGTGAGTTCCGGCTTGGGGGAGTAGGCCGAAGTCTGGCGGAGTTGCTGCCACGTCATAGCCCCGACCATACCGTCCGCCGTGAGGCTTTCGGCCTTCTGAAATTCAAGGACAGACTCATATGTTTCGGCCCCGAAGTAGCCATCGACCCCGACAGGGTACCCACGAGTAGCCAGCGCCTTTTGAAGTTCCGTGACGGTCGCGCCTTTCGATCCGAGGCGCAGCACCTTGGGCGATCCGGAGCCGGTGATGCTGGCGTAGGCTGAGGCGAGTTTCTTGCCATAGACGGCTGGCTGTCCGGAGCCATTGTATTTCCGGGCGAAGCCGGTCCAGTTCTGCGCGCGCAGGTCCCCATCCGCTTTGATGAATTTCACGAAGTTGATGAAGGCCCGAAGCTGGGCTTCGATGGAACCAGCGAAGGCTTTGACCATATCCCGGGCGGATTTGAAGCCCGAGCGTTCGGCGTTGAAACCCATGATCTGAAATGCGCCCCACGAGGACGCGCGGCAAGCGCCTTCCGGGTCCACGGCGTAAGCACGGTCGAACATCTTGCGGCGCGAGGAAGTCTTGATCTTGAGGCTATCCCGCCAGTTCCCCCGGAAGCCTAGTTCCTGCTTAATGCGGGGTGTGCCGTGGTGCGGTTCGAACCGGCGGACCATACTGCCGTCGCCGTTGTACCATTTGCCCCCGGCTTCTACCCGGATCACCGCCTGCATGACGGCGGGCGATACCCCTATGGAGTCCGCCGCGTTCTTGATCATCGAAGGGGTAGGGGTCCGGTCGATCCCCGCGTAAACGTAAGGGCCAGCCATGAGGCATACTCCAATGTGTTTTCGGAGACACTACACGAGGCTGGCCCGTTCGTCACTGTTCTTTTAAGTGAGGTAGAGGAATATACCAATCTGGCTGATCGCGCCATCGTTATAGGTCCCATCATCCCGCCAGAATTCCAAGTCCAGAATAAAGTCGATAGTGTCCGAGGGAACCACTGCGTCTAGCGTAATGGGTATGACTTCATTCGTTATGGCCACGCGGCCAGTTTCAAGGAAAGTATTGGTCCCGGGCCGATTAAATTCAATGCCGATGCCCGCATCGTCGTCGTCATTTGCATTGAACAGGGACGCGGTAATCTGGATACGGGCCGCGCCCGTGGCAACCTTATCAGCCCATCCGGAAGGAATAGGTAGCGTCCTGAATATCCGGCTGTTAGCGTTAGTCGGGCCACCAGCGTAGTGTGGTCGATCCCCGCCGCGCTGCCAGTCCCCATCCGAGGTAAGGATTACAACGACCCCCGTATCCCCCGACCAACCAGTAAGGCTGGCTTCCTCTTCGGAGAAGAGCATGACTGCCTCAGTAGCCTCACCATTACCTTGTTTCAGAGTGCAGGCAATATCTTTCACGTTACCGTTCAGTTGCGTCCCCGCTTTACGGAAGCCTTGCCAGCCAATGCGGCATACGCGCGTACCCGGAGGGACCCTGATATCATTCTGGCTGGTAGCCGTTTCGACAGTCGGTAGTTGATCCTCAGTAAAGCCCCGGCCAAGGAAGTCTGATCCGGTCGATCCGTCGAGGAATTCCACTATGGCAAAGCAGCCATCATCCCCCCCCAAAGATTTTATCACATGAGACAGATCGACCAGTGCGTTGCCAGCGTCGATGAAGGGGATGAAGCCATCCGGGACCGCGAATTCCTGATAGTGGATAACCCGGTCATTCGTCAAAGAGGGGACCCAGAAAGTTGGTTCGGAACCCCAAGCGGTAAGAACGCTTCCCCCAAAGCGCGACCAATCGCTGGCCGTACCGGTCGCATCCGTAGAGAGGATGGGGAAGTCATAAGGGTCTATGGGTAGTATGGTGACCGTGGCGTCGGTAACGGCTAGGGCCTTCTGCTCTAAGGCAGTCCACGAGAGAAGGCCGAAGTCAATAACGTCTACCCATGTGGTACCGTCGCTAGACTTTTGAAGTTTCAAATCCTTCGGGGATTGAAGCGGGTCATTCAGGCCGGTTACCAGCACTTCTGAAATAGTGGCGGGCGTAACAAAATCATAGGTGATCCAAGCGTTGAGTTGATCCCCGCTAGCAGTAGTCCAGACATTATCAGCCCCCGCCGATACCACATCATCGAAAGCGTTTTGAGCCGCGAAAGAAGCTGAAAGTTCACTACTGGATGTAGCAGCCCCGGCTAAGGCGTCCGCCGGGTCCGTAAGGTCGGTGCCACCTACGGCAGTTCTGAATTCGATTTCAGTCAAGCCCACAAAAGTTTGCGTCGGGTCAATGCTGTCGGTCATAAACAGACGCCAGTACCGCGCGGCGGGGGAGGGCGTAGCAATCGCCCCAGCCTTAAACCCGACTTTTAGGCGGTCGATATCACCGGGCGTCCAATCGACCCCTGTATAAGGATTGGTTTCCCACGTTGTCAGAAAGGGCTTTGACCCACGTTCCAGACTGTGAACATCGCCCCCGAAGACTTCTCCACCAATTTCAACCGATTGAGTTAGGGTCTGAGGTCCATCTACTGTGCCTACCCCAGCCGAGGTCGAAAGGACCAGCCCAACCACGTTCTCGGTGGAAGAGTAGGTCCGGAGGATGCCCGTTGTCTGGGTGTCTTCGGTTATGGTCCGGATATCCTCTTTGAAACTTTCAAGACCTAGGGCACTTGGACTTCCTTCGTAATCAGAAACTAGGTCACCTGTCCCGAGGTTGACACGTCTCAATCGCGCGCCAAGCGTTTCCTCTTCGGATATAATCAGTTCAGAAAAATACACGTCCCCAAATAGGTTGAAGCCCGTTTGTTTCACTGTCGATAGAAAGTCGATGCTGCGGGCTACACCCTTTCCACCGGAGGTATTGGCTACCGTAGTATTACTGACAAGGTTTTCATTTTCATAGTAGCCCACGATAATATTGGACGCTGTGACTTCTACTCGAATATCTATTCGAAAAGGGGTTGGCTGTAGAGTTTGAGTTCCGGGGCTTCCAACTTCAGTCGTATCGCCAGCGGTCGACACTTCCAGATCATCATTAGAAGCCTTAATACGAAGAACACATAGCGTATTGATTCCTGCATCCCGAATTACTAAAAGGTCCCCACCGTAGTTTGGGCTACAAGTGCGGTTGCACCCTATGTTCATATGATACCAAACCACGTTCCCGACCGGAGCCTTATGAAGCCGTCCGGCCAAGGTTACCCGCCCACCGTAAATACACCCGATAGCGTAAGGAACCCGAGTTTCGTCAAAGAACAAAGTGTTCGAAGCTAAGGGAGTGTAACCCCTAAAGTCGTCTACGCGGTTGCTGGCGAAAAGAACCTTCATAGGAATGACCCATCCTGAGTAATAACGTAAGCGGTATGGCTTTCCACCCTTTGAGCCGGGGCGTATATGCGCCCGAGGGGAAGCGCCCGGGCAGGAGGCGTGTAGTTGAAGTCCGCCTCTTTACTGATCAAAGTTCCGCCTTCTGTCTGATCCCGACCTTGGCCGGTAACATAATAGGCCCCGCCCTCATAACCATACTGAAACAATCGGCTGGGCCGCGCACTATCAGGGTCCCGGTGCCATGTTCCGTTTTTACCGACATAGAATTCGCGGGCTTCCATATCCACGAAGAACATCAAGATATCGCCCGTCCCAAAGGTGCCTACCCCCGTAACAAGTTGTTGTGAGTCATCCCCCCAAATATCCCCTGTTCCACGGTAAGCTAAAGAACCCAGATCAATCGGGTTGTTACCAGAGGTCGGACCAACAGACACACTGTCCCGTAAGTTATCGGTCATAACCCCCATATACCCATTATAATCAGCAGTCGCAGTGGTCAGACATTCGATTTCAAAATAGCGACCGGTGTCCTTTGGTATCTCTTGTTCCGAAGGCACAAAGCGGCGGTAGTCCGTTCCACCCGAAGTATTTTCAAGGGTTTTATTAGCGTTCGTCAATGTATGCCCAGCCGAGGTATAATCCGGGTCAAAGTTGAAGTCTTCTTCATAGTCTTCAATGAAGAGTTCCGGGGGTGCTTCTACTATAGACGTGGCGGAAGCAATGACGCCTATCAGGCTTGGGGTTATCATGTCGTTATATCCCCTATCAGATAGAAGGTATCATCGGTGTTTAGATCGGGTATGAGGGTTACCGCCGAATACCGAGCAGACAGCGTAAGGTCACCATTAGCTGACAGGATAGCTACACCGCTTTCCGCAGCGAAAGAAACCGCACCGGCCCCAATACGGATTACTGTCACAGGTTCAATACCTGTCAGCCCAGAAGGGACCGTGAAGACTACAGCCCCGCCGGAGGATGCTTTAAGAATGACGCCCCCAATCAGATCGGAGTTGTCTATATCACGCGAGGCCGCTTCAACCGATTGTGTGGTTGAGGTCCCACCGGTACCGCTCAGGTCGATAGCGACACTGCCATCGCTATTCTCAAAAACAGTTCCGCCCAAGAAATTAAATCCGGTGGTTTCAGCCAGAAGAAGCGAGCCATCGACAGATACAGAAACCGCGCCGCCACCCCCACCGCTGGCGACCGTCTTGGTATCAGTTCCATCCGAGTAGAGACTGCCTATCGTCGAAGTAGCCAGTACAATAGCCGGTTCGGCGGACCCGCTGGTTTTAATCAAACACGACGCGCCGGTCAGGTTGGCTATGATAAAGGTACGGTCAATGCTGGGTGGGATTGTCAGAGTGAATTCGCTAGGCGTCCCGGTCAATTCAAATATCCCCGCGCCCCGGAGTTCCGAGGCCGTCAAGGTACGGTTTCCGGTGATCGTAAGGACACTCACCTTGTTCATGGCGTTATCAAGAGCATCAAGCCCGGCGTTGATCGTCGTTTCCTTATTGTTCTGGGAACCGACAACGTGTGCTATATTGAGTTGGCCTGTTGCCATTGGGTTAGTCCTCTACATAAAGGGCACGCCGGGTGCTGAACCCGCGCCCTACTTGGGCTGATATCTGGTACACCTTAACAAAAAGAGGTTCAGGTAGCGATGAAGAAAAGAAGTCGTCCAGCAGCATGGCATCGGTATAGTCAAAGGTAGGCGTCGTCAGACCGGTAACCGTGCGGACTACCCCGAATTCTTCTTCAGCCGAAGCGTCAAAGAACCCATAGATTTCCAGTTCGTAGAGTTCGGCATCTTCGCTGATAGCAACCGTGGCTACCCCGGATCGAAGCGCGCCTGCCTGTCGGGTCCGCCGGGTCCAGCTAATCCTATGCGCGCCCGCAATAGCCTCCACTCTAACATGAGCCGGTTCGTAGGGCATAAGCGTTTTCAGTTTGATAAGCTGGCTTTTTTCTTGAGAGAAGGTCTGCCCCGCGTTTGCCGCTATAACCCTGTAACCCATCGTCTGTTCATCCCGGGCGAGACTTTCATAGAAGCCGGTAACCCATAGAGGGTCCATCAGGATAAAGGAAACCAAGCCTGATAGGGGGTAACCTACCGCTGCGCTGTTTGTCCCCCTCTTGCCCCTCATTAGGCCCGTCAGACGGTAGGTATTCCCAGTCAGATAGGTCACGTCTCGGAAGCCAATGATTTCAGCTTCCCCATTGGGTTTAAGCAGGACGGCGGTATTGGCATCGTTCCCTATCATGTCCGCCGTTAGCACCGAGGCCATACGGTCTTCCCCGGCAAAGATGGATACTTCAATGGAAACCTCCTGAACCCCGTTCCAGTCTATCCCGGGGGAGTTAGGTACTTGTCCCCGCGTCAGACCCCAAGGAGAACCCACAGAAGCGGCGGACCTGCCGTCAAAGCTGGAACCATCATAGCTGGTGTAGAGCGCCGCGCCCGGGAATAGCCCCCGGTCAGTAGCCCCTACTCCTGCGGAGAAGTAGACCAGACCCCGGGTGCGGTCAGGGAGGTCATAGTCACGCAGAAGGGGCATATCCATCAACCAGCCCGTAACCCTGTCGGCAGTATTGGCCGTGTTCCCACCATGTATAAAATTGGGAGAACCCGAAGCAAGAACGCCCTGAACCCTCTGGGTATAGATGTGGTTTTCGACAAGGTTGCCTTCAATTTCCAATTCTAGGTTGGAACCGATACTCACTCTATTTGCCCGAATAGCTTCCGTGCGGCCTTCCGCTGTAACAGTCAGGATATCATTGGGCAAGATACCCAGATAGCGCGGGGGCAGGCGGAATTTCAACGTCTCACGCTGTATCCAAGACTCAAACAAAATGCGCTCAACGACCCGCGCGCCCTCTTCCACGGTAAGGTAGAGTGGGAGTTCAACCGTCTGTTCCCCCACAGAGTTCATCGTTTCATCTGGAAAAGAGGTCCGCCGAGCACCCTGCACCATTTTGTTATCATCTTGGTTCGGGTCGCGGTGCGCCAGATAGAGCGCCCGGGGTGTTTCGAGTTCTTGCCCCCGGGCCTCTTCAAGCACGTTTTCATAACCGGATCGTAGAAGATCATCTTCCGGGATAGTCACATCCGGAACATTTGTATGGAAGTCAAATACCAGCTTGCCGTTTTTCTCTACCCCATAGAAGTTATAGCCTGACATAAGTGGCTCAAGGATCGTTCGGTAGTCTATACCCCGCGCGATAAGGTAGCCCCGCACCTCTTTAGTTTCGAGGCCGGTAACGTCTATATCATCGGCTAGCAGTCTACCCCGGGTCACGATGTCCAAGACTACCCGGTCAAGCCTTTCTGCGCCACGAGTGGTAGGAGGGGTGGCATAGAAGACACCGTAGCGGGGGTCTACCTGATGCCTGCCTTCCGGGAAGTAATACACGCTGTTATCAACCGTAGCAGGCCACGTGATACCATCCCCCGCAGGGTAGTCTTCGGACCTCGTAGAGAACTGATCAACGGTTTCCCCAGTGTCCATGTCATAGGTCGTTATTGTGCGGGTAGCCCGTTCAAAGTCGGTGATCTGATTGCGGGTGTACGGATAGTGCTGAGTAGACCCCGGAGAAAAGATAGAGACATCCCGTTCCCATAGCTGTGCCGGGGTAGCCGGGTCCCCCACCAAGGCCAGTGTATTATAGCCCCGGGTTCTAAATTCGTCAGCGTCCGAGATAGACCATACCAGTACCCCAGTCCTGATGTTAAACCATAGCTGATGAGTCCCACCCCCGGCTTCCGTCTGTTCTGGGATAGTAATGAACGGTTCAAAGGCATAGCCACTCAGGGGCGCGTTATTACCTTGCGGCAAGATATAGTCCCCCGCTGCGCTCAGACGTATATTGAATATATGGTAAGGTCCCCGCGCTAGGCCGGAATTAACCTGCCCCTCTATGCAAGACACATAGATATCCCGGAATTCACCGCGCTGAGTTCCCGCTGCAATAGAGCCTCGGTAGGCACCCGAGGCTACCAAGCTACCAAGCTGGTTTCGCCCCGTTCCAGAACCCCATATCCATGAAAACCCTGAACTGGTAATTTGGCATATGGCTAGGCCACCCGCCTCATAGGCTCCGGAGATACCACTCCCCAAAAATACAGCAAAGTATTCGAGACCGAATAGGCCAACGACTTCTACGATTTCGAAGTTGGCGGTGCCGTCCACATAGGGGTGTCCCGTGTCCACTCCGGTAGTCGGGTGGGCTTCGGTGTTGGCATACCTGTCAAATATGTTCGCGGCCCTAGATGTCCAATCAATAACGCGCAGCGTATCCTTTTCAATCAGAGCGAACCGCGCAGAGCTGCCTTGCCTGTTTTTGCAGATATAGTAGGGGCAGGCACCCCCGGCCTTTAGACCCTCAGAAAACTGAGCGCTGCCGCCAGTATTACTGAAAAATCCGGCGGGACCCCCCATAGCCACGATATCATCGTTCAGATCAGAGAAGCGGCGCTTATAGAGTAGCTTCCCCGTGTCGTACTCATGGAGCATGTGGTGGTAATCATCAGACGCTATATCTCGGGCGTGACTGATCATCACGCGCCTAACCGGGTCCAAGTCGTTGCTGGAAAAGGTCTGCCCCCGCAAAAGGTCTTCAAACGCATAAGAGGGCTGGCCTAATTCGCCACTTGTAAAGGCCATGACCACGCGAATAGAGGGAATGCGCCGCCCGAAGTTTTGAAGGGGGAGGCGGTTGAACACTATGTACGCGATGCCTCGGAAGGCTGGGCAGTTACCCGTCCCCACGTCCGCTTCGATCAAGGGGTCACGCTCTTGGGTCATGGTCCCTTTGTAGAGCGTGAAGTCCAGACCACTCATAACATCGGCGCGGGGGGTATCATCATCCGTCTTGTCGTAGATCAGCTTTCCGTCTGCGTAGATGCGCAACACGTCCTTGATTTCACGCCGGGAAAATGCGAGGGCGAAAGTGGCGAAGTACTCATAGCTGGTCACCGAGCCTTTAGACATAAGGCCACCCTTGCCTATGTCTTCGACCAGAGTAGCCTCTTCGATATCCTTGCCCCAGATAATGTTGCCCGCGACCAGAACGGTGCCATACCCCAGCGATATCTCTTCGCCATAGGTAGACGTTGTTACCTGCCGGTCGTCCAGTCGTGGCCCCTCTTCCCGTATCTTGGGAGTGAGTACCGCCATAATCAGACCGATAGCGGCTTGAAGCGCAATATTGATAGCAATGCTTACTGGATCAGCCATCTGTCACCCCCGGGTAATCCCATGCGCAAATGAGCCTGCGCGTTTCCTGTCCGTGGTCGATGATATCAAACACCACTTTCCGGGTCCGGGCATAGGCATGTATCATGCTGCGCCGGTCCGGGTCTACCACAACGCCTACATGATAGGGCGACCCCTGATAAGCAAAGATAAGAGCGCTTCCGACTTTGAGTTTATGGACAGGAATAGGGATCATGTATTCGTGAAAGTATTCCAGCAGGGACCCATCAGGCTCACGGCGATAAGGGGGTATTACCGGTTTAGGAGTGAACCTAAGATCACGCCAAATAGCAACCAGAAGGCCCACGCAGTCTACCCCGCGCCCATCGTTCCCCATATGCCGCCACGGCGTCCCTACGTAGCCCTGAGCGCAGGCAACGATATCTGAGCGCGTAACACCCCCTATGGGCGGTTCGCCCTTCCTAGGCCCCGTGTACGGCTTCTTGCTCATCATCGTTTGGCATCCGGGTAATTTGAAAGGTAGCTATCACCCGGCACATGGGGGAAGCCTTTGAAGTTTATGCTATTGTCGAATTTGGTATGGCAGGCAGTGATAGTCTTATTGCACCCCGGGTAGACTGCAACCCGATCACCGGGGTTCACGTCGAACGGCATCCTGAGATAGAGGAAACATTCTGATACAAGGACACTATCTTGATCAACGTATTTCAGTTCTCGGCTATAGCCCGCGTTGTCCCCCGTAAGGAAGGTAATCAAGCCGCCGTCAAAGTGCCGGGGGTCTGCGTCCAGCCGGGTGCTAACAAGATCAATCGCAAAGACGCGACGGTCCGGTGTTGGGAAAAGCTGCACGGTAGCCTCTAACCGCCACGGCTCATAGGCCACCCATCGTTGATCCCCGTCCTCAATTACGTCCCCGATATTGGCATAATCAAAATCATCATCATAGGGATTGGTCCCGGTGGGGGCATTTAGGCTGGCCCGGAACACCAGATCGTTTATCCCCGGAATTGTCATTTCTTGACCGGCCTCATAGTATTGGGCTTCTACGCGAATACCCGGGGTCATAGAGCGCCCGCAGATTGCCGTCGCACGGTCCCCGGGCATGGAACCTAGGTCCGCCACGCACCCGGGCGTGTAGACGCGGGATAGCCGCTCAGAGAGGGCTTCTGACAGTCCCCGGAGTTCGGTATCAAACTGCCCGAGATTGTTCTGCTTGACTTCCCCAAGCCAACCGCGTCGCCGGATAACCGCGCCCCCGTCCGGGTTGTTCCAGTTCACAATCCTGATCCAGACTTCTGCGCCGTCGAACATACCGGCCCGGATATCCTCACGGCTAATTTCAGTGCTGGACAGGATACCCTGAATATCAAGGTTGTCAGGGGAGAGGTCGCCCTTGTCCTCAATGGCGGAACGGTCATAGCCCACTCCGGCTTTGTAAATCTGCCCGTCAAAGGTGATATCCATATCGTGATCGGTATAGAAATACTCTAACCCGTCCACACGAATGATCTGCCACAAAGTAGCGAGGGTCAGTGAGTCGTCTTGCAAGTGAGCCACAAGGGAAGGGGGCAGCGTCAACGGCATGGGGCAATCCTAGAGTTTGAGTTCCACGAGTTGGATAGAGGGTTGAGATATGACTTCTACGGTCGTGACTACCATGTCCAAGCGGTCAGTGTCGAACCGGACAGGTAGATCGAATTGACCAGACCATTCAACGTCTGAGTTATACTCTGGCGCAACGTCAAAGGTGATCTGCCCATTCGTCGTATTCAGAGAGTAATCCCCGGGGTCCACGAGAGCGCCTTCGATATAGACGTTGATCGTCCCTGCCACCGGCTTGAAGATTTTCTTCGTGTAGCCATAGGCCCCGCTGTCTGTGTAGCGGTAGTAAAGCTGAAAGACGGTGCCGATGCCGTCTGCTTCGGCGGGTTCTCCCGTGGTCTCTGACGCAAGACCTGCCGGGGCCTTGGCCGTGCCTTCGGTGCGGTAGTTCGACCAGTCCCGAAACCGGAACCCATAAAGCCGCCCGCGTCGAGCATAGAAAAAGTCCCTGACGATCAGGGCTTGGTCCCGGGTTTGAATACCGTAGCCAATATCCCAATTCCCACGGTCCACTTCCCAGAGAGAATTACGCTGTTCCTTGCCCGATTGAAGAACGCTTACGCTGGTCAGAAAGCCCGGCCCACCAGAGGCGTTGCGCTCTACATCAGTTGGAAGTCTCACTTCATGGAAAGCCATTGGAAGTCCCTTAGTTATTGCGGCGATCAGCGTCAGACAGCACCCGGCTCATGTTCGCTTTGATCTGACCTTGAGAGCGGCGGAAACTGTCCGCATCCGGGGTCGTGATGTTGAAGTTTACATTTATCGGCTCACGGTTGCCAGCGAAGTCAGGTTGCTGCCCATTGGGTACAACCGTCCCCGACTGTTTAGGCACGAACCACTCTGGCCCCTCTTCCCCTACGATGTAAGGTTTGCCTGCTTGCGCGGGTCCGCCCTCTGCAAGGAAGCCCCCAAAGAGGCCGCTCAGGAAGCCACCACCACCACCACCGCCGCCAAAGAGGCCACCGCCACCCTTGCCGCCGCCGAAGAGTTGCATAACCAATTGGTTGGCGAGGAATTTTGATATCTGCCCAAGGAGGTCTTTGAACAAGCCAACAAAGTCCGCCTTG
>Ga0136561_1000183_pt1 | contig 22479 bp, 43 predicted proteins | sample AntRauMeHopE1498_FD_104641 | JGI IMG/M metagenome (GOLD analysis project Ga0136561, IMG submission 104641) | Saline lake microbial communities from Rauer Islands, Antarctica - Metagenome Hop E1 #498 | ecosystem: Environmental > Aquatic > Non-marine Saline and Alkaline > Saline | place... | reverse complement strand
TTGATCATAGTCATCAGATCTTCGTGATCTTTTTCTATTGCGAGGTTATACACCTTAATGTTATAGAAACTTGCTATACGCATTGCTTGCGAGGTGCCACCCACCTTCTTACCTTCAGGTGTCCAACAAATTACAAAGTCGGAAGGAGATCTGAGATCAGATCCGAGAACTTGATAAGAATTTCTACTCATGAGCGCAAGCCCCTGTGAACTTAGAGCAGAAGATTTTGGGTGAAATCTTTTCACGAGTCCTTCATTAAAAGAAGGGACAAGATACTCCAAGACAGTTTCTCTACTCCCACCAGATACAGAATCTTTAATTTTCTTGCCGTTAAAACCATCCCACGGCAAGAAAATTTGGCTAGAAAAAGATCCGGCCTCGAAAGCAGAGTCTGCACCTTCAGCACCGCCGGATCTTAATATGTAACCTAACTCAGATAACATCGTTGCAAGGTCTTGCATTATATTAAGGATTGGCGCAGGAGTTTTTCTTGCACCAATCCCAGCGTAACTTGACATTACGACATACCTAACGCTTCTTTGTACATCTGAAGTACTGCATCTTGTTCCCGGATTTCGTCTGGATCTCGTTGACGAAGACGAAGAATCAGACGAAGAATAGCGGTATCATAACCTCGGCCCTTTGCTTCGGAAAACACGTCTTTTTGAAATGCAGCTAGTTCTTGTTTTTCGACTGCTAGCTTTTCAAGTCGCTCGATGTAAGACTGCAGTTCATCTGCTGCTACGCGATACGAGCTATTCTTACCGTCACTCGGTTGTGTTCTGTCTTGCATTCATAAACCTCTCTTTTGTTTCTATTGTAATTGATACTGCGGCATCAAATTCTTCTCTGTTTGTTGAGAGTCGAACGCAATCCCATAGTTCTGTGTAACTAATACCGCTAAAGAACGCGTTTCCCATAGTGCTGGCTATATAGTCAAAATCTGATATCTCAATATCGTGCTTCATACGTGCAGATCGAACCGATCTAGGAGAGAACCTGCCCTTTTTCTCTGTTCTTCGTCTTCGATGAAAGCATATGCACAGGTATTAATAGAAACGTGGTGTACTATTTTGCCGTCAAGAATTGGGTACGTAGGATCTAAAATGACGTCAGCAAAAAATCCTCGAGCCTTCAATGAAGCAACAGAAATAGCAATATCTTGCATTTCACCTTGTAAAACGAGCACAGTTCCGAAACCTTGATCTGTGGAATTTTCCCATAGATCAAACGCCTTTGCAGTGGGGCCTCCAGAAGAATGGCTGCGATAGCGATGCACGAATGCATTTGAAGCATGGCTTGCCTGTGACATAGCTTTGCCCGGATTCATCGATGCCAGATCATTACGCATCAGAATATATAGAACAGGACCTTGGATCATGATGAAAGCCTCGACTGAATTGAAAAGTTAATGTAAAGTACGACTGGAATTGTTATGACAAGAATGTATGGTGCTACAAAATATCCCAGCGTAAACAAATGAAAACCTGATAGTCCAAAAGATCCCAACATCAGGGTCGTACCGGATAAATTAATTGTTTTAATCTCATTTTCTTTAACAAATCCCATAAGTACTGCCACTGTTAGCAAAGCTGCTGCAAAGATATGAACCCAAGATAAAGCTAGGAGTCCAAATGTAGCGAATGAAAATCCGTAATTAGAAAGACAGATTCCCGTAAGTAACAAGCCTGCATAGATATATTGTGACATATTATTTCTGTTCCTTTAGTGTATGGTTGGTAGAGTATTCATGCTTAGGAGAAGTCCCTCAGATTGCTTTCCATACCCCGCTCTTATTAAGTTCGGTAAATCTACATAGTTATCTTCTGACTCAGTTTTGACTTCAATGTATATAGCATCTTTTTCTTCGCAGAGACCGTAGTCAGAAACAAGTTGTCTTGCGTTATCTTCAGATGGAAAGCCACAGACCTCTGGAAATGCTATTTCCATTTTCATATCTGAGAATAACACGTAGCCACCCGCGCTCAAACCGAGGAAAAATCCCTTTCCTTCTACATATAGCAAGGTTACCATTTTACTTCGCATTGACTTGAAACCAATCTGGGACAGATCTTTTTGACCAGGTCATCTTGAAGCGAGCTTGTTTTGTCTGATAGAAAAGACGGTACGACTCGACGACATTTTCGGGGATCATACACTCTGGATTTGAACTCATCGCAAGCGGATGCCGGGTCAGGTCACCGACTAGAATATTGTCAGGAACCCGCTTGAGAATTTCCCGGAGAAGTACATCTGACTTGTGCCGTTTGCCGTAGCGGAAAGTAAACTCCTCGCACAGTGCCACAAAATGCTGATAATGCCACTTATAATTCGAGTCAGAAATCATCGTCCAGATCGCGCAAGGATGTTTACGATGGACCACTCTATACATCACATCTTCGTGGCGCGGGTGAGTCCACTTCGGAACGATTCGCTTGCCCGAGTAAGATGGACCTTCCGTTTCCTCGCCGTCAAGAATTCTGTGAGCAGTGCATAGCATTTGTGCTGACTCAAGAACCATTTTTACTATGTGCTTGTCGCACTGTTGAACAGCTGCCGCTGTAGGGTCTTCAGATAAAACAAAGATATTCATCAGTCCATCCTCGACCCTGCATAGGCATTGAGACCTGCTTTGCGGAGAACCTCAGCATATGCATGAGCGTAAGCTTCTTTTTTCTGCATAGATTGGTTAAACCCTGAGATCCAGAGATTATACTTTTTGCCAGTCCAGTCTTTTCGGAATCCTGCGCACTCAAGAATTTTGCGCTCTTGTTTTCCGAGAGTGGTATTTCCTTTGTTCTTGGGAGTAATGTCCACCCAAGCAAAGCCACAGACGCCGTCTGCTACATAATAGCTGCGCCCCGGTTGCTCTACAATCATCGGGTTAACCGACATCGCAGAGACTGCTAACTGTCCTGCAGCTTCTGCATTGTCGCGAACAGCTAGCATGGTTTCAAGATCATACATCCGGCATTCCTTCAATGTTGATAGGGGTACCATATATTAAGCTGTTCATGAAGTCAACCTTTAAGTATGGTCGACAATTTTTATGTTAGTGGCGGCAATCGCACTCTGGCAGACGGGGCAGGGCATAGCACTTAGCTCTTCACCATTCTTACCGAACCGAGTGACTAAAATTCTGTGTGCGCGGTGAAGATCTTTGCAGCGGACAATAGCATGGATTTCTGCGTGAAGAAATTGCTTCATAGGAAGCCCCACTTTCAGCGCGTGAAGATTCTGGTGCGGATGAGTTTTTACATAGCTGTTATTTCCGATCGAGAGAACTCTTCCTCGCTTGTCAAAAATAATAGCAGTAATAGCGAACCTACTTTTAGACACAGTTAGAATCCTCCTGTTACAGAATCCTAAACCAGATGATCTTAGAAGTCAACCCTATTTCTGACGTCTATAAATTTTTCTATCCAGTCTCTTGTTTTTTCTATAAAGAGAAGAGGTTTATTATCATCGACTGCCATGACGGTAACAAGTTGCTTAGGAAGAAGTCCTGTTCTTTCAAAGACCATAAACGCGTATGCGCTTTCTTGTATGAAATAATCGTGAATGTCGTCTCTAGTTTTTACGCTTCTACTGGTCTTAAAATCGACGATAGAAAGAATTTTATTCCACTCTGCAAGCACATCGACTCGCCCCGCAGTTTTCAATTTATCTGAATATAGAGGCACTTCGAGTCCGTAGATTTTACCAACATGCTTATCTAGAAACGGCTTCATTTTACTGAAGGTTTCAATGTTTCCAGGCATATGCCCGCTTTTGTAATTGCGATTATTGCGAAGATACTGTTCTGCTAATTCATGAACTGCAGTACCTCTTCTGCCAGCTTGCGCCTTTATTTTTTCGGCTTGTTCTTCGCCGACGCGCTTTTTCCAAGCATCTAACCAACTTTTATCTGATACTGCACCAATTACAGTCGTGACAGATGGGTATTTTGCGCCAGATGGTGTCGTATAAACTCGACCCACGCCTTCTACTATCTCTGCTGAGAGTTCTTCAAAAGCTATTTCTTCGTGCTTAAACGCCATCTTCTTGAATGTCTTCTATTACCAGTTCGTCAAAGATAAGGTTAAATGTTGGAAGTTGAATCTTAGATAAATCATACTGTTTTCTTTCATACGAAACAGATATGTGAGGTATATAATCTGGCCACTTATCTTTTAAGCCAAGATCGTCATATTCTTTACGTAATTTTTGTATATCATCAGATTGAATACCAAGAACAGGAATATCGCTATCTTCACCGAGTAGTTTAATTCCAACGACTTTTACAGATCCACTTGAATCTTTTTTCGTCGGCGCCAAATCTAATCTGTTTTCAGAATAGAAGATGGTAGTGTGGAATGTAAAATCCTCGGGATTTTGTTCCCGACCTTTAAAACCCACAGCAAGATTAAAATCATTATCTTGACACCAATCTCGTAATTTCTTTTGGGTTGCAGCGTTGTATTTTACGCAAACATACTTTCTAGATAATTTTGCTTCAGATAAATATTGTAGAAATGTTTTCATGTACCCACCGTTATTTTTGATGAACCAGATATAATTGTGCCAAGATCTGCTGCGTCACCTACTCTTGCAACTGCAATTCCAGATATTGATACTTTTGACGAACCGCCTAAGATAAATGCACTGTGTGGTACACACGAATCGCCTACCAGTCTATTATGACTTGTTATTGCGTCACCTACAACTGCCACTGGGTTTCCACCTACTGTGACCTTAGACTGCAGAGCACCCTGTATAGTCGCAGTGCCATCACATGGATGCCCCGTGTTAATCGTATCAACTGTACATATTGCTAGTGCTGGCATCGGATTTCCTATTGTGCTGTGCGGTGGTATAAAAATACCACCGCACAGATTTTGTTAAGCTGCTAGATCAAGAAGCTCTTCAGCTATGATAAATTCACGAACTAGTCCGGATCTTACAATGTCCGCGTGTGTGAATTCTACAGTACCGAAGCATTCTGAGTTCATCTTATCTAGAACTCTTTTCAAGTTTCTCAAGCCAGAAACATCTGATTTATTTCTGAGAGAAATCAAGTCATCTTGCTTCGTATCTCCGCAGAGTATAATCTTGGAATTGTCACCAACCCTGGTCATGACTGTGCGGATTTCTCCCCAGTTATTGTTCTGCACTTCATCCACAAGAATAATTGCATTGTTGAAAGTTAATCCCCGAATAAACGAAGTACTCATGAATCGAATAGAACCTTTTTGTTTCATAATCTGGTACGCATCGCCGCGGCCAAAAAGATCATTTGTAATGTCAGCATATGGCAACTCGAAATATGCCATTTTTTCGGCTGCAGTTCCTGGAAGATGACCTTGTTCTCTAGATTGAACAGAAGATCTTATAATGATTACTTCGTTGTACTGTTCTTGAGATAACACATCTTTGAGAGCAAGATAGAGTGAAATATAAGTTTTTCCGGTACCGGCAGAGCCTATCGCAAGAAGATTTTTGCCATCTTCGTAGAGATCAAAAAGTTGTTTTTGATTCTCAGTCATTGGTTTAATCTGCTTCATACTGAACTTTTTATCAATGAGATGATTGTTATCTCTCTCGACTCTATTTCTTTTTGTTTTGCTCAAGCGACGATTAGATGGCATAGGGAACTCCTATTGAGGTTGAAGTAATTTGTTCTCAAATTTTCACCAAGTGTTAATTTCATTCCTTTTATGATGGGACTGTACAGTTTTGAGAACGTCTCGAAAACCATTGTCTGGCTTTCGCATACCCAGGCGAATTGGATCACCCAACCCTGGGAATCTCGTGAATATCTGTTTGTGATGTGGGTGCGCGAGAAAATAAGCTTCCAATTCAGAAAACTTCATATTTACCTCGAAAGATTCACTTGTTTCTGAATCTTGTATACTGTATGTGGGCATCTTTTCTCCAAACTAAAATGGTGGCACCCTTCGTAAAGATGCCACCAAGATTCATATCAAACTTGTTTAACTTTACAAATCTATTTATGCTGATCTGATGAACTATCACCTTCATCTAACGCAGAAAATTTCTCTTGCAGTTTTGTTTTTCTGAGGGTTCTGCGCTTCTTCATCTCACGATCTTTTCTGCGTGCATCGTGGTCATCGTCCCACTCTTCAGCAAATTCTTCGCGATATGCTCGGAAAGATTTAGACATCTTGATCGGTACTTTCTTCGATTAGGTTCAGTTCAGGAAATGCCTCTGATACAACTGCGCGTGGTAATCCCTTTAGTGCTCTTTGACGAATCATAAGGCAGAGTAGATCACCATCCTTATCGTCTACATCTTCGAGCAGAGAGATAAAAAGCGCTTCGCGCTTATGCTGTGCTATATGATCATAGCCACTGCCCTCTACGAAAATGCGAAGGCGTCTTGCCTCCTTGTATAGCATTCCTTCTGCGTCAAGGTAACCATGGCGCTTATAAGGAGGAGGTACATCTGGGATTAACAATTTGACATTGTTTCTGTTATACATAATGTTGAGAATTGTACGCAGCGGTACATTGTCATTTGTACGTAGCCACTCTACCTTGGCTGCTCGAGTTGGGATTTCTATTGCCCGTGTTACGATTTCTGCAAGTGATAGTTTCATTGAATTAAAAGTCTCCGATATCTGTTAGCAAAAGTTTTAGTTTCTTTTCGATGAAAAAGTTAAATAATTTAGATCTTCCTATAGGTTTTTCCTTTTCATAGTCTGCAACAATTAAATCTTGCAGATTTTGTGGGGTATAATTAAGATCAATGAGCGTTCTGTTTCTGTGGTATCTGGCTTTTGTTATTTCGTCCATATTAGCTTCACCACCAAGATAAAGTGCAAGACGCTTTGCAGTCATAGTTTTTTGTCTCTCGTGAATCACGAGACAATTATCTGGAGACAGAATATTAGGAACGCCATCACCGGTGTCACCGCGTAGAACCTGCTCGGCAAGATATTGCTCAGGAGAGCCTTTTCTGACATATTTCTTGCCGACTGGGTCATACTGATCTACGTTTGCGTAGTGTTGGAGTTGAACATAATCTTTATCACCAGAAAGAATAAGCACCTTTTCGCCGCCAGTATTTAGAGGTGTACCATATTTGTGTGCTATCACGCCAATAATATCATCCGCCTCGCACTTGTCTACCAGCATAACCTTATACGGAAAACTTTCGTCGAGTTCTTCGCGGATTACAGACATAATGCGGAAGAGTTCATTCCAGTCAAGTTCAGATTTTTCTCTACTTGCTTTTCGGTTTCCCTTGTAATATGGAAAAAAGTCTCTGCGCCACGAGTTCTTACTGTCGCAGCAAATTACCATCTCGCCGTATTCGTTATGAAACTTTTTACGGTTAAATTTAAGTGAAGTGAGAAACATGCTTCGAATATTGTCAACAGTTAATTCGATATTTTTATGGTTACCTATGCTGACAAATAGGGTAGCCAAAATTACTTGTGAGTAATCCATGAGTATCATAATCTATACCTCAATCACAGAATTTGTTTTGCAATATAAAAAACTGCAATAGATAAATTTACCAAATTTCCGCAATGAAAAGAAGAAGATGTTAGAAGATATGCAATTCTATTTAGCATTTTTGAGTTTACCATTCTGTATTTCCAATAATTGTAAATCTTTGAGTGTGTTGTAGTTTATGTTAACGATATCTGCATATGGATCAAATCGTAATGTCGCGATAAGGCGATCTACGAAGATTAATTCTTTGCCCTATTTTGATGCTATTCTGAGTCCTTCAAGGATACTTTCAAGATCATATGGATTTTCATAATAGACCATCTGCCTCTTTGTCATTTAATTCCCTCTGTACTATTGTTTTTATTTTTATGTTGAGGTCTGCTATGGCCGAATCGTTGTCTATTCTATACATGCGAACTGGAAGTTGCGGAATGTGATCCGAGATGTGTTCCTGGGGTATGCCGTAGATATATGATCTAGAATCTGAGGAATAGTCGCAACCATTTCTATGGAGTTGAACGATAGCGATATTAGCAGCACCGATTCTATTTATCAATGGCAAAATTTCGTGCACAAAGCCTCCATCGCTTAAGCAATAGTTTACACCGTCCTTAATTTTTCCTGCTAGCACTACACCATAATAATCAGATCCGTGCTTTGGCTTCATAACATTTTCTGAGGTATGGATGAGAGCTTGGCGTTTGGTCTTTCCGCCGAGCTCTCGGTATGGTACTTCTTTGTTCTGATCGTAATTCTCCATAAACCATTCCTGCGGTACGCTAAAAACTTCAAACGTATCTAGAAATAGTTGTTCCTTAAACGATAACTGAGCAAAACCCATTTCATTGCGCAGAAAGTCACATGATAGATCTTTCCCTGATCTTGGCGGTCCATTAAAAACTAGAATCATTTATGACTCAGTATCTGCGAACGCAGTATCCCACTCGTCAGAAGTAATTCCTGTGAGAATAAACTCGCGGTCATTATCTGATAGATAGGGCATTGCATCTTGGATGTTAACTGCACCTTGTTCCCATGACAGAAGATCATTCGGGTCTACCGGAATGTCAACGATACGGACGGTACCCGTGATGGCGCTTGTGCGCTTGATTTTCATTTTCTTATATCCTCAAGGTTTACATATTTGATCAATTGAGTTCATTCTACACTATCTTTGACGGAAGTCAACCCAAAATGCAGATATTTTGCTATGAAATATGCATCTACAATATCTGAAACGGGATTCCAATTTTTCTTTTCTTCTTGTCCTAATAAATGAAACAGATTTATCTTAGTTTCAGCCAAGAAAAAGTCCCACATTAATTCTTTATTTGCATTTCCCTTTCCGGTAGCAAATTTCTTTATAACTGTCGGAGGGGTTACTGAAAACGGAATCTTTGCAGCCCAGATTTTCTGCTTTAAACATCCGGTATTTTCACCTATCTGAAACACGAGACCTTTACTCCCAGCACCGTATGCATAACCCTCGATCATTGCAGTCGTTGCTTTATTTGACTTCAGAATTTCTGAAGCCCAGGAAGAAAGATTGTTAAATCTTTGCTCAGGTTGGTCCCACTCGGGATATTTGGTTCCGAAAATTATTTTCGTAGTTATGACGAACTTTTCTTTTGCAGACATATAAAAGAATTTACATGCTTTGAAATCCCAGACATCTCCCACGTGAATACACATAGCAGGAGATGTCATGGAATAGTCAATACCAGCCACGACAGTTTTTGTCATTTTAAATAGTACCTCGCCTTTTGGTACTATTTATGGGATTACTGTCAGTCTTTAGAACGATCGTGTTCTATGGCTTTGGTCGGATCAGCAGATCTCCAATCTGGCCAGTCACGTTGTTCGTTTTTTGTTTGCTTCTCTACTACAAGAGCAGTTGCAATTTCTGGTATATTTCCCCAGTCGTTCATAAAAATCTTTTTGCCTATCTTAAATTCCTCGATGTACCTTTCCTGATCTTCAAAGGCGAGGCTTCTCCAGAGACCATCAAGTGAAAGAATTACAAGATCAACCCACTCGCGAGGATCTCCATCCTCGAGAACTTCTACTGTTTCTTTTCTGATGTGATCTATAACGCCTTGTCTGCGATCACCTGGTCCGTATGTGCCTTTACTGAAGGCCATCTGGCGTCGTAAATGTTCTGTTAGATTCATAATCTTTCCTTTATTCTACTTCTAAACTGAAATCTTGTATTGATCCGGTGTACAACTTCATGAAATAATTTGCCCTATCGAGATCCATTGGAATACCTTCTAAATATTCTAGAAGAGACATGACTGACGAGACGTCGATAGAATGTCTTAGGAAATCGGTGTGCATTGCTTGGCGAATACTGCACTTACTGTCGTACATAATCTTAACTATTACGACTATATACTTCATGCTACCGTCGTCGTCCGTTGGTTCTTTATGGGAATCTAGTAGTCTACTGAGTATTTTTATCTGATCAGCCATCTATTTTTCCATCTCTATCTTTTCTTATTCTTATTTCTTCATCAGCATCTTTACTTCCAATAATATCATAAATCTCTTCTGCAAGATCTAATTGCTGTTTAAGAAGTTCTGAAAATTTCATTAAAAACTCATCAGATTCTTTGTTCACCATATCCTCCAAGGGTATTCTCTATTTCGGCCACTAGTTCTGTATATCCACCAATATGGGTTTTGCGCCACCAGATTTGTGGAATAGTTTTAGCATCAGGATATCGCAACTTTAATTCTTCAAAAATATCTGGCTCATCCGTGTCTCGCCATTCGTATTTTAACTCGAATCTTTCTAAGAGTTTTTTTGCCTTTAAGCAAAAAACGCAAGATTCGTTACCGTAAATCGTTACCATCTTCATCTTTTCTGTTAATGTGATCAACTACGAACATACCTTAGTATGTTCCGCACGGAATCCAATGATCCCATCTTCCTGCTTCACGGAAGGTTGCAAGATAGGAATCAAAAGATTCTTATCTTGTCTTACATCTTCTCCACAGGCTAACCCCGTCGTTGCAACGGTTCTTTTCCATTCATTTAGCAAGTTTAAAGCAGCATTTGCGTCCCTGTCGAGCACTAGGCTACATTCTTGACAGTCGAAAATTCGATCAGATAAACTCAAGTCTTTTTGAATCCAACCACAGCAGGAACAAGTCTTGCTGGAAGGATACCACCTCGATACTCTATGCACTATTGGAACTTTTCGCTTTAGACAGTCCACAAAAGCACCCCAACTTACTTTTTGAATTGCGCCAGAAAGTCTTCTGTTAGACTTCATCCCTTTAATGTTAAGATCTTCGACTGAAACAACATCATACAGTTTGGCTATCGCTGCTGATGTTGTTTCTATAAAATTCTTATTGATCCTACGGATCTTCCGGTATTGCTTTGCTACTTTTAATCTTGCCTTATCTTTATTCCTGGAACCTTTCTGTTTCCTAGAATGTCTTCTCTGAAGCTTCTTTAACTTTTTGTATTGGCTGTTTAGTTTAGGCGCTTCTATGCACTCACCGTCTGACGTTACTGCGAATGTTTTGAGACCAAGATCTATGCCTACTGCGTTGGTAGGATCATAGTAAGAAATCTTGTCTGGTAGTTCACAAAGAATTGATACGAACCAAGTATCTACGTCTTTGCTGATGGTGAGTGACTTGGCTTTGCCTTCTAATTTTCTGTGCGTTTTGCAAGAAACCCAACCTATTTTCGGTAATTTGATTTGGTTAGGTTTGATAGTAAAATGTTGAGGAACCATAAAGGATGAGCCAGATGTATGTTTAGATTTAAATTTCGGAAATCCAGCCTTAACTTTTCTTGACTTACTGAATCTATTCTTAAACGCAGTTGCTAGATTCATGCTTGCTTGTTGTAGCGATTGGCTATTTACTTCTTTCAGCCACGGAAACTCTACTTTAAGCCCTACTATAAGATTAGTCAGATTAAACCCAAAAATAAACTTACCAGACTTCTCGTATTCTTTAATGCTAGCATCTAAAAGTTGGTTATAGACAAACCTAGAACAACCCGCCGACTTCTCGAAGAAAATTGCTTGCTCCTCGGATGGATATAGTCGGAACTTAAAGCTCTTATAAATAGACATATGCTGGTTGAAACCTCAAATAAAACTAGTGGCAATGGATATTGGTGTATCGCGATTGCCTATAATTCTATTTATACAAAATAGTGTCTTGACTGTAATTCAGTCCTATTCCTCGACCTTCAAGCCATCTCTTCGAGTTGTATATTTTGCCAATTTAATGCATCTTTTGCATGTGCGTTGACCCAACTTATAAAACTGTGTTCCTGATGTGGGGTCTTGAACCCAAGATGAATCCCAGTCATCTCTTCTGGGATTCAGCAGAATCAAATCATCAAAGATGTCAAGATCTTTTTCAAGGCGAGTCTGCCAATCTTCGGCTTCGCCCATGTCGATTGATCCACCCATAAAAAGACTTATCTTATACGTGTCGTCGTAAGCGTCTGGTGCTCTAACTACTGTGGCCATTAGGTATCCTTTAATCTGTAAAACGCAGCACGGCACTTTCGCCGATACTGATCTCTGTTAATGTAATCTTTCTTTTTTCCATCCAAGCTAATACCGTGCAGATAACTCATATACTGAACCCAGTAAGCTTCTGTCAGTCTAATATAGTCAAAGTAGGATTTTGCCGAAAGGAGATTTTTTGCTATGATATCCCAATCAACATCTAGTATTTTGTTATCTATAGAACCATCTTCGAAAGCACGAGAGTAATTATCTATTTGATCAATTTCAGACAATTTCAAATCTGGCTCAGATAAACCCGTTAACTTAATTCTGTTCTGTATCTGCGCAATAATTCTCTTTGCTGACTTTTCTTCAGATACTGTAGCGCCATTCTGGACTGTCATTCTCGAAAGGCCATCTATTTTTCTTTGGTCGCTGGTAGATGATGACATTAAGATTCTGCAGTTTCTTTAAAAATCTCGTTAGAAAGCAAGACAATACTGTCATCTTTTATTTTGAGATTATTATTTCTCATATGAAAAACTAAGTTTACAGATTCTTCCGTACTACTTTCAATTGCGAAGACATGGTAGTCTGCGTACGAACGCTTTAGGAAATGAACCAGAGTTGTGGCATTTGAAAGAAGTTCATTACTTGCATCTACTAATTTTCTTGTCATAGTCCAAGCGCCAACTGAATCGACCGTTTTGTCGTCGTGCAACCCTTCTTAAACCCTAGTTGAATTGCAGAGTTGTGCGCTTCGAGCAGAAGTTTCAGAATAGGTTGCGCTTTGTCTCTTGCATTTTCGCCTCGAGGCTCAAGACCACTTACGGCAATGTCATCCCAGCAAAGTGAAAACAGTTTATCCGTGCCGTGGTAAAGATAAACTTCTTCACGATCCTCAGAATATGAAGAAATACAATCGCTCCATTTTATAGTTTCTGTCTGATGTTGCGTAAAGATTTTGCTCATCATTTATTCATCCAATCCATAAGTTCATCATATTTAGCGATGTTCGTTACTGAGCTTTTAATCTTAGAGATTAAGCCGGTTCGTAAGTCCTTTCCATCCAGTGCAGAAAAGATAAATGGAGAGTCTTCTTTGTGGCGCAATATCGGTATCATTTCGAGCGCTACTCTCTTTTTGTTACCTTCGAATCTTGTCTTTGCCTCGCAGATAACATTTTCCAATCTAGTAATAGTGGACATGAATAGATGGTCGAACTTCTTCTGAAAGTCCAATACTGTTTTAGTGTCATCTTCATCCAGAATAGGCAACAGATCGTCTAGAGTTTCGTTGATGATCACGTCACAGATATTTCTTTCGAAGCGAATTCTGTCTTTTGTCTTGTGTAGCAAAACGTACCAATCATTTTTGCTCTTCATCATATGACCAGAAGGAAAGCGAATAATAATACCTTCGCGACCTTCGTCACCGCGGATACTTTCGAGATATTTATTCGCATCTCCAGATACGGATCCGTGAGATTTTACGATTTCGATTGGGCAGCTTTCTGGTAAGGAATCGTACACCCCAGTCACAGTATCTCGGATCGCGAGTAGGATGAGCTTTGATTCTCGATATTGGACGACGATTTTGTTATCTGGTGAAACATATTCCATAAGAGGAGTTTTACCGCGATCCACCAGATCGCGAAGCCAGTCAGATAATTCTGGAGTGAGAAGTTTCGTCGCATCCGCCCCAACATCGGTGAAACCCATCTTTGTACCTAGGAGCAGTGCTCCCTCGAACAACATTGGTCTGATCATCGACCCATCAGCTTTCTCAAGGATCACGTGTTCTTGCGTCAGATCTACGTTAGAAACAAGAGTTTCTAAGCGCTCACCGACGTTGAAGAACTTTTGAAATGGACGACTGGTAATGTGGCCGTGATGATCGAAAATGATCCCTCTCAACTCTCGGCGGATTGCTCCGCCGAGATCATTCGGACCATCCATATCGAACGAATTTGGACGTGCCACCACATAATTCACAACGGTTCCGAAGATCCGCTCTTTCACAATAAATTCGGATCTTTCTTCGATGTGAGGAAGAACTTGCCGTATGTGCTCGATTACTGGAAATTGATAGTTCATTAACAAGCTACCTCAGTTCTATTTAAGCTGCTTCGGATGAAATTCCGACCAGTTCGCCATTTTCGTCTTCTTGGCCATCCAGTAGGTGAGAGCCATGGCTGTAGCTTACGTAAAGATTTTGGCTACCGTCTACTGAGACTACGTCACCCGCTTTGAGATCTGATAATTTCATTGGCAAGCCACCTCGATGATATTGCGGTTCATGCTCAGGAACGGTACACGGAATCCGTTCACAGTTGCTTCACAGACGGCACCGATTTGCATCTCACCGTAAAGATCGGCACTGTTAAACTTCAGAGAAAGGATACTGTCCGTATTCTCCATTACTTCGACCCGGTCATCGTTCATGAGAGCCCAGACCATATAGCGGCTTGTGCCGTCACTATCTAGAATTCGTTCACGGCCCTCGACTTCGAAGGAAGTCTGCTCCATGGTAGTAAAGTGAATTACAGGACCTGCAATGAGCAGCCCAGCAAATAGGGCAAGAAAGCCCAAGCCTACAACAGTTCGCATAGTTTTTACCTATCTGGTTGATTGTTTACTTTTTGACTATATACTATTCTGAAAGGTTAGTCAACCTTTTTCGTCAACTAAAGTGGCCGTGGCTATTCAACATCGCGGATCATAGACCATTTCGCATCTTCGCTCAGTTCGGGGTGCATAAGGTCTAAGAAGCCAGCCAATTCGATTTGCCTGCCGTGCTTAGTATCTCGGCCGTAGCTATCCGAAATGCACTTGTTTGCTCGAGCCTTCAACATTAATTCATCGCGTTCCATCTTTTATTCTCCGGTTGATGGTGAGGTTAATATAGCACATTATTTCTTTAACTTGTTTGCCTTGTGATCAGACCGGCCATAAAACCAATGCAATTGGTCTGATTGTACGTGATTAGCTCTTACATATTTTCCAACATTTTTACTGAAATCTTTGTAATGAAACCTATTTGCATTTCTTACGACATAACCTTCGCTATTGATAATATCTTTTTTTGCGTCATAGAGGCTTTTAATATGAGATTCATCATAAACTCCTTCATACAGCACCTTCACAGGCGTCATATCCAACAACTTAATGAACTCCGCTGTTTCATCCCAGCCAAGACAATAATTCTTATCATCCCATATTGAGAACACCATCAGAAAGCTTTCTAATTCATCATATATGATTGAATGTTCTGCCCACAGGTTTTCTGCACACACTCGCCAACCCGCATTTAGATTGAACGATCGTTCGGCCCAATAAGTCTTGGCCCAGTTTCGAGTGTAATGTGATCGCCCATCTACAGAACGTGCATGGCAATAATTTTGATACCCTGTAAAATTTTCACCATCCATCTTTTCAGTCACCACAACTTGCTGACCCTCAAAGCTGCTCATATCTTTATGAATACGATCGTCTTTTGTTATACCGGGACTCCATGGCAAATGCAATGTTCTAGGATACTTCACATATTCGGTGAATTCATCAATGCAATGAGAGAGAAGTTTTTGGACTGATTCATCATCAAATAACGGTCCTTTTGTCCTCATTCCGTTTGACATATATACATTTCCCCATTTGTCATATTGGAGATCATAATACATGTCTTCCGGAAGGATTGCTTTTTGAATTAAGGCTGCGCGCCGGATTTCTTCAACTGTATATTTAGTTTCTTCAGCATGCCAATGACAACCCAACGGACCTTCATCACAAAGCGTTGCGCCGTTGTTGATATAATAGCCACCATCATCCCAGAGCCGCCGCTCGATGATATGATGTGCATCGAGCTTGATTCCATCGCTGATAGAACGCTGGCACATAACACAGCGATACTGGTCACGTTCCAGCACTTGTTCTCTAAACTGAGTTCTTGTTAAAAGTTCCATTGTACTATCCTCGGTTAGTCAACCATCTTTTCCTCAAGTGGCTTATATTGCCACTCGTCTGTGCGCCCCACACTGAACCACTTTGGTTCTATTTCTACTGAGTAATTCTGTTGCCCTTTCGACCAGTTCGAATGAAGAGGAAATTGCCGCACCGTTGCCAGAAATAATTTCTATCCAACCAGCAGCATTTATGGCTAAAATCGTGTAAACATCTCCAAGCACACCATATTCTTCTGGCCAAGGTGATTCTTTTACTCGTTTTACCATATCCCCTACCCTAAACGCAGTCATGATTTATCTCCTCTTGAAAGAATACCCTCGATCATCTCGATCTGTTCTTCTGTCAGTTCTAGAGTAACAGTTCGCTTGACGGGTTCTGGCTTTGGGTAAGAAATAACCTTAAACATAATAATGTTTCCCCTAGAAAAAACATGTCGCCAAGAGAAAAAAGTTGCATCTCTGAGTTTGTTCCAGTCTTCACTCACAGAAGACATATCACTTTTACCGAGCCGGATATGCACCCTCGTCCCCTTAGGTAAAGGACATTCGCCGCCCTTCCAAAGGTAAACTTCTCCTACTTCATATTCCATGTTTTATTCCTCAGCTGTTGAATGTGATTTGAATGGTCTCTCCGGCGTAGATTGGAACTGCAGTATCGTACGCATCGAGCACTTCGCGGAGATCCTTGTATCCAGTTACTACGGAGGATTGGCCAATAGTTTGGCAAAATACCTTTTTGCTCGGAGCGACAAAGTAAATTTCGCTGTTGTATAGAACAGCAATGGGCTCAGGGATTGCCGAGATTACTTTAGCGATCTTCGTTTGCACAGTGACATTCCTTGCTTGTTTATAAATATGACTATAATACCGTCCCACCCATAAGTCAACACTAGATAGGAATTATAATGTTTTTTTCAAGAAAACCAAAAGAACTCCCCTGGATACTAGAAGGAAAGAAAGTCTGGGGATGGCACGAAGTAAGAAATAGAGACCAGTTGAGACAGTGGCTCCGCAGCGACGGCAAAACCCTTGGCGATCCCAAGGCGCTTCCTTGGTGTGGTGACTACACTGAAACAGCAATAAAGAATAGCCTTCCGAGCGAAGTATTTCGCGGAAAGCTCGCCGAGAATCCTTACTGGGCGAGAAATTGGGAGTTCTTCGGAGTTGCTACGGAACTGTGCTATGGCTGCGTAGTAGTCTTCTCACGAGGTTCAGGTGGTCATGTAGGCTTCGCAGTCGGTGAAGATACTGACCATCTGTATGTTCTTGGTGGTAACCAATCTGACGCAGTAACGATTGTGCGAATAGCCAAGAACAGACTTCTTGCAGCAAGGTGGCCCTCATCTTTCGCGAATCCTAATCGGTCACTACCGGCAATGTCGGCGAATGGTATTCCCGTATCCACCAACGAATTCTAAAGTTTCTGGGCGGAATCTGTAAAGATTCCGCCCAGTTTAGCATTATAGGTCGAGTTCGAGCAGGCGACTGTTAATTTGCTCAACAGTCATTTCTGACAGCTCAGCATCTTTCTTGGATGCAAGAATATCCAGGAGCTTCTTGCGTTCCATAGTACGTTTGCCCGCAGCTTGGAAAGCAGCATTTTCGGACTGCTTGGTAGCGATGATGTGCTTGATAACGTCCAAGATCAAAGTCAGCATTGCTTTTTGTGGCGAAGGGCGTGTTTCCACGAGGCTTTCTTCAGTTATTTCCCGAAGTTCGCGCTGGATGTCGCGGCCAATACTGTCAAGAGAAATTCCCTTGGCAGAAGACAGTGGAAGATCCCATAGTTGCTCGACAGTCAAATGTCCTCGCTCAGAGGAAATCCGGAGTTTTTGGCGGGCAGCGGTTTCAAAAATATTCATGTTGTTTGTTTCCTTTAAAATGTGATTTCATATGCGCGATTGATCTTAGGACCTTTCGCTATTACGATTGCCTTGTCTTTTCGTGTAGAAGAGAACCCGAGACCAGAAAGTTGTTCATCAGCGGGTTCACATTTGGTTTTTGACCCAAGCACTTCAAAAACCTTCCGATGCTTTTCTAATTTGCTATTCAAGAATTCATTGTATATCCCTCGCGTGCTGTTTGGGTTTTTGCAGTTCTTTAGGAGAAAGAACCAGTGCTTGTTTCCGATTTCTTGCTCATCCCAAAAGTTCGGGCTGAGCATCATAGTATCTACTCGCACCAGCGTGTTCGTTACTACACCCCACTTTTCAATTCCCGGAGCCATACTCGAAGACTCAGTTTGTAATGTCTTAGAAGGCAGTATAGACACCATCTGGCCGTTCTTGACGGTTATGGTAAGCTCTAATTCATGTTTTTTTGGAGACGATTTTGCAGATGTAAAACCGTGGATTTCTCCTAGACACTCTACTTCAAGTTCGAAGCCAACATTTGAACTCGACCGCTTGGAAAAGTTATTTACCATTACTTTATAGATACCGTCTCTTGGCATTGTCTTGAAACGAATGTTTTCTACCGGATCTTTAGAATTTGTAGGCAACCCGGCATTCATATCGACGTCCAGATAACCCATCTTATTACGGAAGGAAATTGTATCTCCAGATGGAAGAGTCATATGGAGGTCAAGATCATCGCCGTTGTACCATCCGAGGCTTACTCGGAAGTCAGCATCTACGTCACCACCAGCACGTTTTACTTTTTCCTTCATAGTATCAGTAACGTCACCGTCGTAACTCCAACCAAAGTCGTTGTTCCACTTAAACAGTCCACCAGTATCTGCTTCTTGTGGTGCAGTAAGAGACATAAAGTTACCCTGGTGCTTTCGAGTTACATGTAGATCCAAAGTTTCCGCGCTCGGAAGAACTGTTTTCATAAAGTCTTCTACACTAATCGCCAGCGCATTTTTAACATCAACAGATTGCTTCGTCACTACGCCCGCCAGTAAGCCTTCGATTCCGTCTTTCATTTTCTCTTGAACGCTATTATCTACGAAGAGAACATTGTTTACGGATACGTCACTAATTTTGGCAAAGCGCCGATGAATTGCAGATTCCATACCTAGATCAGTCAAAGTCTTGGAGGCATCTGAAACCATCTTTGCAGTAATCAGTGCAGTTGGTCTCTTATAATTTTCAGGTGCAACCTTACTCTCAAAGCTACGAACCGCCCGGTCAATATCAACGCCCTCAGAAAGTTCTTGAACGAGTGTACCGATCACTGTATTTCTAAAGCGAGCAGCTTGTGAGAAGATATTTTGCCAGATAAAGATATTCTGCGCGACAGGATCATTAATCTTACGATACTTTTCTGAGAGCCCGATGAATTCCTCAAGAGCTTTCTTGTGCTCGGCACCGCGATAAATTGCATCTTCGAGGATCAAGTCAAGAACATCTTGCATTGCACCCTGTGTTAATTCTTCAAGACCACGTTTAAAAACATCGGCGGCAGAGTTAATTCCGGAAAGATACGTAGGAATATCGCGAGTAACGAACTTTCGATCGACGACAGTTCGGAAATGGTTCCACGTATGAATTCCAGTCTCCATCATTTCTGAAGAGGTCTCGGATCCGTAGTGTGTTTCAGCTGTGCGGAAAAGAGTCTTTACTGGAAAGCTTCTTACGTAGGAATCCATTGCCTTAGAAACAACGTCGTATGGATAGTCAAGATTTTCTGACTGCCAGATTGTCTTAATTGATCCGTCTTGGAGTGAAACTACATTCGACATGTTCCGAATAAAGTGCTTACAGCAGGAACAGTCGTGGAATGCCCGTTCGCGAAAAATGTTATTTGTTCCATCAGGAAACGAAGAAAGATAATGTTCCCAGGCATCATTCACGTCTAGGGCAACTACGTAAAGCTCACCACCAGACATATCAGTAATATTTTGCGCAACAGCATCAGAAAATTTATTAAAGCTCATAATATACAATTCCGTTTTGAAAAGTGGCGGGCACGTTATTGTGCCCGCCAGTTGCTTTGACATTAAGTGGCCAAAGGAGATGAGTTTACTGCACGTTCACGTCAATAAAGGGCACAGTAGATGAGGGGATCATCTGGACAGGCAAGACACCGTCCCATTGCTGGGCAGTAAAGTATTGAATAAACAGCGGGTTTCCACTGATAGCATCCTGAAGAACTTCAATACCGCCTGCTTCGGCTTCAGCTAGAATCCGAATAGCCAAGGCTTCTGCTTCGGCAGCTACTGTAACTGCATAGGCATTACCATCGGCGCGGCTTCGCGTAGCGTCAGCTTCAGCAATCGCAGTCTGAACATTTTGCTGAACTTGAACCTCTTGTTGTTCTAGTAAAAGCCGCTCACGTTCGGTTACTTCCCGTTGCTCTTCGCGGGCAAGTACTGCCTCCCAGTAACGGTCCGGTAGGGTATAGTCATCAAGCTGAATAGAAGTAATGATGATAGGGAACCCTTCGAGTGCTTCGACTGCAATATCGAACATCGTACCAGTAACTGAATTACGGTCTACCGCAAGTTCAACTGCTGTATGTCGTCCGACAGCAGCTTTGAGTGCTTGATTGAGACGCGGAAGAATAGTGTTGTTAGCAAATTCATCTGGTGAGCCATAACTCACGAAGATGTCCATGATCTGCGACGGATCGGGACGCCAGTTCATTGACCAAGTTACTTGGCTGGAGAGCTGATTCTCCGTAGTTGCACTCATAGTTCCGACCATTACTCGTTCACGCACGTCGAACTCTTGGACGCCTTGGATAAATGGTGGTTTCCATTGTAAGCCTGCCGGAGTTTCTTGTCGGATTGCCTGGCCCATGCTTGTGATGACGGCAACACGCCCTTCATTAACTACGTAGCCAGCGTTATTGACAGTAAAAAGCAGTGCGAGTGCTGCGATTGTCGAGAAAACAAAACCTGCGTTCATAATATAGTGATCCTTATGATTCCGTGATGAGTTGTGAAATTGCCAAAATTGCGCCGAGGGGTAGAATTACTGCGCACATGAATGGCACGAAAGCGTAGTTATTTGATTCAATTTTCTTGTCGATTTCATGTTCCCACTGCTTCGACTTGTAGTCTCTGAAGTTTCTTCCGACGAGATATCCCATCGGAGTACACATAAGATATAGTACTATCATGCCTACCATGGCATTAAACCCTTTCTTTCCATTTTCCAGTTACTGGATCTGCATAACACACAGATCCTGATTTTACCGTGTTACCATTCTTGAATATGTCCGGGTTTTCTATCCTAACAAATCTTGAGCCTGTCCATTCATCCCAATAGTGGGTGTTCTTTTTGAGTATGTCGCAAGAATGTTCGTGGTCATTGATCTTCGGTTTCAAGCTTCACCAATCCTCGGAAGATTGCCCATAGGACAAATAGTGGGGGAAGAAGAATAAGACAAAGAATGCCTAAGATAGGAGAATTCCAGAGAACCCTTACTGACCCTGCCAGAAGCAGCCACGCAAAAATTGCGAGTGGGATCAGAAGAAAGATTTCTGGATTTTCCATTAGACGAGGCTCAGTTTCAGATTCTCTGAAATTTTTTCCAGAATAGATTGATAATCTTCAAAGTCGCGTTGAAGATCATGAATGTGGTGACTTAGTTGACTTTCGGCTTCAGTCAATCTGAAGAGTTCTTCGATTGGTGTAGGGTGGAGTGCCAAAGACTGTCGCTTCATCTGTACTTTAACATCTTGAAGCTGAGTTATTGTACAGATAAACTCTCGGACAATACTTGCCATCGCATCTGAGCATTCAATAATCTCAGTCAGTCTGAGTTCTTTGATTGGCGCGGCATGGGGCGCCAACGGCTGTTGCTGCATCTGTGCTTTGGCATCTTGAAGATGAGTTATTGCACAGATGAATTCCTGGGCGCTACCTGTCATTGCCTCTGAATGTTTAACAATCGCATCCATGTCTTCGTCGGAGATAAGAGTTTGCATGATATATTTTCTTCCTGAACAATTTAGATAGAACTACGCCATAAGCGAAGACAAGTCAACCACTTATTTTAACTTTGGTGCATCTACCTTGATTTTACCGGCCTTGATGAGATCAATGATGCTATCACTTAGTTCTTGATCCATAGGACCACCAAACTTACCTGCAGCATCGTAGCTTTTCTTTTTGTCTTCTTTTTTGTCTTCTTCAAGTCTTTGCATTATCAAGTTCCTCAGTGTAAAGCTCTCTTTGATATTAAACCTTTTTTTGATTAAAGTCAACATACTTTCGTACGCTGAGCCAATAAATACAGCACTTATAAGCATTCTGTCTTCGAGGGTTTCTTTTTCGATGATTTTAAGAACAGATGCCGGCGGGAGTATTACTTCTCCTTCTTTCACCATAGAACTATTCGACAACGCAGGAATGACGTTTGATCCGCGCGGCAGATAAATGCGCAATCTTGCGTTGTCGTCACCAAACTGATTTGCGATGTTTGGTTTTATGGTAGTGCTCATGAATGCAGGGTCAACGAAGTCAGAACCAACTCTAAAGACATCTAAATCGATGTGACTAAAGCCTCTAAAAACCCAGATTGGAAATTCTAATCTTTCTATATCTCTAAATGCCTGTACAAGCCTATCAATACGCCCACCAGTTCCTAGAATATACTCAACATCACCTTTGTTGAATTCTG
>Ga0136561_1000181_pt1 | contig 22572 bp, 19 predicted proteins | sample AntRauMeHopE1498_FD_104641 | JGI IMG/M metagenome (GOLD analysis project Ga0136561, IMG submission 104641) | Saline lake microbial communities from Rauer Islands, Antarctica - Metagenome Hop E1 #498 | ecosystem: Environmental > Aquatic > Non-marine Saline and Alkaline > Saline | place... | reverse complement strand
CGCTCATAAGTTACATTCCTGTTTTGTTAGCGTAATATTAAGTAATGTACTGAGTGTTATAGTCCGCCAACGAGGTTTTGGGTCAAATTGACTTGTTTTATCTGCTATGGCTTATCTTATTTTAGGCCAGTAAAAAGGCGCCATAATGGCGCCTTTTAATTTACTTTACAATTTGCCGCACAATAACATTAGTTAGTCTACAAATTGTGAATTGGGATACTTAAAAACGATAAGTAGCCTGAGCATACATAAATCTGCCCTGTGCGTTATGCGTGCCTAACACATAACCTGTCCATGAATTGTAGCTAAACGGTGGCTCTTCATTAAACAAGTTTGTTACCCCAAGTGTTAGCGTAGTATTGTCGATACCAGAAAAGTTAACTACAGTGTCAACCGTTATCATCGCGTCAATATCAGGCGCAATGGTGCCGTCTGTCCGAATTCGCACTGCTGCATCTTCTTCAAATTCGCCAACATAGTTGATGGCAAAATTTGCACTCCAGTCATCTTTTACCCAAGAGCCTGCAGTTGTCCAGCGTACCTGCGGCTGCTCAAAACCACCTTCTTGAGTGTCGATACGACCACCTGTGCGAATATCTTCGTAATTCAACACATAGTTTAAGACGTAGTTGAGTTTGAAGTCACCCATGTCGGTAGACACTCGGTAGCCTAAATCAAGATCTAGTCCCGATGTTTTAAGATCGAATAAATTCTCAAAACGATCAAAAATGTTTATCACCTGGCCTGGATCATTCTCTATGCCAGTTGCCAAACGATCTACAACCGTAGGGTCGCCACCTTGTGTGGTGAATACAAACTGCGTGTCTTTACCAATAACGTTTTCAATGTCGTAATTATAATAGTCTACCGAGAAATCAATGTTGTCGGTGACTTCATAAATCACGCCTAAGTTATAACTTTTAGACTCTTCTGGCCCTAAATTTGGGTTACCCGCCAATATGGCCGTGTACTCAAAAAGTTCGCAGGCTTGATCCACATTGCCGATAGCATCGCAGCGCACGGTATCTACTAAGCTTGGTGATTCGTCGGTACTGCCTAAACCAATTTGACTCAAAGACGGTGCACGAAAAGCAGTTCCGTATGAGCCTCGTACTGATAATTCGTCGGTAGGTGTCCATATGAAAGCAACTTTAGGATCGGTAGTGGTACCAAAATCGCTGTAGTCTTCATGACGCACCGCAACTTGAACATTCAGCGTGTTAGTAATGGGAATGGCTAACTCGGCAAAAATAGAGGTGTTGTCACGCTCTCCGTTTGCCTGTGTTGCTTCGGTACCAAACACGTCGCCGCGCAAAAACTGGTCGTCGGGGTTATCACTAATAGTCTCTTCACGATACTCCGCGCCCACTGCTAGCATAAGCTCGCCGGCCGACATATCCATAATAGGACCAGAAATTTTACCATCAAACGAACGGCTTGTAGATTTACCGTATCGAGTGGTTTGAGTTTCGATAAAATCAAGCGCTGCTTGGCTATTAGATGACGGCTCAAAGGGGTTCCATAAACCACTGTCTATAGCTTCTTGAGTACGACGTGAGTTTGGAAAACCATTTACGCCACGTTCAATCGAGTCACTCTTAATATAGCTATAAGCCGCTTCCCAGCTCCACTCGGCAATTTCACCTTGTAGGCCCAACACGCTGCGATAATAATCTGAATCGACGCGTTTTTCACGATCGCCAATTTCTACCATACGACGGCGCATAGTCAACTCTTGCTGATAAAATTGACTAGTGGGGTCATCGGCAAACGGGTGATTTGCGTTGTCAGCTGACATAAACAATTCATTAAAACTTGGGCTAGCAGCCCCTCTAATGGTGGTTTTTGAATTTTGGCCGTTTAGCTCAATAAACGCTCGCAGTTCATTATTAATCTCAAACTTGCCCATGTACATAAAGCTAACGCGCTCTGAAGCTGGCACGGTAGAGCCCATTGGTGCATAGTCATAGCGGCATAAAGTGCCCACAATATCTTCAGCTGGACAAACATCGTTGCCGAAGGTGTCAGGTACGCGAATAGAGTTATTAGAGGCTAGTGCAATAGTGCCTGGATAGCCCGACGAGCTTCTGCCGTCTGTGGCATAAAGGTCATTGGGTCTCAAAGCCGTTTGGTTAGCAGAGCTGGTGTAGAATCGGTCAGCATTAAGTATTTCTTCGCGGTCAAAATAATCCAGTACGAAGGTATGACTGGCATTTTCTGAACTGCTGCCAAACAATAGGCTGGTGTTAGCTTCTTTGCCGCCGCCATCGGCAGTATCGCCTATTCTGGTGGTCACTTCTAAGCCGTTATAATCGTCCTTTAATATGATGTTAATAACGCCAGCGATTGCGTCAGAACCGTAGGTGGCCGATGCGCCGTCCTTTAATATATCAACGCGCTTAATTGCCGCGATTGGAATATTGTTTATATCAACAAAGGCCGTGTCTATTTCATTCGCGAAAGGCGAAACCGAAATACGGCGACCATTCACGAGTATAAGCGTTGAGTCAGCGCCTAAGCCTCTTAGCGATACACTTGATCCGCCATTGCCGGTGCCGTCACTGCTGTTACCTTGGGTGGAAAAGGTACCCTGTCCCGCCATAGGTAGTTTAGTAAATAAGCCTATTAAATCTGTCACGCCTGTGTTGCTGATGTCTTCGGCAGATAAGGAAGTAACCGGTGAAGGTCCTTCCATGTCGGTTCTTTTTATGTGTGAACCGGTGACTTGTATCCGTTCAACCTGACTGATTTCGTTTGACTGTGCGTGCACAGCCATGCTGCTCGAAATAGCCGTGGCTAATAGAGTGAGTTTTATTGTGCTATGTTTCATTTTTATTCCTGGTGGTGTTTTATTTTTTTAAAAATTTGAAGCAAAGTTATATTGCAGCTTTAATTTGCTCGAGCTGACAAAACCAAACCTTACCTTCGACGACGTTTTTAAACGTTAAAGGTGATACTTCTATTTGGTTTTGGCATAAAACTCATATGGCTTACTACATAATGAGCTTTGAAAGAATAAAACACATCACTTTCCTATGCAACTAGCTTTGATTTTAGAAGGAAATTTAAATTTCTCTGACGCCTTTAAATTTTACTCAACCGCAGCACTAACATGCCAACGACCACGCCCCAAAAAGCAGACCCGATCCCAAAAAAACTCAAACTACTCGCGCTGAGCAAAAAAGTTACAAGGGCGGCTTCTCGTTCTGAGTCTACTTGTAAGGCTGCTTTCAAACTATTGGCAATGGTTGATAGCAAGGCAAGCCCCGCCAGTGCTGCAACCATACTGTGCGGGAAAGCGGCAAATAAGCTCACGACTGCAGCGCCGAACAATCCCGCAATTATATTAAAAACACCAGCTGACACACCTGCAATATATCGACGACTTGGGTCAATGTGCGCCTCTTCACTAGTGCAAATAGCCGCGGTTATCGCCGCTAAATTGAACGTAAAACCGCCAAACGGGGCAAATGCCAATGTACTCAAACCAGTTGTAGTAATTATGGGCGACACATTCTGCTGAGAATAGCCGCTGCTTTTAAGAATGGCCACTCCCGGAAGGTTTTGTGAAGCCATTGTTACAATAAATAATGGAATGCCTATACCAATAATTGAGGCGAGAGAAAATTCAGGTGTCACCCATTGCGGTGTGGCAAAAGACCAATCAATTTGCGATAAGGTGAGTGCATCTGTTTGCAAACAATACAAAGTGCCGACTAATAACACGACAAGAATGGTGTATCGAGGAAGGTAGTATTTCATCGCGACATACGTGGCAAACATGAGAATAACCAGCACTGGCATGTTATTCATTGCGCTAAATATACCAATACCAAACTGTAGCAGAATACCCGCAAGCATAGCGCTAGCGATTGAAAGCGGAATATAAGACATGAGCTTTTTGAACAGGCCTGACACGCCCACAATTACAATTAACAAGCCCACAAAAATAAACGTACCGGTGGCTTGTTCTAGACTACTATCAGAGCCGCTAAGGCTCGCGGCAATGAGCGCTGCACCGGGCGTAGACCACACAATTATTAAGGGCCGTTTATAATATAAAGATAAACCAAATGTGCACAAACCCATGCCAATACCAAGTGCCCACACCCAAGACTCAATTTGCTCAGCATTTGCCCCAGAGGCTACCGCCGCTTGAAAAACAATAGCAATAGAGCTCGCAAAACCAATTAAAACCGCAATAAAGCCTGCAGAGGCAGCAGACACTGAAAAATCTTTGAGGAATGTTTTCATAGAGAAGGAAAAATGTTTGCAAAAACAATATTGTATACAGAAAAAACGTGGTAGCAAGGCTAAACTTTCTGGGCAAACACCCATCCAGGAAATGCATTCGCAGGACGGCCGTGTAAGAGTGCTTGCAATGCTGCGTAATATCCTTGAGCAAGACAGTCGTATAGCTTAAACGTTAAGAGATGAAGAATAATGTGGAAAAAGTAATGAGCCTGCTCCAATTACGCATTCATGTCCATCGCTAATTTTTTACTATTCTATTTTAAAAATTCGTGTGGTATTCAAATCTTCGGAGCTATTTAATTGGAATACCGTTCAAACCACTCAAGTATGTACTCTAGCCTAGCAACCAAATTAGTTGGTTTGCCGGAGCGTGAAAGACTATGGTTTTCGCTGGTGAATATCACCATTTCGGTCGGCACATTGTTGCTCTTTAATGCATAAAACCACTCTTGACCTTGGCCAATGGGCGTTATCATGTCAGCATCGCTGTGAATGATTAGTGTTGGCGTGCTCACTTTGTCGGCAAACTGCAGCGGCGAGCGGTCCCAATAATAGTCAAAGTTTTGCCAAAGGCTGCCACCAAATTCAGCGTTCATCTGCATAGGTGTAAATTCTTGCGTACCAGCTTCTGATATCCATGAGCTTACGCTGCGCTGGGTAACGGCTGCTTTGAATCGGTCGGTTTTGGTGGTGATCCAGTTAGTTAGAAAGCCGCCGTGGCTGCCGCCTGTTATAAACAGTGCTTCATTGTCAATCCAGTTGTTTTGGGCCAACACGCTGTCTAAAAACTGTATGTTATCTTCGTAGTCGGCACCGCCATAGTCCATTCTTACCGCTTTACTGTGTTTAATGCCATAGCCGTTACTGCCGCTATAATTAACGTATGCTACCGCGTAACCTTGCGCTGCATACATTTGATTTTCGTGAAACCATTGGTGTCCCCACATGCCGCCGGGGCCGCCTTTAATATTCAATATTAAGGGGTATTTCTTGCCTTTAACAAAGTGAATAGGTTTGTGTAAAAAGCCTTGAACGTCCATGCCCTTGTCGTTTTTAAACCAGAGTTCTTGCGCAGGTGAAAGGGCAACGGTGGACAGCAACTCCTCATTAAAATGGGTAAGCTTGGTCAGAGTATCGCTGGTTAAATTGTATCTAAAAAGTTCGGGAAGTTGAGTTGAATCTTCCATTGTAAACACCGCGAATTCACCCGTAGGTGATAAAGTAAGATTTCGAATGGTCTTATTTTCAGTGAATATCGGCCTTACCTGCGCTGATTCTATTGAAGCGTTGAACAAGCGCACTGTTCCCTCGTCGCTAGCGAGAAAATATAAAGACTTGTTTTGAACTCCCCACATAGCTTCACCGACAAAGCGATCAAAATCTTCGGTTAGATTTTTCGGATCATCGCCATTGCTGTTCATTACCCACAGGTCGGTTTGTTCAAAATTGTCTTCGTTATGCAAATAAGCAATGGCTTTATTGTCGCTCGACAGTGCAGGCGAATATTGAGCATGCTTATGTGAGCTTAACTTTGTGTGTTCTTTTGTCTCAATATTTATGCGGAAAATATTAGAATCTTGGTCACCCTCATATTCTAAACCTGACTTGTTTGCCGAATATACAACAAACTTATCATCTGCAGATATTTGCGGGCTATTAACGTTGTAGTCTTCTCCATGAGTAAGGTGCTGCATAAATTTAGTGGCTGTGTCGAACACGTACAAATGTTGGCGCTTACTATCTAGATAGCCAAGGCCATTAGAAATATAGCGCGCATGTTTCACCACTACAGTGTCTGGTGTTGCGCGAGCGGGTGCACCCTGATTAGACGCAAGCGTTTCACTGGCTTTTTCGGCTTCAACTGCGCTTTCTACTTGTGAAGTTTGTAGGCTTAATAATAAACGTTGACTATCATTAAACCACTTGAAATTAGTCATAAAATCTTCAAGTTCAGTTGCTTGGAAGGCTTCTCCGCCTGTGGTTGGCATTAAAAACACCTGTGGCTTATCGTCTACACGGCGGGTAAATGCGATACTTTTACCGTTAGGAGACCACTTCGGTGAACTATCGCTATCTCCTTGAGTAAATCGACGAGGTGCCTCGCTACCTTCGACAATATAAATATGAGAATTACGACCACTAGCATCGTCCTTTGCTTGTGATTTCACAAAAAGGATATTTTCACCGTTAGGTGAAACCTGCGGGTCTTTCACGAATGTGAATTTGAAGTAGTCTGTTGGTGATAGCCCTGCTTTATCAGGCTCGTTCGAACTCGCCTGATAGCTTGTACTTAGGAGAATCGCGCTTAAGAAAGTAATAATCGCTATAAATTTATTCGTCGTTAACATTGAAGGGAGTCCATAAAATCATAATAGGTCATCATTACAAAAATGCTAACGTGGGTAAAGTGCACAAATGCAGTATTTAAAAATCATAGTGTTGAAAGAATAAGGTATTAGCGTTTCTTGACGAGTTTAGTGAGTTGCTTTAGTTCACTTAGCTGTATGTGCGGGAGCATGGATGCGTTTTCGTTGCGTAGGTGCATGGGCCGATTAACGGCGAGCCAGGCGGTTTGGTAGCCGGCGTCGATAGCGCCTTTTATATCTTTGTCTAAATCGTCCCCTACGTGCAGGATATTTTTGCTGGGTATTTTTAAGGTTGCTGAAACGTGGTCAAACATGGCGGGATCGGGTTTCATTGGGTGAGTGGGGCTAGCGTGAATGATGCAGCTAAAGTACTTTTCGATGCCTATGGCCTTAAGGTCTACGTTGCCGTTGGTAATGGCGGCAATAGGCACGCGCTTTGACAGTTTTTTTAATACTTTACGTACCGATTTAGCCACTTCAAAATCGCTTCGCTTGAAGTAAAAGAAGTCAAAACAATTGGTGACTGCTTTTGATACTAGATGACTAGGCATACCCGCTAACAGGAAGGCTTTGGTGATGACGGTGGCGCGCAATAAGCCTAAATCGTTGGCCAGTTCTGGCTGCTCTGCCAGCGTGGCGAAGCGAATTTCTTGCCATTTTGCAGGAGTGATAGCAGCAGCAATTGGATAATTCTCTAGAATATATTCGTTTAAGGCGCGCTGCGCTTCATAAATATAAGGCATATTGTCATATAAGGTATCGTCTAAATCGAATGATATAGCCCTAATATGAGATAGAGGTTTAAATACAATCATTTTTTGCGTGCTCGTGGATGTGCATTGTCGTATACCGCACTTAAATGCTGAAAATTTAAGTGCGTATATACTTGCGTGGTTGACAAACTAGCGTGACCTAATAGCTCTTGTACGCCGCGTAAATCATTGCTCGATTCAAGCAAGTGCGTGGCAAAGGAGTGGCGTAGCGTATGTGGGCTAATTTGCTGATATAGGGTTTGGTGTTTCGCCCATTTCTCTAATCTGTTCGCCACCTGGCGATTCGATAAGCGGGTTTGTCTAATAGAAATAAACAGCGCAGGCTCTATTGAAAAATCAACTAGCGCTTTGCGCACGGGTAAGTACTCATCAATAGCTATCTGCGCTTTGCTGCCAATAGGTAATATGCGCTGTTTATTGCCTTTGCCGGTGACTTTGAGCGTGCCGTCGCCTAACAAATCGTTATGCATTAAGCCGGTAAGCTCTGACAAACGCAGCCCGCATCCATACATGACCTCAAATAAGCATTTGTCGCGTAGGCTTAAAAAGTCATCGCCTTCAAAATTTAATAAGCTACTGACTTCGTCTACATTTAAATATTTGGGCAGGGGTTTGTTTTGTTTAACAGAATGAATAGCGTCTAGCGGATTATTGGGCATCACTTTTTTATGCACCAAAAATCGACAAAAATTACGCAGCACGGAAAGGCGCAGGTTAATAGAGCGGGCTGACAAACCCTCTTTATTTGCCTGCTGTAAAATACGTTTGGCTATGGTGGGGCTTAGGTCTTGCCACTGGCTTATTCTGATATGTTTAACCACGCTTTGTAGCTGGCGCGTGTAGCTTTTGATAGTGTGCGGCGATAGCTGGCGCTCAACTCTACACTCTTGGATGTAGCTATTTACCCAAGTATGTAGGCTGCTAGCGTCAGTATCCATAAACCTTAGCGCAGTCTTATTAGATGATGATTAAGGTTTTTACGCAAATAGTTTAGCAGCACCGTGTCCATTTCAGGCTGAAAGTGCAAGGGATCTTTACTGGCTATGGCTAAAAGGCCAATGTTCGCAGGCTTGTCTGAGCGCAATGCATTTTGCGCAGATGTCTCGACCTCACTTAACAATACCAGCGCAACTGACGCAGCTTCAGCGTTAGGAAAAAGCGCGTCTTTTTCAATATTACCCACACGGCCAAAATAAAATGGCTGGCGAGCAAGTTTTTTATCAAAAAGTGAGCGCTGCTGAATTTCGGAAAGTGGTGCATGCTGGGCATTATCATTATTGAGTAACACAAGGCGGACCGACTCAAGGCGCAAAGTACCGACTAAGTGCGTGTGTAAACATACCTCTACCTCAACGATACTCGTCGTATTGGCTAAAGCAAGATTTAGGTCGGCGTAGGTTTTATAAATCACTTCATTTTTGCGCGCGTTGTGGACTAACTCTTCTAACTGTGATTTGAGCAGCTGAATTTTTTCACGCGACTGGGCTGCTTGAATTTGGGTGAGTGACACCACGCCGTTATGCTGCATCTGAACCTGAATTTGCACCAATAAATCAGGGTTGTCGATCAAAAAACTTGGGTTAGCTAGTAGGTAATTACTGACTAACTCTTTTTTTACCCGTGGCGATAAATCGTTGAGGTCGTTTACTTCCCACTGAGCCACGCTTGGCTTTGCGTTTAAGTCTGTCATATTGATATTTGTCCATCGTAAATATGTTCTGCTGGGCCGGTCATTTTCAACATTGAGTCGCCGCCCTGCCAGCGTATTTTTAGCTCACCACCGCGCAGCACAACTTTAACATCTTGGCCAAGTTTTTTCTGCATTTGTCCTATGGCCACTGCCGCACATGCACCGCTACCGCAGGCTAAAGTTTCGCCCGCGCCACGTTCATATACTCTTAGCTTAATTTCGTGTTTACTGACTATTTGCATAAACCCTACATTTACGCCTTCAACAAAGCGTTCGTGTTTGCCTAAAATGGAGCCTATGCTGTTAATGTCTATTTTGTCTATGTCGGCAACTTCAATCACGCAGTGCGGATTGCCCATAGACGCTACGCCGCAGAAAAAAGTCTGGTCGTCTTCTCTGATAATATAGGTGTTCTCTTGCTTGTTGGCCTTAAATGGCACGTACTCAGGAATGAAATTAGGCTTTCCCATATTAACGGTAACGTTGCCGTCTTTTTCAAGATACAGAATCATGCGCCCCGATTTGGTGCTAACGCTTATTTTATTACGATTGGTCAGCCCTTTATTTTTAACAAAACGTGCAAAACAGCGAGCGCCATTGCCGCATTGCGCAACTTCGTTGCCGTCGGCGTTAAAGATACGGTAGTGGAAGTCTTGTTCAGGGTCGTAGGGCGGCTCAACAAGAAGCAACTGGTCAAAGCCAATGCCGAAATTACGATCTGCCAAGGCCAATATTTTTTCTTTCGAAAAAAATACATTTTGCGTGATGTTGTCTATCACCATAAAATCGTTACCCAAACCATGCATTTTGGAAAAGTGGATAATGCTTTTTTTTTGCTTATGGGCAAAGTGCTGTTCTTGTTGAGGGTAGTTGCCGTCATTTTGCATAGGCTAGTTAGGCACCCTTTGTTCGCCTTTGTAAAGGTCACTTAGGGTTTCGCGCATCCGCACAACATACACTTTGTCACCGTCTACCATTATTTCGGGGCAGCGGCAGCGGCTATTGTAGTTACTAGCCATTACAAAGCCGTAGGCACCCGCACTTTTAACCGCGAGGTTGTCGTTTGGCTCAATGTTTAGCACGCGGTCTTTGCCTAAAAAGTCGCCAGTTTCACACACCGGGCCCACAACGTCGTATGTTTTACCCGCGCCTTCTCGCACATTGGTGGGCTCTATTTTTTGCCACGCGTTATACAGCGCAGGGCGGATTAAATCGTTCATTGCCGCATCTACAATGGCGAAGTTTTTCTCTTCACCCTGTTTTAAAAATTCCACTTTGGTAACTAAAATGCCCGCATTTGCGGCTATGGCCCGGCCGGGCTCTAGTATTAGCATAAGGTCTTCGCGGCCTACCATTGTTGTGGCCATGGCGGCTGCGTATTCATTTGGGTGTGGTGGTGATTCTTCGTTGTATCTGACGCCTAGGCCTCCACCTACATCGAGGTGAGCGATATGAATGCCTTTTGCCGCTAACTGGTCAATTAAGGCTAAGAGTCTTTCAAGCGTATCAACAAAGGGCGACAGCTCGGTTATTTGCGAGCCTATATGGCAATCCATGCCCTGAATGTCTAGGTTTGACAGAGTGTTAGCATACTCGTAGGCCCCAATAGCATACTCTCTTGAGATACCAAATTTGTTCGCTTTTAAACCTGTCGAAATATAAGGATGTGTTTTAGCGTCGACATCAGGGTTAATACGCAGCGATATAGGTGCCTGTTTGCCCATTTCTTTGGCCACGGTATTAATTCGGTCGAGTTCGGGAAATGATTCTACATTAAAACACTTTATGCCTTGTTCTAGCGCATAGGCTATTTCGCCTTGTGTTTTGGCTACGCCTGAAAAAACCACTTTTGCAGGGTCTCCGCCTGCTTCAATCACGCGCGCGAGCTCACCGCCTGATACAATATCAAACCCTGAGCCTAGCTTGGCTAATACCGACAGTACACCTATGTTTGAATTTGCTTTTACCGCGTAGCATATAAGATGTTTGTGAGCGCTTACTGCATTGTTAAAAGCATGCCAATGTCGCTCTAATGTCGCTCTAGAATAAATATAGGCGGGCGTGCCATGTTCGGCAATAATATCGTCTACCGCAACTTCTTCTGCAAACAACAGATTGTCTTTATACGTAAAAAAGTCCATTTGTTAGGCCCCTTTTAGCGTAAGCGAAGAAGATGAAGCTGGCAGAACGTTTTGTGTAATTGGCACCAACGTTGGTTCTGTGTTTTCTTGAGGCATGTCTTGAGGCATATAAAGCGGGCCTCTTTGTCCACACCCGCTAAGAAGCAGTAACACTACGCCAATCACAGTCGTTAGTTTTAGGTGACGCATAAGTTCAATTCTGACAAATATAATTGCGCTAACCATGCCTTGAGCGAGGCAAAAAAGCAACCTTTTAGAATAGATATTTACATAGCTTTAGATGCAAGACTGGTATGTAGAAATTACAAAAGTGTGCTAGTCTGAAATAGTGTAATCTTATACTTGTAAGGAATAGCCATGGACTTCAATACATCTGAAATATGTGACTTGTTTGCTGACAGTGTCGACGTAGTTGACCCAATATTTACTAACTTTGGCGCACGCTTTGTGTATTGCGGTGAAATAACCACTGTAAAATGTTTTGAAGATCGCGGTTTGGTTGACAAAATACTCTCCACAAACGGCATGGGTAAAGTACTGCTAATAGACGGGGGCGGCTCACTTAGGCGTGCCTTAGTTGACGCAGAAAATATTCAGCTAGCCCTAGAAAACGACTGGGAAGGCATAATCTGCTATGGCGCTATTCGCGATGTGGATTTACTGCAAGACTATGATATTGGCATTCACGCCCTAGGCGCTATTCCTGTAAGTGCCGACTCGCGTGAAGTGGGCGACTTAGACATAGCGGTTAATTTCGCAGGCGTGACTTTCCTACCTGAGGATCATTTATATGCAGACAACACTGGCATTGTGGTGTCTGGCGAACCCTTAGATTTAGAGTAAACCTTACCGTATAAACAGTTGGTGAGAGGCACAAAATGCGTCTTTCACCCACTGCTATCATACTAGACAAGCAAAACGAGAAGCGACGGCATGTTTACTTCGCAAATACCGCATTCAAGTGCGCCGCAATTCTAACGCCAGCTTGCTGCAACCGCAGCGTCATGACCGGTGTATGATCATACAAATACTGCCACGATAAGACTTCCCCGTCGGGATAAATGGTATCCCTGATTTCGACGCTTTCTTGAATATACACCAGTGGATCTGTCGTTTGCCAAGCCGCCGCTTTTTCAGCGGAAATTTTGGGCGCTAAGAACTTATACCATTCAGTATATGACAGCTGCTTGCGATCAATTAAGCCCGAGTCCCATACACGATGTAAATTAGAATCTTCCCAAAAAAACTCAACTTTCACATCGTTAGCGCCGCGATCGTTACCGTTACCTGCGTGTAGGGGCTGATGCAAATCGCCAATAATATGCACAATCATCTTCAGCGCTAGCTGTTTGTCGGCCCGCGATGACTGCGGATCTTGTAGCGTTTTGGTGTACATTTCAATAGCGGTAAGGGAATCGCCTTCTTCTGGGGCACCTACCTCAACGTATGTTTTGCCCGGCGGCACGGTAACGTAATGGAAGGGGCCAGCTACTTTTTGCCAAAAGTGGGCAGGGTTGGAGCGGTTTTCATCCGCGTAGGTGCTTATTTCAGCTAAACCTTCGTTGTCTAGAATAGATTGTATGGCTGAGCGTGCGCTTATGCTTAAATATAGTTCGGCAATTTGACCGGTAACACGGTGCCCTGTTTGACCCCACGCGTTCGCTACCTGCGAATACGCAGATGCGGCTAACATGCCTGCCAATACGAGCGATTTTGCTAATTTCATATGATAACTCTCTCTTTATAGCTCTTTAGGGAATCGATAACCCCAAGGCTCTACTAAGGTTTGGGGTATGTCTAAGTGATTGCTTAAAAACGGCATTTCACGCGGTAACAGTATAAGCTGCCCGCTCTTTTATAACCACGTCGGCGCCTGTTATCGCTAATGTTATTGCTTTACCCATCTATTTCTCCTAAGGTATTTAATAATTTCTGGTGAATAGCGTCGAATCCGCCGTTGCTCATGACCAGGATGTGAGTGCCCGCTTGTGCCGATTTAACAACCGCATCTACAATGGATTGCACTGTTTTGTGCGGTATTACCACCGTCTTACTGTTGTTAATAACATCGTTGAGCGACCACGTTAAATGCGCAGGTTCGAGCAGGTGCACTGAATCTGCCTCTTCCCACGCCGTTGACAATGCATTCTTATGCACGCCTGTACGCATGGTATTAGAGCGAAGTTCAAGTATGGCGACAATCTTCTGCTTACCTACGCTGGCGCGTAAACCCTGCAGGGTCGTTTTAATTGCCGTGGGGTGGTGAGCGAAGTCGTCGTAAACAGTAATGCCATTTACCACGCCTTTTACTTCCATGCGGCGTTTTACATTTTTGAACGTTGCCATAGCTGCTACCGCATCTTTTATATCCACGCCCGCATGATGCGCCGCGGCAATCGCCGTTACCGCATTATTCATATTGTGTTCGCCAATGAGCGGCCAGTTTACTATTGCGCTTACCTTTCCTTGAATATCGCTGGTGTGGGTGAGTAAAAACTCACTGCAGTTGGGGCTTATTTTAGTGGCCTTATAGCGCGACTCACTGGCGTTTCCTACCAAGCTTTGTTCGCTCCAGCAGCCCATTTCTAACATCGACTGAACATTAGGCTCGTCAGCGGGTGATATTATACGACCATTTCCAGGTACGGTTCTAACTAGATGGTGAAACTGCTTTTTGATGGCGTTTAAGTCTTCAAAAATATCAGCGTGATCAAATTCAAGATTGTTGATCACAAGCGTACGGGGTCGATAGTGAATAAATTTTGAGCGTTTATCAAAAAAAGCACTGTCGTATTCGTCTGCTTCTATCACAAAAAAGGGAGACTGCCCTACGCGTGCCGATATGCCAAAATTTTCGGGTACGCCGCCTATTAAAAATCCGGGCGCTAAGCCAGCCGACTCCATAATCCAGGCCAACATGCTGCTAGTTGAGGTTTTGCCATGGGTGCCTGAAACCGCTAGCACCCACCGATCTTTTAGTAAATTTTCTAGCAGCCACTGAGGCCCGCTAGTATACGCCAAGCCTTTATTCAAGACATATTCTACTGCGGGGTTTGCACGTCCTAATGCATTGCCAATGATGACCATGTCTGGGGTGGGCGTAAACTGATTGTCATCGTAGCCTTGGAATAGGGTAATACCAAGCTGCTCTAACTGGGTGCTCATGGGGGGATAAACGTTATGATCAGAGCCGGTGACGGTATGGCCCACGCTTTTAGCAATGGCAGCGATACCGCCCATAAATGTGCCACAAATTCCTAGTATATGTACGTGCATGTTTTATATTGTTTAATGAATAATTCGCTAAGTGTAGCAGATGAGTTGAGCAAGCCGAAATAACTGTTTTTAATCGCTTGGTAACCCAGTTACACTATAGAAGTATGAGACTAAAGTGTTTGACTTTTTTTCATTGGTTTAGTCCATTTTGTGGTCAAGTTATGCCATAATTTATTTGATTAACAATTCAACACCCCATTTTACATAGGAAACGTTTACTAATGAAACGACTCAATTCGCAATTACAGCATGACGGTGCGCCGCTGGAATTAATATTACTTATTCGCACGCTGCTAGCTGCCTGTAAAGAAATTTCTTTTCGAGTGAGTCAGGGCGCGCTTGCGGGTGTGTTAGGGTCAACCTTAAGCGAAAACGTGCAGGGTGAAACACAAAAGAAACTAGACGTTATTTCTAACCAGATATTAAAAGACATATTGTCAGAGTCGGGTTACGTAAAGGCTATCTCTTCTGAAGAAGAAGAAAGCGTGGTGCCCTGTTCACCTAACGGTAACTACTTAGTTAGCTTTGACCCTCTAGATGGCTCGTCAAACACTGAAATTAATAGTCTTATTGGCACTATATTTTCAATCGCGCATGCCCCGCAGTGGATGGAAGCCGACGACCCTTCGGCATTCTTGCAGCCGGGAACGCAAATGGTTGCAGCGGGTTACGTGCTATATGGCCCCTCTACTATGTTGGCCATGACAACCGGTCGCGGTACGCATTTATATACCCTAGATAAAACCCACGGCGGTTTTCTACTCACGCATCCTAATGTGAAAATACCTGTGCAAACCAGTGAATTTTCTATCAACACGTCTAACCAACGCCATTGGCAAGAGCCCATTCAAAGCTACGTAAGTGAATTATTAGCCGGTAGCGAAGGGCCTCGTGAAAAAGATTACAATATGCGCTGGGTTGCTGCCATGGTAGGCGACGTGCATCGGGTGCTTTGCCGCGGCGGTATTTTCATGTACCCTTTTGATAAACGCAATCCACAAATGCCAGGTAAATTACGTTTATTGTACGAAGCAAATCCCATGGCGTTTTTGGTAGAGCAAGCCGGCGGTTTAGCCTCTACCGGTAGTGGCCGTATTATGGATGTAATGCCTGAAGAAATTCACCAGCGCGTTCCCGTTATTATTGGGTCTAAAGAAGAAGTTGAAAACTGCGTGGCGCGTTTCAAGTAGCCAAGCAGCAAGGCTGGCTATTCATGGTAGTTGGCTATATACATTATTAATTGAGTATTACACAAAGGAAAAAAAATGAGTTTGAACAACGTACCGGCTGGTGAGAACTTGCCTGATGAAGTATTAGTGATCATCGAAATACCCGCATATTCGGCTCCTATAAAATATGAAGTAGACAAAGACACAGGTGCTTTGTTTGTCGATCGTTTTATGGGTACCTGCATGCAGTATCCACTTAATTATGGCTATGTAAACAACACTTTGTCTGACGACGGTGACGCAGTTGACGTACTCGTCATGACGCCGCATCCTCTTATTGCAGGTTCGGTTATTAAAGTGCGTCCTGTAGGCGTATTAAACATGACTGATGAGTCGGGCATAGACGCTAAAATAATTGCGGTGCCAGTAGATAAGCTATCTAAAATTTACTCAGACATCAAAGATATTGACGATGTGCCTGAAATCACTAAAAACCAGATTGAGCATTTCTTTTCGCATTACAAAGATTTGGAAAAAGGCAAGTGGGTTAAAATTGAAGGCTGGGCAGGGATAGATGCCGCCAAAGCTGAACTTGTGTCAAGCGCTGAACGCTACCAAAAAGACGCAAAATAGTAGGCTTAAGCACTTCTATATTAGTTTAAAAAAGCCCGCCTCGCGGGCTTTTTTAAATATGCATGCTTAGCGCCCTATGACGGTTACTGTTAATGTTGATTAAGACGCTAGCTCGGTAAGTCAATAATGTGGGTTTGTAATGCCTTGCGAATGCCATCGGGAATAACCTTCGACTTTTTAAGCGCATAGTCAAAATGCACCAAGGTTGTTGTTCCTTTCGCTTTTAGCTCATCGCACTGCCAGCATTCTTGATACACCTCAAATGAGCTGCCGCCAATACGACTTATCCACGTTTTAATGTGAACGGGGTTTTGCAAATATATTTGCTGAGTAAAGTCAACGTTGTAGTTAGCCAGTATAAGTGGCCAGTTTTGCAGGGCTAAATCGGGCACAAATAGTTTAAAAATAGGCATTCGTGCAGCTTCAAACCAGCCGACTAATACCGTATTGCCAACGTGGCCTAAGGCGTCTGTTTCGTAAAACCTTACTGTGTACTCTTCGCTAAACATACATCATCCGCTCTGCGTGTTTCATTTCATCACGTAAATGAAACGCTATAAACTGAATTAAAACGCCCTATGCAGGACGCTTTGCCTTAAGCATTGGCGCTAAAAAACCGCCCGTATACGATTTTTTACTCTTCGCTACGCTTTCTGGCGTACCTTGTGCAATAATTTGGCCGCCGCCTGAACCGCCTTCAGGACCTAAGTCTATGACCCAGTCTGCTGTTTTTACAACGTCTAAATTGTGCTCAATAACCACAACCGTGTTGCCATGATCTCTTAGCCTATGCAGTACCTGCAGCAACTGCTTTATATCGTGAAAATGCAGGCCGGTGGTGGGTTCATCTAAAATATAAAGCGTTTGGCCGGTGTCACGTTTTGATAGCTCTTTGGCTAACTTAACGCGCTGCGCTTCTCCGCCTGAAAGCGTAGTAGCCGATTGACCTAAGCGTATATAAGAAAGCCCTACATCCATCAAGGTACGAAGTTTGCGGGCGATTGAAGGGATCTTTTCAAAAAACGCATGCGCGTCTTCAACCGTCATGTCGAGCACTTCATGGATATTCTTATTCTTAAACCGTATTTCGAGCGTTTCTCGGTTATAACGCTTGCATTTGCAGACGTCGCACGGCACATATACGTCGGGTAAAAAGTGCATCTCAACCTTTATTAAGCCATCCCCTTGGCAGGCTTCACAGCGTCCGCCTTTTACGTTGAAACTAAAGCGGCCGGGTTTGTAGCCACGTGAGCGCGCCTCTTGTGTGCCTGAGAATATTTCACGAATAGGCGTAAATAAACCCGCATAGGTTGCCGGATTTGAACGCGGCGTTCGGCCGATTGGACCCTGATTAATGTCGACCACTTTGTCAAGATATTCTAAGCCCGTCATTGACTTATACGGCGCAGGCTCATTCACCGTGGCGCGATTAAGTTCGCGCTGGGCAATGCGATAAAAAGTGTCGTTTATTAAAGTTGATTTACCCGAGCCCGAGACCCCGGTGATACAAGTCAGCAAGCCAGTGGGTATTTTAAGATCTACATTACGTAAGTTGTTGCCAGTGGCCCCTTTTAGCTCTAACCAATGTTTGTCGGCGGTGGTTGTGCGAACTTTGGGTATTTCTATTCTTTCGATGCCTGCAAGATATTTCCCCGTGAGTGATTCAGGGCATGACATAATGTCTTGCAAGCTGCCTTGTGCGATTATTTCACCGCCGTGTATGCCAGCGCCAGGGCCAATATCTACGATGTAGTCGGCTTCTTTGATGGCGTCTTCATCGTGCTCTACCACTATTACGGTGTTGCCTAAGTCGCGCAGGTGGCGAAGTGTTTTGAGCAAGCGCTCGTTGTCGCGCTGGTGCAAACCAATTGAAGGTTCGTCAAGCACGTACATAACGCCTACAAGTCCGGCCCCTATTTGGCTAGCCAGACGAATACGCTGGGCTTCGCCGCCTGACAAAGTGTCGGCGCTGCGTTCAAGCGACAAGTAATTAAGGCCCACGTTAATTAAGAAATTAAGTCTATCCATAATTTCTTTTAGAATTTTATCGGCAATAGCGGCGCGCTGACCGCTTAGTTTAAGGTCGCGGAAAAAGTTAAATGCTTCTTCAATCGACATGTTAGCGATGGCAGGCAAGTTCGTTTCTTGTATAAATACGTTGCGCGCTTCTAAACGCAAACGCGAGCCTGAGCAGGCAGTGCAGTGCTGGTGGCTCATGTACTTAGCGAGTTCTTCGCGCACGGTGTTTGACTCGGTTTCTTTATATCGGCGCTCCATATTAGGGATTATTCCCTCAAACGGATGCTTGCGCTCCATAATGTCGCCGCGTTCATTTATATATTTAAAGGTGATTGATTCGCCTTTTGAGCCGTTTAGCACAATGTCTCTGGCAGATTTATCTAAATCTTTAAAAGGTATTTTTAAGTCAAAACTGAAATGCTCGGCTACCGACATCAGCATTTGAAAATAGTAATAGCTGCGCTTGTCCCAACCACGAATAGCACCGCCCGACAAACTCAGCTCGCTGTTTGACACAACTCGATGTGAATCGAAAAACTGCTTTGTGCCCAAACCATCGCAGGTCTGACACGCTCCTGCGGGATTGTTAAATGAGAAGATCCGAGGCTCTAGCTCAGAAATACTGTAGCCGCAGTGTGAGCAGGCAAAATTGGCCGAAAACACAATCTCGTCTTGATCCTTGTCATCCATGTAAACTACTTTTACCGTGCCTGCGGATAGCGCTAATGCGGTTTCAAAAGACTCAGTTAAACGCAGTTGTAGATCGTCACGTACTTTGAAACGATCTACAACGACTTCGATAGTATGTTTTTTGCGCAAATCCAGGTCGGGAGGATCGGATAAATCACATACTTCGCCGTCGATGCGGGCGCGAATGAAGCCTTGTGCGCTTAAACTTTCTAGGGTTTTTGTATGTTCACCTTTTCGCTCTTGCACTACCGGTGCAAGTAACATTAACTTGGTGCCTTCTTTAAAGGTCAGCACCTTGTCGACCATTTGACTGATCGTTTGTGCATCTAAAGCCACTTTATGCTCGGGGCAGCGCGGTGTGCCAACGCGAGCAAACATCAAGCGTAAATAATCATAAATTTCGGTAATAGTGCCCACGGTTGAACGAGGGTTATGCGAAGTAGACTTTTGTTCTATCGAAATAGCGGGAGATAAACCTTCAATGTGATCGACATCGGGTTTTTCCATCATGGACAGAAATTGCCTAGCATAGGCCGAAAGACTCTCAACATAACGGCGCTGACCTTCTGCATATAAAGTGTCAAACGCTAGAGAAGATTTCCCCGATCCTGATAAGCCTGTAATGACAACGAGTTTATTGCGAGGAAGGGTTATGTCGATATTCTTGAGGTTGTGCGTGCGCGCACCGCGAACTTCTATGTAATCCATATTTGCTAAAAATACACCTTTCTAAAGTAGTCAAATATTATGTCACAGCTTTATTAAAAATGATGCTTTTGTTAAACATCCTTCATCTAAACAAAGTGTACACTTTGGTTACAGTAACCACTTTTTATTTATATCTATAAATTGAGTCGCGCTTTGTATGAGTGCGTTGGCGCTAAGGTTTAATACACCGTATACCGAGGTTTTACAGCCATACTTGCGAGTAATGGTGTCTAGTAAAATAGCAAAGTCGCCGTCGCCTGATAACAATATAACTTCGTCAACGTGTGGGGCTTGTTCTAACACATCAATGGTTATGCCAACATCCCAGTCGCCTTTGGCTGAGCCATCGCTACGCTGAATAAACGGCTTGAGTTTTACCTCAAAGCCTATATGTTTCAGCGCACTTTGAAATTTCATTTGTTGGGGATCGCCCCGGTCAATAGCATAGGCATAGGCTGATACAATGTCATTATGTAAACTCAGCTCGTGCATAAAAGCGCGGTAGTTAAATGGCCGGTTAAAGGTGTCGCGGGTGGTGTAGTAAATGTTTTGAACATCGGCAAAAATCGCTATTTTGTGCAATGGATAGGCTCCTCATTGATGTGGGGCTTTGACATACTAACTGTAATTAGTGAACTAAGGCTGCCATGTCTGTGTGCTTTACATTTACTAGCTTGCCAGTATGCGTGCAATACTATTAATATGCACCACAAAGGTCTACCATATATGGTGACACATTGTTACACAATCTTTTGATCACATAGGAAGCTTTTGCGCTAAATGGAAGCAAATTCACTGACTAAATCTGAATGGCAGGCTGGCATAAGTTTAGCCTCGGTCTACGTGTTACGTATGCTTGGTCTGTTCATGGTAATTCCGGTTATTGCAGTAGCCGCTCAAGAATACCCCGACTATTCACCGCTGTGGGTTGGTTTAGCCATAGGCGGCTACGGACTAACACAGGCTATTTTTCAAATCCCAATGGGCCTGCTCTCGGACAAGTGGGGGCGTAAGCCCATTATTTATATTGGGCTTGTTTTATTCGCTATTGGTTCATTAATAGCGGGCTTGGCAGACAGTATGTGGTTACTCACTATTGGCCGAATAATACAGGGTAGTGGTGCTATTGCCGGCGCTATAATGGCCTTGGCTACCGATGTTACGCGTGAATCGCAGCGTACTAAGGTAATGGCTTTAATTGGCATTTCAATTGGGTTTTCTTTTTACATTGCTTTGTTACTAGGTCCTGTGATTGCGGCGAGCTTTGGTCTGCAGGGTATTTTTTTGATTACTGCTGTATTTTCTCTGCTGTGTATTCCACTGGTGCGTCTCGGCATCGACAATAAGGCTTATCAGGCGCCGTCGGGCGATGCGCTACCAAAGACAAAGCTGCTGGGTAGTTTATTTAAGCATCCTCATTTGTGGCGGCTAAACTGGTCAGTATTAGTGGTGCATTTGCTAATTACCTGCTTTTTTGTGCAGGTGCCGGTTATGTTAGTTAGCATAAATGTGCCCTTAAGCGAGCATTGGGCGCTTTATTCTTTGGTACTGTTTGCCTCGGTAATAGGCCTTATAGGCTTGATAAAAATGGCTGGTAAACTGCCCGTTAGTATTAGTTTTAGGGTAGCGCTGCTGTTTATGGCCAGTGCATTTGCTTTGTTACTCATTCTTTCGCCTAGCTGGTCCGGCATTGCGATGGCGGGAATATTGTTCTTTACCGGCTTCAATTTTTTAGAGGCAAAAATGCCGGCAATGGTGTCTTCAATATCCCCCGCTGGCAGCAAAGGCAGTGCCATGGGTATTTATGCGAGCCATCAGTTTTTAGGGGCGTTTTTAGGCGGTGTACTTTCAGGTCTTTTGAACAGCTATTTCTCACCTGAATATACCTTTATTATGTGCTTAGTCGTTATCTTTTTGTTAAGCTTAATAGCCTCAGGCCTAGCTTCTAGCACGCTGCAAGTACAGCGCGTCACACTAAGGCTCGAAAATAGACATAAAGACGCGCAAAGCCTGCAGCATTTACGCGACAAAATTAACAGCATGGCAGGCGTGCAAGAAGTACTCGCCGACCCTGAAGAAAATGCTATGTATTTGAAAGTAGATGCTAAAATATTTGAAATGGACGTAGCTAACGCGCATATTAAAGCACAGATTTAAAACCAGATTAATAAAGGAAACATCATGGCCTCACGAGGTGTAAACAAAGTAATTATTGTAGGTAACTTAGGTAACGATCCTGAAATACGCTACATGCCAAACGGAAACGCAGTGGCTAATTTGAGCATTGCCACCAGTGAAAGCTGGAAAGATCAGCAAGGCGCGCAGCAAGAACGCACAGAATGGCATAAAGTAACCATGTACCGCCGTCTAGCTGAAGTTGCCGGTGAATATTTAAAGAAGGGTTCACAAATATTCGTTGAAGGAAAACTACAAACCCGCAAATGGCAAGACCAGCAGGGCAACGACCGTTATACAACTGAAATCATCGCTGACAACATGCAAATGATGGGTGGCGGCGGTGGCGGTGGTGGTAACCAAGGCGGCGGTCAAAACGCACAAGGCGGCGGTTACCAGCAGCGTCCGGCGCAGCAAAGCAGTGGCGGTCAAGACAGCTACGATCAAAGTAATGATCAGCAAAACTCAGGCGGCGGTCAAGGTGGATATAAGCAAAACCCACAAAAGCCCCAGCAAGCGCCACAGCAGGCACCTAAAATGTCTGAGCCAGATATAGATTTTGATGACGATATACCGTTTTAGATCATGATAAAACCCGCTATTTATGCGGGTTTTTTTTATGCTTTCTGAATTGTTGATTAAAAGATGCTAGCGTATGCTTAGCATGCGCTCAAGGCT
>Ga0136561_1000179_pt1 | contig 22623 bp, 17 predicted proteins | sample AntRauMeHopE1498_FD_104641 | JGI IMG/M metagenome (GOLD analysis project Ga0136561, IMG submission 104641) | Saline lake microbial communities from Rauer Islands, Antarctica - Metagenome Hop E1 #498 | ecosystem: Environmental > Aquatic > Non-marine Saline and Alkaline > Saline | place... | reverse complement strand
GATGATGTCGTAATCCGACAGGTCAAGCGCCCGAAAGGCCTTGGCCCGCAGGGTTGGCCACAGCGTGTGCTTGTAACGCAGAAAAGCTGGCAGGCGCGTTTGTAGGTAGGTAGTCCGAACGTCGGCCTTAGCTAGGGTCGGCACGGCCTTGGGGTTGTAGACCGAGGTGTAGATCGGCGCCCCCGGAAAAAGCTTGTGAAGTGTTTCAACCACAACCTCGGCACCACCAGCCACGGTGAGCCAGTCGTGAACGATGGCTATCTTAGGCTGAGGTTTTGCAGGTCTTGTCATTAGGTCTATTATACCTGCGGACGCACCATCTTGGCCAAAAGAAAAATGGCGTTGATCAGACGCCATTTATGTACTTCTCACAAAGTACTCCTTCGACTGTCCCTACGAACCGCCTGGTCTCTTTGTACTTCTTATTTTACAGCCTTCTGCTATTTGATGTCAATGATTTTACCTAGTTTTGTCATAAGTTTAATATTTTGTAAAGATTTGTGGTTCATAACGTCGGCCCGAAGCCATTTTTCGATGTTCTTGTCGGTCAACTTTGTTCTTGACGAGTCAATAATAATGGACTTTGCTTGCTTCGAACCTTTCTTAATTTGTCGAGAGATGGTGTGCCGGGTGTTGCCAACTGGTCCCTTTATTTCCCATGCAACGCTGTCGACGTATATATCAGGAGTCTTTCGCTTGAATGTATCGAGCGGTGTAATGAATGAGACGTTCTTACCTTGATTCCTTAGCATAATTGCGACCCTTAGCTCGTGTGGCTCTGGCCGTACTCCTTTTGGGATCGTCAAGGTGACCAGCTTTCTATTTCGATGCATATCCCCATTCTACGCAGCAAATATTAAATCAAAGCTAAATAGTTACTTCGCCCCACGCCCCCTTAAAACGACCAGCACGGTCTTAAACAGAATCTTAATATCCAGTAAAAAAGTCCAGTTTTGGGCGTAGAACAGTTCCAGTTCAATCCGCTCGTCGAAGCTTAGCTCGCTGCGGCCAGATACTTGCCATAGGCCGGTGACGCCAGATTTAACGCTGTGTAGCAGGGCGGCGCGGCGCTTGGTGAATTTTACTTCTTGGGGAAGGATCGGGCGTGGGCCCACTAGGCTCAGGTCGCCCTTCAGCACATTGAAGATTTGTGGCAGTTCATCTAAAGAGGTGCGGCGCAAGAAGCGTCCAAAGGCGGGGATGCGTGGGTCGTCTTCAGGGGCTTTGTTGGTGCGCTCGTATTCTAGGGCCAGATCTTCGCGGCCCATGGCGCGGTATTCGGCGGCATCGTCGACGTTGCTGGAATTGAAGCCGGGTAGGTGGGTCATGGTGCGGAATTTGAGTAGCTTGACTGGTTCAGAAAAGCGCGATAAACGCTGGTTAACGTAGAAGATCGTGCCCGGGTTAAGAAGTTTTTGAAGAATGGCGAGGATAATAAAGACGGGCGAGAATATGATGACGGCTAGCAGGCTAACCACAAAGTCGAAGATTCGCTTAATGATTGAGCCCCAGCCAATCAGCGGGGTTTGGTAGACCGTGATCATTGGGTAGCCTAAAAAGACGTCGACGGTGTTTTTGCCTGAGTAGAATTCAGATTCAGCTGGAACAAAGCTGTAATCGATGTGCCGGATCTGGGCGGCGGCCAGGATTTTTTGGTTGCGCTGAACATCTTCATAAAGATCGGTTTGGATGATGGCGGTGATGTCGTTGACGTCGAGGTGCTTCAGGGCTTCTTCGAGCCGTGAGTAATGGTGGGCATGAATGCCGTCGGGTAGAATCTTTTTTGGTCCGGCAACGGCAACAACTTCGTAGCCGCTTCTTGGGGTGTCGGCCAGGCTAAAGGCCAGGTCATTGGTAATCGACGACGAGCCGATAATCAGCAAACGCTTGGTCCCCTTGCCATATTTAAATCGCAGGGTGCGAATGGCGCGCATGACTTCCCTTTCAAGGACGATCAGCAGGAACGAGCCAATCAGGGCATAGACGGCGACCAGCCGAGCCGGGAAGATGGTGTTGTCGATGATGTATTCAAGGCCAATGATCAACAAAATGCCAATAAATACGCCAAGGGCTATTTTGGTCCATTCCACCAAACGGCGGTTGTAGGTACGCTGATTGTAAAGGCCGAGCAGGGCGAAAATCAGAATCCAAAAGGGAACGATCACCAGGAACGTCAGCAAGAAGTCGTAGGCGTAAACATTCTCGAGTAGTGGGCGGGAGTCGTATTGGACGCGAACGATGTAGGCGACGCTAAAGGCGGCGATGAGCACCAGTACGTCGATGAGTATTAGAATGAGGCCGTATACTTTACTGTTGTAGCGTCGCATATGTGTGGTTATTATATCACCCTTGTTGGCTGGTGTGCGGTACACTAGAAAGAGATGAAACGCACTCCTGCTCCCACAAAAGCCTTCGGCCTGCTTGACTATGTGTTTATAGGGTTGATGCTGGCCATCTTTGGGCTGATTGTGCTGCACGCGCCCCTGACTGTATGGCTGGGCACCGTATTTGATGGCTCCGAAGTGCTGATCAAGGCCTGGAAAGAACTGTTGATGATTCCAGCCGGCCTGCTGTTGCTGGTTATTGTATGGCGCCGCCGGCAGTGGGGTGTGTTTAAGAACCCGTTTGTGTTGTTGGCTGGGCTGTACGCAGCGCTGCATCTGGCGCTGATACCTTTGTATTATTCCAACAGTGCCGCCGTCACGGCTGGCCTAGCGATCGACCTCCGCTATATTGCCTACTTTGTTCTGGCCCTAGCTTTGGTGCAACTGTACCCGCAGATGCGGAAGCTATTTTTGTGGGTCTTTTTAACCGGGGCACTGTTGGTGGTGAGCTTTGCGATCGCCCAGGTATTTTTGCTGCCAATCGACTTTCTGTCGGTGCTTGGCTACGGTGACCAAACCATTCAACCCTACCTAACCGTCGACATGAACCCTGATTATGTGCGGATTAGTAGTACGCTGCGTGGGCCGAACCCACTGGGCGCTTATATAGTAGTCGTCTTGGCCCTGGCCCTGGCTTACCTGTGGCACCGCCGTCCAAAGATGACCTGGCAATCATCAAGTTTGTTTGGACTGCTGATGCTCGGATCAGTGGTAGCCCTGTGGTACAGCTATTCACGCAGCGCCCTGGTTGCCGCAATTGTGGCTGTCGGCCTGGTGTTCCTGCTGACCATCGGACGACGCATGCCGCGCTGGCTGTGGATTGGGCTATTTATTGCGGGCTTTGCGGTAGCCGGGGGGCTGTTTGCTGCACGCGACACCAGCTTTGTGCAGAACGTTATTTTACATGATAACCCCACGACAGGTGGAGCCATCACCTCGAACGACGGCCACCTAGAGTCGCTTATCGACGGCACCGACCGCAAGCTTCGCCAACCGCTAGGGGCGGGTATTGGTAGCACCGGCTCGGCATCATTGTTCACCGACAAGCCGCTGATTATTGAAAACCAATACCTGTTTATTGCCCACGAAGTTGGTTGGCCCGGCTTAGCCCTGTTTGTAGCCCTATTTGTGATGATTCTGGTGCGGCTGTGGAAGTTCCGATCTGATTGGCTCGCCCTTGGGGTATTGGCCAGCGGTATCGGGCTGGCCCTGATAGGACTGTTACTACCAGTGTGGGCCGACGACACAGTATCGATAATTTGGTGGGGCCTGGCTGGCCTCGCGATAGGAGGGACATATGGCCGAACGGTCAACAAAACGACAAAAAGAGCTGCTTGATTTCGTCGACGGCTTTATTCAAGAACGCGGCTTCGGCCCTAGCTACCGCGAGGTGATGAATGGCCTCGGCTATAAATCTGTTTCAACTGTAGCGATTCACATCGACGGCCTGATTACAAAAGGCTATTTACGCAAGCGCGACAATTCAGCCCGATCACTAGAAGTGGTGTCTTCGCAGTTCAGCCCCGGAGCTGGCCCAGCCGGTAGCCCCAAAGCCCCTGGCGCTTCCAAAGAAAAGTGGCTGGTAGATGAAATTAACGAGCGCTTCCGGGTGTATGAAGCCGGCCCGTCTTCCCGCACCCTCGACGAACTGTACGTCCTTATCGGTGCCCTGAAGATCCTGGGGCTAGACGGCGCCCATGAAGCCACCAAAGCCCGCCTACAAAATCTCCGCACACATTAGCGTTGTGAAAACTACACTAGTTTGCATAAGCACGATATGAGTTAATAGAATTAATATTCATTAAAAACAAACATAAAAAAACATAGGTACTATACATGGCTCACACAGTAGCTCACTCACGATTCAAAAACGCATTTATGGCAGGTATTTTTTTACTTGCAACAGTTGTCCTACCTTTCACAGGTGCACAAAATGCTTCGGCAGCCACATTAACTTGGACGGGCGGCGGCAATGGAACCTCCTTTAGCGACGCTGCAAACTGGAGCAGCGCTAGTGCGCCGGTAGACGGTGATGTGGTTGTGTTTTCTCCGCTTTCTACAGGCTCAGATGGTCAGACGGCCAACCTCACTAACGACCTTTCGGGAGTTGAATTATCTGGTCTTCAGGTGGCGTGGTCAGACTCTGGTTTTAGCACGCAGTACAACATAGATACGATGTCATTTCAAGGTAATCCGGCACTGTCTAGCAGCACCACAGGATCAAAATACGTCACTTTGCGTATAGAGGATAGTGTGCAGGTGGCCGGTAATCTTAACCACACAGATTCAAATATACGATTTTTTGGTGACGTTGACGTAACGGGTAATTTATCGACTTCACGCTTCATAGCTTTTGCGCCTGGCAGCACAATCGGAGGCAACTTTGAGTATTCGGGATTCCAGACGCTTCCGTCAAATATGGTTATAGGCGGCCTAGTGTCCAACGGGTCATCTAACGCTACACTCTCGTTCAAAGGTCCATCCGCAACAATAGGTGCCAACTTGAGATTCAATGATGTATCAGGGAACTTCTATACTAACCAGTTCGCTTTCGGTAATTGTGCACAAGAGGTACAGGGAGTGGGGGGCTCGCTCAGCTATTTAAACGTCCAATGTGCTAGCTACGCGCCTGCGACTTATACGCTTACTGGAACAATTACACTTAATGCCGACTTGGTGATTCATGTTGCACCGCAGTCTATCGTCAACATTACGGGAACAGTCGTAGCAAATGGTAACCAGATATCGCTTGAGCCAAACTCTCAAGGGACCTTGAACGTCGGTGAGTCGGGCGTTGAGATACCGAACGTACAAACATCGCTCGATGGCGATCAGCCAACCATTAGTAAAACTGTGAGTAATAAAGAAGTGGCAACACTGAACGGTGCTAGAGGCTCAGTGTTTGTATTGAGCGGAGGAACAATAAAGGGGACAGGCACGGCTCGGACGATTTTCTCGCAAGGCACAGTCAGCCCTGGAGATAGCCCTGGAACGATGACCATTCTAGAGACCTTTTCGCAAGACAGCTCTGGAATACTTGAAATGGAATTACTGAACAGTGAAGTCTATGACCGACTAATAGTGGGCGAGAGCTTCTCTGGCGGTGGAAGTGCCGTAACTGTCGCAGGTTCTCTCTCTACCATTCTGTTCGACGGATGGTCAGTTGCCCAAGGTGACCAGTTCAGGATTATCGATAACCTTAGTTCAACTCCGGTGTCCGGCACCTTTACTGGCCTTCCCGAAGGAACGCAAATGGTTGTCGATGGCATTACCTTTAGCATCACCTATGTTGGCGGTGACGGAAACGACGTCGTCTTGACCGCAATCAACTCTGGTACCGACCCAGATGCACCAAACACCGGTATCGCTGCCTTTGTGCAAGCAAACCCATTAGTGGTGGTAGCGGCAGGGCTGATAGGTGTAGTCACATTGGTGATTATCAGCAAAGCTACTACCCGACAACGCGCGTAGAAATTAAACCCAAAAAGGCCACCACACCCAATGCAGGAAATCATTCCTACAAGAAGGAGCCAAGTTCAACGAACTCGGCATGCACGTCCGGCTTCACGAGTAATCTCTCGTGAAGCTATTCGTCACCCGGCTAGGGGAGTTGTTTCTGGTAGTATTCGATCGAAACGCCCAACGACTCCCGCTCAGCCTAGTGCCGCCCAACAGCAAAGGGTGTCTCCGGTAGGAACAGCTTATAAAGGTATGGCGCCTCACGTTAAGCAGCAGACACTTTCGGCTGCACTGAAGAAGCATGGCGTTTCGACGAATAAGGCAAATAAGGCGGCCAAGACGAAGAAGACGGTGACCCCTCGTAAGCGAGTTGCCGCCAAAAAGAAACCACAGCTCTTGGTGCGCACAGCCGTCGTTATTGTACTTGCTATAACAGGATACGTTTCAGTCGATACGTGGCTGATCAACCGCCAGGTTGAACAGCTAGCCGGCGGCCCAGCCGTTGCGGGCGTCGTGTCTTCAAACGACGTAGCAATAGAAGGAACTGATGACACGCCGATTTCATCTTCGGTCTTTGCATCTTACAACGTGGCACCCGACAAGCCTCGCTACTTACGAATCGATTCACTCGGTGTGGCAGCCAGAGTGCTTCCGATGGGCGTGAACAGCAAAGGTGCCATTCAGGCGCCGGTAAATGTCTTTGACGCCGGCTGGTATACCGGAAGCGCCACGCCCGGCAAGGTAGGCGCCTCATTCATCGATGGTCACGCCGCCGGTGAGTTGAGAGAGGGTCTGTTTGGGTACCTCGACACCCTGAAAAATGGTGACCAAATGTCTATTGAAATGGGTGACGGTACAACGTATCGCTACCGAGTGGTGCACATGGAAACAGTGGCCCTAGCAGAGCTCAATATGCGTACCGCATTGCTTCCACACGGTAATACCCTGCGCGGTCTTAATCTCATGACCTGTATCGGAACATACCTGCCAGACCAGAACACCTACGACCTACGCCTGATAGTGTACACCGAGCAGATCACCAATTGACGTTCTTAGGGGTAAAAGCTATAATACTCCAAGTACTCCGGCGTAGCTCAGCGGTAGAGCAGGTCGCTGTTAACGACAAGGTCGCTGGTTCGAGCCCAGCCGCCGGAGCCAAGCCAAGATATTTGAGTAGAAGTCCAGTAAGTATTTACGCTGGACTTTTGCTATACTAAATGTAAATTAAAAAAACTGACAAAAACAGAAAGTGTATATGGCAATAGAGAATATAAATGTAGTTCAGTGGAATATATCATATATGAGTGATATAGATCGCATAAAGAACTTCTTAAATGACTATGTTGTGCCCGGACCGGTAGTTATGTGTCTCCAGGAGGTCACCCAGCGTAGCTACGATAGCTTAGTAGAGCATTTGCAACCATCATCATCTACGCTTAGCTTGGGTTATAGAAAGCCAGGCAACAACGAAGGTGCGAATAGGCGCTTGGGGGTAGCTATATTTTCTTTTGGTATCACTATTACCGACTCAGGCTTATTGGATCGTACGGTTTTTCCAGACAGAACATTATGGGTAAAGCTAAATGGAGGAGCTGGTAGTATCAAAATTATATCTTTCCATTCCCTAACAGGAGTCGGGTATAAGAAGTCCAAGGCAAGTAATTTTGCCACGATAGCAGACTATCTACAGAATGACAGCAGTATTGATTTCATGTGCTTTGATGCTAATGAGCCGGACGTAGATTCACTAATTATTGATGAAGTAAAATTTTGGGAAAGAAATGGAGATAAAGGTCGTAACGCATCACTAATAATGGGGCCCAATAAGGTTCATAGTCTTGAAGACTCATATCGTAAATATATGGCGCTACATCAACAGCCTAAGTCATCAACAATGCCAATAACCCACTTTACTGGGAGTAAAGGCAGGCGGTATGATTACATATTCTCATCCAAAGACTGGGTCGTCCGCAGTATAGAGCATCCTATAGATAAATCTATACAAGCATCGAGCGATCATTCAGCTGTAGTAGCATGTTTTTGTAGAGCTACCTCGTGATCTTACTTGTAGCACTTTACGCCTGCAAAAAGTTCGTGACCCGTATGCTGAGCCAAGTAAAGTCCCCACCCTGTGTGGGGTTTTTACGTGGCTATGACATCATGGCGCAAGAACCAGGTCTGTTGTCGAGTATGCATCAACGATGCTAAAATATATTGAATGAGTAAAAATCTAGCTGAACGCTCGTCAGTATCTATAAAAATATCATCAAAAAAAGTGGCAATAGCGCTATTTGGGCTCGTGGCTATTCTTGCGGTGCTACATTTGATAACCCAGTACGTGATCTTCTTTTATAGTACAGGCAGCTTTACTACAGAGATACTCACGAGGTTCGATATGAACAACGAAATCAGTATCCCTACGTGGTTTTCTCAGATCCTACTGCTTCTGTCGGCGGTCATCTTCGCCTACATAGCATATGTGAAATTTTCATGTAAAGACAAGTACCGGTTTCATTGGTTGTCCCTAGGTTTTCTATTTACGTACCTTAGTATTGACGAAGGAGCTGAGCTACACGAAACGCTTGGTATTCTTGATATCGCTAACAGTCTTGGGCTTACATCCACGTTCTTTGGATTTGCATGGGTACTCCCTGCCATGCTGATAGTGTTAGTTCTTGGTGCGTTATTTTTTCGATTTTGGCTGCAACTCCCAAATCGCACGAAAGTACTATTTGTGCTTGCTATCGGACTATTTCTAAGCGGAGCATTGGGTATTGAAATGATAAGCGCCGACTACCTTGCCCAAGTCCAAGCTGACGGCTTTACGTACAACGGTGTGCTTGTGCTATTCGAAGAAGGTCTTGAAATGCTGGGTGTAGTAACGCTTATATATGCGCTACTTAGCTACGCTAGTGAGCAAAAAACTTTGCTGAGTGTGAATATTACCAGATAGAGGCTGACCGTCTCATTGTCGTAGTCAGCGATGGTTTTCACTCGCACGCGCGCACCGTGGAATTATGTTGGTTACAACTTAAGCTTGCCTACACCCAACTCAAAAAGTATGATAATGGCATATGCCTTCATTCGACTCAGACAGAATTTATGAAACGCTTCAACTAAACGCCACCGAATCATCTGACCCGGTTGTTCATCAAGTTGCAGACATCCTTAACCACGAAGCGATCGCATCCGGCACACGGCTCGAACTGCCACTACGCGCCGACTACCTGGACATCATATCAAAAGCAATAGGCGTTGACGAAAGTACCGCCAACAAGCAAGCAGAGACGGTGTCCGTCATGTTGACCAGGCCGTTTTCGGGTACGCGCAGCATCCGCGGACGATACGTCGAATTTTTTAACGAAATCGGGCCAACCAATGGCTTAATACCCCTGCAGGCCGAGGAATGGATTGACCCAAAAGGCTACAAAAGTCTCAGCTCTCATATCAGCGTGGCAACAATGGGCAACGACAGGAACGAACACGATGAGCTACTTATTGATGACAACCAGCCGGTTGTGAGCCTTTCTATTAACGCCATCTACGATGCCACCCAGCGCAAAGCATTCGCAACACTTTACAAAACGCTTCTGCCGTACGGCGAACAAGACAGTGGTCGATTTACCCGAAACGACACCCTCGAACAGCCCGCAAAAGCGCTTGTGCGATATCTACGAACAGCCGATGCATCCATGCCGACGGTCCCAATCGCAAGTGCCTCAATCAGCGTTGGTCCGAGGGTATCAGGTCCTTGGTATATGAGCTACACAGGTGCGACCGAGCGACAGACTTTTCGGTTGAATACGCATGAGGAATTTGTTGTAAAAGAATAGCTGTGATAGCCAGACTGGTAAATTCACCGGGGAAGCTTCACTGGCAAAACAAAGGTCCTTTTTATTCCGTGCGATCTGAGTACGGGATACTCCCTCGCTAGCATACGGGCCGATGGGGTGGAAAGAATCTTCTTCACAGGTAGCTGACGTAGGATTCTGTTCTTTTGCCCTATTTGCAAACGTTCGAATAAAGTTACCCCCACCGTGCTAAAATAAAAAGCATATGGATATACAAATAAATACGATACTTGTTTTAGGAATAATAATCTTTGCGGTCGCAGCGTTCGCCTTCTTACTGGCTTATAAGAAAGGGTTTAACTCAGCCTTTTTGGTGAGCTTTATTACCGTGATTTCTTACACGATCATGCTGGAAGGGTCGCTGGCTTCTACCGGAGCGGGTGGCGGGGAAGTGCATGCTTCTCGTTGGGCCTTTTACGCCCTAAGCTGCACGCTTATTATGTATGAGATGGCCAAATATTTGAAGAAGTCGCGACCAGAAACTGTTTTCTTGATCTACATGACCGCCATTGTGATGGGCACCGGTGCTGCCGCCGCGTTCTACGGCGGATGGTTTATGATTGGCATGTTCGTTATTAGCACCGTGGCATACGTGCTGATGGTCTACCCACTGCTCACCTCGACCTCACCTCACCGGGCCGCCATTGCCAAATACATTCTGCTTGGGTGGACTGCTTTTCCGATAGCGTTCTTGCTGGCACCCGATGGGTTTGGACTGATAAGCGCGGTGGTTGCAGCCGGAATCTTCCTCTTGCTCGATATCTTTACCAAGATAGTCTTTTATTTAGACTTACACCCTAAGATGAGGGCTGAGCGAGCAAACAAGTAAAGAGCACGCCCGCCTGCCGAACTACATCGTCATCCTACCGCGAAATAGTATACTAAAACACATGAGACTACTCCAACTAAACGCCTGGTCTATGCGCCTTTCAACCCGCGTAGAAGACATGGTGAAAAAAGAAGCACCCGATATTATAACTTTTCAGGAGGTGTACGAGTCTGAATCAGACATGGGGGTCTTCCCGGGTCTTGCCGAGGTTGCGAACAATCTTCGTTTTCATCACCACTATTTTTCACCTTTGTATAGCCTGCAGTTTTTTGGGCGGCTGGCTGAATTCGGAAACGCAACCGTCAGTAACTTGGCACTGAGTGATACACGAACAGAGTTTACTAACCTTGAGTATAAACACGAGCTGATGTTTGACGACGATGACTACAATGTCCGAAATTTCCAGCACGTCACTGTGACTGATCAGAACGGAAAGATAGTCCACATTATAAACCACCATGGCTATCATGTTGAAGGGCATAAAAAAGGCAATGATTTTACACTTAAGGCGTGTCGGCAGATTGTCGACTATGCCCTGCAGCTAGATGGCCCGGTAATAATCGCCGGAGACTTTAATCTTGTGCCAGACAGTGAATCACTCGGAGTGATTAATGAGCACTTCCGCAACCTTACGCAACAATACGGACTCGCATCTACGCGAACAGACTTAACTCACAAAACTGAGCCCTGCGACTATATATTTGTAAACGACATGTTGAAGGTGAGCAATTTTTATGTGTCTGAGGTTGTTGCGTCGGACCATGTGGGGCTGGTGGTTGATTTCGAGCTGGCTTAATTCAGTACACGTTGTTGAGGCAATTACTTAGAACTGGTTCGCGCTAATTTTACATTGCTATAGTTTAATAACTCTTAAGCGAAAAGGCGCTACGGCCCCTTAACCATCTGTACATCTGTAGACTTCCGTCGTAAACTACATGTAATGAATAACTCCTCATCAATGGCCGACCTACAAGCTATGATTCGAAAATTCTGCGACGACAGAGACTGGGACCAGTTTCATAACCCGAAAGACCTTTCAATATCACTTACTCTTGAAGCAGCAGAACTGCTTGAACATTTTCAGTGGAAGAACGACAGTGAGATCGTGGCGCATGTAGTCGGAAAAAAGGGTGAGGTGGGCGCCGAGCTTGCGGATGTTTTTTATTGGGTACTACTAATCGCAAATAAGCTCGACATCGATCTCTTTGAAGTATTTAATACAAAAATGGAAAAGAATGAAAAAAAATATCCTGTCGACAAAGCCAAGGGTAGCCACAAAAAATATACAGAGCTGACCTAGAAGATTAACTTTGAGTGTTTCCTTGTCACGTTATTTTTATAACAAATAAAATTAGGTTTCGTGAGCACGAGAATTTAGAAAAAGGGGCGACAGTGCAGCACCCGGGGATTATTTTTAGTTAGTAAGCTATACTGGGGCATATGAAAGCACCCCAAACAAATATCAAGTTGTTTCTATACACCCCTAATAAATTCTTTGTGATTCCGAACTTTCAACGACCGTACTCCTGGACCGCTGAAAATATTGATTCTTTCATCAGCGACCTTGAAGAAGTAAAGAACAGCGGTAAGAAGCATTATTTCGGTAGTATCGTGTACGTCAGCGATGGTGACAGCAGCATCATTATTGATGGTCAGCAGCGCGCGACGACCGTTCTTTTAATGATCACGGCTATCTACCATATAGCCCTTGAGTTCCCTGATAAGTGTGGAACCCTCGCAGAGCAAATAAAAGACGAATATTTATATAACAAGTATGCCAAGCAATACGGTACAGAAGAAAACCGCATAAAGCTCCGAGCTGTCACCAGTGACAATGAAATTTTTGAGAAAATCTTTAGCAAGAATAATATCGACGATACCACAAAAGACAGTAAGCTTTATCGCGCCTATAAACGCTTTTACGACTATTTCATCGAGCGTGAAAACCTAGAAACGTACATTAATACGCTTGAAGACTTTGAGATTGTGACTATCATTTTAGACAAGGGTGACGATAACCCACAGAGAGTTTTCGAGAGCATTAATTCTACAGGTAAACCACTTACAGACGGAGACAAGATTCGAAACTTTGCCCTAATGCTGAATACACAGGAAAAACAAGATCATGTTATGCATGAGTACTGGGAGAAGATTGAGCGGACGCTCACGGACGCAGACAAGGACTATATAACCGATTTTTTCCGCATGTATATCATTTCCATCAAACAAACAGCCGTGAAGCTCGATGCAGTATACCCTGAGTTTAAAAAGCTATTTAATGAAAAGGTAGGTGCCGAGCAAACTTTAGCTTCGTTAGATAGCTTCTATGCCGATATCGTGAAGTCACTCGAACATTACCGACTGCTCCGATTAGACGCACGTAATGCTGGTATATTCGCAGGGGTCACCAATACAGTGTTTATCATGCAATACTTACGTATTGACCTGTATGCTCCATTTGCAATGTCAGTCATGCGACACTATGAACGTGAAAACATAGACGAAGCGCAGCTCAAGCAAGTATTTGACTATATTTGCGTCTATTTTTCCCGACGTATCGTTTCTGGTCTTCTATCGACCGGCGTCGATAGGTTTTTTGCGACACTTCACAGAGATACGATGGCAATTGTGGATAGTACTGAAACAAATTATGAAGAGGCGATTGCTTTCACAATGCTATCGCGAACTGGTCAGGTTCGTCTTCCGAGCGATACGGAACTTGAGGCAGGCGTTAAAGCAAACGCTGCATATAGCCAGCGTTCTTCAAATGTAAATTACTTACTTTCCGCAATCGATGACTCATCGAAAGAATCCGCTTTGTTGCGACAAATCGCGGCCAGGGATATTAAACTTTCGGTAGAACACGTTATGCCCCAGACACTTACCAATGCGTGGCGCAAAGAACTTGGTGACGAGGCCGAATTGATTCATAAAACCTACCTTCATGGATTAGCGAATTTGACACTCACGGGCTACAACTCTGAATACTCAAACCTCCCGTTTGAACAAAAGAAGACAATGGAACACGGCTTCAACGACAGTCCTCTCGCTATCAACCGAACTGTCGCAAAGTACGACACTTGGAATGAAGCTGCGATGCTAGAGCGTCAACAGTGGTGGATCGAAAACTTGAAACGAATTTGGCCACTACCGACCACGTCGTATGTGCCTGATACTTCCGACAGAGAGGTAGACCTGTTGGACGAAATTGACCTCACCGGAACAGCTCCAATCACACTCTCTATTAAGAACGATGTGCAGGCGTATTCAAACTGGGCGCTGATTATCGACGCAATCTCAGAATATTGCTACGAGCTTGACGAGAATTTTTACGATAAGGTTTCGCGAAATGAAAAACTTAAAAAATACTTTAGCCTGGACAGTAAAGAGTTTAGACAGTCACTCGAACTGAGCGATACGGGTATCTATATTGACGTCGGCAGTACAACACAGAAAAAAATGTCTATCATTAAAGATCTCGCCGAGGAGTTTGAACTTGTGCAGGGGGACTTGGTGGTTGAGTTACGAGAAGAACTGAAGTAAAGCATTTATTTAGCTTACTGATTAAAATATCGTTAGAGTAAATATTTGGACTCTTTGATCTTGAAAATGATATTATTTCTAATTTAGTAGTATGAAGCCTGATGCTTATATACGTTCAAACGTAGGGCAATTGAATTTACCGGAAACGTCGCGTTCAGAAGGCCAAATGCCGCAGGCGGCTTCGCTACCGGCCGTAGCGTCAACGCCTGGACACCCTGAAAGAACGTAGCTGGCCGAACAATGGATGAGGTGATGCGGAAGGGCGGGTAGGCCTGCGCGTATGATTACATCTGTTTTTAAGGTATAATGTTGTTTAATATGCCAGACTTAAGCTCAGATAATTCAACGGCAGCTATCATGCCGCAAATTAAGACCACAAAAGTAGTCTATCCACAGGTTTATTCATACATTCTTCCTGATGAATTAGAAAATGAGGGATCTCAAAAAATAGGGTACACTGAGCGCAAAGATGTCGATACGCGAATTTACGAACAAACCCGCACAGCTGCAAAGCGACTGAGATTTGAAAAGCAATGGAGCGCGCCAGCTTTTTTTGCGGGTCAACAAAAAGATTTCAAGGACACGGACTTTCATAAGTTTCTCGTTAAAAGTGATGTACAACACCGTCCAGATTTAGGTAAAGAATGGTTTTATTTCAATGGTACACCCGAAAAATCTAAGCAATTATATGATACCTTCCGGCAGCACGGCTTTGCAGCATTACAGGACGGAGGGGGTAAGGTTCCGTACGAACTCCGTAGAGAGCAACAGGATGCTGTTGAGATGGCTGCTGACTACTTCTATGCACACAAAAATGGTGAGTTCCTTTGGAATGCTAAGCCGCGTTTTGGTAAAACGCTTGCTAGCTACGACCTAGCAAAGCGCCTAGATGCTAAAAAAGTACTCATCGTCACCAACCGCCCAGCCATTGCGAACTCTTGGTTTGATGATTTTGAAATGTTTATTGACGGATACTACTTCATCTCAGACACAGGTTCACTTGCCGAGCGTAAGTCGCTAACCCGAGAGCAATACAACGCTATCGAAGGTCATGATAAACCGATGATTACCTTCCTTTCGCTCCAAGACCTAAAAGGCTCTAAGTATTTCGGCGGAAGTCACGACAAGCTGCGTTGGGTTGCCGATCTCGACTGGGATTTACTAGTCATCGATGAAGCTCATGAAGGCATCGACACTGACCGCACCGACGCTGCTTTCGATATAGTGAAGCGTAGCCATACGCTACACCTGTCCGGCACACCATTCAAGGCCTTAGCAAACCAGAAGTTTGGTCGTGACGCTATTTACAACTGGACGTATCTTGATGAGCAAAAAGAAAAACATAAAGAACTGGCGGAAGGCGAGAGTGGCCCACACACTGATTTGCCAGATTTGCGCCTATACACGTACCGTATATCACAAATGATTACCGACGAGGTGAACGAAGGTATTGATATAGATAATGAAAACCGCGACTTTGCCTTCGACTTGAATGAATTTTTTGCCACTAAAAACCAAAAGTTTACACACGAAGATGATGTGAGAAAATTCCTGCGGAACCTATCGACTAACGAAAAGTATCCTTTCTCAACTCCAGAGTTGCGCGACCAACTTCGCCATACTTTTTGGTATGTAGGTAATCGTGTTGAGTCGGTCAAAGCCCTCGAGCAACTCCTAAACCAAGATGACGTCTTCAAAGATTATAAAATAGTAGTCGCGGCTGGTGATGGTAAATCATTTGGCGAGGAAGATAGCGATTTCAAGGCTAATGAAAAGTCCTACGATAAAGTCAAAAATGCTATTTCTGAAAATCCACGCACCATCACGCTATCTTGCGGTCAGCTTACTACTGGTGTGACCGTTAAGGAATGGAGTGCTGTCTTGATGCTAACCGATATCAAAACGCCATCTCTGTACATGCAGGCTGCTTTTCGTGCCCAGAACCCCCACAGATTTACCGAAAACGGTGAGATGAAGGCCAAAAAATCTGCGTATCTTTTCGACTTTGCACCGACACGAGTTCTAGAGATTTACGATCATTTTGCCAATGCACTTAGTCCAAAAGCCGCGAACGGTGAAATTACGGAAGCTGAACGCAAAGCAAATATAAAAGAACTATTAAATTACTTTCCGGTCATATCCGAGGATGTTGATGGCAAGATGGTGGAACTCGATGCCGAAAAGGTGCTCACCTTCCCAAATGCGCTAGCTGCCACAGAGATAGTCCAAGCGCGGTTTATGACTAACCTGTTGTTCAACGATAACATTAAGGGTGTGTTTCATTTTCCTAAAGAAGTCGAAGAAATTCTCAATAAAATGCCAGCTGAGAAAAACAAGCGTGCCGAATCATCTAAACAGACGCTCGACCTTGACGATGCACGTAAGCTAGAACAAGGTAAACAAGCTAAAATCAACGAAAATACAGGCGTGATACTGGGTGAAAAGATTTATCGTGCCAATATAGACCGCGTAGTTAACAATGTACTTGACCAATCGACCCCTGAAGAGACAATCGACCTGCTTCCCGGAAAGGTAGAGGCTCTCGTTGAGGCACCTATTGCCAAGCTCAAGGAACGATACAAGTTGACTTCGGCTGAAATAGACGAGTTACGCAAAGAAACTTCCGCGAAAATTAAACTTGTCGTAGCTGAATTTGAAAACAGTGACGTTAAGGATCCGGAAGTTCTGAAACAAGATCTCGCTGCGGTCATCGAGCATGATCTCGTGCAAGCTAAAGTTGATCGGCTAGAAACCAAAGCCGTAGAGACAGTTCAAAAGTCTAAAGAAGAAGAAGTTCGCGAGCACCTACGTGCATTTACCCGCACAATCCCGATGTTCGTTATGGCTAATTCATCGCGCGACACCATCACCATTGATAATTTTGATCAGCAGATCAGTGACGAAGATTTTATAGATCTGACCAACATTACCAAAGACGAATTTCATAAGCTCCGCGATGGCTTTGACTATACAACCGACGACGGCGAGCGTAAGCACTTCGATGGCGTGTTCCATAAATACAAATTCAATGCATCAATCGCCGAGTTTGTGTCTGAAAAAGAAAAGAGAGCTAATTACTTCAAAACAGACGAAGATATTTTTGAGCTAATACCAAACCAGAAGAACAACCAGATATTTACACCAAGGCACTTAGTAAAAATGATGATCGATGGCCTAGAGAAGGAAAGTCCAGAGCTGTTCCAGCGTACCGATAGCACGTTCATAGACCTATATATGAAGTCGGGAATGTACATTACTGAGATTGTTAAAAAGTTGTTCGCCAATACACGGTACAATTATAGTAGCGATACAGAATGCCTGAAGCATATATTAGAAAACCAAGTGTATGGTTTGGCGCCTACGGGCGTGCTATATGGCATTACGACCAGCTACATATTTGGTTTTGATGATAACCACCAGATAGATACCAAGAACTTCGCGAAGCATGATTTACTAACCGAAGCAAAAGACGGCAGTGCTGCAAACAAGATAGCCGAACTATTTAAAAAAGGAGACGGTATGATGAAATTTGACGCAGTTGTGGGGAACCCACCCTACCAGATAGCCCAATCAGAAAATAAGATGTCACGCAGCATTTATCCAGATTTCTTTCGAACTGCAAAAAAAATATCCGATATAGTCTCATTTGTTATGCCAGCTCGCTGGATGAGTGGGGAGAATGGCCCATATCGTGAAACGCAAGGATTCGTAGATGAAATGTTGGATGGTAGTCATCTAAAGTCTTTTGGTTTATATCCTAACTCGGGCGAGTTATTTAAGGGCGTTGATATAAAAGGAGGCGTTTGTTATTTTGTATGGGATAGACGGTACATTAATGACCTGGTAAATTACACGTTGAATGAAAACGGCACATTCATTAGCGCAGAAGTTCCATTCAATATTAGTAACAATATTATTGTCCGCTTCCCTCAGCTTACAAGTATAATTCAAAAAATTTCAAGGAATGCGTCCAGTGATTCCATGAAGACACTTGTGTCTTCAAGGAATCCGTTTGGTTTCATCTCCGACCTTTTTGTAAAAAATAATGAAGGTGTACGTAGGATAAGCGAGTTGATGCAAGCGGAAGACGACTACAAGATAGTCGGACTTCTAAAAGCTAAGCGCGTCTATAGATATATACCAAATGATGAATTAAAAAAGAATAGAAAGGGTGCTGAGTCATGGAAAGTGCTTATTCCAAGGGCAAACGGTAGCGGTGTATTTGGTGAGGTCTTTAGTACGCCGATGCTCGGTGCGCCGATGCTCGGTGCGCCGATGCTCGTAAGCACGGATACTTTCTTACAAGTCGGAGAATTTGATGACGAGTACGAGGCAAAAAGTCTACTAAAATATGTTAAGACGAAGTTCTTTAGGGCAATGGTAGGTGTGAAAAAAACTGCAGTGTTCAATTATAAGGATGCATTTACGTTCGTACCCACGCAGGATTTCACCAGCGAATCCGACATTGATTGGTCGACGTCTATTACCGAAGTGGATAAACAGCTTTACGTAAAGTACAAGCTTAGCCATGAAGAAATCGATTTCATCGAATCGCGCGTTAAAGTAATGTCGTAGTTCTAGTTATCATGATAGCTCCGGACAAAATCGATGTCAGTGAAAATATCCTCCGCAATCGCGGAAAAGTTTTAGATATTCTTCTGCAGGACAAAACAAGGTATACAAAAAGTAGGCCATACAATATCATTTGGGCGACAGATAGCTACGAAAAGAACCACGGCAAGGACTATACGCCCAAAAAACAGATCAAGCGCGAGCAGATTATAGGTGTGAACGGCAAGCTTATCCAACCGCGTGCCGCCAAAAGCCGCGAACAGCAAAAACACCGTACCAAAGATAAGGCTGAAGTCTTTACGCCCCTGAAGGTCGTAAAAGAAATGAACATGGCCATTGACCGGTCTAGTAAAAACTGGCCTGTAAACCAGGAAAATTGGGTGGATTATATATCCGAACTACGGCTTGAGATTACATGTGGAGAAGCGCCGTTTATCGCTGGACGCTACAACCCAACCGCCAATACAGGCGTGGTCATTACGCCAAAAAACCGTGTTGGTTTTTTTGACCGCAAGCTACAGGTAGTTGGCGATTTTACGGGCAGTAAAAAAGAATGGCTACAGTATGCCGGGGTTGCTATCAAGTCCACGTATGGTTACGAGTGGCAGGGCGACAACTTGCTAATCGCCCGTGAGAATATACTACTAACCATCGATGACTTTTATAAAGATTTTTGCGCACATAAACTAAAGCTCAAAACAAAACAAAGTCTAACTGACGATCAATTAGAGCACTTCGCTGAAATCATCAGCTGGAACATCTGGCAGATGGATGGGCTAAAGCACGTAATACCGATGAGTTGCAGAAAAAGCTCGGTGAAGGAGGAGGATGTAGATAAAAACCAAATGTCCTTTTTGCCAAGCGAAAAGCCCAAAAAACAACTAATCAAATGTGAAGGATGCCGTACTTACGATCTGCTTAAACACACTGGTTGCTATGCAAAGATAATGGATTGGTCGACCGGTAAACCCATTAGGTTTGTCGATCTTTTAGCTGAACATTAAAACAGACGCCCTCGCAAGAAGCCGTCTGTTTTGTTTGCATCTGCATCTGCATTAACTTAGTTCTTAGTGCGTTTTTGGGGTGCGCGCTGAGATAGCGCTGATGCAGATACCTTGCGGGCAGATTTACCGCTATTAGAGCTTCGTAGAATTTTTGATGCTACTTTTGCTACTGAGGCACTCGTTTTACGACTTGATGCCATATATTTTACCTAGGCCCTTTATGTTTGCAGACCGAGCTATCTTCCGCGCCGACCTTTATTGGTTTTGTGTTTGATGCTTTGCGAGCAAGCACAATTACCTATCGCAAGTATATCACAAAAGTAAACATATATATTGACTAAATACGTAGCATTTGTTAATATAAATTTATCAACTAAGCGAAAAAGTGGGCAACTATGAGCTTTAATATAACTATCAAACAATTACGCGAACGGGCTGATGCAAGTCAGCAAGATATTGCCGATGCAATCGGTATTGCTAGAGCTACTTATGCAGGATTAGAAAGTGGACGACGTGATCCTAATTTGGGTGAGATTCGTGGTATTGCTGAATACTATCAAATTGCACCAAGTGATTTGATAGACGGCAATATTGGTGAGGCTAATGAGCCAGCCGCGCCGTACTTGTTTGATAACGATACGGTGGATGACATAGTCCCTCGTGATGTTCCGGTTGTCGATGCCGAGAAACTCAGAGAAGTGCTGCTATATCTGCTAGAGAAGGTAGGTGCTAAACCCAACGTAGGTGAGACGGTTCTATATAAGCTGCTTTATTTTATCGATTTTGACTATTATGAAAAATACGGTAGGTCGATTACGGGTTTGAGTTATGTGCGCAATCATTTTGGCCCGACACCAGTTTCAAAGACATTTGCGAGTATCGTTGAAAGTATGAAGGATGCAGATGAGTTGGTAGTGATCGAGACTCCGTACTTTAGTCATAAACTAAAGAAGTATCTGCCGACAGTTAAGCCATCACTTGATAAATTAAGCGCAAAAGAACTTGATCATATTAACGACGAGATTATACGCCTAGCGGATAAATCTGCCACAGAGTTATCAGATCTTTCGCACCTTGACACACCTTGGCTCGCCAGTAAGGACAAGGAGGTAATTGATTATCAATTAGTAATGTATCGTACTAGTGCAACGAGTGTCAGAGAGTACGAGGATGAACTATAGTTCTACGTCCGAGTTCGACAAGGAACTCAAAAAGCTTACAAAAGATTGGCGCAGCCTGCCAAAGGATCTTGAGTTAGTAATAAAGACACTACCGCTGCTGTACGTGCTTCAGGGTGATGAATCCGAAACAACCCTACAGCTTAGGCACGAACAATTCTTTAGAACAAAAAGAGCAACTATATTGAAAACAACCGATGATGGCAAGGAAGTTGTTAAAATGCGCCTCGATTGCGTGTCATTAGGCAGTAAAGATATAATACGTCTTGTATTTGTGTTTGATCGGGATGCACACACAATAACTTTTATTGAACTTTATGCAAAAAACAAAAAGGAGAATGAAGATCAAGCAAGGATAAAGAAATACTTGTGAGCGCAGGGCGCTTTGCCTCACGCCCATCCACGCTCACAACCAAAACCACCGCCCCACAACAACCCTCATCAAGGTATACTAATCCTATGATCTCCAAATCCGACTACATGCTCTACCTCAAACACCCAGCTTGGCTCTGGCTCAAAAAGAATGACCCAAAAAAGCTGCCGCCCATCGACGAGAACACTCAGGCCCTGTTCGATGCTGGCCACCAATTTGAGCCGTATGCCGAGGCTCAGTTCCCAGAAGGCACCACGCTTGGTTTTGCCGACTACGGCGAATACCAGTCACTGCCTCAGCGTACTCAAGACGCCATTGCTGGCGGTGCTCAGGTGCTGTTTCAGCCTCGGTTTGAATGGAACGGCTACACCTGCATCTGCGATGTGGTCAGCTTTGTGGGCGACAACCAAGTCGACCTGTACGAAATTAAAGCCAGCACCCGCGCCAAAGAAGAGCACGAGTTCGACCTGGGCTTTCAGGTTGCTGTGCTAGAAGGCACCGGCCTAAAGGTGCGCAACATTTACGTGATTCACGTTAACAACCAGTTTGTTCGTCGGGGCGAGATCAAGCCAGCCGACATTACCAGCACTGAAGACGTTACTATAAAGGTGCGTGGCAAAACCGAGCTCACCAAGATGCACATGCCGGCCGCCCTGGCGGTGTCTCGCCAGGCTGCCATGCCCAACCCGTCGCCCGAGTTCGCCCGCCTTGGCTCTAAGCCAGATTGGCTGCGTATATACGAGAACATTGAGCCGACCGAACCAAAGGTTTGGCCAGCCAGAACCGCTCCGGTGATTAAGCCGGCCGAGATTCAACAGTTTTTGGGCCGGCTCACGTATCCACTCTACTTTTTAGACTACGAAACCCTGATGAGCCTGATCCCGTACTTCGATGGCCAGCGCCCATACCAGCAGGTGCCGTTTCAGTATTCACTGCACGTGCTGAGTGCGCCCGACGCCGAGCTCGAGTGGCGCGACTATTTGCACCGCGATAATTCTAACCCAGCCTTGCCACTTACCGAACAGCTCATTCGCGACATCGGCGACAGCGGCTCGATTGTGGTGTGGTACGAAGGCTTCGAAAAAGCCCGCAACAAAGAGATCGGCGAGATGTTCCCCCAACACAAAGCCGCCATGCGCGCCATTAACGCCCGCGTTGTTGACCTCATGACCCCTTTCAAGAAAAAATGGTACGAAGATCCCCGCTTCGAAGGCAGCGCCAGCATCAAAAAAGTACTGCCAGTACTGTGCCCCGACCTTTCATACAAAGCCCTTGGCATTCAAGAAGGCGGCTCGGCCCAGCGCCTATGGATGGAAGCCGTCTTAGACGACAAGCGCGCCGACCAGAAAGACCAGATCCTGGCCGACCTGGTGGAGTACTGCCAGCTCGACACGCTGGCGATGGTAGAGATATATAGGGTGCTACGAAAG
>Ga0136561_1000178_pt1 | contig 22783 bp, 16 predicted proteins | sample AntRauMeHopE1498_FD_104641 | JGI IMG/M metagenome (GOLD analysis project Ga0136561, IMG submission 104641) | Saline lake microbial communities from Rauer Islands, Antarctica - Metagenome Hop E1 #498 | ecosystem: Environmental > Aquatic > Non-marine Saline and Alkaline > Saline | place... | reverse complement strand
TCTTAACTATGTTTAAATGGATTTCTAAACTAAGCGATACACTTAAAAGCAGATCTGCTACTTCTGAATTAGCTTTTGATAAATTATTGCATGAAGACTTTTTTAACGCTCTCAGATCAACACAGTTTACAAGATTAGATCAAGAGAAACATATATATTTAGATTATACTGGCGGGGGATTATATGCTGAGGAGCAGATCGAAACGCATTTTAATTGGCTCAAATCTGCCGTATTAGGAAATCCACATTCTACAAATCCAACCTCACAGGTGGCTACTAAAGCCGTTGAGGAAGCCCGAGCTGAGGTTTTGGCTTTTTTCCAAGCTACTGAAGATTACCATTGTATTTTTACGATGAATGCCTCAGGTGCATTAAAAATTGTTGGGGAATCTTACCCCTTTCAAGATGATGGGATTTTTGTTCTTACTGCCGACAATCACAACTCCGTGAATGGCATCCGAGAATATTGCAAGACTAAAGGTGGGGTTGTGGCCTATGCACCCATTCAATATGAGAACTTGACAATTGATGAAAACTCTTTGGAATACTTATTAGAAAAGCACGCTATACGAAAAAATAAGTTACTTGCTTTTCCTGCTCAATCTAATGTAACGTGGATTAAACACGATTTGAGCTGGATTCAGAAAGCCCAAGCGAAAGGTTGGGATGTGCTGCTTGATGCTGCAGCTTATGTTCCTACCACAAAATTGAACCTCCGGGTAGTGAAACCCAATTTTGTAGCTATTTCTTTCTATAAAATATTTGGTTATCCAACAGGTTTGGGCTGTTTATTGCTTCGGAAAGATAGTTTCGAGAAGCTTCAAAAGCCGTGGTTTGCTGGGGGAACGGTAACGCTGGCTTCTGTGCAAAGTCCGGAACACTTTCTAGCCGAAACTCATGAACGCTTTGAAGACGGTACGGTAAGTTATTTATCTATACCTGCAGTAAAGGTAGGTCTAGATTATATGCAAAAGATTGACTTAAAAAGACTGAATGAACGCGTTAAATCACTAACGGTTTACCTACTCAATGGCCTAGAGTCCCTGAAATACGATAACGACCTAACCAAAGTACAGGTATTCGGGAAAACCGATTTAGCACACCGCGGCGGAACCTTAGTTATGAGTTTTTTTGATGGTGAAGGGAAGAAGCGTGATTTCGAGGATATTGAGCTTCAAGCTAATGCAAAAGGTATTTCTATACGCTCTGGCTGCTTTTGCAATCCGGGTATTGACGAGGTCAATAATTGCTTAACCACCGAAGAACTGAGCCAATACTACGTAACTCACAATAAAGGCGATTACAAAGATATGATTGCTTACCTAGGTAAAATGCGTGGCGCCACAAGAGTATCTGTAGGCATGGCCACCAACAAAGCTGATCTAGACCAATTCATTGAATTTGTGGACGAAATTGTTTAAATGGTGTTAAAGTGGCGTGTAAGGTGTAATAACTTTTAAATTGACGTTAAAATGCGGGTTAATGCTATTTGGAAGCTTAATTATTTGATTTAATTAATCGATAAGAGAAGTAACAAAAGCACTTGGAGGCTAATCTTATGAAAAAGCAAGCACTAAAACTTATTGGCATCTGGATCATGTTTTTCAGCAGCGTTGCCTTGATGTACTTCACACATCTTGTTGTCCTTAACATTAAAAGCTATGAAACTCTAGGTGTACACGCATCAGGCGATGTAAATTTAACGCCTGTTATCTATAGTCTAAGCGTTGTAGCTATCGGCTATGCTATTTACAAAGTTGGCGCAAAATTAGGGAATAAAATTAGCCATAAATCAAGAAGTAGGCTACAAAATAGTTCTTCAATTTGACAGTTTAAACGCAAAAGCTCCAAAGCGCAAAGCTTATGAGAGGGTAGTAATAATAAAATCTTTGCATTTTTGCGCCTTTGCGTTATTTTTTTAATCATTTTAAGTTCCAGATTATCGCCATTCACTAATCAAAACCTGGCTCGCAAACTTCCCAGAAATACGCTCATTTTTATTATTCAGCATTATTCGCAAACTGTGATCGAAAGGGATTTTCTCTAAAATTTGTAACCTTGAGTTCAAACTTAAACCCAACTGACTGGCATACTGTAAGAAATCAACCGAGTTATCTTTTACTGCCACAACCCTATATTTTATCCCGATTTTTCCTTCCCCAAGCCTCATGGTATGAACCTTTGGCATAGAACCATCTGGGCGTGGAATTGGATCTCCATGTGGGTCGTATTCCGGATATCCCAAAAAGTGATCTAAACGTTCAATTAATTTGGGCGACTTTATATGCTCTAGCTGTTCGGCAACTTCATGAACCTCATCCCAACTAAAAGAGAGTTTGTCCGACAAAAAACATTCCCAAAGTCTATGCTTTCTTATGACTCGCAAGCCAACCAATCGGCCTTTATCTGTGAGGCTAATTTTTTTATAGGGCTGATAATTTATAAGCTCTTTAATTCGTAATCGCTTTAACATATCGGTTACAGAAGCCGGTTTAACTTCCAAATATTCGGCAAGTTCATTGGTTCCCGTTCCCTCAAAAGCCGGATCATATTCCACCCCATTTAAGAATAAATGATGCAGTGCCTTTAAATAATTCTCTTCTGTATAGCTTAGGTCGTACATATTTTTAAAATCGGCCTACTTATGAAATAGGCATTATCGCTCTTTATAATCCATTCAATTTGAACTGATAAATTAGGTTTTTATGCTGAATATCTATACTCCAAATCCTACTTACTCCATTTGTCGATAGAATAGAACCTTTTAATGGCGAATTGTACATTTTCTCTTCCCAGAAGCGTTCTTTCCAATCTTTATCATAAACCGCTACTGCCCATTTTTCTGGGATACTATCTAATTCCTCGACACTTCTGTGTATTCCCGTTTGAACGGCAGGTTCTGGCCAAGATGCATTTAAAATTTTATGCTCATTTTCCAATGCTAAGGCAGCCGATACGCCTCCATAAATATGAGAGCGGTAATAAAACATAGAATCCGAAAAGATTTCGGGTACAGTAAAAGAAATAGCGTCATTTATGAACGAGTCTTTTTGCAGACCATATATAGAATGCACATCATTGCTAAACTGGTGAAGAGAGCCTGATACCAAGTATTTGCCTTCAAGTAGACGTACATCTGGCTTTAAGCTTAGACTAATTTTCGCATCATCGTTAGCGTATTTGGCCGTATGGTCTACATCAAAATGGCTAAATCTTTTGCCTGTGGCAGAATCAAAAAGTTGCACCTTGAAGCCAATTTTACCAGAAATTGGTGCCGAAGTTACTAAGTGGCCTTTATCTGAGCTAAAACCATGAAGAGCTAAGTTGTATAAGGTGGTTTTCACCAATAATTTACGAGTTAATTTTCCCGAAGATATTTCCCAAAAATAAAGCTCATTAGTTGGTGCATTTAAAGCTACAACCTTTCCCTTATCTAAAAGAATTTCCCCAACCATAAAAATTGTGCTATCAGCTGCACGCCAATTCCAAACTTTCTTAATTCCCGCCGAGTTAAAGGCTAAACTCAAAAGTTCGTTTCCTTTTTCATTAAGCATAACAATGGTTGTATCGGTAGAGCTATTGTCTGAAAACTCCAGCAATTGAGCCACATTCCCAAAAGTTTGCGAATGCGCTGAAACATCTATTTCATGAACTTGAGATAGGCTTATTTCAGCTTCATTTGCTGAGCAGTTAGCCAGAAATATGGCTAATAATACGTTCATTCCACTTAATAATAGTAGTCGATTGATTCCCATAAACCATTGATAGTTCATACTTTTGCGATAATTGCTAGTTAAAAAAAACTAAACTTTTTAAATTTGAAATCTAAGCTAAAGCATTTTAAATAAAAGGAAACGCTCCAAACCTATGTAACATCAACATTATGTTAGCCGCACAAGCGCTTACCTGCTCAAATAGGTAGTCATATTTGGTTAGAGTAGCGTAATTTAAAAACTGATATGCCGTTTTCAATTTACCTATTCTACTACCTATTCCAATTTACCTATTCTACTACCTATATGTTCGTTAGTAAAACAAATCGCATAGCTGCATTAGTGCGGTTAGCTGAAATAATTAATGCTCAATCTGCAACTATTCTTGAGGCAAATCAACTAGATTTAAATCAGGCTACCAATTTAGACGCCACCCTGCAAGACCGGCTTAAACTAGACAGACTTAAACTCTTGGCCATTACTGAATCGCTTACAACACTTGCTAATAGCGATATGCTTGAGGGTTCTACATTATACCAATTTACCCACAAAAACGGCATTCAGATACAGAATACCCTTGTGCCTTTTGGCCGAATACTCATTATTTACGAATCTAGGCCTGATGTAACCATTGAGGCTGCCGCAGCTGCCTTTTTCTCAGGCAATACCATTTGGCTTAAAGGCGGGAAAGAAGCCCGAAATACCAATTTAGCGCTAATGCAATGCTGGGCTTTGGTCTTGCAGGAATTTGCTATTGATCCTGATTATGTTGCCTATTTAGATATGAATAGAGCAGAAATGCAGCAATTTTTAGATGAACATAAAAAGCAAATAGACCTGATTATTCCCCGTGGTGGCCAACAACTAATCAATGAGATTAAACAGAAAACAGATATCCCGTTATTAATCAGTGGCAGGGGTAATAACTTTCTCTATGTACACTCAGATGCTGATCTTAAAATGGCTGAGGCTTTAATTCTAGATGGGAAAAGTAGGCTTAGTGTATGCAATGCCATTGATAAAGTGTTGATTAACAGAAAATTGCCCAAGCTAGATAAATGGCTAGTAGCCTTAATTTCTAAACTACAAGAAAGACAAGTTGTCTGTTATAACTGGAATTTAGGACTCATTGATACCAACGAAGCACTTAAAGATGCATCGAAGGATATGTGGAAAGAAGAATTTTTGGCCGCAAAATTGATGTTGGCTTTAGTAGTTGATTTACCAGAAGCTTGCTCACTGATTAACGCGCACTCAGGTAAACATAGCGCCGTAATTGTAAGTGAATCTGATATAGCGGCTTCCCACTTTTTACAGCAGGTAGACGCAGCTTCTGTGCTACATAACGCTTCATCTAGATTTACAGACGGTGGACAATTCGGCTTCGGAGCTGAAATAGCCATTAGCACCCAAAAAAGTCATGCTCGCGGGCCTGTTGGTCCCAATCAATTGCTTACCAATAAGTGGTTTACCAAAGGAAACGGCCAAACAAGAGTGTAAACTTTTGACAAGCTTTACAAAAAATGAATACAACAATGAATATGAATCGACCCATAATTGTGGTGAAAATTGGCACCTCTACCCTAACCAACGGTACGCCTTTTATTTCTCGTGGATTTTTGGAATCAGTAGCCAGACAAATAAACCAGCTAAAGACAGATTACCGTATAGTTCTAGTGTCTTCAGGGGCGGTAGCTGCAGCACGGCAATTTGTTAGTATTTCTGGTGGGAATGAACGCCTTGGGTCTAAACAAGCCCTGAGTGCTATTGGCCAGCCAGCTTTACTTCGTTTGTACAATGAAGTATTTGGGGATTTTGGACTCAGAATTGCGCAATGTCTGTTAACCTATCACGATTTTGAGAATCAAACAGCAAAAACCAATATTATAAATACAGTGCAGGAAGTATTAAACTTTGGGTTTATTCCCGTTTTCAATGAAAATGACACCGTTGCCGTAGATGAATTGATTTTGGGTGATAACGACTACCTCTCTGCACTTGTTGCATGTTTACTGAAAGCAGAGCGTTTAATCATAGCTTCTGATACGGACGGTTTGTTTGATAAAAACCCAAAAATTCATGCTGATGCAACCTTAATTCCGTGGGTTAGGTCTCTTGATTCACCTATTGCGGCAAGCATTCAAAACCTTGATGAAACTCAAGGAACTGGTGGAATGGAATCTAAATTGAAGGCAGCTAAAATTTGTATGCAAAATGAAATACCCATGTACATATCAAACGGAAGCAAAGAAAATTTTATAATCAACTGTATTAATGAGGAGCTCCCATTTACCAAGTTTAGCTACTAAAACTTGATGTTGATTAACTACTTCACTTCCTACTATTTTTTAATAAGTTGATAATTCATCATTGATAATTGGTAATTGATAATTTGATAATGCCTAACTTTAATGCTAATTATCACTAAATCATCCTATCAACTTGAGCGACCTAGTCAACTTCATTCTTTTAGCTTTTACTTCTTTTTTTACGCTGCTAAACCCAATAGGTACCATGCCGGTCTTTATGACCATGACCTCATCACTAAGTACCGCTGATAGAAATCATACCGCAAAAAAAGCCTCTATTGTTGCCTTTATTACCCTTTTAATATTCGCTTTTGGTGGGCAGTTACTCTTTCAATTTTTTGGTATTTCGGTAAATAGCTTCCGTGTGGTTGGAGGGGTAATCTTCTTTTTAATGGGAATGGATATGCTTCAAGCTAGAATTGGCAGAGTGAAAATAAGCGACGACGAAGTCAAAAAGTATGTCGATGATATCTCGATCACTCCTTTGGCTATTCCCATGATTTGCGGGCCTGGTGCTATCACAAATGCTATCGTTTTAATGGATGATGCTGATAACTTAGTCATGAAAGTTTCCTTAATCATAACCATAGCTGTTGTTATGATCATTACCTACCTAGTGTTATTGAGTTCAGGTAAGATTATTAAAATTATTGGTAACACAGGAAATAATGTTTTGATGCGTCTAATGGGGCTAATTATTATGGTAATTGCCGTAGAGTTTATATTTGCAGGCCTACGTCCCTACATAGAAAGCTTCTAGCAATTATCTAGACATGCTCTAAATAGATCATCTTTTGTTGAATTATGTATCTACACGAATCTTTATCTAAACGAATTCGTACTAGGCCTCGTTGAAATAGTGACCCATAATCAGTGCTTACTTTTTATATGAACCTTAGGCAAACTTAACCGTCTAAGTCCAAAAAAAATATATCTTTAACAAAAACTATCTCCATTCGTGAAATTACGTTCATTACTAGCTGCGTCTTTATTAATTATACTCACAATAGCATGTGGCAAAGACGATTCTTCAGATGCAAGCAAATCAAATAATTTTAGTCGCGGTGGTTTTGGTGGCAGAGTTACTTCCGTTGAAACAGAAGCGGTTAAACAAGCACCAATTGCATTACAAGTTCGTGCTTATGGTACGGTTCAAGCTCAAGACATTGTTAGTATAATTCCACAGGTTACCAACCGCATTACCAAAATGTATGTTGATTTGGGTGACACTGTAAAACGTGGACAAGTAATTGCTAAGATTTACGATGTTCCTTTCAAAGGACAGCTAGAAGGCGCAAAAGCACAAATTCGCCAAGCAGAAGTGGCTCTAGCCAGAGATAGTGCGCAGTTCTCAAGACAAAAACAACTTTTTGAGGGTGGCCTAACCAGTGAGTTTGATTACCAAAATGCTGAAGCCGTTTACCTAAACAGTAAAAGCCAGCTTGATGCTTCTCGTGGAAACTATGCCCAAAGCGAAGAGAACCTAATGAATACCAAAGTAAAATCACCAGTTAATGGGGTTATTTCTGCTAGATTTGCCGAAGAAGGGAATATTGCAAGTAACGGTCAAGCGCTATTTGAAATTGCCAATTTGATTGGTTACGAATCAAGAATTTTTGTACCAGCACAAGACTGGAGCGTTATAAAAATTGGTCAAGAAGTTAGGCTTCGCGCTACCAACGAAGGCGAAATGGGCGCAACAGGCGTAGTTTCAAGAAAAAGTCCACAACTTGATGCAACAACTGGCTTAGGAGAAATTGTAGTTAGCTTAACCAACTCTGGTGCAACTATTTACCCAGGTGTACTAACTGAAAATATAATCACCATTAAATCTAAACCAAATGCTATAGTTGTTGAACGCAGCACGTTGGTAGAAAAAGTTGAAACCATTCTAAACCCAGAATCTAACAGCATTGAGCTAGACAGAAGCTATGCGGTATTTGTTTCTGTAGGCGATTCAATTGCTGAGCGACGCACACTTGAATTAGGTATAGAGCAAGGCCAAACTATAGAAGTTCTATCTGGTTTAAATCCTGAAGATAAAATTATCACAACCGGACAAACCGGTTTAACCGATGGTGCAAAAATCCGCGTGGCAACAGGTTCTAGTTTTAGCTCGCCAGAGAAAAAGAAATTAGCAGGTAGTGAAGGCGGCAACCCGGGCGGCTGGGGAAGCAGACCAAATGCAGCGGCAGAAAGTGCTACAGACACTTCCAAAACGGTAGATAAGACTAGAGGCGGCGGCGCAGGACAAGGCGGCGCAAATATGAGTGCTGAAGAAAGAGCGAAATTACGTGAGCTCACCGCTGATATGTCACCCGAAGAAAGAAAAGCCTACATGCAAAAAATGCGTGCTCAGCGCGACTCAACAAGCTCGAACTAAGTAGCAACGCAATATATTATGGCATCATTATCAAATGCGGCAGTAAAACGCCCCATAACTTTTTTAATGGGAACCCTAATTCTAATAGGGTTCGGGATATTTGGTTTAACACAATTACGGTTAAATCTTTATCCAGACGTTTCCTTTCCTACAATTACGGTTTATACCAACTATGAAGGCGTAGCTCCTGAGGACATGGAAACCTTGGTTACCAGACCAATCGAAGAAGCCGTAGGCAGTATTAGTGGTATCAGACGAGTTCGCTCGCTTTCTAGTCAAGGTGCTTCGGTTATAAAACTTACTTTTAATTGGGGAACCGATCTTTACGAAGCTGAAAACGATGTTCGAAAAGAACTAGGTTTTACTTCTAGAGCACTACCAAATGATGCAGAAACGCCTTTGGTCTTTAGCTATGATCCTAATCAAGAACCCGTTGTTGTACTCACATTGCGCTCAGAGGCGCGTTCTTCCAGAGACTTACGAACCTTTGCACGCCAAATACTAGAACAACGAATTGAGCGTGTTGGTGGGGTTGCCTCAGCGCAAACCCTTGGTGGACTTGAACGCCAAATTAATGTGCAAATAGATAACCAGCAGATGCTGCGTTACAATCTGAATATTGCCACAATAGCTAACCGCTTACGCCAAGAGAATATTCAAGTACCAGCAGGACAGCTAGTTGAAGGGAATACTATTTATTCGCTTAGAACACTAGGCGAATTTAAAAATGTTGATCAAATACGAAATACTGTTGTAGCTTTTAGAAACGGTCAGCCAATTAAGCTAGACGATGTCGCTAAAGTTCAAGATGGTATTGCTCAACCTATAGGCAATGTGCGAATAAACAGCGAAGAAGGCGTTATTGTTAACGTTTATCGCCAGTCTGACGCCAACGTAGTAAGTACAGCAGCTAATGTTATTGCAGAACTAGACGGAATTCGCCAAAGTTTACCAGCTGATACCAGAATTGATGTTCTAACCAATAAAGCAGACTTTATTGAACAGTCTATTAGTAACTTATTGATGACGGGTATTCAAGCTATATTCCTAGTAATTTTAATTCTTCTTGCTTTCTTACGAAGTGGTCGATCAGCTTTAATTATTGCCATTTCTATCCCAATTTCCATTATTACCACCTTTAGTGTAATGAATTGGGCCGACCTGAGTTTAAACATCATTTCATTATCTGGGCTAACACTAGCTGTCGGCTTGGTTGTTGATGATGCTGTGGTTGTGTTAGAAAATATTTTCCGCTTCAGAGAACAAGGTGTGGGCAGAGAAAAAGCCAGTATAGATGGCGCCAGAGAAGTAGCTGTGCCAGTAGTTGTGTCAACCCTAACTACCTTGGTGGTTTTCCTTCCAATATTATTTGTTCCAGGTATTGCAGGCTTCTTATTTCGCGATTTAGCCCTAACCATTTCCTTCTCGTTGGCAGTTTCTTCGGTTGTTGCCTTAACGTTAATTCCTTTAATGACTTCTAAGTTTTTTAAGGAAGGAAGCACTGATTTTGAAGCAAAAAATGCCATTGCTAATTGGTTCAGCAGAAACCTTGATCGTCTAGAAAAAGGCTACCAATCTACGCTGGAAAAAGTTATTGTTAAACCTGCTTTAGTAGTAGCACTTGCTGTTGCGTTCTTTGCGCTAACCGTTCCTTTATTTTATCAAATTGGTGGTGAGTTCTTCCCAAGAGTTGACGAAAATGCCATTACACTTGAAGTACAAAGAGAACCTGGCGTAAACTTATTTGAATTAGAGCGCTCGTTCAAACAAATAGAAGAAGTTATAAAAGCTGAAGTGCCAGAAGCTCGTTTAATGGTTTCTGATTACGGCGACAAGGAAGGTATTGAAGGCGCCGATAAACCAGGTGGCTATCGCGGATTGGTACAGATTGAGCTCGTTCCTCAAAAAGATAGAGATCGCAGCCAATTTGAAATCACCGACGATATTCTACAAAAACTAACCGTAATTGCGGGCGTTGAAATCAAAGAAGTGGTCATTGATCCGCTAAGTCCAGATGGCGAAACCGGTTTAATTGTGCAAGTTTACGGCTACGACCCAATTGTGCGCCAAGAACTTTCCAACGGTATCAAAGAAAAGTTAGCTTCTATTGAAGGAATTAGCAGTGTTTACGCATCTGCCGATGAAGGCAGACCAGAACTGCGTTTAATCATGGATCGTGAGCGCATAGCGCGTTTAGGTATGTCTACCAACGATGTTGCAACCGCTATTGCCAATGCTGTTCGCGGGAATATTGCCACCACTTTTGTTGATCAAGGCATTGAGTTTGAAGTTTTAGTAGAACTTAATCCACTAGATAAATCTAGCTTCAGAGATCTTACTGAAATACAAATTCAAACACCTGATGGCGTTTGGATGCCACTAAAAAACTTGGCTAGAGTTGAGCGTTTTACAGGCCCAACCAACATCATGCGTATTGATCAAGAGCGTGTGGCTGAGGTAACTGCCGACTTAGGTGACATTGACCTAAAAACCGCCACCGATCAAGCAAAAGTGCTACTAGCTGGTATTTCCTTCCCAGATGGCTACCGCTTTGAATTGGCAGGAACCGCAGAAGAACAATCTGAGTCCTTTGGTTTTCTAATAATCGCCTTTGCTATAGCAGGTCTATTAACTTATATGGTTATGGCATCTCAGTTTGAGAGCTTAGTTGAGCCTTTTATCATTATTGCAACCATTCCGTTAGCACTTAGTGGGGTTCTCATAATCTTATGGGCTACAGGCACCTCTATAAGTGTGACCTCCATGGTCGGGCTAATTTTGCTGTCTGGTATAGTGGTAAATAACGGTATTGTTATGATTGATTACATCAAGATCTTGCAAGCCCGTGGCGATTCTAGAAAAGATGCAATTGTAAACGGGGCAACCAGAAGACTTCGTCCTATTTTGATGACTGCTTTTACCACCATCTTATCAATGGTGCCACTAGCTTTAGAGATTGGCTCGGGTTCGGAAACCTGGAGCCCAATGGCAAGAACCGTAATTGGTGGACTAACCATGTCTACTGTATTAATGTTATTTGTGGTTCCTTGCCTGTATATGTTGATAAACCGTACTGTAGAAAATTTCGGTTTTGACTCGGTTCACAAACTTGATCCGTTAGCTGAAGAAGCCTAATCCGCTTTTAGGAAATGTCCCTGCTGTCCTACTGCATTTAATTATCTTTGAATATGAAAAAATTTAGCCTGACTAGTGGCATTCTTCACCGCCCAATTACGGTGATTATGCTAACCATCATTATTATTGGATTTGGCATTTACTCGCTAAAGCAATTACGTGTAACGCTCTATCCGTCAATTAATATTCCGGTATTGGCTATATCTACAGGCTTCCAAAACGTAGCTCCTGAAGATATTGACAGGCTTTTAGTTATGCCGCTAGAAGGAGCTATTTCTGCTGTTGAGGGTATTGAAACCCTAGAAGCGCGAATTAGAAAAGGCAGTGCTTTCTTAATATTGCGACTTCAAGAAAGTGTTGATATTAGAAAGACTGAACTTCGTGTTAGAGAAGCCATTGACCAAGTTCGCGGAGAACTTCCAGAAGCGGCTACAGAACCAGTTATTTTCCAGTTTGACCCAGAAAATAGACCGATAATGAAGCTTTCTATTCGTTCAAAAAGTCGTGGACTTGACGAGCTTCGAAACCTGGGTTTAGAACTGATTGAACCAAGATTAGAGCGCTTAAAAGGCCTAGCTTCGGCAGAAACCCAAGGTGGACTAGAGCGCCGAATTTACCTAGACGTCTCTCCAATGCGCCTGGCTCAACACCAATTATTGCCCGCTGATATTGAAAATGCACTGCGATCAAACAACGTACAACTTCCTATTGGTGACATCATTGGCGACAAAGTAAGTTACAGTGTACGGGCTATTTCTACCTTCCAAACCGTAGATGAAATTGGCGATACCATCGTAAAAATGTCAGAAAATGGTATTCCACTTCGAGTTAAAGATGTAGCAATCGTAGAAAATGGCTTTTCTGAAATCACGAGTCTAATCAAAGTTAACGGTGAAGAAGCCGTAACGATGGATATTCAAAAAGCCTCTGATGCTAACACCTTAGATGTGGTAAACTCAGTTAAAGCTTCTATAGAGGGCTTGAATGATGTTTTACCTCCCGGTGTGGTACTCGAGATTTTATCCAACGAAGGCAAAATCATTGAAGACTCAATCAACAACTTAGCTCAATCAGCTGTTGCGGCCCTGTTTGTAGTTGTTGTGGTAATCTTCTTATTCATGGGTGGACTTAGAATTTCATTAGTCGTAGCCTCTTCTATTCCGATTTCAATCTGTGCAACCTTCACAATAATGTTTGCTTACGGATTAACGCTAAATATTTTTACCCTCTCGGCACTAGCACTGGCCATTGGTCTATTAGTTGATAACGCCATTGTAGTTACCGAGAGTATTGCAAGGAATTTGGAAGAAGGCATGCCCAAGTTTAAAGCAGCTCTACAAGGAACCAATGAAGTGCTAGGTGCACTTTTAGGATCTTCGTTAACCACTCTTGGTGTTTTTGTACCAATTACGTTACTAACAGGCTTTCAAGGTGCCATTTTCAGAGAATTTGCCTTAACTATCAGTTTTGCCATTGCCATATCTTTCATTGCATCTATTGTAGTGGTTCCCGTTTTGGCATTATTAGCACTCAAAGACAACCAATTCCAAAAGCAGAATGTTGTTTTCAGAGGCATTAAAAAACTATCTAGCAAGTACAGTGATGTGCTGCGTTGGTTCTTATTACACAAATGGGTTTCTGCAGTAACAATGGTAACAATAATAGCCAGTGTTGTTTTTATGCTCATTAAAATGGATAAAGAAGGCTTCCCAGAATCAGATTCAGGTGAGCTTGAAGTAAGTATTAGAATGCCAGAAGGCACAAAACTCAATAAAACGGCTGGCGTTATTGAAGCGTTTACTGCCAAAATCATGGAATATGAAGAAGTTACAAGAGTTGTTTCTTCTATTGGTAAAAGCCGATATACCGAAGTCGCAAACCGTGGTTCTATAGATGTTATTCTAAAGCCTGAGCAAGAACGCACTATTTCTTCTCAGGATATGGCGCTAAGACTACGGGAAGCTTTAGAAGCACCTGGCGCTACGGTTAACGTTAGTGTTGAAGGTGGTGGTGTAAACTTTGGTGGCGGATATCGTGGTGGGAATCGCTCACTTCGCTTAAGTTTAATTGGGCCTGATGTAGAAGAGCTTATTGCAATTTCAACACAAATTGAAGACAAACTATCGCCTGACCCTAATGTACTATCTGTGAGTAATGGTCGTGCTGACCCTACCCCAGAATTACTTTTTGTTGCCGATAGAAATCGCATAGGAAGACTTGGAACCAACGTTAGTACCATTGCTGGTGCTATGAGAACGCAAACATTGGGCAACCAAGCTGGCTTTTTCATTAGCGAAGGTAGAGAAGTCCCCATTGAAGTTCGTACCCAGAAAAAAGCCTTGACATCCCGGGAAGATCTATTTGATCTTGAAGTTTTTCAGCTGGGGGAACAACGAATTCCAGTGCTAGCTGTAGGTGATTTTATAGAATCATCAGGTTTAGATTCCTACAGCAAAAGAGACCGTCAAATTGTACTTGATGTAAATATCCAAGTGAATGGTTCTCCCGATGAATACCGTGCTGGGGTTATAAATTTCCTAGAAAATGAAATAGTACTGCCTGATGGAGTTCGTTTTGACTTTACAGGAAGTTCAAGAGACCTACAAGCGGGCCTGAAACAATTTGGGTTTGCTGGTCTAGCTTCTATAGTCTTGATGTTCATGATTATGGCCGCTTTATTCGAGAACTTTAGAGATCCCTTTGTTATTTGGCTGTGTATTTTCATTGCTCTATTTGGTGCACTTGTTTTCTTAATACTAATTGGCACTGCGCTTAGTACAACGGCAATAATCGGGCTCTTCATGCTGGTGGGAATCATCGTCAATAATGGTATAGTGCTGGTAGATTACATGCACATTTATACCAAAGACCAAGCGTATGACGAACATCTAATCGATAAAGTATTGGAAGCTTGTAGACGTAGAATGCGTCCAGTCATTCTAACTGCGCTTACAACAATTTGCTCCATGGTGCCTTTAGCCATTGAGTTTGGATCAGGCTCTGAGATTTGGTCGCCACTAGCAAAAGCCGTAATTGGTGGTCTATTTTTTGGCACCTTCCTTACGCTGTTTGTAGTTCCTTCTTTAGTGATGGGCATTACCAAAGAGCGCAGAGCAGCAATGAAACTTGCGGCAAATAAGGGCTAAGCCTTTAAGGTTTAACGCAAAGTCGCAAAAAAAATGACACGCTATCGCCGAGTTTTATGATTCGGCGATTATATAGGAAATAAGACAGAAGTATCTCAGCTACGCTCGATAACCAAGAGAGATTCTAGCCATAACGTCTTCCCGAACAGTGAGTGCAGCGATTCGCCGCGGCGAATAGGATCTCTTTGGATTACTCTCTCGCTTCGCCTATTCTGAAGTACAGCCATTATACTATCCCAAAATGATTGTTCCCGTCTGGTAAATTATAGGGGTTGTTCCATCATTCCGGATAGTGACTCGGGATGCAAAGAACTAATTTACGAATTATGATTTGACCCATATCTCTGAATTAACTAAAAGCTAATTCCGTTGTGGTTTTCTAGTCTAAACTTTCTAATCCGTAATTAATCAATCAACAAGATATTCCAACGGGCTTAGATGATTTGGTCGTCAATCAAGGGGTTGAAACAGGTGCTCGGCTTTATCCAATAAAACTAAAGCCCGGACAAATAAGCCCTTTTGTGGGTATGAGTTTTAGGCATATTCGATTTTCTCAAGAATCAGAAAATAGTGGTTACGGTAGTGGTGTTCCAAGCTACGGTCGCTTTATTCACCCACTGCAGTTTGGACTATCCTATACGTCGGATAAATGGCCTATTTCTGCCTCTGGATATTATAACTACCAAAATAACTTCGACTATAATATAACACCTGATAGAAGCGCATCTGTAGACTTAAATCAATTCTCTTTAAATTTCAGTTTTCTAAAATACATTGATTCAGACAGGTATATGAGAACTAAAAGAGCAGTAAGGAAAATCAATAATGATTATGAAATATTAAAAGACAAAGAGCTTTTGATTTCATGGTTTTTTGCGGTTGGGCCCTCATCTGCCTTACAATTATCAAAATCACCATATTTGAAAGAAAATTTCTCATTCTTTTACGATGATTTTACGGCTTCGATATTACCAGATATTGCTTTCGGAAGGTATTTTTATAAGCCAGATATGAACGTTAATCTTAGCTATCGAACCTACGGCAATAATTATGAAGGCTTTGATAATTTCATTTCTACAAGAAGACATTCAGTAGGTGTAGAATCGGTGAAATTCCTCTTCAACTGGCTCGGTTTTGTTCCATTTGCAGGTGCAGCAGTTACTTATGCAAATCTTAGAACTTCTGTAAATGGCGTAGATTATAATGAAGGTAAAGCAGCCTTAGGCTTTGTTTTTGGTTGGGATATTCGTGTTACTCAAACAGGTTCAAGTATCTTGCGAACAAACCTGAGATATTTCCCGAATTTACACATGAACATTGAAGGAGAAAAGATGATGTTTGACCATCTAGAATTCAATTTTATTCAATATGTCCACTTTATAGGCAGAAAAATAACCTTGCGTAGATAATTAATAACGCAAAAAAAATGACCTAATGGCGTTAAATTACAGAGTTTTTTTCGATTAGGCGATTAGCCAAACATATTAATAGCCATAAACAAAGCAGGTATTCCTATTAAAAGCTGCAAGAAAATAACGATTAACAAAAATATGCCTATAAATTTATAATGTGAATTCATTTTTATAAATGCATCTGTAAGTAATGCTGAATCAAGTCCTTTAACAGCTTTCTTGGCTAATACAGAAAACCGAAATAAGTAGAATAGTGGTATAAAGCCCACTGCAAGTACTATAAAATAAAAAACTATTGGGTACGCAACTAAAGCACCCGATGTTGAGCCGGTTATTGAGCCTACTAAAGATGCAAATACTCTGATATTAACAAAGGCCATTAATATTACCAAACCAACGTAGATAAAGCCTATAATAGAAATTATATAGCTCCAATTTGCAGCTTTTCCTAAGAACCGAATAGCTTCCTTTGAAAGTAGTAACTCATCTTTTTTCTCAAATGAATTGTGCTCTAGCTCTGACTGATTTTCCATTACTATTTATTAATTGTTAGCGTTAATCTAAAAGTGTAAATAATTAAATCAAAAGTAAATTAATGATTAACTAACGTTTTGCAATTAGGAATAATGGCATTTTTGGTTCTGAGTTCAAATTTATCCTACACTTATGGGAAATTACTTGTTGCCTTTTACATGAAAAAGAGAATATACAGGGCAAAATCGTCTGTGTCTGTAAGGTGACAATGCAAAAAATAGTGCATTTAATACCGAAGCAATAGATAATTTTATAATCTAGACGGTTTTTAGGGATGTGTTAAGATTAGCGTTCATGGTTTTCCTGAAAAATAGTGCCCTTGCCAGAGTATTAGATAGAAGTTATTTTATAAAAATTGGACTTCTTATTATTTAGTATAAATCAAAATTTATCACCTAAGCGAAGCGCCACCTCACACCTAATTGAGCGACGCAGCTGCCCTCTGCACAAAAAGAGCCGCTCCCTATCGAAGAGCGGCTCGGTAAATGCAATAATTCAATGATGAATTATTGCACATTAGCTAAATACTTAAAACGGTATTAGAAATATCCTATACCGACATAAATATCATTTATTAGTTCTTATCAAACCATAGTTTGGTGTCTGTGATATCAGGACCTTGAGAGCGAATAGACTTCTCAGGATATGATACGTCTGCATTTTCTATAGAAACTGCAATGGAACCATTTATCCCATAAATCATACCTCTGATTTCATCTAAAGATTGAGCAATTCCATCATCATCATCAAAGTTTGGTGCCGAATCCGCACACTTTAATAAACGCATATCGGCTTTCGCTTTCATAGCGTCAGTCATAGTATAAGCATCCAAGATAAAATGGATCTTTTTTTCATGCTTGTATGAATGGAGGGTTATTAGGTTTAAGAAGTCGAAGTCTTTACTTGGCTAGTTACAACCATGCTTTTTGGCTGCTAGAGTACTTCTTTAATGTGAACTTTTACGTTTTGGTCATTAGCTGTTGCACAAGACCGAGGGGGTTAATCTTGATCTCTATGTATGCAACGTGAATAGGCCATGCACGAACAACCAAAATCTAGTAAATTAAAGTGCTTATAGCAAAAAGCATTACAAATAAATTTAAAACCCGCTTTCAACCCACACTATTTTCTGCAATATTAAGTTATGTCCGAATTAAGTACTAAAAACTTCCACCGCGTTGGAATTATCAACCTACTAATGAGCATTCCCCTTTTTGGATTGTTTAGCTGGATTGGTTTCAGCCTTTGCTATGCTCTGCAAAATAATTGGCCCATCTCTCTTATCGCAGCAACACTTTGTGCCTTCCCAATGATGCTTACTATGCTACACGGGCACGTAACTATGGCAATCGGCGTTACCCACAGAGATAAATATTACCACTGGCTGAATCAAAAAACCAACCCATGGGGCTGGTTCTTTCATCCTATCTTTATTTCTACAAAATTCAGATTCTCTGGCCTAGCCATTTACACCGCTATCATTCTTGTTCAGTTTATTAGAACCTTTCCCTAATTAGCTAGCCCGAAAATCGTCATTTATTAAGTCCCAAATAGCATCATCCAGTAGATTGCATAGCAGCAGCAATACCGTTGATAGACAAAAACAATGCATGGCGAAGTGGCTCTTTGTGATGCTCATACTCTACCTTCTGCCATCTATCCATCAACTCTTTTTGCATGAAGTTAAGCGTGTAGGTGTAGGGATTTCTAAACTCAATTGAATTCAGAATCACAGAGCGTTTTCCTAGAACTTCTTCCATCTTCGTAACTTCAACTATACGTTTTTGCGCCACACCAAAATCACCCACAATCATGCTGTGTAAGTTTGCGCGATCATTCTCCGATTTATTATAAATCCGAGCCGTATCTAGGTGCGTTCTCACCAATTCGCGTTGAACATTATCTAAAACCGTGATAAAGAAATCCCAACCTTCATACATTTTTTGCAATAAAGCCACATTTTCAGGCTGCTCCTTCATCACGGCATCTAAGGCAGCTCCAGTACCAAACCAGCCAGGCACATTATATCGCAGCTGCGTCCAAGCAAACACCCACGGTATAGCTCGTAGATTAGAGAAGTCAGCCAATTTACCCGACGTTCTAGAAACAGGTCTAGAAGCAATAGGCAATCTCGAGATATGCTCAATAGGCGTAATTCCCGTATACCAATTCCAGAAAGTCTCATCATGAATTAAACCATGGTAGGTTTTCATAGACGCCTTAGCCAAGGTTTCCATCAACTGATAAACCTCGCTCGTTGGCTCTAAATATTCATCCGACGGGTTATTCATATTCGAAGTTCCCATAAGCATAGCATGTACAATTTGCTCTAAATGTCTATGCGTTACGGCGGGAAGGGAATATCTGAACGACAACACTTCGCCTTGTTCTGTAAATCGAATTCGTCCGTTATTTGCTTGTGTGGGAAGCGATAAAATTGCGCGGTTAGAACGGCCTCCACCTCGGCCAACAGACCCACCTCTACCATGAAACAATCGGAAATCTATACCACTTTCATTGCAGGCTTTACCCAAACCATGCTGCGCTTTTTGCAAGGCCCAATTCGCCATCCAATAGCCACCGTCTTTATTACTATCAGAATATCCAAGCATAATTTCCTGAAAATTAGCTCTAGCAACCAAATGTCTACTATAAATAGAACTGCTGAACATCTCTTTCATCAATCGTGGACTCTCTTCCAAATCTTCCACTGTTTCAAAGAGTGGACAAACATCTAGCTGAGTGTGAACATCGCCACTTAATCGCCATAAACCCACTTCTTTAGCAATAAGTAATACTTCTAGCATATCGCTAACGCCATGAGTCATGCTAATAATATAGCTTCCCATTAAGTTTGCATCCAATTGTTGAACACGTCGGGTAATTTCAAAAACGGCCAATATTTGTTCGGGAACCGATGCCAACTTAATCCCAACCGGACGCAATGGCCTTGGATTAATTAATTCTCTGGTTAGCAATTCAACCTTAGCTTGCTCATCTAAATCTGCGTAATTCTCGTTCACACCAGAAACCGTCAATAACTCAGAAACTGTTTGCTCATGCAGCGCGCTGTGCTGGCGAATGTCCATAGCAGCTAAATGGAAACCAAAAGTCTTCGCACGAATAATCAACTCGGTTAACGGTCCACCTTTTGCCAACTGAGGTAAGCCGCTGTCAACCAAGCAACGCTTTATTAATTGTAAATCACTAATAAAATCTGAAATTTTGTAATTCTTGGCCTTTTTCAGCAATACTTCTAAAGGCTCGTCTAGTGCTAGATACTGCTCATCTAGTTTCAACATTATATGAGCAATTTTTCTTCGGTACGGCTCATGGCGATAGTGCCTTATATATTTGGCTGCTAGCGGGTAACCGTCTTCATCTTGTTCTAAAGAAAGGCCCAAATCTACGGGAATGGTAACTTGTTTGTCTGACACAGAAAGGTATCTCAGCAGCAAGCGTAACTCTTCTTTATAAAGCTCTAGCACACATCTTCGGTGTTTAAGTGCCGTTTCCCAAGAAACCTCAGAAGTAACACTTGGGTTGCCATCTCTATCTGAGCCAATCCAAGAGCGGTATTTAAGGAAAGCCTCTACCTCTAAATCAACATCATAATAGGTTTTAACGGCAAGTTTTAGGTCAGAATACACACTTGGAATGGTCTTCCAAATAGACTCAGTAAAATAGAAAAGGCCATTTTCTACTTCATCTTCAACCGTTAAACGCTCTGAGCGAACTTCATCTGTAGCTAAAAGTAATGCTAACTCGTTCAGAATTTCCCCAATTAAGCCTTGTCGTTCTGCTTGGGTGAATTTATTATCGGAAAGTGAGCTTATTTTGGCTGTTATATGCTGTTGTTTAATAAGAATGCTAAAGCGTCTAGCTTCCGTCGGGTGAGCCGTAATAGTTGGCTGAATATCTAATTTTTGAAGAATTGCCTTAACCTCGGGCCAAGAAAGACCTCTATTTTTCAGCTCAAAAATGGCATCGGCAATAGATTCAGAGCGAGGTTTATCATCGGTTACATTAAATGCTCTCTGGCGGTTAATACCTGTGATTTCATGCTGCTCCATAGAATTTACTAAGTGGAAGAAAGTGGTGTACAAACGAAGCAATTTTACTAGAACAGGCAATGGGAAACTTGCTAACTGTTTGCGTAACTGCTCAAAAGCTTTCGGATCTTTATCATGAAATGCCTTAGCGGTTAAAATGGGCAATTGACCTAAAGGTTCAAGCAAACGCTCATCTTCTTGTTCAGTAATGACTTGTTCGAGAAGCTCACTGAGTAGGTGTATCCACTGTTGAAGATTAGCAGAAATACCACTTTGTGTGGCTAGAGATTTAACGGTTTCTTCCCAACGCATCTTTGTAAACATAAAAGGTTAAAATAAGACTCTAAGTATATCATTAATTTGGGTTCTTGACCAATGCTTTGCCAGAATATAAAGCGAAGCGCTTCCAAAACTTTAATATGGGGAAATGCTCTTTCCAATACATTAAACCTTATTTTAACAAGTACTAGCTACAAATTTCATTACTTGCATCTTTTGTTAGCAAATTCGTAGAAATCATCTGCACAAATGTAAACGACTTCTAAAGTTTTAAGGTTTTAACATTGGCGTAATATGTAATAACTATATTGTGCCATGCCTTATTCAACACCATATATGCTCAACACCATTCGGCCTTTCTTAGGCTTCATTATAGTAATTTTAGGGATTGTCTTGTTCATCCTGCCTATTCCATTAGGTTTACCAATTATATTGGTGGGACTAACCTTGCTTACGCCAGAGTTTAAGTCTTTCAACGTCATTGTGGTTAAAGTGGAGAATATTAACCCTAAGTACGGAAGAAAACTTAGATTCATTCGCATGAAGGTACTAAGGTTCATGGGTTATAAAGGTGGCTCATTGTAATTTCATATAATTGCTTGAGTATGTGTATTTTGCAGTCACCCAATATACACTCTTGCAAAACTCTCATGAATAGCACATCTATTTTGAGTAGCACACTGCTACTCTCATTTCTTGTAATCTCCTGCAGTTCAGTACCTTTAACCAACAGAAAACAGTTAGCATTTTTGCCTGAATCTCAGCTTATGAGCATGAGCGAAACCAGTTATGCTCAAGTAAAAAGTGAAAACAAGGTCTTAACTGATACAGAAGATGCAAAAATGATTACACGGGTTGGCCAAAAAATGAAAGTTGCTGTTGAAGCCTATCTAAAAGAAATTGGTCAAGAAGGCATGACAAGTCAGTATAATTGGGAATTTTCACTCATTGATAGCGATCAAGTCAATGCGTGGGCTATGCCAGGTGGCAAGGTTGCTTTTTATACGGGAATCCTTCCCATTTGTGAAACCGAAGCCGGTGTTGCTGTAGTTATGGGCCACGAAATTGCACACGTTATTGCTAAACATGGTAACGAACGTATGTCACAAGGAATGATGCAACAATTTGGTGCATTAGCGTTTATCAAATTAATTGAAGATAAGCCTGAACAAACCAAAAGCATGTTACAAATGGCTTATGGAATGGGCTCTAACTTGGCTGTTTCCCTACCTTTCAGCAGACTTCATGAGTCGGAAGCTGATGAAATGGGCTTGATATTCATGGCAATAGCAGGTTATGATCCATCCGAAGCAGCGCCATTCTGGAATCGTATGGCCCGAGGCGGCGGACAAAGCCCACCAGAGTTTTTATCTACACATCCAAATCCAGATAATAGAGCTAAAAAGCTTAAAGAGATGCAGCCAAAGGCTATGGAATACTACAATAAGTACAATAAGTAAGTCTTTTAGGATAAACTTCGCTTCGCTCGTAGGGATTACTCTTCCGACTGCGTCGGAACCGTGAAATTACTCAATCGCTACGCTCTTTCGTGGTATTGCCTACTTCAGTCACTTCGGGAAAAGTATAAAGACCTAAAAACTTCCCTCAACCTGAAGGTGTACTCCTGTTCGCGTTATACCCGAGTGTTTATGAGCGAAGCGAATAAATGTATAGAGCGCACATCGAGTGTTCGCGAAGCGATTAAATGTATAGAGCGCGCATCGAGTGTTCGCAAAGCGAATGTACCGAGATGAATCACCCCTCATCTAAGCGGAGCCGAAGGCTTCGTTACCCTTCCTTCTTCCCGAAAATAGAAATGA
>Ga0136561_1000177_pt1 | contig 22815 bp, 18 predicted proteins | sample AntRauMeHopE1498_FD_104641 | JGI IMG/M metagenome (GOLD analysis project Ga0136561, IMG submission 104641) | Saline lake microbial communities from Rauer Islands, Antarctica - Metagenome Hop E1 #498 | ecosystem: Environmental > Aquatic > Non-marine Saline and Alkaline > Saline | place... | reverse complement strand
GTGGTCGGTAATTTTAACGACCTCTTCATCAGTTACCCAGGCGCCCTGAATACGCTTTGGCTTGCTCATGCTCGGCGTAAGAATTAGCATGTCGCCTTGGCCAAGCAGCTTTTCGGCACCAACTTGGTCGAGAATGGTTCGTGAGTCAATTTGTGAGGCGACGGTAAAGGCAATGCGAGCCGGTACGTTGGCCTTGATGAGACCGGTAATAACGTCGACGGACGGGCGCTGGGTTGCCAAGACCAAGTGGATACCGACTGCACGGGCTTTTTGGGCCAGGCGGACGATCAGTGCTTCGACGTCGCGGGCAGCAGCCATCATTAGGTCGGCTAGCTCATCAATCACAATTACAATGTACGGCATGGCACCTTCGCTGTGTTCCTGGGGAATCCCCTCTTCGTCTTGGACGACTACTTTTTTGCTGTTCGATTGCATCATCGTGTTATACGTTTTAATGTCACGAATTTTGTGCGAAGCCAGCAGGGTGTAGCGACGTTGCATTTCGTTCACAGCCCATTTGAGGGCGCTGATCGTCTTTTCTGGCTCGGTAATCACTGGCGTAATAAGGTGCGGAATATCTTCATACGGCGCCATTTCAACTTGCTTTGGGTCTACCAGAATCAGCTTCATGTCGCTAGGGCTGTTGTTGTAGAGCAGGCTGGTGAGCAAGGTGTTAATCATGACGGACTTACCAGAGCCAGTTTGACCAGCGATCAACAAGTGGGGCATTTTATTGAGCTCGCCAACGACGGCTTGTCCAGAAATATCTTTGCCAATGGCAAAAGCGAGCGGCTCGATACTTCCCTTCCACTGCGGGCTGGTCAGAATTGAGTGCAAGCGCACGTCGGCCGCTTTGCGATTGGGCACTTCAATACCAACGGCTTTTTGTCCAGGAATCGGGGCCTCGATGCGCAGGCTCTGGGCGGCGAGGTTCAGGGCGATGTTAGTCTCAAGCTGGGTAATTCGTGTCAGCTTAACGCCACTTGGGGGTCGGAGCGTAAACTGAGTAACTTTAGGGCCAATATTAGCGCCTTCCATTTCAACATCAATATTAAACTCACCCAACGTTTCTTTAATAATCTGGGCGTTTTGCTGAACATCACCGGCATCAGCTGGAGACTGCTTTTTCTCGAGAAGGTCGACGCTTGGACCCTCCCAATTGGGGTCGGTTACCGTCACCAAGGCTGCTCGCTCTTCGGCGGCCTTGTCACGCGGAGTTGAGTCTTTAAAGCTCGACCGGTGAGTTGACTTTTTGTCTTCGGCATCGAGCATTGGTACACCGGCGTTCATCTTGAACTCGGCCAGCGTCGCTTTTGGTGCATCAACAGCTGCGGCTTGGCGCATAACGGTGACGTTTGCTTCTTGTTCGGAACTATCTCGGCGGGCCATTTCCCATAATTTCTTAATAATCGTGAATGGTGAGACCCGAATGATGAACAAAATAGTAATAAGTATCAATAATATATAAAGAAAGGCGGCAACGGCTGGATTCACCAGTAGGAGCATGCCACTATTAACGACGTCGCCCACAAAACCACCAGTTGCCTCGCCACTACTGTTCTTTAGAAGACCGAATAGCCCAGCGAACCAAACTAACGATATTGCGGTGGCTGCTTTCATCACAAATGGTAGGCGGTTTTCTTCAGCCCGGAAAATTTCGACGGCAACGTAGATGAAAAGGACCGGTACGACAAAAACGGCGTAACCGATTGAGGTGGTCGCCGCCTGGTAGAGCCAATCGAGGACTGGGCCGCCAAGGCGGAACCAGCCAAGAATAAGCAAGAAAGAGAAAGCTATAAGAATAAGCGCACCAACCTGGGCCCAGAAGCCTACCGGTAAGGTGTGCTTTGGGGTGATTGGTGCGGATTTCTTCGCGACTGATTTTTTCTTTTTTCTTTTTGCCATAATCTTTATTTATTATAGGCGCTTTTGGCACCGAAATGATAATAATATTATAGCAAAATTTACTACATTTTGCAAGAGGCTTATGCTAATACGGAATTAGTAGCCGCGACTCTCTGGTGGAGTGCGCATTTCGGCGACTTCACTGTCGGGCACCATCGGGGCTGGTAGCTTCTTGGCAGGTGGGCGTACGTAGGTGCGTGGGGCGCCATTTTCATCGGTTGAAAGCTGCTGCTTACCGTTACCGCCACCGTTGCCGTTGCCGTTCCCGCTGCTGTTGCCGCCACTGTTCCCACCACCGCCACCGCCACCAATTTCGTTGATCACGGGGATAACAATTGGAGTGCGTCGTGTTTGGTCGTAGAGCACGTGGGTCAGTTCGTCTTTAATTTCTTTCTTCACCACGTCTAGGTCGACGCGTCGGCCGCTAAAAGTGCGGGCGACTTTTTGTTTGAGGTACTGACGAATAATATTCATCAGCTCTTCACTATCGCGCAGGTAAATGAAGCCGCGGGAAATGATGTCGGGGCTGGTAAGTAACCGGCCACTTCCCTTTGACACCGTCAGAATGACGACAAACATACCTTCGGCGGCCATGTGGATTCGGTCTTTGAGGACGACTTCAGACACGATTGACCCTGAGTCATCGTACATAACGCCGCCAACGGGAACGCGGCCGGCTTTACGGGCGCCTTCGCTGGTAATCTCAATCACGTCACCGCTGTCACACACAAAAATGTTGTCGTGCGGAATTGCTGCTTCTTTTTCAGCCAGACGAGCGTTGTGGACCAACATGTGGAACTCACCGTGAATAGGCATGTAGTAGGTTGGGTTGAGGGCGTTGATCAACTTGACGTGATCGTCGTAGTAGCCGTGCCCAGAAAGGTGTAGTGGGCCGAGGCCGGTCAGGTGGGTTTTGCCGTTTTGAACGACTTCGCTTCCCTCTCGCATCAAACCGTCGACGGTACGAACAACGTACTTTTCGTTACCAGGAATCGGGTTCGAGCTGAAAATGACGACGTCGGAATTCTTAATTTTAATGAATTTGTGTGAACCACTAGCCATGCGGTTAAGCACAGCGCTAAATTCTCCCTGGGAGCCGGTACAAATGATCGTCACTTTGTTGTCAGGCATCTTAACAATGTCTTCCATTTTCATAACGACGTCTTTTGGTACTTTAATGGTACCGGTACGAAGAGCAACTTCGACGTTCTGAATCATGCTGTAACCAGCGAAGGCAACCTTGCGGCCATGCTTCTTGGCTTCGTCCAGAATCACCTGCATACGGTGAATTTGGCTACTAAATGAGCTAATAATCAGGCGGCTATTGGCATGCATTTCCATGGCTTGGCCCATGCTGGCTTGAATATCAAACTCACCGTGAGTGTGTGAACCATCTGATTCACAGTTGGTTGATTCGTTCATGAACAGCAAAATGCCTTCTTTGGTGGCAATTTCGGTCAATCGCTCGAGGTCGAACTTGTGACCATCGACCGGTTCGTCTTCAAAACGCCAGTCACCGCTATCGACGAGTACGCCAAGCGGGGTACGGATAACAACGGCCGTTGAGTCAGGGATCGAGTGGTTAACGCGAACAAGTTCGACGCTAAAGTTGTCACCCAGCTGTACAATATCGTGGGCTTCTGTGTCAAGAATGTGGTATTCCGGCTCAAAGCCACTGGTGGCTTCGTCCATTGTCTTTTGCAGCATGGCAATCGTGAAATTACTGGCATAGACTGGGGCCGGGATTCGGTGAATCAGGTGCCGGAAAGCGCCAATGTGGTCGAGGTGACCGTGAGTAAAGACGATGCCACGAATTTTATGCTTGTTCTCTTCTAGGTATGTAATGTCGGGGATGATGTAGTTAATGCCAGGGTAATCAGCACCAGGGAACAAAAAGCCCATGTCGATAACGACGATGTCGTTTTCGTATTCAATCGCCATCATGTTTTTGCCGATGCCCATTTCGCCGAGTCCACCAATCGGGATCACGCGGAGCTTCGGGCCGCTGGTCCTTGGCATCTTCTTCTGATCAGCCATGCTGAACTGTTTTCCACCGTAGCCGTTAAAAAGCGACTTGTTAACCGGCACGTTAATGATGTGCTGTGAAGCCTGGGCGTTGACGTCGTCGCTGGTGCGACGCTGGGCACGAAATACTTCGCCGCGTCGTGTCTGGGTGTTAGCAAGAACGGTGTTGTTCTGCTTTGGACGCTGGTTGTTGTTATTGTTATTGTTATTGTTATTGTTTCGAGGCTGTCTCGATGAATCGTCAGCCTGAGGGGTAGAGAGTCTTTGTTGACCCATAAGTGTTATTTTCTCCTTTTTGTATGAAAATAGTTTCTTTAAATTAGTACAATCCCAAGTAGAGAAGCGTGCAGATGCGGAAAGCAATTCGCGCTACTCTGTATCTAAGTGATCGTAGTATAGCACGAAGGGGCGCCTAGCGCAAGCTGTCGCGGGCTTTGAGCTGCTGAATGACCGAAAGAAAATCGTCGATGAGCGTCTGGCGTAAACTGCCGTTGTAAAGAGCGGCGGCTGGGTGGTACAAGGGGGCAATGACTAACTTTTGGCTCTGGACAGTCACGTCGTGGAGAGTCCCGTGCACCTCAGAGATAACAGCGCCAGGTAGAAAATATTCCATGCTGTGCCGGCCGAGCGTGACGACTACTTCGGGCTGAATAATGGCAAGTTCTTGCAACAGGTACGGCAAAAAGGCCTGTTTTTCGGCCTTAGTGGGGTCGCGATTTTCTGGCGGGCGATATTTGACGATATTGGTGATGTAGACCGCTTCCCTATCGAGCGCCGCCGCCCCAAGCATCGTGTTCAGAAATCTACCAGCTGCGCCCTGGAACGGCATGCCGGTTTCGTCTTCTTTCTTGCCTGGGGCCTCACCGATGAAAACAATGTCGGTGTGTAGGTTGCCGTGGCCCATGACAAGGCGCGCCGGTTGAGATGCCAGATTCGCACAGGCTGGGTCGGCGCCGATCTCATCTGCCAGGTGGTCAAGTTGATCTTGTCTGGTGACGAGACTCTCCATCATTCCTACTGAGCGTCTTTAAGGCTCAAGCTCAGGCGGCCGCGCTCGTCAATACCAGTCAATTTGACCTTCACGATTTGGCCTTCGGTCAGCACGTCTTCGACGCGTTCGACGCGTTCGTTAGAAAGTTCAGAAATGTGTACCATGCCGTCGGTACCGGGCATGATGTTCACAAAGGCACCGAAGTCTTTAATGGTCACAACGCGGCCTTCGTAGATGCGGCCCACTTCTGGCTCTTCGGTCAGGCTGCGGATCCATTCAAGGGCTTTTTCTATATTGGCAGCGTCGTTGCCGGCAACCGTAATGAGGCCGTCGTCTTTAATATCGATCATGGCACCGGTTTCAGCGGTAATCTTGTTGATTATTTCTCCACCCTTACCAATGACAGCACCGATTTTGTCGGGGTTGATCTTAATCTTCTCGATGCGCGGTGCAAATGGGCTGAGCTCGCCGCGCGGGGCGGCAATTGTTTCGATCATGTGATTTAAAATGTGGATTCGACCAGTCTTGGCAGCCATCAAGGCTTCGCGTAGGATCGAGACCGGCAGCCCGTGAACCTTCATATCCATTTGCAAGGCGGTGATGCCATCGGCAGTGCCGGCTGCCTTGAAGTCCATGTCACCGGCAAAATCTTCAGCATCAGCGATGTCTGAAAGAATATGGGCTTTTTTGCCGTCCATGATGAGTCCCATGGCGATACCGCTGACTGGTGCCTTAAGCGGCACGCCGGCGTCCATTAGAGCCATAACGCTGCTACAAGTAGCGGCCATCGAGGTTGAACCGTTCTGGCTCATGATTTCGGTGACGCTACGAATAGCGTACGGGAAGTCTTCTTCAGCTGGCAGTACTGGAATGACAGCGCGTTCGGCCAAGAAACCGTGGCCGATTTCGCGGCGGCCTGGACCACCAAGACGCTGTACTTCGCCAACAGTGTAGCCAGGTGCGTTGTAGTGGTGCATGTAGCGGCGTTCGCCGTCGTTGACTTCCATGGTATCGACCATTTGGGCGTAGTTCAGAGGTGCAAGCGTGACAATATTCATGGCCTGAGTGACGCCGCGGGTAAATAATGATGACCCGTGGGTGCGTGGCAATAAGCCTACTTCGCTCGATAGCTGTCGAATTTCATCGAAGGCTCGGCCGTCTGGGCGCAGGTTGTCTTCAACAATACCGCGGCGAACATCGTTGTGAAGAGCGCTCGTGAAGGCCTCGTCGTACTTGTCGCGCAAGGCTTTGTAGTCGCCGTCGTCGTGAGCGGCAGCCATTTCTTCGTGGAAGGCCCAGCGAAGTTGGTTGACCATCTCGTTGCGTTCTGGGTAGGGCTTGCGGATTGCTTCACCAAACTTACTCGCTACCCAGCCGTCAACTGCTGTTTGAACTGATTCTTCGGGCAGAACCAAGGTGTAGGCCTGGGCAACTGGTTGGATTTTCTTAACTAGTTCTTTTTGGAGTTCAATCGCAGGCTGGTAGTGTTCGAATGCCCAGGCTAGGGCGTCGGCAACAACCGACTCGTCGACTTGGTTAGCACCGGCTTCAACCATAGTGATGCCGCTTTCGATGCCGGCAACTACCAGGTCGAGGTCGCTGGCGGCCCGCTCTTCAGGCGTCAGGAAGGCTTTAAACTCGCCGTTGACGCGGCCAACGCGGAGGCTGGCAACTGGGCCATCAAACGGCGTGCCGGTGAGCATGAGGGCGCTCGATGCGGCGATCATGGCGATGGTGTCGGGGCGGAAAGACGGGTCCAAGCTGAGAACGGCGGCAACCACCTGAACTTCTTGGCGGTAACCTTTGGGAAATAGTGGGCGAATCGGGCGGTCGATCAAACGACCAATCAGGATTGCTTCGTCGCTGGGACGGCCTTCACGCTTGATGAAGCGGCTGCCACTAATTTTTCCGGCTGCATAAAATTTTTCTTCATAGTCGATTGAGAGGGGGAAATAGTCGAGTACGACTGGGCGGGTGCCCACCTGAGCGGTACCAAGCACGACGGTGTCGCCGTAGGTAACCATGACTGATCCGGTCGAACGAAATCCAACACGGTTGACCTCAAGCGTCAGTGGCTTGCCTTCAAATTCAGTGGTAACTTTAATAATATCCTTGCCGAATGGATTAACTGTTGGCATTGTGAACCTCCTTATTGTTCACCCACTCTTTTCTTAAAGCGAGTAAGTAACGGGTAGAGTCGTTCATGCAGCGTCTTAGCTCACAAATGAATCTATCCAGCACTTAGTCGCGCGTGGGGTTAACGCTATTATACCAGAGATGGTGGCGACTGGGTATGCGCCCTTAGCCACAAGGCGATGTCTTCAACCGATAGGTGGTTTGTGGCGACAGAGACGGCGAAGTCTTCGAGCTCTCTGGGAGTCGCGGTTAGCCTATGGCCGTTGCGCAGCAAAAACACACCCGCAACAGTGATACCGGTGCGTTTATTTCCATCACTAAATGGATGGTCGCCAATTATATTTCGGATATAAACGGCGGCTTTGTCGTGGATGGTTTCATATTGGTCTGACCCGAACACTGATTGCGCCGGTGCATCGACCACCGAAAGAAGCCGGCCCTCGTCGCGCACGCCGTGCGAGCCACTATACTCTTCTATCACCTGGAAATGCAGTCGCAGTATTTCTTCAAACGTTAAATAGCGCACACCGACTACCTGTTTGCCAAATTGCGTAGCGTGTCGTCGTACTGCTTCTTGAACGTGTTGTACTCTTCCATCAACTCTTGATGTGGCGCGGCGCCTGATACCCGTTCAATAGTAATACGAACTTCGTCGCCAACATCAACACCTAGCTCTTTAAGTTGCTTGGCGGGCAGGGTCGTTCCTTTGCTTGAGCCGATTCGAATAATCTTTTGTATCGTGGTCATAATCATAATTGTATTATAACATTATTAAAATGTTCTTAACTATTTCGGGATTTTTTATCCGTGATACTATAAACACACTATGATCCTGCAGGATCCGCTATGCGCTTACGTTCGGACGAGCCGAACCACTCGCGCCTCTACTTAGAAAAAACTTATATAGGAGGTGTTATGACAACACGACGAGTTAATGTGCGCGGCATTATTTACAAGAATGGGCTTTTGTTGGTGACAAAATTTCGACAAACCGACGACACCGAAAGTAAGTATTGGGGGACATTTGGCGGCGGGCTCGACGTCGGTGAGTCGGTAACCGGCGGCCTGCATCGGGAAATGATTGAGGAGACCGGTATTGCGCCTATTATTGGCCGCCTCCTTTTCATACAGCAGTTCCATGACGGAGAGAAAGAACAATTTGAACTATTCTTTCATATTACGAATACCGGTGACTACGAGAAGATCGACCTGCAGGCAACTAGCCACGGCTTGCTTGAGCTGACGCAGCTAGCATTCGTTGACCCGAAAGAATCCTACGTTCTACCGTCGTTTTTGGGTGAAATAGATCTAGCCGACCATATAGATAATGATCGGCCAGTTTTGTTTCATAATGAACTAACCTGAAGTGAATGTATAAAGTGGTTAGCTCAAAAAAACTCCGCTTACTTGCGGAGTCCTAGTGCGGCGACGGTTGCCTTGTAGGCATCGAAGTCGTTGGCTTCAAGATACTTCAGAAGTTTCTTGCGGCGGGCAACCATTTGAATAAGTCCGCGGCGACCCATGTGGTCGTGCTTGTTAGACTTAAGGTGCTCGGTGACCTCTTTGATACGAACCGTCAGCACAGACGCCTGAGCTTGCGGGCTCCCGACATCGGTTTTGTGAGTTTGGGTAAGGCTGAAAGCCTTTGCCTTGTTTTCTGCTGTTATCATCGACTATTTACTATAGCAGAGTCGTACACACCTTTCAAGCCCCCCGGAGCGCTGACTTGCCTTTCTTCTTTTCAGGGGCCAGCTAATTGACAAAAGTGCTAATCTGTAGTATAATCACAACCGTTGAAGGCATCCGCCTTTAGCAGTTCCTTAATATAGAACAACCTCCCCCTCCCCGCGAGGGGTTGCTATGGTTGTTCGTTAGGAACGCAGAAAAGGTGGAACGTCCACCGTTTTTTCAAAAGAGAGGAGGTGGTCTTCGTGACCACCGCAACCAACAACAATATCAACTCCGAGCACATTGCCGGAGTTGACGGCTCAACAGAGCCCGCTAGGGCTGAGGAACGAGGCGCCAAACGCCTCGCCAATTTTGTAAGCAGGCACGTCTTCGGGCTGTACCTGTTGGTAGCAAGTATTGGAATGATGTTCCTTCTGCATTACCTCGCCGTTTTAGGAGAGTTCCAGTACGACACGGCGCTGCCTATCGCGGTGCTGTTCTTCGGCATTGCTGTCATGGCGTGGCCGGCTGTACTGGCAATTCGCAAGAAGCAGCACACTGTGCTTCGGCTAGCGGTTGCTTTTGGTTCCGTCCTGTTTGTCCCGATGCTCGTTATGTTCATGTTGTTGGTTTCAACCACCAACAGATCATACGTAGAGCAGTGGCAAGTGGACCTAGTTGGTCCTGTAATAATTCCGCTGCTCAGCATTGCGTTTCACGCGGCGGCTGGCTTTATGCTCGCTAAGTTTAAACCGGAAGGCGAGAACGAAATCGAGCAGCTCAGCAATGAGCTACCCGTGCTCCGCGAGGAGCGCGACCGGGGCAACGCTCTTGTAGCGTCACTAACAGCCGATGTTAGGGCCGAAGAAGAGGACACCCCACTCATCGCGGCTAGCTTCGAAGCCGCTGAGACTGATGCGAAAGTTAAGTTCGACGATCGTGAAGCAGCAAAGACTGCTGCAGACGAGAACCCTACTGGACTTAACGTAATTGAGGCAGAAAAAGCACTAGCGATGGCTGCCGAAATAAAAGATAAAACAGAAAGAAAGGCGGCTATCGAAGAAGTCAGAAAGTTGCTCGACATTGCTATCGCTGCCCACGAAGCGAGCGACGAGTGGGCCGACTACCAGTCGGCACTAAACTCGGCGATTGTTGCAAGCAATCTCGTTGCAGAAATTGCACGAGACCAGCAGTCGGCAGGCGATCGCCTCCGCGACGCGAGAAATGCACATAGTGCAACCTCTCGCGCGGCCGAGTTGCGGCAAATTGCCGTAGTGGGAGCTGATGCGGCTCTCGAAGAAGCTCAAAAAGCCAGCAAGTCCGGCTGGAGAGACGTGACATTCGTGCCCGTTTTTCTGCTAGTTGTTGCTGGCCTGATGTATCCAATCTGGTTTGGTTGGGTGGATGCTACGAACGCAGGCACTACTTTATAAAGTGGCGTCCGGTCGCGGACTCCGGGCGGGTGGTGGCTCTTGAAGCCCCACCCGCCCACGAAATTTCACCTTTTCTGCACACTCATTACCAACTCTTTATGGCTAATAATTGTATAGCAATTATTGTTCGCAAAAAATTGGTAAAAACCACGACAAAAAAATAAGCGCAACCATTGACAATAACAGTATAAAATGATACAATTGCAGAGATATGTGGGAAGTGAAAAATCACCTTTCGCATCGAGGGAACTTGATGCGGATACTTACTCGTGCTGTCGTGACTCTTTTGACGGTCTTCCTCTTGACACTCCTGACCTCTGCCAGCGTTTTTGCAGCTGACCCAGCTCGCTGGGATGGAAGCAAGATCATCTTCGAAGGTAAGCCGCACGACGAGAGAAAAGCCGATGGCACCAAACCACCGGGCCTCAATGTAAACCAAGTCTACTTTGTAGCGGGAACCGTCAGCAACAACGGTGAGGGCACCGCCAGTGTCATCTTCTTCGACCCTTCGGTCGTCATGGCCAGCACCACCACTGCTAACCACACCCTCTATCGGATTGATGGCAGTGGTAACTACGCCGGAGTTATCTCTGGACCAACCGACATATCGCTGATTCCCAAGGCTCTCGGCCCGTCGGCTAGCCAAGCTGGTTGGGCGGGCGACTCACTGACCTACGACGGTATGAGCTTCTCGGGTAACGCAACCAACCCGCGCATCGCCAATGGCACCGGCCCACCACGCCTTCCAGCCGACAGCCAGTACTACCAAAGCAATAGCGGCCCCCGTAACGATGGCACTGGTGTCTTAAGCGTTATTTTCTTCCCGGCTGGTACAGATGTGCGGACAGCCACCGTTGCCTCGTTTGCTCAGTTCGCCATCGACGGTAATGGCCAAGTAGGTAGCCAGATCGGCACCACCCTCACCATCGACGTCGCTCCTTCAGCCACCGCCAATAGTGGGTCTTCAAACAGCGGCATCGCAGAATCCAGTTGTAATGTTGAGGGAATTGGCTGGGCGGTCTGCCCCACTACTCGCTTCCTAGCCTGGGCAATGGACCGCGTCTTTGACCTGCTGGCCGGCTACCTTGAGGTAACGCCGCTTTCAACTGACACAAGCTCGGGCATGTATCAAGCCTGGGACGTCGTGCGAAACATCGCCAACGTGGCGTTCGTGATTGCCTTCCTGCTTATTATCTACTCCCAGATCACTTCTATTGGTCTGAGTAACTACAGCATCAAAAAACTGCTTCCACGCCTGATCATCACGGCGGTATTTGTGAACCTTTCGTACCTGATTGTTGCGGCCGCGGTTGACCTGTCGAACATTGCTGGGTACGGGGTGCAGTCTATTTTTGATACACTGCGCGGCAACCTTCAAATAATTAACCCAAACCGGATTGTCACCTGGGAGAGCATCACTGGCTACATTCTGACGGCAACCGCAGCCACAACCGCAGGGGCAGTGGCAATTGGGGGAATCGTCATCAGCTCAGGGGCGAGCCTGGCTGCGGCATTGGTATTATTGCTCCCAATGCTCTTGGGGCTCATTATCGCCCTCTTAGTTGCCCTAGTTGTCTTGGCAGCTCGCCAGGCACTCATCGTTATCTTAATCATAGTAGCGCCACTGGCGATCGTCGCCTACCTACTCCCCAATACCGAAAAGCTATTCACTAAGTGGCGTGGTCTCTTCATAACCCTACTTGTCTTCTTCCCGCTATTTGCCCTCATCTTCGGTGGCTCACAACTAGCAGCCCAGATCATCATCAGCTCTGCCAGTGGTGACAATGCCATCAACATTATTCTTCTGGCGATGTTCGTGCAAGTTGCCCCACTGGTGCTGACTCCCCTGCTGATTAAGTTTAGTGGAACTATTATTGGGCGGATTGCCGGCTTTGTGAACGACCCAGGTAAAGGGCTGCTTGACCGAACCCGTACCTGGAGTAAACAGCAGTCTGAATATATGGCAGCCAAGAACATGGCTCGCCGCGACCCAGTTCGACCTCGCCAGGTCTTCCGACGGTTTGCCCTGGGCATGGACGAACAGAAACGCAAACAAGACGCTCGACTCGCCGCCTACAAAGAAGCATCAGATGCCCGCTGGTCTAATTCATCAAGCTACAGCGATATTCAACAGGATATGCGCTATAACCAGGACCTTAAGGGCCTTGGTGAAGGCCGGGCAGAGCTGCGCTACGATCAATCACGCACCAGCAATGCACGGGTGCGCCAGCTAGACACCGATTCACGCTACACCAAGTTACGCACCGAGAACGCTAAGGCACAGGCTGACATTCAATGGGAAGCCAACAATACAACCCGGGTCGCCGAGCAGCGACTGCTATCTAAAGTTCGAAAAGATACTCTTAGTAGAATCCAGACGACGCACGATGCCGAGTACGACGATCTCAAGGCTGGCCGAGCCTCAAGCTACCCTGCCACAGCAGCGGTTGGTGCTATGATGCGTCAGACCCAAGACAACACCCGCCTGATGGCCTTAAACGCCATGCGCTCAGAATCGGCCAAGCGTGCCGTAAGTGAAGGGCTAACCACTGATCTAAAGGCCAATACCCAGCGTATTGACGGTCAGCTCTTGCAGACCTATGCCGGTGGTGTCCAGGGCATTCAAGGAGCTCAGCGAGCATTGGCAGCCGCAATTGCTGCCCAAGACAAGGCATCGGCCGAGGCCCAGGCCAACGCCCTCACTATTATTGGCGATGCCAACCTGTCCGATAACACCATCACTGAAATTGCCCTAGGTAACCGGGCCGCGACCAGTATCTTTATTACCGAAGACATGCAAAAAGCCGCACTTAGTAAAATTATCAGCGGTGCCAACACAGACGAGATCCTTCGTATTATCAGTGACATTGAGATTAACGGTACGCCCGAAAATCAAGATCTTCGCCAGATATTTGCCGAGCAGTTGCTTACCAACCCAAAAAAGCCGAAGTCTGCCAGCGCCGGTCAGCTGGCTGGTGCTAAGCAAGGAATGATCGCGCAACCTGGTAAGGCGCGTCTTGATGAGTGGAACGCCCTCGCCATTAATGCCGGTAAGTATAGCGCAGCCGAAACGTTAGTCACTGAAGATAAGGCCTACCTGACAAGCGTTCGCGATACTCTTCGTAATAACCTATCGACTATTCCTATTTCAGCGGCCGAGCGAGTTCAAATTGGAATTGCGCTCGCAAGTGCCCGTACTAATGCGCTTTACTCTGGTAAGATTGCTGAACGCCGCGAGATTTTGGCAGAGATCGAACGCTACCTCTAGCCTTCGGGTGGCAGCGTAAAGCTGACGTCAGTCAGCGACCAATCGGCCACTTTAGTACGGCGCAGCTGGGTGCAGTAGGCGCTCGTTCCCAGGGCCAGGCCGATGTCTTGGGCAAGGGTGCGAATATAGGTGCCGCTAGAAACGTGCACACAAATGTTAATTTCTGGATAAGTGTAGTCGATAAGATCAAGTGAATAGACACTGACGGTTCGTTCCGGCATCTCGACTTCTATTCCTTTACGGGCGAGTTTATAGGCTCGCTCACCGTTTATCTTGATGGCACTGTAGATGGGCGGGCGCTGGGTTATCTCGCCGGTAAAGCGGTCAAGCACGGCGCTCACTTCACCCGCCGTGGGCTTTAGCGAAGAGACATCTATAATATCGCCTTCTGGATCACCGGTTGTGCTGGTTTGGCCTAGTCGAATCGTCGCCTCGTAGACTTTGTCGAGTTTGGAATAATGCATGGCATTTCGACATTCTTTACCGGTCACAATAATCATTAGGCCGGTTGCAAACGGGTCTAGCGTGCCAGTGTGGCCAACCTTGGCTTTTTTACCGAGCTGTTCACTCAAGCGGCGGCGAACCCGCGCCACCACGCCAAAACTGGTCATAGCGGCGGGCTTATCAATAAAGAGTACGCTGTCTTCGTGCATAGAGACTAGTATACCCTACGGCTGCGGGGGAATCTGGAACTGGCCAGGGTCGTTAGCGACGGGCGTTGGCTGTGGGACAATCACTGGTTCGGTGGCCAGAATGTCGCCTAGTCGCTCAACGGCCGGAAGTGGCTCGGGGGCATAGGGTCCAGCTGGGAGGGGCGGCACGACAGGTAGAGCGCTGAAATCAGGTAATGGCGGTGGCATCGGTAGGCCTAGGTCGGCCGGTGTAGCTGGGCTGGCTGGTGCTGGTGTTGGAGCTGTCGCAAGCGGCTGTTGCCCACCTAAAACATAGCCAGGAGTGAGCGTTTCGTTGGCATTCATTGGTGGCGGTGTGCTACTTTCTGGCGATAAATAAGAGTGGCTAAGGATTGTTTTGTTTTGGTCGTCTTCGGCAACTTTGCGGGCATCGTCCGAAGCCTGTTCGGTTGTCGCGTTCAATGTTCCGCCTAGCGTGGGCTCAATAGTCTTTGATCCCCCGCTTGGTGGCGTGGCATCTTGCAATGCGTAGACGCCGGCTGCTTGGGCGTTCGCCGTATCATCAAGCATAGTGGTGGCCTTATCGGCCGCCTCTTCTTGCTGGGCAGCCTTCACGCGAATACCCATTTCCTCAAGGGTTTCACTTGGCTGGTGAGTGATGGAAAGACTATCACTCGGAGTAACCGTTGCTTCCGTTGCTAGATCAGTAGGAGCTGAGGGGGCCTTGGAGCCATCATACGGCTCATCGAGTTTGGTGGCGATTAGTTGCTGGTCGGCACCGGCAGCAATCAGCTGCGAGGCCATCGTCATGACGCTTGCCGTCGTGTGCTTATTGCTGAATCGCTCAGTTTGGGCAACAATTCCAGTTAGCAGGGCGCTGGCACTTTGGGCAGTCAGCAGTGGGGTCTCTTTGTCTACCTTCAAGGCTTCAGCTAAGCCGGCCATCATTTCGCTTAGGCTACTGGCGTTAGCGTCGTGCCAGTCAATTCCGCCCAGTGTGCTGGTCTGGTCATCGGCCGTCACGGTAACAATCGCGGCATCGTGCAATATTTGGCCGTGATTATCTAAGGCATCGTCAATGTTTTCTTGCTTGTCGACACCGAGGGCGATGACTAGTTCAACGTTATAGTCACCCTGGCTGAACTGTAGATCATCGCTAGTAATGGTCGATTTGTAAGGGGTAATAAATATTTTTACCGAGTCGCCCTCTACTTTGTAGCGAAGATGGTCGGCTTTTTCTTTGTCGAGGGCAATAATAAAGTCGCGGAGGCTGTCGGTGGTGTCATCAAGCACCTTTTCGGGTTCAAGAAAGGCGATAGCTGGCGGGACGGTACCGCTAAAGATGGCAGTGGCATGCTTGCCCATGCTATCGAGAATCAGCGTCAAACCGATCGCCGCGGTCAGAGAGTCGACCGAAGGGTTATTAGATACCGTCACGAGAATGTTCGTGGAGGCGTTTATCTTCTCGACAACCTGTTGTTTGGCTTTTATATCGTCCATTGGTATTTTCTTTTTTTGTGTTGAATAGGTTTGCTTCACTATAGCATAAGGGGTAATAACGCGTCAATAAATAGTGCCCTCCCCTTTACATTTTGTGTTTTTTCCTCTATAATCACCCCTTGACTAGATACATTGTTTTAAGAGGTAAAGGAACCGAATGCCAATCATCAAATCCGCCATCAAGCGAGCCAAGCAAACCATCAAGCGCCGAGACCGAAATGTCGGCATTAAGCGCGACATTAAAGAGGCCGTAAAGGCCTTCCACGCCAAGCCGAGCGCCGAAACACTGGCCAAGGCTCACAGCGAAATTGACACTGCCGTAAAAAAGAACCTTTTGGTAAAAAACACAGCTGCTCGCCGCAAGTCCAGCCTTTCAAAGGCAGCCAAAGCTGCCGGCGTCAAACTGTCAACTGGTAAAAAAGTTGCTGCACCAGCAAAGCCAGCTGCCAGCAAAGCTGCTGCTGCAAAGAAGCCAGCTGCCAAAGCTGCACCGAAAGCCGCTGCTAAAAAGCCTGTAGCCAAGAAAGCCGCACCTGCTGCTGCCAAAAAAGCTCCAGCCAAAAAACCAGTAACGAAAAAATAGACGCTTGTCTTTTTAGAGACTGGCCAGTGATTTTTGAATCACCAGCCACGGTTCGCCGCGAGAAATCTTGAGGTCGGCATCGGCCTTGGCAAACACGCCCAGGGCGCGCTTGATACCCTGGGGGCCCAGGCGGCGGGCTTGTTGGGCCAACTTTCCGGCCACATACGGATGAATAGCGAAGTCTTTGGCGGGCCTATCGTCGCTGCCGGCCAGGCCGACGGCCGCCAACTGCACCACTTGCGAGGAAAGAAGGGCGAACAAGCGGTAGGGCTCTTCGGTCGACTCTAGCGTCTTAAGCATCTCGTAGACTTTGTCGTGCCGACCTTGGAGCGAAAGCTCAAGTAGCTGAAACACATTTTCAGCTGGATTCGGTTCAATGTATTCATCAATGGTGGCGGTAGAGATAGGTTCAACCAAAGATAGTTTCTCGATTGCCGACTCGAGTTGCCACTGATCAACTCCGACTCTTTGGACAAGGTGCTGGGCCAACTTTCGGTCAAGCAGAACGCCGGCCTGTTTGGCATGCTCAGCCACCCATTGCTCGGCGGCGCTGCGGTCTTTGTCGGTCCAGGCTGGGAATTCTTTAATCGCTCCCCCGCTCTTCAAGGCCTTGTAGGCCGACGTACGTTTGTCGGGCTTCTCGTCGATGAGTACCAGGTGGGTCGTGTCGGCAACCCGCTCCAGCCAGTCGGGTAGTTTTGTCCACAGGGCCGTGTTTTGAGATAGGTTGCGAATGATTACAAGGCGGTGCGAGGCAAATAACGTGGCACCCATAAGAAGATCGGGTAGTTGGCGCTGTTCGAGGTCGCTGCCATCAAATCGCTCTGGCGATGCGTCGCTAGCCGAAATTAGGGCAGCCAGGGCTTGGTGAATCGCAAAACTGTTGTCACCTATCAGGGCGGTTATCATTCTCTTAGTATACCCTAGACTACCTGGCACATCGGGCAGGTATGCGTACCGCGGCCAGCAACTCGCGACTTTTCAATCAGTGCGTGACAGCGATGACAATCTTGGCCTTCGCGTCGAAAAACACGAGCAAAATCCATATAGCTCCCCCTTTTACCTTCAGCGTTCACATAATTCTGGTTAGAAGAGCCGCCTTTTTCAATTGAAAGATTCATAACGTCCCGGAGCTCGCTGTACAGTAGTTCGAATTCTGCACCAGTGATTGAGCCAACCAGCCGGCTGGGGTGAATCCGGGCGCCCCACAGCGATTCATCTGCATAAATGTTACCGACGCCGGCCACCACCGTCTGGTCTAAAATGGCGGCCTTGATAGAGGTCTTGGCTCGCCGTGTGAACCGCGCGGCAAATTCGCGAGCCGTAAAATCGGCCGCCAGTGGCTCTGGGCCGACCTTTTTCATAAAATCAATCTCGAGCACTTCCAGGGTTGGCAGTAAGCGGACCCAGCCAAACTTGCGCTGGTCATTGAAATAAAGCACCGAGCCGTCGTTAAAGGTGATGGTGACTCTGGTCGACTTGTCTGGTAAGACGTTCACCAGGCTATCGTTGGGGTGGCCAGCGCCAAACCGCACTCCGCTGGCGACGAACACCAGCTGTCCGGTCATCTTTAGGTGAACCATCAGCGTGTAGCCAGAGCTGAGTTCAATCAGAAGTACTTTTGCGCGGCGGTGAATAGAGGTAACGGCCGCACCGCGGAGGTACAGATCGACGTCGGTTTGGGCATTAGGGAAACTTTTTGGGTTATCAGTTGCGGCGTTCTGAACAGTCTTGCCGATAATCAGCTTGGCCAGGCCACGGCGCACCGTTTCAACTTCAGGTAGCTCGGGCATGGGGCTTACAAATTAATCTTGTTGATGGTGGTGCGGCCGTTTGGAATCTGGCTGACGAATAAGTTCGTCAATTGATCAACGCTAGCTTCTAGTGAGCCGGCTGAACCCCGGCAGGTTGAAGTCCACAGTTGCTTGACGGTGTCTTGTTTGTTGATAATAGCAAACTCTACCACCCTGCCAGTAGCACAAATACCGCGAATATCGTTACGGTCGTTCGTAAAAGCCTCGCCGCGGGCCAGTTCGGCTCGGTCGAGTGCAAACACAAACTCTTCGTAGGCAGCGGCGTTGTTGCCTAGGGCGATTTGGTCGACCACTCGGTCGAGGTAGCCAGCATATGTCGTGAGTGAGCGAGCAGACGGCGTAATGGTGATTCGGTACGACTGAAAGGCTTCGTCGGCCACAATCGGGCCACGCACCGTCATGGTCACGCGGCGGTCGGCCGTGGTCGAAAGCAGGGCGTCGCGGCTGACGTCAACGACCTCGGCGGCTCGTGGTTGGCCCGAGAAGAAGACGGCCCGTGCCAGCGACACCAGTGCCGCTATCGCAATGACACTAATAAAGACGATGAGAAGGATTGGTATAATGCGTGATTTTCGATATCTAGCCATAGGTTTACCTTAGTCGTTTTATGGTTTCTTGTCAATCAGTGTGTCCCCGAGTAGCAGCTGGCGGAGGGCAGCTGGGCTTTGGTCGGGCCCCAGGAAATGGTGCGACTGCATACCGACTGCTTCGGCCGCCTTGCAAAAGGCTTCAATGTCATCGATAAACAGGCACTCCTCTGGAAGCACCTGAAGCTTTTCAGCCGTCATGGTAAAAATGTGCGGGCTGGGCTTGTCGAAGCCAACATCGCCCGATGCCACAACGACGCTGAATAGTTCATCGAGCTCACCTGGCTCAAATCGTTCGTCCAGTCTGCGCCGACTACTAACATTACTGACCATAGCGATTTTATAATGTGGCTGAAGGTCGCGAATCAACGCAATTGTCTCTTCTTGGCGCCGGTTACGCATGACATCAAGCACTACCCCGAAACAATCAAATAATACGGCTTTTATCATAACTCTCCCCAACTTTTGCCAGTGCTGACATCTACTTTTAATCGAATCGCCAGCTCGGGTGCAACCGCCTCCATGGTTTCGCGCAGTATTGTGCTCACCCTTTCCGCGTTAGCTTCGGGACATTCAATGAGAATACTGTCGTGGATCTGGACAATTTGTTTACCCAGGCCAGCTAACTTCACTTCAACTTGCTGCATGGCCCGCTTCATCAAGTCGGCTTCGGTTCCTTGAATGGGCATGTTGGCAGCGGCCCGCTCTGCACCGGCCCGAACCATAAAGTTGCTGCTGGTAATGTCGGGGGTTGGGCGGCGCCGTCCGTAAAAGGTAGCAACGTAGCCGTCGGTGCGAGCTTTTTGCAGGGTGGCGTCTATAAAGGCCCGAATTGGTGCTCGCAGTGTAAAGTAGCGATCGATAAAGTCCTTGGCTTCACCAAACGACATGCCGGTATTGGCGGCCAGGCCGTGCGGGCTCATGCCGTACAACACGCCGAAGTTAATAACCTTGGCAGCCCGGCGCTGATCTTTGGTGACATCTTCCATGGCAACGCCGTAAACTTCACTGGCTGATTTGGTGTGAACGTCGATATCAACGTTAAAATCTTCAATCAAGGCGGTGTCGCCAGCTAGAATTGCAGCCAAGCGCAGTTCAAACTGCGAGTAATCGGCACTCACCAACACATTTCCCTCTCCGGCAATAAAAGCATCGCGAATTTTTCGGCCTAGTTCAGTACGAATCGGGATGTTTTGTAGATTCGGGTTGGTGCTGCTCAGTCGACCGGTCGCCGCCACGTCTTGGTTGAAGGTGGTGTGAATCCGGTGCTGCTCGTCGGCCAGCTTTGGTAGTGCATCGGTATAAGTATTTTTGAGCTTAGCCAGTTCGCGGGTTTGTTCAATCAGTTCAATAATTGGGTGTTGGCCGCGCAGCTTATCAAGCTCAGCTTGGCCGGTACTAAAGCCAGTCTTGCCCTTCTTAATGCCGGTGGTTGGAAGCTGCAGCTTGGTGAACAGTACCTCTGAAAGTTGGGCCGGGCTACCGATGTTAAAATCGTAGCCGACCATTGTATACATTTGTTGCTCAAGGTCGTTGAAACGAGTTGCCAGTTCGTTACTCATAGTCGCTAAAATGGTAGGGTCGATTAGCACACCGGTATGCTCCATGTCGAACAGAATTCGCACCAGTGGGAAGTCGAAGTCGCGGGCGATGGTCGCGACCGATGGCTCTGCTTCAAAGGCAGCCAGCTGTTCATCATACACGGCCCAAAGCCCGGCCAGCGTGTCGAGCGGGTCATCGGACTCAGAGCCAATCAGTGCCGGCAGTGAACGGTCTCTTAGCAGCGGGTCAATCAAAAAAGCTGCCTGACGAATATCGTGAACATCGCTAAAGCGCGGCAGTACATTTAGTGCGGCGAGTTGGTGATACAGCACCTTGACGTCATAGCCAACCACGGTGACCATTTCCAGCGCCCACCATACAGTGCTATCAACCTCACCCAATGGCGCCGACATGGTCGTTGTACGATTCAAAGACACCCAGAGGGTGTCGCCGACACAGTGAATCATGGCCGGGCCGTCGATAGCCAGTGTCTCGGGCCAATCAATCAACCGCAAAGCTTGCCGGTTGCTTACAACTGGCTCTTTTTTGGTGGGCGCCAGCTGCATGTGCTTTGGAAGACGCCTAGCCAGTGAGTGAAATTCGAGCCGCTCTAGGACATCGGCCACTTTTTGGAGGTCGATGTCTTCAATGCTGGCGACCTCCCAGTCGAGTTCAACCGGCGCGTCGGTCCAAATCTGGCCAACTTGTTTGCTCATATAGGCCAGTTCTTTGCCGGCCTCTAGCTTGCGGGCGATAGTTGGCTTGATGTTGGCCAGGTTCTCATAAATACCGTCGAGTGTAGTGTAATCTTGCAGTAGTGCGATAGCGGTTTTTTCACCAACCCCCGGCACGCCCGGCAAATTATCGGACGAATCACCCTTCAGCGACTTCAAATCAAGAAATTGTTCAACCCCGATGCCGTATTTTTGTTCAAAGTGGTCAACGTCAAATTCTTCGAGGTTAGACAGGCCGTTTTTAACGGCATAGACCTTCGTGAGCGGGCCAATCAGCTGCAGGGCATCAAGGTCGCTGGTGAGTAGCACGGTCTCTATCCCCTTTTCGGTAGCCTGCTTGGCAAAGGCACCCAGAATATCATCGGCTTCGTAATCGTCGAGTTCGTAGAAAGGCCAACCAAAGGCATCGAGTAGCTCGTAGAGCAGCGGAATCTGGGCGTAAAAATCGTCGGGCGCAGGTTTACGACCAGCTTTGTATTCAGGATAAATCTCGCGGCGTTTGCGGATGTTGGTGCCCCGCTTGTCCCAGGCGACCGCCACATAGTCGGGCTCAAGCTTCTTAATCAGTTCAATTGCAATCGAAGCAAACCCGTAGACCCCGCCAGTCGGCGTACCGTCTGGTAGCGACAAGTTAGGCATGGCGTAATAGCCGCGGTAAAAAATAGATTTTCCGTCGATGACTGCAAGACGTTTCATGGTCTTAGTATACACCGTGCCGCCTCTTATAGGGTTTGTTCGGAGGCCTTTTTAGCGATGTGGGCGGCAATTCGCTGGTTCCTGAGCGCTTCAAAATACGCCGCTCTGCTTACAGCTTCTTTTTCGGCATTACGTTTAGCAATTGCCCTTCGCTCTTTTTCACTTTTGCCACCCCAGATACCTATCTTAATATTGTTAGCCAACGCGTACTCAAGACATTCCGTTTTAACTTCGCAAGAACCACAGACGCGTTTGGCATCGCTTACGCTAGCGCCCTTCTCTGGAAAAAACGCTTCGGGATCAGTTTGCGCGCAGAGAGCGTCGGATTGCCAGGCAAGCGGGTCATTGTCGTTAAGATCTATCGGTACTATCGCATTCCGGAGCACCAATTCATGTACTGCCCGGGGCCTAGCCCACCTGATCTGTCGTGGAATTGCTCCGGGAATTTCCGGTGGCAATGTTCGGTATTCAGATACACATTTATCGAGGACTGATCGTCGGTCATCGAGCTCATTTTGGTTGACCATTCTTTCTTCAACAAATCGCCCCATGAACATGTGGGCTTCCTCCAAGGGAACTGCTGTGGTATTGGTTTCTTCGTCGAGCAAATAAGCCGTTATTTTCTGTTTGCTCAATTGATACAGCGGTTTTTTTGGTGCCTTTATTGTTTCAATGGCGGCAATAAGGCCCCTGATGTCAGATTCGGTCAAAGCCCAGGCTGCCGTGTCGCCGAATAGATCACGTATTAACTTTGAGCCGTGGGCGCTATAGCCAACAATTCTTTCCGGTGGTTGGCTGCCTTCACTTTCGGCCGCCGGGCCTTCAACATACGCCGAAATTCCCTGACGCATAGACGCCAACGGTTTGATCAACTGAACCATAGCGTGGGCGAGGCGTTGAGGGCGCTCATCATCTGGGACCAGTTCTAAACCCGAATTATGCGCGTTTATCTCATCATCAAAATGAATAGTTTCAAAAGCCGTACGGACGCTTTCTGACATGACATACTCTCCTATTTAGTTTCTTCATCATAAATGAGAACTCACTACCAGACAAGCACAATCGTTTCATCTGCTACTATAGGGCTATGACTGAACACCAAAACCTGACACTAATCGCGCTGGTTGGCCTGACCGGATCGGGTAAATCAACTGCTGTCGACTATTTTACAAACCAAGGAATTCCCAAAGTTCACTTTGGTAACATGGCCTACGAGATGATGGCCGAACGCGGTATTGATAAGGGCGAAGAAAACGAAAAAGCCTTTCGAATGAAGATTCGGGAGGAAGAAGGCCCGGACG
>Ga0136561_1000176_pt1 | contig 23002 bp, 34 predicted proteins | sample AntRauMeHopE1498_FD_104641 | JGI IMG/M metagenome (GOLD analysis project Ga0136561, IMG submission 104641) | Saline lake microbial communities from Rauer Islands, Antarctica - Metagenome Hop E1 #498 | ecosystem: Environmental > Aquatic > Non-marine Saline and Alkaline > Saline | place... | reverse complement strand
CGGGGTCAGGCATGAATTCAGCTATCGATTTCACGCAGCTTGTAACAGTTGCCGCAGGCATCCTGACACTCCTGAACCTTGGCACGATGATCTGGATGATCTTCACCGGCCCCGCGCGCAAACTGAGCGGGCGCGTGAGCGAGCTGGAAGACCGCGCCAGCGAACAGGACAAGCGCGCCGAGCGCCACGCCCAGCAGCTGATCGGTCTGAGCCAGACGGTGAACGCCATGCCCGGCGTCCAGCAGATGCACCAACTGGAGGTGGCGTTGTCCGATATCCGTGGTGACCTGCGCACGATCAACGCCACGATGGAAGGCAACGCCAAGATCATGGCGCGGCTCGAAGACGTGGTCACGCGGCACGAACAACACCTGCTTGACGGGGGCAAACGATGAGCGATTACCAAGCCACCTTGCGCCGCCACCGGCGTCTGGCGATCCTGCGCCATCTGGAGCGCTGCACCGAATATACGTCGAACGCGTCGATCCTGTCCGATGTGCTGCGCGGCGTGGGCGTCACCTCGACCCGGTCGCAGGTGATCACCGAACTGGCGTGGCTGGGCGAGAACGGCTTTGTCGAGAATGATGACCGGGGCGATTTCGTGATCACGACCGCGACCGAGCGCGGGGTCGAGATCGCCCAAGGCGTGGCCACGCACCCGGATATCCAGCGCCCGCACCCGCGCAGCCGGGGCGCTTGAGCGATGCCGCCGCCCCGCAAGGTCGACCTGCTGCCCGACGAGCTGAAACGCTGGCTGCAAGAGGAGCTGCGCGCGCGCGGCTTTGGCGGTTACGAGGAGCTGGCCGAGGCGCTGAATTTTCGACTGGAAGAAGAGGGCCTCGACCTGCGCATTCGCAAGTCGGCCCTGCATGCCTTCGGGCAGGAATACGAGGAGTTCGTGAAATACCAGGAGCAGGCCAGCGCGTGGGCTGCGGACTGGATGCAGGAACAGGGGCTGGAGGACGAAGCGCGCCGCCATAACGTGCTGTTCCAGATGATCACGACCTTGGCCTTCAAAGTCATGCAGGCGCAGATGATGGTCGATGGCAAAAACATAGACCCAAAGGAACTGCATTTTCTGGGCCGGATGCTGAAGGACGTCATGGCGTCCTCCGGCATTCGAGAGACGCTGATAAAGGCCGAGCGTGCGGCGCAATCCGACAAGCTGGACGCCGCCGTCGAGGCGGGCGACATAGACCGCGAGGCCGCCGCCAAGGCCCGCCGCATCATGGGGTTTGCAGAATGATCACCAGCGGGGCCGATCTGTCCATCCTGATCCTAGCCGCCGACACGCACTGGCGCGATGCTGGCTGGTGGACCCGGCTGCGGGCCGTGGTCCTTGGTAAGCGCCACAGGGTCGAACATCTGGGCTGCGTCAACCGGATCACGATCTGGCGCGGGGTGCCTTATCTGTGGTGGATTGGCGAGGTGCGGGCATGAGCATCAGCCCCGGCCAAGCCGCGAACGACCTGCGCGCCAATGCCCGTTTCTGGGCCAAGCGGCTGCGCGGCAAGAACGCGAAGATCACTGAACACATGACGCGGTCTGCTGCGCTGATCGAGGCCGCGCTTGCGGGGTTGCCGCCGCCGCGCTGGGAGTGGAGGGCGACCCATCTTGCCCGCAAGCTGAGCGAACACTCCGACCGCGTGGCGCGTTGGGAATTCGTTTTCGGTGCGACCCAGCTGTCCACCAGTCTGCGGCGCGGCGCACAGGCGCTTGAACAAATGACTGCGGAGGCGCGCGATGCCGTTTGACGAAGGCGAGAACCGGGGCGGCGGCAATGACAACACACCGGACCTGACCGCCGTACTGTTCTTTCTGCACGGTGCGGCCTGCGACACTGCGATGCACAACACCTACACAGGGCGCGAGGCGTTCGACGCTTTCGCCCGTCTGATCGGGCGCGAGCCTGACAGCCTGTGGACGCAGATCGAGGCCCGCCATGGCTGACGCCGCCCTCGACCGCGTGGTCAAGTTCCTGTCCTATCAGCGGGCATGGATCGCGGACCAGAGCCGCTTCAAGATCGGCATGTTCAGCCGTCAGACCGGCAAGACCTTCAGCACGGGTGGCGAATGCGCCGATGATTGTTTCCAGTCATGGATCGAGGACCGGCGCGCGCGCTGGGTGATCCTGTCGCGCGGCGAGCGGCAGGCGGCCGAGATGATGACCGAGGTCATCAAGCCGTTCACGCAGGGCTTTTACGAGGTCTATAACACCTTGTTGAAAGGCGGCGAGCCGCGCTTTGAAGAGGGCGAATTCCGTGCGCCGCAGGAAAAAGGCCCCGATGCGGTTTACAAGTCGCTCGAAGTGAAATTCCCAAACGGGTCGCGCATCACCGCGCTGCCCGCCAACCCCGACACCGCGCGCGGGTTTTCGGCCAACGTGATCCTGGACGAATTCGCCTTCCATGCGAAGTCGCGCGAGATCTGGGCGGCGCTCTTTCCGGTCATCTCTAAATCGGGCCTGCGCTTGCGCGTGATCAGCACGCCCAACGGCAAGGGCAACAAGTTCTATGAGCTGATGACCGCAGAGGACAGCGTCTGGTCGCGCCATGTGGTCGATATCTACGAGGCCGTGCGCCAGGGGCTGGACCGCGACATCGACGGCTTGCGCCGGGGTATGGCCGACGAGGACGCATGGGCGCAGGAATACGAGCTGAAATGGCTGGACGAGGCCACGGCGTGGCTGAGCTATGATCTGATCAACGCCAATGAGCACCCGGCGGCGGGTCTGCCGGGGATGTATCAAGGTGGCCCATGTTTCGTGGGCGTCGATATCGCCGCGCGCAACGACCTGTTTGTGATCTGGGTCATGGAGCAGGTGGGCGATGTGCTCTGGACGCGCGAGGTGATTGCCCGCCGCCGCGTCAGCTTTGCCGAGCAGGACCAGTTGCTGGCGGGTGTCATGACCCGTTACCGCGTGGTGCGCTGCGCCATCGACCAGACCGGCATGGGTGAAAAGCCGGTCGAAGATGCCAAGCGCCGCCACGGCGCAGGCCGGGTCGAGGGCGTGCTGTTTTCCAACGCGATCAAGCTGGACCTTGCGACCGCGCTGAAAGAGGCGATGGAAGAACGCCGCGCGCGCCTGCCTGCGGGCGACGTTGTGCTGCGCGCCGATCTGCACGCAATCCAGTCTCAGGTCGGTATTACCGGCACCCGCCGCCTTGTGGCCGATGGCGACACTGACGGCCATGCCGACCGCTTCTGGGCAGCGGCGCTGGCCGTGGGGGCCGCGCGCACGACCTACCAGCCCTATGCCTACCGCCCCGTGCCCAATGCGGCCCCCGATGACGACGCCCGCGCCTTGCGCCTGACCTCGGGCCTGCGCGGCATGAAAGGAGTGTTCTGATGGCGCTGCTCGATCAGTATGGCCGCCCGGTCAAAACCGCCAGCCTGACGCAACCGCTGGCACGTCCCGGCCTGACCGGCGTGCGCCAAGCCTTTGGTGGCAGTGCCGCGTCGGGGCTGACCCCGCACAAGCTGGCTGCGATCCTTGCCGCCTGCGACCAGGGCGACAGCGAGCGCTATGTGGCGCTGGCCGAGGAGATGGAGGAACGCGACCCGCATTATGCGTCGGTCCTTGGCACCCGCAAGCGTGCCGTGTCGGGCGTGAAGCCCACGGTCAAGCCCGCCTCGGACAGCGCCCGCGACAAGGAAATCGCCGAGGCCGTTCGCGAGCGCATTGCCGAGCACGCCGGGTTTTCCGATCTGGTCGAGGATGCGCTCGACGGGCTGGGCAAGGGCTTTGCCGTGGTCGAGATCGACTGGGGCCGGTCCAAGTCTGAGTGGTGGCCCGAGAAATTCACCCATGTGGACCCGCGCTTCATCCGCTATGACCGCGACACCCTGCGCGTCCCACATCTGCTGGACGAGGCCGATCCGACCTATGGCGTGCCGCTCGCCCCGTTCAAATTCGTCTATCATGTCCCGCGCCTGAAATCGGGCCTGCCGCTGCGTGGTGGTCTGGCGCGGCTGGTGGCGTTCACATGGATGTGCAAAGCCTATGCGCTGAAAGACTGGGTCGCCTTCGCAGAGCTATACGGTCTGCCCCTGCGCGTGGGCCGCTATGGGCCAGAGGCCACCAAGGACGATGTCGAGACCCTGTTCCGCGCCGTCGCCAATATCGGCACCGATGCCGCCGCCGTGCTGCCCGAGAGCATGAAGATCGAGTTCGAGGACGGCACCAAGGGGTCCGGGTCCGACAGCCTGTTCGAGAACCTTGCGCGCTATCTCGACGAGCAGACATCCAAGGCTGTGCTGGGCCAGACGATGACGAGCGATAATGGGTCGAGCCAGGCGCAGGCCAATGTCCATAATGAGGTGCGCCACGATATCGCCGCCGCCGATGCGCGCGGTGTGTCGGGTGCGCTGATGCGCGATCTGGTCAAGCCTTATGTCGATCTGAATTTCGGGGTGCAACAGGACTATCCCGAACTGGTAATCGAGATCTCGGAACCCGAGGACACCACAGCCCGGATGGACGCGACCGCCAAAGCGATGGAGCGCGGTCTGCGCGTGCCTGCCCGCGAGCTGCGCGGGGCACTTGGGTGGTCCGAACCCGAGGACGGCGAGGAGGTTGTCGGCGGCGCTGCACCTGTGGCCCCGCCGCCGCCCACAGACGTGGCGCTGAACCGCCAAGGCGCAAATGCGCCCGACCCGCAAGACATGCTCGACGAGATCGAGGCCGAGATGCTCGCAGACTGGCAGCCTGTCATGTCGGAAACCCTCGACCCGATTGAAGCCGCGATCATGGGGGCTACCAGCTACGAGGACGCGCTGGCTGCGCTCGATGCGCTGGGGCCACTGCCCGCCGGGCGCGTGATCGACATACTGGTCAAGGGCACATTCCTTGCACGTGCGCAGGGAGACGTGCGCGATGACTGACCGGCCCGCCTATTCCTTTGCCCCCGGCCCGCCGCCCGAGGCGTCGCGGTATCTTGCCAACAAGGACTGGCTGCCCGCGTTCTCGTGGCAGGACGTAGAGCCAGAAGAACACGCCAACGCCTTCACCGTAGCCAAGGCCATGCAGATCGATGTGCTGTCCGATATCCGCGAGGAACTGCAACGCGCGCTGGACGAAGGCCTGCCGTTCGAGCAGTTCCAAGCCAACCTGCGCCCGCGTCTGGAAGCGCGCGGCTGGTGGGGCAAGGCGGACATGGTCGATCCCGGCACCGGCCAGATGCGCCGGGTCCAGCTTGGATCGCCCCGCCGCCTGCGGACCATCTACCGCGCGAACCTGCGCAGCGCACGCGCTGCCGGGCAATGGGAGCGGATCGAGCGCACGAAGCGCGCGCTGCCCTATCTGGAATACCGCCTTGGCCCGTCCGAGCGCCACCGCCCGCACCACCAGGCCAAGGAAGGGCTGATCCTGCTGGCCGATGATCCGTTCTGGCGGCAATGGTATCCGCCCAATGGCTGGGGCTGCAATTGCTGGGTGCGCCAGTTGACGCGCGCGCAGGCCGAAGCGCGCGGCGTCGGCACCGCGCCCGAGATCCCGCTGACCGAAGTGGTCAACACCCGCACCGGCGAGACGCGCATGGTGCCCGTGGGGCTGGACCCCGGCTGGGACCGCAACCCCGGTCAGCTGCGCGTCGGGGCAAGCATCGACCTGCTGCAGGCCAAGGCGAGCGCTGCGCCCGATGCCGCGCGCGTGGCCCTGCGCGATCTGGAAGACGGCTGGATGGCCGAGCGCGCGCGCCGCCAGCGCGGCTGGCGCGCCGACCTGCCATTTCTGGACGCACTGCGCCGGATTTTTGCGGGCGGGGCCGAGTGACGCCCATCCCTTGGCCCGCAACGCGCCCGTGCCGCGCCGTTAAATACCCATTAAAGGGTCTTGTCGGGTTTGCGGGCGTGCTGATACGCTGACAGGGCGCGCATCGCCCCGCTGGCGGTTTTCGCGCGCCATTCCCAAACCCGCCCGAACCATGCGCGCCTTGACACCTGTCGAGGCTGATCGCGCCTGCGCGCTTTGCGATTGTGCGGGCATGATCAGCACCGCATTTCTGACCCCTTTGCCGATTGCCCTGAACCGCGCCGATGCGGAACAGGACGGCGTGCCCGAGTGGATACAGCTCACCCCCGCCGGTCCTCGGCTGCCGGGCAATGATGGCCGCGCCTGGACAATGTCCGACGCCGAAACGGTCGTTGCCAATTGCCGCGCGCGGCTGAACGAGGGGCAGGATATCCCGGTGGATTTCGACCATGCGACCCATGTCAAGGGCGCGCGGGGCGAATACGCCCCTGCGGTTGGTTTCATCAAGGAAGTTGAAGCCCGTGACGGCGCGATCTGGGGCCGTGTCGACTGGAACGACGCAGGCCGCGAGGCGCTGGCCTCTCGCAGCTATCGCTACATCAGCCCCGGTTTCGATTTTCACAAGGTCACTGGCGCGGTGCGCCGGATCGTTTCGGCAGGGCTTACGAACCTGCCGAATTTCACCATGCCTGCGCTGAACCGCGAAGGCGAATTTGAGGAGACAGAGATGGACGCAGCCGTCCTGCAGGCGCTGGGCCTGAAACCCGATGCGAGCGCGGCGGATGCCGTGGTCGCCATCACCACCATGAAGCGCGAGAACGAGACCGCGCTGAACCGTGCCGCCAACCCGGACCCGGCGGAATTCGTGCCGCGCGCCGATTACGATCTGGCCACCAACCGCGCAACCGGTCTGGAAGCCGAATTGAAAAAGCGCCGCGATGCCGAGATCGTGGCCGAGGTCGACGCTGCCGTCGAGGCAGGCAAGATCGCGCCTGCCAGCCGCGAATACCATCTGGCCACCTGCCGCACCGAGGGCGGTCTGGACCGCTTCCGCAACTTCATCGGCCAAGCGCCGGTGATCGCGCCTGCCAAGGGCGCGCCGCAAACCCAGACCCAAACCGCAAAGGACCAGCCAACCGATTCCGAGCTGGCGCTCTGCCGCGCCTGGGGCGTCACCTTTGTTGAACTCACGGCGGCGCGTGCCGCTGAACAGGAGAGCTGAACATGCCGATGATCACCAATGCGGTCCTGAACGACCTGCGCACCATGTCCCGCCGCGAATTCCGCGCGGGCTTCGACGGCATGATGCCGATGACCTTCTACCGCGACGCGGCCATGGTCATCCCATCGACCACGGCGTCGAATACCTATGACTGGCTGGGCGATTTCCCGGAACTGGTCGAGTGGATCGGCGACCGTGCCATCAAGGGCATGAAAGAAGACGCCTACCAGATCAGCAACCGGCTGTTCGAAAAAACCGTCGGCATCAAGCGCACCCATATTGAAGACGACACGCTCGGCACCTACAGCGTGCGGTTCCAGCGCATGGGCCAAGCCGCCGCGCGCCATCCCGACATTATGGTGGCCGAACTGATGAAGGGTGGCCATGCCGCCCTCTGCTATGACGGGCAGAACTTCTTCGACACTGAGCACCCGGTGTTCCCAAACCATGACGGCACCGGCGTGGCCAGCACCTGGTCGAACTATGACGACAATGACGGCGATACGTCGACCCCGGCTTGGTATCTGCTCGACGCGTCCGACGCGATCCTGCCCTTCATCTTCCAAGAGCGCACCAAGCCCGATCTGGAAAGCAAGGAGAATTCGTCCACCTCGGACGAGGTCTTTATGAAGGACCAGTATCTCTATGGCATCCGCTACCGCTGTAATGCGGGCTATGGCTTCCCGCAGAAAGCCTACAAGAGCCACCTGCCGCTGAATGGCGACACGCTCGACGCGGCCATCGCGGCCATGATGTCGGTCAAGGGCGACGGCGACCGGCCTTTGGGCATCACGCCCACGCGGCTGATCGTGCCGCCTGCGCTGCGTGCTGCCGCCAACAAGACCGTCAAGGTTATGCTCGGCGAAGGCGGCGCATCGAACGCGAACTTCGAGGCCGTCGACGTCCGCGTCACGTCTTGGCTGGCATAAGGGGGCGGATCATGGCCAAGCTGATCAAGATTGCCGCCCTAGCCAGCGCCGGGTTCTACCGTGCCGGTCGCTTCTGGCCGCATGAAGGCGTCGTTGTCGACGCCGACACGCTGATGCCGGGCGTGCTGGCGCGGCTGGAAGCCGAGCGCAACCTGCGCATTGAGCGCGTACCCGCGGGCCAGACCACCGCCGAGGTGGTGCAGGCCAATGATGCGCTGCGCGACCGGATCAAGGCCGCGATTGCTGAGTTGCCCGCCGATGCCTTCGGGTCGGATGGCGCGCCAAAGCTCGGCGCGCTGCGCGAGGCGCTGCCAGCGGACGCAAAGCGCATAACCTCTGAGCTGCGTGACGACATCTGGGCCGGGCTGAAACCGCCCGCAGGCGAGTAACCAACCGCTGCACCCGATGGGCGGGGCCGATCACCGGCCCCGCCGCACCCCGCCTTAAAGGACCCGTTCAATGGCCTATGCCGATCAGTCGGACATCGCAGACCTTTATGGACCGCATGCGCTGGTCGTGGCCGACCGCGACGGCGATGGCGTGGCCGACAGCGCCGCCGTGACCCGCGCGCTCAGTGCCGCCGGTGACGAAATCGACACCTATCTTGCGGTGCGCTATGCGCTGCCCTTGGCCACGGTGCCCGGCATCCTGCGCCAGTTCGCTGTCGATATCGCGCTCTATCGTCTGGCGCTGGGCGCGGATGTGCTGAGCGAAGAACACCGCCGCCGCTACGAGGACGCACTCGGCGCGCTCAAGCGTATCGCCAAGGGCGAAGCTGCCCTTGTGCTGCCCGCCGACCCGAACGCCGACCCCGACAGCCCCACCGCCGACCAAGGCCCGCGACCCATTGTGACCGGCGGGCCAGACCGGATTTTCAGCCGCGACCAGATGAAGGGGCTGTGACATGTCGGGCGTGCAGGTAGAGCTGACATTGCAAGGGATCGAAGGCGCGGCGCGCGCGCTTGGCCAGCTGGCCGAGACCGACCTAGAGGACATGGCCTTCAACGCAGGCGCGCTTCTGGAAAGCAGCACGCAAGAGCGGATCGCGTCTGAGAAGACCGCGCCCGATGGCACCGCATGGCCTGCATGGTCGGACAGCTACGCGCGGACCCGTACGTCCAGCCAGTCGCTGCTGGTCCAAGGCGGCGACCTGCGCGAGGCCACCCAAAACTACACCACCGGCACCACCGCGCGCGTGGGCAACAACCTGGTCTATGGCGCGATCCACCAGATGGGTGGCGAGATCGAGAACGCATGGGGCCGTGGCATCAGCGTCGAGATGCCCGCGCGCCCCTATCTGGGGCTGTCCGATGAAGACCGCCGCGCCATCGAGGCGCTGGTGGCCGATACCGTGACGGAGGCGCTGCAATGACCGCGCCGCGCGACGATCTGCTAGCCGCATTTCCTGATCTGGTGGCCGAGTGCATTCGCGGCCACCTGCCGCGCCTGAAAACCTGCGAGGGTATGCTGGGCGGGTTCGATCTGGACGAGCTCAAGCGCACCGGGCTGGCATCGCCCGCCGTGCTGGTGTCACGGCTTGGTGTTCGACCGCGCGATACGCTCTCCGGGCCGCACCGTCGCGTAACACTGGCCATGGCCGCGTTTGTCGTGACCCGCGACGAGATGGGGCTGAAGCGCGACACGGCGCTGTCGAACATTACCGCTGCGCTGATCCAGTTGATCCCCGACCAATACTGGGGGCTGGCGGGCGTGGGCGAAGCCGAGCGCGTGGAAGAACGCATCTTGATCAACCGGGCCGCGCGCCAAGTGACTGCATCGCTGGCCGTGGTGACATGGGATCAGCCGGTCACGCTGGCGGCGCTGCCCGACAGCATGGTGCTGCGCCCCGAGCTTTACCTGGGCGGCGATCTGGACGGAGAAATCACATGAGCTTCGCCCTTGCAGAAATCGACCGCCGTTTGGCGAACATGGTCCAGCTGGGCCGGATCACCGAAATCGACAGCGGCGCACAACATGCCCGTGTCCAGATCGGTGATCTGACTACGGCGATGATCCCCGTCGCGCAGCTGGCGGCGGGCGCGATTCGGGTGCATTGGATGCCAAGCATCGGCGAACAGGTGACCGTCTTTGCCCCGTCGGGCGAGATGGCGAATGCGATCATCCAGGGCGCGGTGCCGCAAAATGGCAGCGCCGTGGCCGAAGATGAGGCGCACCCGACCATTGATCTGGGCGGGGCTGAGTTGGTCATCACCGGCAATGTCAAGATCACCGGCAATGTCGAGATCGTCGGGTCCGTGACCGTGACCGAAGACGTGGTCGCAAACGGGATCAGCCTTGTGACGCACACCCACCCCGAAAGCATCGGCAGCGTGACAGGGGCACCGTCATGAAGCAACGCGACTACATCGTGACCCGTGCGGGCTGGGTGGCAGGCGTCTTTCGCCAAGCGGCCTCGGTGGTGCGCCTGACGCCCGAAGAGGCAGCCTACGAGAATGTGCGCCCCAAACCGATCCGCAACCCCGCCCGCACCCGCCGCAAGGCCAAGGGGGCGTCATGACCGGTATGGCCCGCGACACCGGCACGCGGCTGGGGTTCAATGCGCATCTGGCACAGTCGATTGCCGATATCCTTGGCACGCCCAAAGGCACGCGCGTCATGCGCCGCGCCTATGGGTCGGACATTCCCGACCTGATCGACGCCCCGATCAATGGCGAAACCGTGGTCGATCTGTATCAGGCCGTGGCCGAGAGCGTCGGGCAATGGGAACCGCGCCTGACCCTGACCCGTGTGCAGGTGCTGGACGCGACACCGGGCCATCTGACCCTTGCGCTTGACGGCGATGTCACAGGCCGCCCCACCAGCCTGAGTGTCGAGGTGACACCATGACCACGCGCTTTGCCCAGATCGACCTGTCGCAGCTGCCCGCGCCCGAGGTGATCGAGCCGCTGGATTACGAGGCGCTGCTGGCCGAGATGAAAGCCTACGCCGCCGAGCGCGACCCGGATTTGGGCGCGGTGCTGGAGCTGGAAAGCGAACCCGCCGTCAAGGTGCTGCAGGCCGCAGCCTATTTCCGCATGCTTGACCGCGCGCGGGTGAATGACGCAGCCCGTGCGGTTCTGTTGCCCCACGCAACCGGGACGGACCTCGACAATCTGGCAGCGCTGTTGGGCGTGGCGCGGCTGGTGGTCACACCGGGCGATCTGGACGCCGCACCCCCGGTCGCGCCGATCATGGAAAGCGACGCGCGGTTCCGCGCCCGCGCTCAACTTTCGCTGCAAGCCTATAGCAGCGGCGGCCCTGCCGGGGCTTACCGTTACTGGGCGATGACCGCGAGCGCGGATGTGCTGGACGCGGTGGTCGACAGCCCCAACCCCGGCGAAGTGCGCGTGGTGGTGCTGAAAGACCCGTCGAGCGCAATGGATGATGCAGTCCTCGTGCAGACCGTGACCGATGTGGTCACGCACGAGGATATCCGCATCCTGTGCGACAACGTCTATGTCCAGATGCCCACCTTCCTGCCGGTGACGGTGGAGGCCCATCTTGATATCCTCGACGGCCCCGATCCGGCCCCGGTCATCGCTGCGGCCGAAGCCGCGCTCGACGCCTATCTGACGCAGACCTATCGGCTGGGCGGCAGCGTCACGCGCTCGGGCCTGATGGCCGCGCTGCACCAAGAGGGTGTGCGTGAAGTGTCGCTGATCGCGCCCGCCGCGAGTGTGAATGCCGCCGACGACGAAGTGCCGCAGGTCACCCAGATCACCATCACGGAGGCAGTGTGATGGCCGATATCCTGCCTCCATGGCGCGGTGCAGCCGAGACCACGCTTCTGGCCGCAACACAGGCCCGAGCGTTGCCCGTGCCGGTCGACGCTCTCTGGGACCCCGCGCGCATCCCCGCGCCGCTTCTGGCGTGGCTCGCCTGGTCATTGGCGGTCGAAGACTGGGACGCGAACTGGCCGGAGTGGCGCAAGCGCGACGTGATTGCGGCAGCCATTTCGATCCACCGCCTGCGCGGCACGGTTGCCGCGTTGCGCCGGGTGCTGGAGGTGACAGGCTTCGGCGCGGCCTCGATCATCGAGCGCTACGGCGAGAAGGCCCGCGACGGCAGCTTCGACCGCGACGGCACCACCACGCGCGCGCCTGCTGACCATTGGGCGGAATATCGCGTCATTCTGGACCGTCCCGTGTCGCTGGCGCAGGCCGAGCAGGTGCGCGCGCTCCTCAAGCGTGCGGCCCCGGCGCGCTGCCACCTGAAACTTCTGGATTTCACCGAAGCCCCGATCCTGCGCGACGGATCGGTTCAGCGAGACGGAACCTATACCCGAGGAGGTGCCTGAGATGGCCAATCTAGACGATAGCGGCGACCAGTTCCCCGATGTCTACCAGTTCGAAGAGACCGATCCGCTCTTGTCTGGCCCGCCGAACGAGGCCACCGGCGCCGGGCTAGACAACATCCCGCATCTGCAACTGGCGCGCCGCACCCGCTGGCTGAAAAGCCGGGTCGATCAGCTTCTCACCAGCGTGGTTGCCGGCACCACCAGCGTAGCCGGCATGTTGCGCCTTAATGACAGCCTGACCAGTGACAGCGTGACAGAGGCCGCGACGCCCAACGCCATCCGCCGCGTGCAGATCAACGCCAATGGCCGCGTGCCGACCGCGCGTCAGGTCACGGCGGGCGGTATTGCAACGGGGGGCGGGGCGCTTGACCAGGACCGCGTTATCACGGTGCCGAAAGCCAGCGACCAGCAGGCCCGCGACGGCGTGGCCGATGACGTGGCGCTGACCCCCAAGACAGGCCGCGCGCTTGTTGAAGAACAACTGGGCGGGCAAGACGCCACTGGCCTTGTGCCCTCGGGCGCGCTGATGGATTTCGCGATGGCGCAGGCCCCCGCAGGCTGGTTGGTCTGCGACGGGTCCGAGGTCAGTCGATCCGAATTCGCGGCGCTCTTTACCGCCCTGGGAACGGTCTGGGGCGCGGGCAATGGCACCACAACCTTCAACCTGCCCGATCTGCGCGGCGAGTTCCGGCGCGGGGCCGATTTGGGCCGGGGTGTGGACGCCGGGCGCGCCTTCGGGTCGGCGCAGGCGGATGCGTTCAAGAGCCACGATCACGACGCCAGCAGCGCGAACGCCGGGAACCATACCCATGACGGGCATGCGCAAAGCGCGGGCGCGCACAATCACCAGAGCGGCCTTCCAGATCAACTGCCCGGTTTCTTCGGGTTGAGCGATGCGAACAATCCGCCGACCCGCGAAGTATCGAACACCAGCAATGAATTCCAGTCGGAGGGACCTCTCACGTCAACCGATGGCACGCACACCCACACTTTGTCTGTCTACAGCGCGGGCGCGCATAGCCACGACGTGACTGTCAGCCCGCGCGGCGGCGCTGAGACCCGCCCGCGCAACGTCTCTGTCCTGACCTGCATCAAGATCTGATCTGAAAGGAGATCCCCGAAATGCCTGACCAGTTCCTGCACGGCGTCGAAGTTGTCGAGATCGACAATGGCTTGCGCCCCATCCAGACCGTCAAATCGTCGATCATCGGCTTTGTGGGCACCGCCCCCGATGCCGATGCCGCGATCTTTCCTGAAAACCAGCCGGTGCTTGTGACCGGCCCGCGCATGGCCGCAGACCTTGGGGCCACCGGCACGCTGCGCGACGCCTATCTGGCGGCCTATGCCCAAGGCGTGTCCGTGGCCATTGTGGTGCGTGTGGCCACGGACGAGGACGCGGCAGATACCACGGCCAATGTGCTGGGCACGGCGACCGCCTATTCCGGGGTCTATGCTCTGTTGGCCGCCGCGAGTATCACCGGCCAGACCCCGCGCATTCTGGCCGCGCCCGGCTGGACCAGCGGCGATCCTGCCGATGGTGTCAATCCGGTGGTCAGCGCGCTGTTGACGGTTGCCGAAAAGCTGCGCGCTGTGGTCATCAAGGACGGCCCCAACACCACAGAGGCGGACGCGATTACCGATGCCGGGCTTTATGGATCGCAGCGTCTCTACATCGTGGACCCAGCCGTGCGCGTGTTCGACGCCGCCGCCCAAGGCTCGGTGACGAAACCCGCGTCGGCCTATGTCGCGGGGCTTTTGTCCAAGCGCGACCAGGAGCGCGGCTTCTGGTGGTCGCCGTCCAACCAAGAGGTGCGCGGCATCACCGGCACGGCGCGGCCTATCGGTTTTGCCATGTCCGAGCCCGAGACCGAAGCCAACCGCCTGAACGAGGCCAAGGTCGCCACCATCGTACGCCGCAACGGGTTCCGCCTATGGGGCAACCGGTCGGCATCGTCCGACGCGCTCTGGGCGTTCCTGTCCGTGCGCCGCACCGCCGATATGATCTACGAGAGCGTGGAAGAGGCGCATCTGTGGGCCATGGACCGGCCCATGTCGGCCCAGCTGCTGCTGGATATCCGCGACAGCGTGCAGGCGTATCTGGATACGCTGGTCACGCGCGGTGCGATCCTTGGTGGCACGGTCTGGCTGGACCCCGAACTGAACACCGAGGCCACGCTGAAAGCGGGGCAGCTGTTCCTTGATTTCGATATCGAGCCGCCAGCGCCGCTTGAGCGCCTGACCTTCCGCGCGCACCGCAACGGTTCCTATTACGAGGAACTGGTCGCGCAAGTCGTATCCGCCTGAGGAGAGAGACCATGAGCTACCCGAAGCAAATCCGCAACTTCAACGCCTTCGTCGACGGGATCAGCTATTTCGGTCGCGCGACCGAAGGCAAGCTGCCCGACCTGAAAGTCATGACCGCCGCCTTCCGGGGCGCGGGCATGGATGGCCCTGTGGGCGTCGATATGGGGCTGGAGGCCATGAGGGCCGAACTGACCTTCGCCGAATACGACCCGGCGCTGGCCAAGCTGATCGGGCGCGTCAACCGCTTCGTTCTGCGCCCCGTCCACAAGGGCGAGGACGGCGCGCCCGCCGATACGATGATCTATTCCGTGGGCGGGCTGATCACCATGCACGAGCCGGGCGCGTTCAAGCCCGGCAGTGAAAGCCTGCTGAAAGTGACGATCGATCTGCGCACCTACCGCTACGAGCACAATGGCGAGGTGATCTGGGACATCGATCTGGAAGCGGGCAAGCGCGTGATCGGGGGTGTCGACCAGCTGGCCGACCACCGCCGCGCAATGGGCCTTTAAGGGAGGGTTGAACGATGGCTAAAATGAACACCATCCAGCTGGCCGATCCGCTCAAGGACGACAGCGGCAAGCCAATCACCGAGCTTGAGATCATGAAGCCCACGGCAGGCGCGTTGCGGGGCCTGCAACTGGCCATGTTGCAGGCGCAGGACGTCAACCAGCTGGCCAAGCTCTTGCCGCGCATCACCCGCCCCGCGCTGACCAGCGATCAGGTCTGGGAACTGGACCCGGCCGATCTGGCGGCGATTGCCAACCGGGTGTCGCTTTTTTTCATGACGCGGGACCAGCTGGCGATGATCCAGATCGAGCATCAGCCGGGCTGATCCTGCCTGACCGCATAGAGGAGGCGATGGCCGACATCGCCTTCATCTTCCACTGGCCCCTGTCCGAGATGGACGCAATGTCCCTTGAGGAGTTGTCCGACTGGTGGCGACTGGCCGCCGACCGCTGGAAAACCGCCAACACGCCAGCCAAATAAGGCACCCGCATGAGCGACCTGAACATCGCCCTTATTCTGAAGTTCATCGATCAGGCCACCGCGCCTGCGCGTGCGGCCATGCAGAATATCCAAGGGGCGGCGGAACGGGTCGAACGGTTCGGGGCCGCGCAGATGGCGCAGGGCACCGCCATGCAAGAGGTGGCGCGCCGGAATACCAGTGAATTGCAGGGCCAAGCCATGGCCACCGTTGCGACGGCAGTCGCTCTTGCGGCAAGCCTGAACCCGGCCATCGCCTTTGAAGCACAGATGTCAAAGGTCGGCGCGGTGTCGCGCGCAACCGCCGAGGAACAGAAAGCGCTGGCCGACGCGGCGCTGCGCGAAAGTGTGCGAACGCGGTTTACCGCGACCCAGACCGCTGAGGCGATGGAATCACTGTCGATGGCGGGCCTGACGGCCGCCCAAACGATGGAGGTGCTACCGGGCGTCTTGGACCTTGCCGCAGCGTCTGGCGAAAACCTTGGTAACACGTCCAAGATCGCTACTGAAATTCTGGCAGGTTTTCGGTTGGATGTCGACCAGATGGCCCGCGTCGGCGACGTGCTGACAAACACGTTCACCAGCGCGCAGACCGACCTACAAGGCCTTGGCCTGACCATGTCCTATGCCGCGCCGGTTGCTGCGGGTCTTGGCGTAGAACTCGAAACAACCGCGGCCATGGCCGGTTTGCTGGCTGATCGGGGCTTGGCCGGTGAGAAAGGTGGCACCGCCCTGCGCGCGATCCTGTCGCGCCTTGCCGCGCCGTCGACCGACGCGCGCCGCGCGTTGGATGATCTGGGCGTGTCGATCACCGATGCCGACGGCAATATGCGGGCGCTTCCCGAAATTTTGGCCGAGATGAACACGGCAATGGACGGAATGGGGGATGCTGCCCGCACCGAGTTGAACACTGTTATTTTCGGCATGGAAGCGGCAGGCGCTGCGAATATCCTGATGGCCGAAGCCGGAGTTGGCGCGCTCCAGGATTACATCGAAAGCCTGCGCGAAACCGGCACAGCAGCCGAAATCGCGGCCCGCATGATGGACAATACGCGTGGAAATATCGACCGGATGCTGAGCGCGATCCAGTTCATGCAGGTCATGATCGGGCGTGGGTTCAACCCGGTTCTTGATGATCTGACCGAACGGGTCATCCCAATCGCTATGGAAATCGGCAACTGGGCTGATGCTAATGAGGGACTGGTCAATACAATCGGCTGGGTGGTGGCCGGTATGGTGTTGCTCAATATCGGCGTGTTGGCCGCACAATGGGGGTTCTGGCTGCTCTTCGGGTGGCTCGGAAAGGCCCGCTGGGCGTTCGGCATGTTGTCACTCGTCGGTGGCAAACTGGTGGCGTGGATGACAGCTGCATTCGGGCCAGCAATGCTGGTCGCAAGTGCAGCGATCATGCGGGGCATAGTTGCCGGGGCATCCATGGCTGGCACCGCAGTGGGCTGGCTGATTGTCCAGTTCATGCGCTTGGTCGGTGCCGCAATTTGGATCGGCCGCGCCTTGGCTATTGCGGGCCGCGCCCTGCTGACCAACCCGTTCTTTCTGGCCATCGCGGCGGTGGCGGCGGCGGTCTATGTCATTTACGACAATTGGGACGGGATCACCGCCTATTTCACGGGCAAGTTCGACCGCGTTAAAGCCGCGTTTGAAGGCGGGTTTCTGGCCGGGCTGATCGCGCTCTGGCAAGAGTTCAACATCTTCACCCTGATCCGCGACGCCGCCGAGGGGCTGTTCACCTATCTGACCGGCTGGACGTTCGAGCAGGTTGGCGCTGCGCTGATTGGGTTCATCGGGTTCAACCCGTTCACCGAATTGCGCGATGCCGCCGAGGGGGTGTTCACCTATCTGACCGGCTGGACGTTTGACCAGATCAGCGCCGCACTGCGCGGGGCGTTTGACATCGATCTCTATGCCGCCGGGGTGGCGCTGATCAAAAGCCTGATCGCGGGCATCTGGTCGCTGCTGACGGGCTTGGGCGGGCGGATCGCTGCCGAGATCAAGAATGGTGTGGCGGGTGTGTTCGGCGGCGGCGATGGCGCGCCTGTGGCCCCGAGCGGCGGGTCTGGGACAAGCCGCAGGCTCGGTCGCGACAGTGGCGGTGTTGTGCGCCCCGGTTTCCTTTATGAGATCAACGAGCGCGGGACCGAGTTTTTCCAGCCCAGCATGCCGGGCAGCGTGATCCGGGGCACTGATCTGGCGCGTGGCGGCGGCGCGTCCGGCGCAGGCCCGTCCATCCAGATCGGCGATATCCACGTTCATGCGGCCCCCGGCATGGACCCGCGCGCAATCGCCCGCGAGGTCGAGCGCCAGCTGCGCGCGTCGTTCAGCCAGCGCCATTCGCTGCATGACGGGGGGCTGACATGATCGCGACCGTGATGATGGCCCTTGGCTCACTCCGCTTTGGCGTGACCGGGACAAGCTATCAGAGCCTGCGCCGCGTGGCGGCCTACCGCTGGCAGCAGCAGGACCGGCTGGGGCGTGACCCCGCGCAGCAATTCATGGGTCCGGGTGCCGAAGATGTGACGCTGGACGGCACGATCCACCCGCATTACCGGGGCGGGTTGCGGCAGGTCGAATTCATGCGGCTGGCCGCGCGCACCGGCACGCCGCTGATGCTGGTCGACGGGCTGGGGTGGGTGTTCCAGCGCTGGGTCATCCTGTCAGTGGAAGAAACTCGCACGGTCTTCATGTCGGATGGCGCGCCCAAGCAGATCGACTTTCGCATCCTGTTGCGCAGCTATGGCGAGGACCGGGCATGATCGCGTTTCGCAAAGCCCGTGGCGCACCGCTGCGCCTGCGCCTGACCGTCGCCTCGGACCTGACCGGGGTAGACATCACCTCAACCCTGCGCAGCGATCTGGGGGCCGCATGGCCGCTGGCCGTGACTGTTGAAGAACCGGCCAGCGCGGGCGTGTTCGAACTGGATGCGGGCGTGAACGCGCGGGCGCTGCCGGAGGGGCGCTTGTGGTTCGACATTCGCTTCACCCGCGCGGGGCTGGTGGTCCAGACACTCACCTTCGGGCTGTTCCTGCTGGACGATCTGGACAGCGCGAACGCGGCCCTGATGGCGCGCGCGGGCCTTGGCCAGCGCGGGGCGGTCGAAGGGCGCATCTACATCACCGCCGAGGGCGAAATGCTGGACCAGATATGCGCCCGCGAGTTGGGATCGGACGCGTTGGCCCCGCAAGTGCTGGACGCGCATCCGCGTCTGGCAGTGCTTGGCCCGATCTACCCGGCCGGGCTGGCGCTGTTCCTGCCCAGCCCCGAGCGGCTGAACCCCACCACGACCGAGCGCATCACGCTTTGGGGGCGCGCATGACACCCGATTTCCGCATCATCGCCAATGGGCAGGACGCGACCGCAAAGCTGGCCGACCGCCTGTTGGGCTTGCAGATCACCGAGGCCGATGGCGACGAGGCCGACAGCCTGACAATAGCACTGGATGACCGCGACGGGCGTCTAGACGCGCCGCCAATCAAGTCGCGCCTGCAGGTCTGGCTTGGCACCAAAGGTGCTGCGCTGGTCGATATGGGCCAGTTCGAGGTCGAAGGCATTACCGGCGACGGCCCGCCCGACCGCATGAGCATCAAGGCCACGGCGGTGGACCTGCGCGAGACCGCCCGTGCGCCGCGCACCAAGGCGCATGAGGACCGGTCCTTGCGCGACATCGCGGCCGACATCGCGGACCGCGCCGGGCTGGAGCTGGTTCTTGGCGACAGCCTGAGTGGCGTGCAGTTTCCCTATCTGGCCCAAACCTCGGAAAGCGACCTGCATTTTCTGACCCGGATCGCGCGCGATCTGGACGCCACCGCCAAGGCCACGGCGGGCAAACTGGTGATCGTGCGCCGCTCGGACCCACAGACAGCAGGCGGCGACACGAAACAGCCGGTCGCGCTGGACCGCGCCGATCTGACCCGCTGGAGCTACGAGATCAGCGCTCGCGAAAAAGACCAGGCGGTCGAGGCCGAGGCGCAACTGCCTGCCACCGCCGAAAAGAAGCTGATCCGCGTAGGCGACGGCACGGCGCGTCGCCTGCGCCATGTCTACCCATCCGAGGATCAGGCCCGCGACGCAGCGAATGCCGCTCTGGCGCGGGCGAAACGGGCCGAGGTCAAGATCAGCGCCGAGTGCGCACGCTTCATGCCTGCGCTCTTTGCCGGGGGCCTGGCCGAATTCACCGGCATGCGGCCGGAATTTGCGGGCCCATGGCACCTCACACAGGTGACGCATGATCTGGGTGCCGGGCTGACCACATCCATCAAGGCCGACAAAGGGGACGCGACATGATCACCATCACCCGCAAGCGCGGCGACACGCGCCGCCTGCGATTTCACACGACATTTGCGCTCGGGGACGTGACGATCACCGCCTCGGCGCGCGACGCGGGCGGCACGGCGCGCACCATCCCGGTAGGCGTGGTGGATCTGGACGCCCGCCTGTTCGAGCTGTGGGGCATCGACACGCTGCCTGTCGGCTTGCATGCCTGCGAGGTGGAGTATGCCCGCCTTGGCCATACGATCCCGACCCAGACCTTTTTCCTGCAAATCACGGAGGCGATGACGCCATGAGCACCACCATGACCGATCTTGCCACCGGCAAGACCTTTGTTTTCAACGAGGCGCTACCGGGCCGCGACGCCTATGAGGAAGCGCTGGCCGAGGGGTTCATCGGCACCCGCACCGAATGGCTGGCCAGCCTGACAGGCGATACCGGCGCGGCTGGACCCGCAGGCCCGCAAGGCGTGATCGGCCCGCAAGGTCCGGTTGGCCCCGCAGGCCCGCAAGGCAACACAGGCCCGCAAGGCGCGTCCGCGACCGTTACGGTGCTGACCGACCCGGCGGCGTTTGATGCGGCCACGCCCGGCGCGCTGGAACTGGTGGTGCTGGTCGATGCCTAAATTGGACCTGACAGCCGCGCGGCGCGTCATGACCGATGCGGGCGAAGCGCGCGCGATTAAGGCAGGCGCGGGCCTTTGGCGCGCGCGCAAGCCCTTGGTAGATGCCCCCGGCGTGATCGAGCTGCACGGGTTCGACCCGCTCTGGACCCACCCCGATCTTGCGGGCGCGGGCATCGGGCAAGCCAACGCCCATGTCGCGCGCATCACCGATCTGGGCAGCGGCGGGTTTCATGCCACGCAGGCCGCCGACGCGCACCAGCCCGTCATGCGCCGCGCGGGCAATCTGTGGTGGCAGGACTTCGACGGGCTCAGTGACCGCGTGATCGTGCCGTCCGGCGCGTGGCAGGGGGCCGATATGTCGGTGGTCATGGTGGCGCGGCTGCAGTCTTCGGCGTTCCCCGACGCGCGTGTGTTGGCCGGAGCCGTCGACGATCGCTATATCGCGCTGTATCAAAGCGGCAGTTCGGAAACCACAATCGGCAGGGCCAACGCGCGCTATGTCAACGGCAGCCTGATCCCCGCGCTGACGCGCGGCGATCTCTACAATGCGTGGGTGACCGAAGACTGGGTCGTGTTGGAGGTGGCGGGGGTAGATTTCACCGACAGCAATTTCAACAACGGCCTGCAATATCCGGGCTGGCGGGGCGGTTCGAACCTGGTCGACGGCGAGATCGCCTTTGTCGCTATCTTGCCGACCGCGCTTGCCAACACCGTCCGGGCCTCCTTGACCACCACGCTCGCCAGCATATTCGGAATCTCGTTATGACACAGACAACCCTGACCGCCATCTGCCCCGAAGCGATGATTTCGGACGCCAATAACTGGGCCATGATCGCGCTGGACGGGCTGGCCCATGGTGCCAGCTTCGACCCGCCGACCTATCAGCGCGAGGGCAGCCGGTTCGCAGTCGCAAGTTTTCTGGTCGCGCCGGGTTGGCTGGACCGCGCCACCGGCACCTTGACCCGCCCCGCATGGGACGTGGGCCATAACCGCATAAATGAAACCGGGGCCAACCGCGCGTCGGACGCGCTGGTGACACATGAGGGCACGGCAGGCGCGCCGCTGGCCATGCCCGGCACGCTTTTGCTGATCCTTGGGGTGGATGCGCGCGCGGCACTCGCCGCCACGGGGCTGGTGCAGATCCCGTCCGAGATCTGATCGGGCGCGACCCTTCGGGAGGTCACGGGGCGCGGACAACGCCCCGCAACACGGGGCCAAATCGCGAAATACGCCCCCGCCGACCATCGTTAACCTTCTGGCCGCTCCCACCCTGATCAGGGGCGGCAAAGGTGGGTTGATTCGCCATGCCGACACAAGAGCAAATTCGTTGCTGCGCCTGCGCGCGGCTGTTATTCTGTGCAGACCCCGACGCGCTATCCGGCGTCGTGACCATAAAGTGCCCGCGCTGCCGGGCCATGAACATCCTGAGGCCCAGAGCCCTTTCACCCAAGCGCCCCAGAGCGCACGGAAAGGGACCAGACGATGGCCTTGTCGAAGACGCTTCCAAAACCTGACCTGCCGCCCGGCGCACCGGGCAAACCCATGCCCGTGCTTTTCCACACCTCGCATCCGGGGCTGGCGGCGAGTTTCCGCCGCGACCCTCTCTGGGCGCAGTTCAGGGGTTTCGTTATGTCGAATGATCGTCCGCATATCACCGTCATCGGGTCACGCTGGCTGGGGCCGAAGTGCTGACCGCGCTGACCGAGGCTGGCCATGACACCAGCCTGATCGCGCCTGCATCCGGCGACCGCGCCACCATTGCCGCGCGCACCTCGGGGCGTGTCGTGACCGTCAAACCCGACCAGGTGCCCCTGCAGGCGCAGGATTTCGCGCGCCGCCCTGACCTAATCGACTGCGCGCATTCGTTCCGCATTCTGCCGCCCTGGGCGGTGGCCTATGCGCGGTTGGGGGCCATCGGCTACCACCCATCGCTTCTGCCCGCCTTCAAGGGCCGCCACGCGGTCGAGGACGCGTGGCGCGCGGGCGTGCGCGTGACCGGTGGCAGCGTCTACTGGCTGACCGACCAGATCGACGGCGGGCCGGTCGTGGTGGCGCATGGCAAACGCCTCCAACGCGCAGTGCAGGTGCTGCCGGGCGAGGATGCAGGCACGCTCTGGCGGCGCGCGTTGGCCCCGTTGGGAAGGGAGTTGTTGGTGGAGGCGGTAGGCGCTTTGATCCTGCCCCGGTGACGCGGTGCTCGACCCGTTCTGCGGCTGCGGCGCTACCGACCTGCTGCGCGAAAGCTCGACCGCCATTGGATCGGCATCGACGTGGCGCACCTCGCCGTCGGCCTGATCGAAAAGCGCTTGCCAGCCCGCCGCCACGACGCTTTCAAAAAGGCCAAACGCGAGAGCGGCAAGGGGCAGGGTTTACCCGACCTTTGAACGGGGCGTTTAACGCCGCGTGAAAACGCCGCCCCGAGCCAAATACTGCAACGGGCCTGCTGCAAATATCTCTGTCAAACTGTGCAAATACCCCTGTCGCGCTACAGCCATGCTATCCGGGCAAGGCACGCCTTCGGCGACGCGGTTGCCCTGCGCATCCACCGTGATGGTGACAAGCCCGTAGCCCGTGCAGATGACATATCTGTCCACCCCGGCCCCGG
>Ga0136561_1000174_pt1 | contig 23045 bp, 28 predicted proteins | sample AntRauMeHopE1498_FD_104641 | JGI IMG/M metagenome (GOLD analysis project Ga0136561, IMG submission 104641) | Saline lake microbial communities from Rauer Islands, Antarctica - Metagenome Hop E1 #498 | ecosystem: Environmental > Aquatic > Non-marine Saline and Alkaline > Saline | place... | reverse complement strand
TACTTGTTTGTAATCGTCTGGTCGGGCGGTCACAAAGATAATCTTCTTACCTTGTGCTTCAAGTTCTTGGAGATGACCGTACACCTCTTCACGTACTGTGTCCTTATCCATCTCACTAAAGAAACCCATCCAGTCTTTCTTCTCTCCCTTCACATAGTGAAGTCTATGTTTGATATCAGCAATCGTGCCGTCAATATCACAGACCACAACATCTCCCTCTACTTTCTTTAGACCATACTGGATAGCCATGTTGTTAATAACGTCAGCACCAACACTCTTTTCTCGTTGTTGGTCTCTTAGTATACACGTTTCTACATCTGTGTCAACCTTCTCGATTGAGAACTTGGCTTGAAGTCCATCAGCAACCCGTCTCCACATCTCTTCGTTCGCTGGATTAAGGTTACAGTCATCAATGATGACGTGCTCAATGCCACTGTTAATCAAGTGCTTGACAAGAGTAATCTCTGCTGATACCACAGACTTCTCGTTCTTTCCTGAGTATACACCGTAGTTAAACATCTCTCTTAGCAGGTCACGGTTGACCCTCGCTACTAGCTTATGTGTACACAAAGCACTAGCTACTGTGCTCTTCCCTGAGGCTGGAAGCCCCCTCATCATTATGATTTGTTTCATAAGCTTTTCTTTACTATGGTCTTTCGGTAAGTAATATATACTACACCCGCTTTTGATTTGGTCTCTCCTCTAGTGTATACCTCAATGTGAGTGACATTGTTTGTCTTAACCTTTTTGTTAAGTCGTCTCTGAGTTCGTGCTCGGTTCTTGTTCATAACTATTCTGTTACTCGACAATCTACACACTGACTTGTGTGCACATCTTCTCCTGAACCACACTCGACACAGATTGTTTTATCTGCTACGCTTATCGTTCCTAATAATATATCCTTGTAGATTTGGATAGCTTTCCTGTTAGCTAGACCTGCTAGTGACCTAAAGTTTAAGGCTGGTACTTTCTTGGCGATAGCCCACACCTCCTCTGTTAGCATGTCATGATACACTGTGTTGGCAATGCGTGGGATATGCTTGAGGTCTAACTTCTCTTCTGTCTGAGGCTGTAACTTCTGCATTACTTTCTGTACCCGTGCCAGTGTGATGTACTTGTTCACTACCCACATCTCATGGTAAGTCTCGCTATGCTTATTGTTGCCACCGAATGTAACAGCACTGTTCTCTTGGAAGTTCTGACTTACAATCTTAGCATAGGTGTTGTCACCAAACTTATCAATGAACCCTTCGTTCTTAAGCACGATACCCTCACCCTCTTCACCAATGGTAGACTTACCAACGAACACCATGAGTTGTTCAGTGGTAGGGTTAGTAAACATGCCGTGGTAGGCTGGGGTGTTAATACCAAACCTCTTAGCGGTACTGATTACATTCGCCTTAGATAAACAAGTCTCCTTATCTTGGGTACTCACAAAAGAAATATCAAATAGATAGAACTGATGAAAGCTTGTCTCTGTGTAGTGAATAGTATGCTTGACAAGCCACTCACCGTAGAGTCTAAGGTTGGTGTTCTCTGTCAAGAGTTTCTTTATACCCTCATGCCCTGCTACATACTCAAGAAAACCATTGAAGTAATTGTTACCCTCTACTGGATTCATCACGTCACTACACAGTGTGTTGTTACGTGAACCGATGGCAATCTTACCATCCTCTATCCATATCTGTGCATTAGCACCGTCAATCTTTTCCTCTACGTGTACATCACCTTCTAAGATACCGTCTGTCTCTTCCTTACCTAGACGATGTATCTTAGGGTATCGTTTGAACATGCTGGATTATTTCTTAGTCTTAGTAATCTTACGGTACTCTCTTACTTCTTCTTCTACAAACTCTACCTTAAGGTACTCTTCAAGGTGTCGTATTCGGTACTCAGCATCTTCATACATCATGATTAGCTTACTAACACTGTTGTCTAGGTTCGTTACCTTTCCCTTAAGATTTGACTGACGCACCCCGACACCCTCTAGTTTACGGTTTAGTTGTACGAAGTGTGCTCTAATAGTTCTGTCAATCATTGACTGTACCTCTGGGCTAATCTTGTTCTTCTTTTTTCCAAACATATTTTATTTTTTTAACTTCTTATTAACTGCGTTGATGTCTATTTCATTACTACTCATACGCTATCTATTGAACTTTAACGTGGTCTTTGATATCTTCTATGAACTCAGAACTCTCGGTGTCAAAGATTTCATCAGTGATTACTGCTGTCACTTTCGCTGGTAAGGATACTACGTCTACTGCTAGATTAAATAAATCTCCAAACATATTAAATCATTTCGTTAAAGACTGATACGTATGCGTCTAGTGTGTCAGTGTTACCTAGTCCAGGTGCACTGTTTACTTCTAGTACGAACACATCACCCTCGTTGTCCATAATAATATCTACTGCTCCAAAGTCTAGGCCAAGAGCTGAGATAGCTTCTATAGCCAGGTCTTCGATACGTTCTAGTCGGTTAAGATTACCTGTTCGGTAAATCCAATTAGACGCTAGGTTACGTACGTCTGCTTCTTCTCCTTCTGCGGTGACTACCTCACCGTCCTCACCTACTCGTCGTGACTTCTTCTGGTAAAGAATAACCTCACCATCAAACACATGTACCCGATACTCTCCTTTGTTTGATACACCTGCTGTGTATAGTGGAGCAATAGGTAAGGGTAGTGTGGCTGCTCTCGTCTGTGGTTGTATAGAATCAGTCCTTCTAGTAACTATGTCTGCAAGATGGTCTTCTGAAGCCCCTCTTAGTTGCATTGTGATGTTGCCAAGGAGAGCACGTTTTGCTATTTCTCCCTCAGTTAGAACAAGTGTAGCACTGGGCTTAAACACCTCAATGCCTGCACCACTATGACCATTGAGTTGATGACGTGCGTACACTTGTGTACCTTCACGCAACCATTCTTCTGCTTCCTGTCGGTCTGTTGTGAAGGGTACTGCTGGTACATCACGCTCTTGTAGGTTCTGTAGAGTAGTCAGCTTGTTAGCTGCTACTGCTACTGCACTAGGAGAGTTAAGAATATCAACACCCTCTAGGCTAGGAGGAACTTGTGAGTTACCCCAGTTAATAACAATGTGACCTGGGCGGTATCGGTAACGTGAGTTCTCTGTTCTAATAACTACACCACCAAGAGCTAACTTCAAAGCCCGTGCTGATTGTGAACCTGTTTTGTATGGTAAGATTTTAAACATATTTATTTCTCTAGTATTATGGCGGTAGCCAGTAGCATTAAAGCGATGATTACTGCGTATAACATTATTTATATTGTATCATACTTGAACTTAAAAGTCAAGCATATTATTTGTAAGGCTTTTACCTAGCAACAGGTCAGTTATAGTCAGGATGACACTACCCCTTGACAAAAATACAATAGTATGATATACTAGTATTCTGTCCTTTGATTAGGAATAGGGAAACAATTATCGAGGGCGTAGAATCTACTACATAATCTGTGAGACACCACAACCCTAAGTCTTATGTCGTCGCTTACTTGGGTGACATAAGGCACCGCCATGTTCTTCGGAACGGAAAGCTTAGACCACAGGTTATATCACTATACCTGTACTGTACGGATGGCCGTTAGCAGGAGAGTCTATTCAAGTAAGAAGTATATCTCAGTAACTCATTTTACACCAGCCAGAATACATTCTGATTCAGTAATGAATCATCCCGAACCATAGTGATAACATAATAGTGGTACTATCAACCTTCCCCTCGTCTCTGACGAGGAAAGAAGTGTACCTAGATAATCTATAATACCCAGCCAGAATAAGGTAGTCACGGTATTAAACCTTATACTTACTAATAATATCATCAACAGGTAGAGAACACGCATTGATACACACCTCACCACGTGATGTTTCTTTCCAGTCATTGAGTGGACGATGAAGTGACTCACGTTCACGCTTCTCTAGGTGACGCTTCTTCATAGTCTTCTTGATATTGTCGTTGGTACTGTCACGTCTGGTGTTGCGTGGTCTAACTTCAAGAGCAGAGGATGGGTCTTCAAACTCGTTAGCCATGTCATCCATACGCAGGAGAGATTCACCCCTCAATCTAATTGCTCTAAGGCTTGCTGCTTGGGACTGAGTAAGCCCCTCTGGCACACGCCCACTGTGTGTGTTGTAATAGTGTTGTAGTTTCTCTTGCTGTATTGCGTACTTGGCTGTGTCCCTCATTGAAGTTCCGCTGTGTAGGTTCAACCACTCTGCCACTCTCTCTGCTTCTGCTGGTGTCCAATCCTCTGGTCTCATACTCTTTCATGCTTAATTGAATTTTGGTAATCCTCTAGCTCCACACATAACTCCATAACCTCTTGCATCTCGTCTTCTGATAGACCAAGGGAGGACATAGTATCTTCTAAAGCGTCCTGCTGACTCTCGATACCCTCGTCTAGTTGCTTGAAGGTGCTCTCTGATATGTATCCCTCTATCCTACTGACGTGCAGCTTCTCTCTCTTGGTCTGTAGCTGTGCGTGTTGGGCTGCCATGCTCTCTAGTCTACGCCTAGCCCCTTCACTTTGTTCTGTTGTCATCTCGAAGTCTGACTCAACTTCTGGTGCTTTTAACCCCATCTGTTGGGGTCTTTCTAGTGGCATACGGCTGGCTCTGTATGCAGCGTAACGCTTTGGTACGTAGTAACACTGGTGGTCGATGAACTCCACGGCGAAGGCTGCGTCTGCTAGTCCAGTCTCCTTCATCTCAGGGAAGGTGTAATATTTATTTTGCAACTGTCGGTGCTGGTTACGGTGCACCTCTCTCTCTAACTCAGTCAGAAATCTTGAACTCTTTACTGGTACGAATGTCTTGCTCTCATCAATGGGGAAACCCTGCTCGTAAAGAACAGAGTCACCTGTATCGTAGCTATAGATAAGCATAGGAGAAATGAGACTGCTGTGCTCTGATGATACACCCTCGTACTTCTTGTGGCTCACTGTGCCCAGTTCTCTACCATGATTGCGACCATAGTATACTGACACTACTTGGTCAGTACCCTTGACTAGTCGCACACCCCAGAAGGCAGCAGGGCCAAAGGTTCCTACCTTGTCTGACTTGTCCTCTAGGTGACGTGCTAACTCTATAGCAAGACTCTCAGAGTCGTTGTGTTCTAGTCCCTTGCCTTCTATTACCTCCCTTGTGTCGTCACGGTACGTGGCAATGACCTGCTTGTTGAACTCCGTATGGTAGTCATAGCCGTCTGCCTTATGGTTCTTCTTAAGGATGTCTGTGTTGTGTACTTTACCGTTGTGGGCAAAGTAGTAATCAAACTCAAGCTCCTCATTGCTAACAAACATAGGGTGTGTCGTACCAAGTGTGTTCTCTGTAGATGTAGGGAAGCGGTGGTGAAATAAAATCATAGGTGCTGTCTCTTTAAGCAGCAGCTTTTTAATCTCATCCTCTGTCTTAGCACGTTGTACGCTAACCAAGTTCATAGCACCGTCGATAGCTAGATAGCCATACCCCTTTGTGCCACGTGTCGATTGCTTTTTATACAGGTCAAACACCTGTTGTGCTACTGGTCTGTTTCTTTTAGACCACAGTGCTACTAATCCACACATAGTTTATTTAACTGTTATACCTGAGTAGTACCCAAGTAATCTTTTAACGTACATCTCTAACATCTCATCATCAAGGAACTTCACAAACTCTTCGGGTGTGCCCTTCATAGACTTGAGTTCTTCAAACTCCAAGGTCTCAAGTTTATCTGCGATTGCCTGGTGCAATCGTAACCAAAGGAGCACCTTACCCGCGTCTGTTGTGCCACCGTGAGAACGAATCTCTAATGTGCCGTGTCTGTCCCAATAACAATGCAGGTTTACATTATGATAACGTGAGTTATCGTAGTGACCTGTCTGCCCTCGCCCTTTGTACCACACCCGCTTCAAGTCTTCTTCTGTCTTTATTGCTGCGATGTCACTGAGTTCATATGACTCACCAAGAGGGATACAATACATGTTACCAAACCTTCGTGAGTTAGATACAATATTCTCCATCACACCAGAGAACAGGGTGTAGAAGTAGAATGAATTCTTAAGCCACTGCAATCGGTCTGGCTTTTCTAGGTAGTAGTATGTGTAGTTGACACGTGGCTTACGCATCAGCTCAGCTCTTGAGAAGTATACTACGTTACCAAAGTGTGCTGTCTTTATGGTAGAGTCATCTATAATGGTTTGGTTCTGCAACAGGTTCATAATGTTTGGTATTCCGAGGTCTTTCTTAACCCTACTAGAGAAAGCAAACACCGTACCCTTATAGCTTGGCTCTGAACGTGATGACTTTAACACACCACCTACATCCTTCTTACCATCAAGGTGTATGTGCATGGATGTCTTAGCGTTATCACATGTGGCACCATTCTTCTTTAGAGTCTCACATGCAAACTCTACTGCACGCTCACCTTCCTCACCTGACAGTGGCTCTGATACCCACTCACCCGCATGTTTTAGTGGCCGTAATGAACCATCCTCTATCACCTCTATAGACTGTCTGATTCTTGTCAGTGCGTCACCTGTAGGTGCTACGAACTCAATCTCTACACCGAACCTACGATTAGACTGTATCATCATGGTATAAGTTATTGTCAATCATGCGTTCAAACCCTCGTGCTCCCCCTACCATCTTTCTCTCCCAACTTTCGTATGTTTTTCCCATAGTGTTGCAGAATTTAAGCGGCTCGTCTGAGGTCAACCACTTTCTTGTTGATACCAGCCTCTCAGTACCAAGTCCGTTACCAGTAGCTCTATTTATAGTAAGGAACTCAGAAAGGATGTCAAAGTTTTTAAGAGCCAGCTCGTAGTCATTATTGTTAATGGCCTTCTTCACATCCTTCATGGATATCATAGACATCAGTTCTTTGTCTCTGTTCTGCTCTACTATGGCCATAGCGTTGCGACACAACTGACTGGCAAAAGACCACAGTGCGTAGTGTTTCAACCAGAAGTTACTAGGTACACGGTACTCTAGTCCGTATGACTTAAGACGATACTCACCAGCTCGACCATAGTTCTTTCGTCGTACTGCATTGAGTGGGTCACGGTCAATAAGAACCAGTGTGTTGCCTGCTACAATATCCAACGTCTTTACAAATCTCTCTGCTAACTCTTGGTCTGTACGGTTAGTTCTAAGCATTGTGTTACCAAGGTGAATGTGTCCAGCACCAGCTCGGAACCTCTCTCTCAACCCAGTCACACGATGTGGGTTTTTTTCTTGGGCACTAAGTGTTGGGTTACAACCAAACCTCTTCATCTCTGGTGAAGCTTTCTTCCACACCTCGTCACTAATGATGTGACCAGGTTCAAAGCTAAGCTCTGCTCCTACTTCTCTGGCGTAACCTCGTGCGTTAAAGATTGCTCTCGCAAGAAAGCTACCTGCTGATACACGACAACCTGACGGTGCTGGGTGTAACTCACCCTGGAAACCATCACGTGCTACATTTCGGGAGTTTTCAGGGAGTACCTCAGCACTGGGGACTACCTCACCGTCTCTGATAAAGAAGAACTCAGGGTCTGACCCTACTGTACCCCTCGGCCCGAAGTATAGGTCTAATGAACTATCACTTTTACTCATATTGTTTTATTATATTTTAATGTACACCTAACTACACTTCCGTCACCAGAAAGTAATAGGGTTATTCTTAGTCCTTTGCATTTGGCTGTATACGAAGAGTGACCCAACAATACTCAGGAGAATCTGCACGCGACTCGGTTTACATGCGAGCGTATCTGGGACTTCTGCCAAACTGACATAGTGTCCACGGCACTCAACTGTCTCGTTTTCTACCCACTACCTTCTTAGGTGTATCACTACACAGAAGTATAGTTAGGTGTACATTCTGCTAACTAATAACTACTAATAACTTCTTTTGCTTGCTTACAATAACTCTCTAGTCTCTCCCCTGCAAAGTACACTAGTGCCTTCACAGTCTCACCGTTCACTTCAAACTCTCGCTCTAACTCTACGTACCCTGCACCAATCTCCATCCTATTGATAGAGAAGTATTCTTCGGGTGGCAACTCATACAATTCTACATCATGTACGTCTTCACCTGTAGTGAGTAGTGCTGGGTATGCACTTACTGCATACATAGTACCTACAATAGTAGAGTTACCAACGTGCTTACAATTCTCTATACCACCGTGATTGTACTTTCCTTTCTTCAAACTACCGTATACTGCTACTGTCTTTAACATAACTTAATTAACCTCACAATTAGGGCAATCGCAATTTCCACTGCATTGCAGCCATTTGCTCTTACGTGCCAGTTTTTTAAACTTTTCTATATCCACAGTCCATGTGTAAACTTTAATTATACAACTTGAATTTGGATTTAACCGAGCTGCTGTACTGTGTACTGCACCCAGTCTCTTAGAGCGTATGAACTTCATAAGCTCTTCACCCCTACCTCTTGTGACAATGTCTGTAAAGATTACAAAAGCCCCGTTGAACTCATCTTCTACAAACCAATCATCTGCTACTTCTTCAAGAGTTTCTTGTGGGCTTATTTTCAGTCCTGATATTTCTCTCACCCCACAACACTGCATCTCATTTAGCATAATGTTAGGATAGTACCCATAAGTTAATCGTCGCTGATAATTCACCACGGAACTTACCCGCTGGTGTAACATGTGCAATGACATGTTTGTTACGCTGTTCGTAACTGTCTACTTTAGACTGACCAATCAATGAATTGATTAGTACCTTGGTTGTTTCTTTAATCATTTTCTGCGATATTTTATTTTAGTAAAGAACACCCTGCCCAGAAAGCTGAGGAAAGTGCCCAGAAAGCTGTTGCTACTTCACCCATACTAAATGCTAGTACACAAGCTGATAATCCTAATACGACAGCTATACCCTCTATAATACTATCTGTTTTCATCTATTGAGAAATTAAACGATACTGTTAAGCCTTCCTTGGTTACTTTACTACCACATACCCAGTTTATATCAAGCTCTGGGTGTAACTTACTAGCTGCTACAAAGGCATTTACGATAGTTTCTTCTATCTTATCTTCCTTAGATACTTCAGCTTTTACCTGTAACTGTACGTTACTTTCTACCCCAACACCTACATCTTCATAACTTTCGCGGTCAGCTCTCTCTACATCTGCCCAGTAACCTATACAATCTACCAGAGTACAACCACCTACAACTTTACTTACCTGCTCTGCTATAAACTTCATAGCAGGGTGATGACTGCTAAATGAATTATTATCGCTACCTACGTCTAGACTGTACATTACTTGTTTTCGTTCGTGTGTTTTAATCATGTTTTAATACTACACTACTTCACTGGTAAATGCAACACTACTTTACTACGTTCTTTCGCTTGTTAAAAGAGATAAACTTTCCACCTAACTTACGGTCATATACACGTAAGAAAACATCCTCTTTACCCTTCTTTACGATAACGGCATACTGGTATTTATTTTCCATTGCTAGAAACTTTTTAGCCAGTCCCACTAGCGTATGCCCTTCAAACTTACCCGCTACGTTACGTGTATCGTTCGCATATTCTAGTACGTATACATTTTGCTTATTTGCACGTTCCCGCCGTTCGGTCACTGTCTTAAAGCCCAGTGCTATAGCTTTTTCAAAGTTTAACATCTTTATATTGTTTATTCTTTAATAATACCGTGTATTGTACACGTTACATGCTAGGATAGGTTTATAGGTACATTGTGTTACTTATATGCTACAGGAGAATATTAAGTACGGTATTTTTTCAATCCTTTTTACTGTTAAGGTTTAACAGTCCTAGCGTGTAACGTGTAGCCCAGTTTTGGAAACTGAGCTTGCACGTTTTTGATTATATATAGCCCTCCCTTACACATTCTCACACGTAACGCGGTGACTTTTACCACCGCATGTTTTTATGGACGTGCTACACTCTGTAAAGTATTTGACTCACAGTGCTCATGACTCGTCCAAAGGCCGTTCGGCACTCAGTTTACCACTAAGTCGCGGTCACGTTTCACTAGTCTATACAGTAAGTACTAAGCTATATATGTTTTTTGTTTATACTTTAATACTAAGATTGTGCCATGTTACAAATCGTAAACTATAGTACGTTTCACCTGTTAAGGTGCTCAGTACTGTATAAGCCAAGGCGTACCGCTGCTAGTAGCTCACTCTTCTAGTGGCTTGTTTACTCGCTGGCGTGTACCCTAGTAGACACAATGTATATAAAGTGTATCAAGTACTCTTTAATGTATTGTATTAAGGTATAAACTATCCTCACCCCGTGATTTGCTACCCTGGCACACAAAGCCTTTTCAATAGCTTGTATACATTGCCTGGTACGGTTCGATGATTTGGGCATGTTATACAGTAGCCCACTGTTATATATAAGACTATGGCTTGCAATGGTTAAAGTGTACTATTCTTGGCTACAATCCTCGCGCCTGGCGTACTTCTAAAGCTATTTTCTAAAGGCTTTTATAGGTACGGCGTGAATAATCTCACTAGAATTTTGTATACTTTCTTCTTGCTAGGCGTGGCTATTCACCGCGCCTACTTTGTCTATTTGGTTTGCCAAGCTGGTCACGTTGCTTTTCTTGACTGTCACCATTCTAGCATGGAATTTTTCTCTTGTAACTATGCAGGAGTGGTTTTCTGTGTTGTAGTTTTTAACTGTTCGATAGGGGGCAAACTACGTGCCACGATACGATATACAGTACACGGTACTGTATACCATAGTACTAGCAAGGTATTTGCTGGTACTAGGTACACACTACACTAGTCTTCTATACTTTACAAGTGACAAACTGTTAAATTTGTGTTATAAGTGAATTTGCTTCAAGTAAGGCCTGTATTCTGGCGGTCATACGGTATTCTGGCTCATTCTCTACCAGTATCTCTTCAGTACGTAGCGTAACCCAGGCACGAGTGAGACATTCATAATCGCACTTGATAGTATCAGACTTTACAACGGTATACTCGTGCTCGTTTGCGAACACTGGTAATACTATTGCATAGCTGAAGTTTTGCCAAGCTATTACCGTTACAAGTGTTGCAATGATGATTATAGAAGGGTTCCTATAGAACACACTGCTAGTGACATCACGCTTAACTCGCACGGCCTTACTTACTACAGTTTTAAAAGTACTCATTTTTATGTTTGGTTATCTTGTAACTCCACATAACTTACTCACCTGCTAAACATCATACAGGAAAGAAAACAAAGCACAAGTCCCAAGCCATGAGAATACCCACAATTCACATTATACGGCTATAAATAAGGCTTATTACAACACAATCCAGGCGGTCAGTCAAGCAATTAACACAGTAGAGACAAAAGAAAACACCACACTGTATAGCATGGTGTCTCTTGGTAGTACTAGCAGCTAGTCTATGCAATAGAACATGGTCACATATTGATATGTATTTATGTCACCCCGTGCCAGTGCCTTGTCTAGTCCTGCTACTAGTCTCTCCCTCAGTGTTGCCTTGCTCATAGTTATATATGGTTACTGATAACTAACTACACTTTCTCACGTATCTCTCACCCTGTCTACTAGTACCTGTGCATAACTCATCTTATAAGTATACATCATAAGTATATCTCATAAGTATACCTGTATAGTATCATTATGTATATACACCACCCCTTCTATAGTATATACACCCCTCCCCCCTCACTCGTTAAAAGAATTGCAAACACAATGCCCCATGATTTCATTCACACAATGCAGCGTTTGTCAAGGTTGACTGCACAGATATGTGTGGTGTAGTTATGTCACAGTTCCCTGTTTTGTCAAGGGTGGGGGTATGGGGGTCAGGCGCTGTGTGTATATGTATAGCTACCCCACAAATATTTTGTAACTTTTTTTGAATTTGTTACTTAGCTTTACGATTCTGCTAAAAATGATATAAATCTTTTTATCAATCAGTATAACTTTCACATCCCTTAAAAAGTACAGGAGTACTGGGGGTCACACACCGTCTCACAGGCTCAGCAAGGGGGCACCACTGGTTTTAAATATCAAACAGGTACAATGTATCATCTTGCCCTAATCCGCCGCTTAGAACAGAGGGCTTGACAAGATTTAAGTTGTATGTTATAATGATTCAACTTATGTAAGCAGCAATGCTGTTTACTTTTAAATAATAAGTAAAACAAGTAGTTCACTACAAATTATGGAGAAAAAACCAAGAAGGAAAAGTATTCCTATTGTAATCCCTAACGCGGAGGCTCTATCCCCAGAGGAGTTGGCTAAAGCAAAGCACAACGAGAAGATGCGTAGACTTACTGTGAGGAACAGAGGGAATGACCCAGGAGTAGAGAAGAAGACAGGTAATGAGCTAAGAATTATAGATACAGACGAAATGGTAGCGATGGCTAAGCAAGGAAGGAACTCGGCTATTCAATTGTTGAATAAGAAGATGCAAGAGTTGAATGATGACCCTGAAGCCCTAGCAAAGGTAAACTTTGCCACACTCGCCACAACATTTGGTATCTTGGTAGACAAGTCTCTTATCCTCGAAGGTATGCCCACACAGAACATAGCTATCCACGCAAAGGTAGATGTGAATATGAAATCAGAAGAGCTGATGGCAGAACTAGATAAGATGCGACAGAATTACACGGAAGAGAATAAGTAATACTATGGATGAACTACACGTAGCAGATAAGGAAATAGACTTAGATGTTGATAGTGTATCTGAGTTTGAAAGAAGAAAGCAACTGTATCTAGACTGGCTTGAGATGCCAGAACAGAAAGAAAGACTTGTGGCCAGGGCCAACTACAACGCAGCAGCGTTGAAGGACCCAAGTGCTCAGGTGTTCCTGTATGCAGCTTGTAAGAATGAAGCTTCAATGGCAGACGGATGTATATTCTTTATTGAGAACTTCTGCTGGACGTTCGACCCTAGAAGTAAGAATAAGTTCTTACCCGTAGTGTTGTTCGATTACCAGAAGGACGCAGTGAGATATATCATCGACCACATCGACAGGGGGGTCAACTTCCTAATCGAGAAGTCACGTGACATGGGAGTATCATGGTTGATAGTTTATATCTTCCTATGGTACTGGTTGTTCTATGAAGGAATCAACTTACTCATCGGGTCATACAAAGAAAGACTTGTAGACGATGGTGTGAACCAAGATGCCTTGTTTGGTAAGCTAGAGTTCGCTCTTAAGAACATGCCTAAGTGGTTAGTCCCCAGAGGATTCACATATCGTAAGCATAGACTTAAGCTTAAACTAATCAACCCAGAGAATAATAACATTATTTCAGGAGATACAATGAACCCTAACTTCGGACGTGGTGCTAGAAAGACAGCCATCTTTTATGATGAGTTGGGATTCTGGGACACAGCTAAGGAGTCGTGGGAATCAGGAACACAGACAACATCATGTCAGATAGCAAACAGTACACCTAATGGACGAGACTTCTTTTGGAAGTTACGTACAGGTAAGATGGATGTTCTGTCTCTGCTATGGAAGATGCACCCTCTCAAAGACCAGAAGTGGTATGAATTTGAGAAGACACGTAACACAGATGAGAACATGGCCCAGGAGATTGACCTCAGTTATGAGAAGTCATTGATGGGTAAGGTGTACCCAGAGTGGGAACCAACCATGGGACACTTTGAATACAACGAGTCCTATCCACTATACGTAGGAGCAGACTGGGGTAAGGAGGATGGACAGTCCATCATCTGGGCTCAGTTAATAAACAACAAGCTTAGAATAGTAGACTCCTTCTATAAGACAGGAGAGACCATTGACTTCTTTGTTCCTTTCTTTACAGGTATGATTCCATCAGACGAATTCAGATACACTAGTAAAGAAATAAAGAAGATTGAACAACACAGGAGATGGAGAAGAGGTACAGTGTTTGGAGACCCAGCAGGTAGGTTTACTTCTGCTGTTTCAAACAAAAGTGTGTTCTCTATCCTCAAAGAAAACGGTATCCATGTCAACTGGGAAGAGAGATGGAAAGAGTTTCAGACTCGGCGGACAGCAGTTAAGATGCGTGTGCGTCAAGGAGTTGAAGTAAACAAGACTGATGACAACGAGTACTTGAGCATGTGTATAGAACAATCTGCTTACCCTAAGTCAAGAAAGAATGGGGAGGAGGAGATACGTGGAGTAAAGCCTAATCACGATTGGACTTCTCACCACAGGTCAGCACTAGAGTACTTGTGTCTCGGACTAGAAAACATTAGAGGACCACAGGCCGTGGTACAAGATAAGTTTAGTAAAGATGGAAAAGCATTTAATCCCTACACGCGAAGACGCAAGAGGTAGAAAAATTCCTTACCAGCACGAAGGCAGCTACTGGTTTCGTAGGTTAGTGAAGGAACTCTACAAAGAGTCTGCCTACTTCAGAGTAGTTAGAATCAGAGCTGGGTTCTTCCGTATCTACTGGAAGGACGCATACGTCCATGAGATGTATAAGGAGATGCCGTACATAGGATATGTGTGGTACACAGACTCGCCGTACAAGGAATCATTTAAACTTGTTCAAGAGTATGAACAGGAGGGAGAAATTCAAAGAAAGATAAAGAACTTCGTGGAGGGGTACGCGGAGGCTGCCAAAGCTATTAAGCTAAGGACATATCAATTTAAAAACAGTAAAGAACATTACGACCTGGCCAAGGATATGTACAAGCAGGTTGTAATTAAATAAGTAACAAGTAGTTATGAAACCGAAGAAAGCCCCAATTAAAATTTACGAACTCTTCTATGCAGATGGAGAAACATTCCAACCATCAGATACAGAAACCCTGGTTGTATCCAAGCACCTAGAATTGTTCAGACGTGCCCAGCAAGATAGAGACAGGTCATTCGCATACTTTGACGGTATGACATTGCTTGAGATGATTGAAGACTCAGTCGAGAGAACAAGCTCAAACCTATACCTGAGAGATGGTATGGAAGATTGGCAGTCAGGATTCGACAGTGGATTCATTAGAACAAAGGTTCTTACAATCGTTGGTAAGATAGTAGAGCAGCTACCTATCGCATCAGGTGTCCCAAGAGGAGAAGAGGATACACTACGAGCCCGCATCATCACAGACCTTTACCAGTACACAGAAGAGCTAGACGAGTACGAGACATTCATGTCTTCGTTTGTGTTCGAGCTCATCGTTAAGGGTACAGCTATTGGACAGGAAGATGTAGAGTACACAAAGAAAAAGATTCGTGTTGTTAAAGGACATGGAGACGACATGACAGTAACAGAGAAGGTTATCAAGACAACTAGATTCTATTCTGAGCTTGTACCTCTAGAAGAGTTCTACCCAGCGACACTTGGTGTCATCGGAGTAGCAGCACAGCCATACGCATACAGACGAAAGCGGATGGACTTCATTGTCTTTAAAGAAAAGTTCGGACACTACAAGAAGGCAGAGCTAGTCTCTGGCAAGCAGTCGTCTATGTCAGAAGGTGGGTCAGAGCCATACTACATGGACTTCATCTCATCAGATGTATCAGAAGGTAGTGTCGAAGTCATCTGGTTCTTTGACCCAATGAATGATGAGTTCATTATCACAGCTAACGGAATTTGGCTTAACCCTCTAGGTACCAAAGAAGAAGTACAACCTCTACCTTGGAACCATAAGGAGATGCCATTCTTCTCAGCTATCAATGAACCGTACGGCCAATTCTTTTATGGAAAGTCTACACCGAACAGACTTAGTTCAATGTCTGATACACTCAACGTGTTGCAGAACATGATGATGGACCAGTCATTCCTGTCTATCTTTACACCTATCATCACCCAAGGGTTTGATGGATTTGAAGACGACTACCTAAGACCAGGGCGTAGAACTTCTATTGATACAGGTGGTGTCTCATTGAGCAACGCCATCATGCCACTACAGTTCCCAACACCAACAGGTTTCCACCAATACATTCTTGAGTACACCAAGAGAATTATGGAAGAGTCCTCAGTGGATAAAATCTCTAGTGGTGGAGCAGGAGGAGGAGCAGATAGAACAACTGCCTTTGAAGTACAGCAAGCAGCCGCAGGAGTAGCCGCTATCTTGACAACTGTCGCACGTTATGTGAACACAGCTATCAAGAGAAAAGCTAATCTAAGAATCAAGAACATTCTACAGTTTGGTTTCCAACCTAACTCAACAATGGTTCCTGGTGTTATGGCAGAGACTGATACTACAAAACCTTTTGCAACCTTCTCATTTGCAGGAACAAAACTAAGTGACGGTACTAGAGGAACAAGAATCCTTGAACTGTACAAGAACTCAGAGAGTCTTCCAGCAAAAGAAAACACAGACGCGAGAGCAGCAGTAACAGGACTTGAGAGAGGAGAGACCGTTGAGGTCACAGCAATCTCACCTGACTACATCAGAGATGGTGTGGACTACGACATCATCCTAGGACTAGACCCTAAGCGAGAACGCTCATCACTAGCGGAGCAAGGACTCTTATTGAATCAAATCCAAACACTGGCAGCAGTGGGTGGAGACAGAGTCAACCTAGATGAACCGCTAACTAAGTTAGCTATCTCAATGGGACTAGACCCTACTAAGATTATAAATGAAGAGCAGCCTCAAGCTCCTGAAGAAGAAGCCCCAGGACCACAGGGTGCAGCAGCTCAAGCAATGGGAGCAGCCCAGCGTCAAGCAGCAGTCTAATAAAACTATATGATTGAGAAAGCGTTGAACAAACTTGGTTACTACAAGGCAACCATTCACAAGAACATGAAGGTTAGTGAGGCAGAAATCTTTGAGGTGTTCAGAACCTACGGGGGCACAAAGCACTTCAAGACTTTACTACACAACCTTTCAGAGAGAGACAGAGACTTGTACTTCCAAGCATCATGCGACGAAGACAGAAGAAAAATTAGGGGGGCCTACGAACGAACACAATACTTTATATCCTTAATCCAAAAATCAAATGACCAACCAAAAGCCGACAGCAAACCAGAAAGAAAAAGATAGTTACGAAGACCCATTTGAAAGTGAAGCCCCTGTATCCGCGAAGGTCGCCGTCATTGGAGAGACTTGTACTTCATGCGAAGGCTAGCTCGTGAGTTCTATATTTGAAAAGCGAACTAATCTAAAGCCATCTGAGTACCCAGAACTATTAGAATACACCGATGCTATTCGGCATTCTTACTGGGTTCACTCAGAGTTTAACTACACATCAGACGTAAACGATTTCTATTCCAACATAACTCAATCAGAGAGAAGCGCTATCACCAAGACAATGCTAGCTATCTCACAGATTGAAGTTGCTGTAAAAGGATTTTGGGGAGACGTTTACAAGAAGATGCCTAAGCCAGAGATAGGTTCTGTAGGGGCTACGTTTGCAGAATCAGAGGTAAGACATGCAGACGCATACGCAAACTTGATTGAGCTGCTCGGACTTAACTCTGAGTTTGCAACCATCAATGAAGTACCTGCGATAAAGAAAAGAGTAGAGTACCTTGACGATACAATCCGTCTTGCTCACTCAGAAACAAACGAGGATTACATCAAGTCAGTTATCTTGTTCTCAGTATTCATTGAACACGTATCTCTCTTTTCTCAATTCCTAATCATGATGGGATTCAACAAGTACAAGAATCAATTCAAAGGAATTAGTAACGCTGTTGAAGCAACCAGCAAGGAGGAACAGCTACACGGAATGTTCGGCATAGAGCTGGTCAATATAGTCAAGAAAGAAAACCCTGAGTGGTTTACAGAAGAACTAAGCCAGGAGTTACTTGTCGCTTGTCACAAGGCCTACGATGCAGAGAAAGAAATAGTAGAGTGGATACTGGAAGAAGGAGAGCTAGACTTCCTAAGCAAGGAAGAGATACTAGAGTTTATCAAAGATAGATTCAACAGGTCTGCCTTAGCCCTTGACTTCCCACAGCCATTTGAAACAGACATAAAAATCCTAGAGGCAACCGATTGGTTCGACACTGAAGTGCTAACAACCAAGCACACAGACTTCTTTTATAAGAGAAGTACGAACTACAGTAAGAAGCTTGCACCAGTTACATCAGCAGACCTGTTTGACTAAATGTGAGTTTGCTATTGACACATCTTTAATAGATGTTATAATATACCATGTACTGCGACCCTCGGCAGTGCACCCGTTACGAAAGTAACACCCAACTCTTATGAGTAGGGTGATGGACACCTGCAAAATGAGTCAGACATCCATCACCTTGCTCGTAAAATTTACGACGTAAGCGTATTAGGAGGAAACTCCCTCACCATACTGGACTCGACCAGTCGCGGGCATTGCCGCGTCAACAAGTGTATTAACATAAGGGGGTGAGAAAAAAAGATAATGACAGAGGACGAAATCAAAGCATTGCAAGACGCCAAGGCAGCAACTGATGTAGAACTTGCAGAAGCTAGAGAAGCCGCGAGAGTGGCAACCGAAGCAGCAGGTAAATCCAAAGCAGACGTAGACAAGATTGTCGCGGAGCTAACGGAGGAACGTCGGAAGAAGCAAGAGGTAATTGACAAAGCAAAATTAACAAGCGGAGAAGTAGATGTTAATGACCTTGTAACCCAGGCATTCAACAAAAGAGAAGGCGAGAGACGCACATCTGATTTTAACCAGGCGATGACAGAGTTCAAGAACTCTAAGACTGAGTTCACAGCAGATGCAGCAGGACTTGTTTACTCTAGGTTTGAAGATGGACTCAAGAGATTTAACTTCTCAGATGTAGAGACCAAAGAACAAATGAAAGAAAGACTTGAAGAAGCCTATAGGTTCCTCAAGCCTTCAAGTGAAGCAGCAGAACAGACTTACTTAGGAAACTCAAGTAACCCAGCACCAGTACCTCAAGCAAACCCAAGTCAGTCATTGGCTGAACAGAAAGTTCTTGAATCAACTGGTATGGATAAAGAGAAGTACAGCAAGCTAAAGAGTAAGTACGGTGATGCGTTCACTAGTCTAGGTCTAGACTAACTCCAAAACTAAACAAAGAATTACAATGATTCAAAAAACAGGAACACTTGGTAATGCTGGAGGTCCACTTTTAGTAGACCGAGTTCTTGCTAACTCTCTTGTAGTAGCCACAGGTTACTCAATGAAGACTGTCTCAGGTTTCGCAACACTAGGTACAACTGGTGCACGAGTACTAGGACACATCGAAGGGTTAGTAGGTAAGGACGGCCTATCACCAATTGTAGATGGAAGTTACAAGAGTAACATCGGTGAGACAATCACTCTGGCTTCTGACAACCAAACGGTAGCAGGAGTACGAGCTCGAATGGACGTAGACACACGTTCACTTTACACAGCAGAACTAGACGCAGCTATTGGGACAACCTCAACAGCAGGTGGTTCAGGTGCTGCTGGAAAGAACTTCGACCTCGCAGATAAAGATACGCTTGACGAAAGTACATCAGCAGAGACCGTAGCACAGTACTACTCTCACGGAGTAGACAGAAACGATACAGCTAATGTTATCGTGAACATCTTAGAATCTGAGGTATTTGGCTTCTAATTAACAACCCAACTTAAATAATTTAATATGATTGAAACAAGAAGTAAGTGGGGTGAATTGATTAAAGGTGTAGGTATCGAAATCTTGGAAATGTTTGACCAAGGTACAGAACTATACACACCAGGAATCTCAGCCCTATTAAAAATGGAATCATCTGACGTTGGACAAAAGTCTTTCTCAGGTAAGGTTTCAGAAAACAGAATCACTCGTAAAGACGAAGGTGATTCAACTGACGAACTTAACAGATACCGAACTTACCTAACACAGGTAGACTACTCAGCATACGCTGCTAAGATTGAAGTGACCCGTGAGAACATCATGGACCGTGACTTCTCTGCACAGCTTGATGAGGCATCTGACATTGGACGGGCATCTAACTTCTCGCAAGACGAAGCTGGTATCCAACTATTCAATGGTGGGTTCACAACTAGAAAAGAAGATATCAAAGGATATCGTTACCAGTACTACGGAGATGCTGTGCCTACTTTCAGTACGCAACACCCTTCAGCAGTACCAGGGACTTCTAGTCAAAGTAACGCTTCAGGAAGTGGAGCAGTACTATCAGAAGCTAACCTAGAAACTGGTCGTCTGTCATTGCGAAAGCAAACTACAGATGCTGGTGGACCACTTACTATGGGAGGTTCGGAAACACTTGTGCTTCCTATCGCCCTAGAAAAGACAGGTCGTCAGATTACTGAGTCAGAAAGAATTCCTAACGGAACTGACAATAACGAAATCAACGTGTACCAAGGTGCAATCGGAATGGCTACATCAGTCCTCATGGATGAAATCCACGGAGGTTCTGACCTTTCATGGTTCCTAGTAGTACCAGGTGCAACTAAGTTCATCCACGATGTTCGAGAAGGAATGTCACCATGGACTGAAGTTGATGAAGACAAAAAGACATTGACCGTAGGTATGTACGGACGATGGGCGAACTACACCAAGGACTGGAGACGAGCATACGGCTCAACAGGACTCGGAACTACTTACAGTGCGTAAGCTAGTTGTTACATTCAGGGGCTTTACAGCCCTTGGAGTGTGACCATTAGGACACAGAAATAATTGCAATTATCATATGAAAAATCTAAAAGTATTTAACCCTACCGAAGAGAACCTAAGAACAGTTTATCTCGGAGAGGAGTACAAGATTAAGTCTAAAGCAACAGAAACTTTTGAAGCGACACTTGCTAAAAGATTTATCGAAACATACCCGTTCCTAGAACTGGTAGAAGAAAAAGAAGTGACTGAAAAGTCAAGCGTATTAAAGGAAGTTATCAAAACTAAAACTAAGTAATCATGTATCCAAACGTATACAGTAACCAGACAACTCGCAAAGCATTTGATGCAGTGACACTTAGTGGTACAGCATCTGACAACCGTTACGAGTTTGGTACGGAAGGGTTCAGCAAGTTGACAGTAGACTTAGGCTACGCGATGGGTGGAGGAGAGTCTGCTAACAAGCTAGCCTTTACTCTAGAGCATTCACCTGATGGTGGAGTCAATTGGTTCAGCCTAGTCATTGACAGTACGTCAACTACCTCAGAGATAACCCCACGAGTGTGGGAGATTACAGGGACAAACAACCTCAGTGTCATCGTTGACATTGCCTACAAGCTTATGCGTATCTCCCTAACAGAATCAGGAGTCGCAACAACAGCAGGAACAGCCAGTGTATTTTACACAATCTCTGGTAACTAACAAATAAAAAAATGAAGAACCCAACAATACTGAAAGGTGAGTTGAGTCTTCTTCGAGCAGACAAGTCAGCAGTCATCACGGAATTACGGAAGTCAAGTACCCTATTGAAGAAAGAAAAGGAAGCAATCAATGAGCTTGAACTGAAGCGTGAAGGAGTGAGGATTGAGATTCTAGAAGAAGTAGCACGACTCGACAAGTTAAAGAGCCGTGCTATTTTTGTAAGAGATGAACTTAAGGAACTAACACAGAGCCTTAAGAACAGAGAGAATCAGGATGAAGTGTCTAGCGTAAGAAGTGCTCAAGAAAGAAAACTACACCTTGGACGTATCAAAGATTTGAACGAACAGGAGGAGGAAGTAATCGGTGAAGTCAGTAGGCTCAAGAGCTTGTATGACAAGAACTCTGCTACCTTTAATAAGCATGAGTCAGAAAGAATGGTAAAGCTAAGAGCACTTGATGCTGAGCTATTGAACAAGTCTAGTGAACTCTTTAAAGTTGAGCTCAGTCTTGAGAAGCGTACTGAAGAAGAATATAAGCTTACCAAGTCTAGGCTCAAGAGAGAGGACAAGATTAGGTTAAGAGAGAAGAACCTGGATGCTAAAGAAGTATCACTCGGTAAGAGGGAAGAGGATTTAATAACAATGTCTAAAGACATGACAATCGTTTACGGACGATTGAAGGAAATGTATTCAAGGGAACATCCTGATGTGAACCTAGACAAGCTAATCCTTAACGCTTTATAATATGTCAATACTGCCATTTAACATAACCAACCCAGGAATTTGGATTGACGGTATCCTCACCTCAGCAGAGAGAGGATTCGTAACAAACCTTCAGGGATTAAACTACGAGACAGGGGACATACTCTATGCTAACTCAGATGGAGAATTAGTATTACTTAAGGCTGGAACAAACGGAGAGTTTGTCAAGCTAGTGTCTGGCGTACCTGCGTGGGCATCAGCCGCAGCAGCGGCAGACGATACTGCCTATGATGCAACATCTTGGAATGGCAACACAGACGCTGCCACAAAGAATGCAATAAGAGATAAGATTGAATCACTGTCAGGTGGACATGATGCTGTGACGCTTGCAGGAACAGGTACATATCTCTCTCTAAGTGGACAAGTAATAACAGTAGACGCCATAACAGAGTCTGACATCTCAGACCTTGGGACATACTCGACAGACATCCACTCTAATGCTACAGCATTGGACGCAGTGTCGGGTACAAACACAGGAGATGAAGTAGATATGACAGCTACAGTGGGTGGGCTGGTACCAACACCACCAAACAACACCACTACATTCCTACGGGGTGACGGTACATTTGCATCTCCTCCAACAGGCGGTACAGTTGATGTTCTATCTAACGTAGCCACTGCAAGAATCATTGGACGAACTACCGCAGGTTCAGGTGACTCCGAGGAACTAACAGCAGCTCAAACACGCACACTCCTCAACGTAGCTGACGGAGCCACTGCCAACAGCACTAACGCAACTCTACTTGCTCGTGCCAACCACACAGGCACACAACTAGCTGCAACCATCTCAAACTTTGCCGTTACAGTAAGAGCTACTGTACTGACTGGACTCTCTACTGCTAGTAGTGCTGCTGTAGCAGCGGGGGATACTATCCTAGTAGCTGTCGGTAAGCTACAGGCTCAGATTACTAATCGGGTATCTCTGACGGGGAATGAAACCATCACAGGAGTAAAAACCTTCTCCAGCTCACCTATCGTCCCAGCCCCTACTACAGACCTACAAGCTGCTACAAAGAAGTATGTTGATGATAATAGTGGCGGAAGTGGTAACAACTATTTCAATGACGAACAAATCGACCAGTCAGGTGGTACGTCTGATACGTACGGTGCTCTAGCTGGAACTATCAACGGTACAAATAGGGTCTTT
>Ga0136561_1000173_pt1 | contig 23051 bp, 22 predicted proteins | sample AntRauMeHopE1498_FD_104641 | JGI IMG/M metagenome (GOLD analysis project Ga0136561, IMG submission 104641) | Saline lake microbial communities from Rauer Islands, Antarctica - Metagenome Hop E1 #498 | ecosystem: Environmental > Aquatic > Non-marine Saline and Alkaline > Saline | place... | reverse complement strand
TGCCTTTCGCAGATCTGAACCAGCGCCAGTCGTGATGCCATCGTCGCCCATAATCAGTTTTTCGGCAATACGACCACCCAAGGCCCGCGCTAAAATATCTTTGAACTCATAGACGTTGGTGTAGGCCGTGTCTTCGGGCGGCAAGAACCAGGTAACTCCGCCGGTACCACCACGCGGAATAATGGTCACCTTGTGGACTGGGTCACTGTCCGGAAGGACATGGCCAACCAGGGCGTGACCAGCTTCGTGGTAGGCGGTTAGCTCTTTATCTTTTTGGCTCATTACCTTGCTTTTTCGCTCGGGACCAATCGCTACTTTTTCAAAGGCTTCAGTTAGATCGGCGTTGCTGATTGTTTTAGAATTACGGCGGGCAGCCACAATTGCCGCCTCGTTAGCAATGTTGGCAAGATCGGCACCAGATGAACCAGCAGTCTTTGCGGCGAGTTTGTCGAGATTAATAGTGGTGTCGGTTGGCTTGTTCTTGAAGTGAACCTTCAAAATCGCCTCGCGGTCTTTTCGTTCTGGCAACGTAATGTTAGTCCGACGGTCGAATCGTCCTGGTCGAAGTAAGGCGGGGTCGAGTACGTCGGGGCGGTTGGTTGCCGCCAATACGATTACGGTCGTGCCCACTTCAAAGCCGTCCATTTCAACCAAGATCTGGTTAAGGGTCTGCTCTCGTTCGTCGTGACCACCGCCCATACCACTACCTCGGCGGCGGCCTACGGCGTCAATTTCGTCGATAAAGATAATGGCTGGTGAGTTTTTCTTGGCCTTCGCGAACAGGTCGCGGACACGAGAGGCACCAACACCAACAAACATTTCAACGAATTCTGAACCACTAATGCTGAAGAACGGCACACTGGCTTCGCCGGCGACCGCTCGGGCTAGCATAGTCTTACCAGTTCCTGGGCTACCTACTAGCAATACGCCCTTGGGAATTTTCGCTCCCAGACTTTCGTACTTTTTAGGGTTTTTTAAGAAATCGACAACTTCTTCAAGGTCTTGTTTAGCCGATTCATTACCGGCAATATCGTCAAAGGCGACTTTTTTCTTATCTTCGCCGTACAACTTAGCTTTTGACTTACCGAACCCAAGGGCCTGGTTGTTTTGGCCTTGGGCCTGGCGCATCATGTACATAAAGAAGGCAATAATCAAGATCGTTGGAATCAAGATGATAGCTAGGTTCCACAGAATGTCATTATTGCTGGCTGGCTTAATCGTAACGACGGTGCCAGAATCTTCTTTTAGGCCCTGGTCTGATAGCGTTCCAGACGGATCTTTCACCGATTTCTGAGTTGCGGCATCGCTGCCCTCGGGGGTAATGGTCAGGTTATTACCCTCTACTTCAATCTTGGTAATCTCGCCCTTGTTGGCACGCTCAATAACGGTCGAGAGTGGCACTTCTTCTAGGTTCTGAGCTGGAGACGTCAAGGCAAACACTGCCAGGGTACCAAACACAAGGAGTGCCCAAAACAGGGTGATACGAATAATATTGTTCGGTTTCTTGGGTGGGACGGCAGGCGTTCTCGCCATAACTAAGGATTCCTTTCGGGATATAGGGTGTATTTCTTCTTAAACAATTATAGCAGTGCAACAGAGAATTGACGAGTGGTGAAATGAAGCGTCACCCCCGATCCAGCTTCAAGCTGAGCGCCGGGAACGGCCGTCTTGATGGCATGCAGCGCCCGTTCGCGTTGCGGCCGGGTTAAGCGGGCGCCACTAATAGTGCGAAGACACTCACTAGCGACCATTGGCGGAACATGGGCAAAAAAGTAACGACTGTAGTGCGGGCCGTCGCCAATCACCTGCTTCACTTCGGCTTCAATCGCTTGCCGATAGATAATTTGGCTGCGACGCAGCGCTAATAGGGCATCTTTATGCTCCGCAGGAAGTGCCGCCAACTGACGACGGATTCGGTTGCGTAGGTAGGCGTCCGTATGGTTGGTAGAGTCCTCGCGCCATTTTAGCCCATTTCGCTTGGCGTAGTGTTGTAGCTTATCTTTATTTACTCCTAGTAGAGGTCGGGCAATATCGCTCTGGTGAGTTGCTAGGCCACGCCAACCGGTGCCGCGACTCACGTGAATGGCGATTGATTCAATGACGTCATCGCTATGGTGAGCCGTCACAACAGTAGCACCGTGCTTCCTCGCAACCTGCCGCAGGAAGTCGTAGCGGGCAAGGCGAGCTTTTTCTTCACTAGCATTTGGGCCGAGTTCGTACCGGACCGTCTCGAAAGGTAGCCGGTACGACCGGGCGAGTTTAGCCACAAAGCGGGCATCTGAGAAAGAATCGGGCCGAATTCCATGGTCAACGTGAGCAACCACGACGTCATGTTCTAGCTGCCTGGCCATCATATCGAGCAGGGCAACTGAATCAACCCCGCCACTCACCGCAATGATGTATCTTGCCACTAGCTGCCTGCTTGGAGGGCCTTCAAATCAGACGTTACTTTGACGCCGTGCCCAATCGGTGTCGCTCGTCCATATGCTTTTACTACCTGCCCGTTTGGATCAATGATAAAGGTCTTTCGCAAAATTCCCTCGCGGCCGTACATCTTTTTGCCCCAAGCGCCGTATGCCCTTAAGGTAACTGCATCAGCGTCTGTTAGAAGAGTAAAGTTCAATGAATGTTTTTGCTTAAATTTTTCATGGCTTGAGGGATCGTCCATGCTGATGCCAACCACTTCAGCCCCGAGAGCCGCTAATTCGTCGCGGGCATCGCGTAGGCTACAAGCTTGAGCCGTGCAGCCGGGCGTTCCATCTTTTGGATAAAAGTACAACACTACCCATTTTCCTAGAAAATCAGACAGCTGGTGCTCTTTGCCGTCGGTACCGGGTAATGTGAAGTCTGGAGCATGATATGGTGTACTGTTCATAGCCTTAGTATACCTTTTTTGTATAATAGGGGGAATGTCATCTGCGCCTAAAGTCCCTCACAGGTTTGCCGTTCTCGACCACCTGCGAGGCTACTTTATTGTCGTTATTATCATTGATCACCTTTCGCGTTGGCCTAGTGTCTTCTCGCTTGTCACCGGAAAAGCCCAGTTGTGGGTCACGGCTGCCGAAGGGTTTGTGGCGATTTCAGGGCTACTAGTTGGCTACGTTCGCGGCTATAAAAATAAAGACCTGCCGCTCTGGACGGTATCAAAAAAACTGTTGAGTCGCGCGCTCCTACTATACGTCTGGGCGATAATCGGGACGATCGGGTACGTCGCTCTGCTATGGTCGGGCACGCTAGCTGGTGGTGCCCCGGGTATTCGAATTGAACAAGACGACTGGCCAACGCTGATCGCCATGACCGTTACCCTGCAATATACGTTTGTATGGGTCTACTTCCTGGCACTCTACGCGCTGTTCTTGGCGGCAGCGCCAATTGCCATTTGGTTGCTGCGCATCAATAAGGCTTGGTTACTTGGGCTCACAAGTACTGGGCTCATGGTGGTAGGGTGGCAGGTAGATAGCACTCCACTGCAGTGGCAATTTCTATTCTTCATTCCAGCAATTGTTGGCTATTACCTTGATCCGATTATGGCCTGGTGGAAGAAAAAAGACGTTAAGGCTCGACGGCGACTTGCCGGTGCCATTGTTGGCGTCACTGGGCTTACGCTTGCGTTATCTATCCTGACGATTTTCTATCCAACAATCGCTCCAACTCTGCTTGGACTGAATGGTATTTTTGTAGATGGAACGATGTCGCTGCCCCGAGCACTACTGGCGTTTGTTTGGTTTACTGGCTTTACTTTCTTGTTTTGGTGGGGTAACCGTTTTATCTCCCGCTGGCTAGGCTGGCTATTGATCCCGATTGGTACTCGCTCTTTAACCGCCTATATTCTGCACGGTTTGGCACTCATTACAATTAGCGTCTTCGTGGCGCCAACCGAATCACTGGTAATTAATACTCTTCTAGGTGCACTATCGGTAATCCTGGTCTGGGCTGCCCTTAAGATTCCCTACATCAACAAAATTATTCCGCGTTAGTTATTGGGTCTTGAACTGCGCACCACGGTAAACTGATTTTCCGTCGACTCGATTGGTAGCCGCAAACTCATCGATCTTTACCCAGTTGTCACGAGGCGGTGTCAGCGGATCTTGACTGTTGCCGATGTACCAGACGGTTGGGTGGTCTTTTATAAATGCGTCGAGGTCTTTAATCTTGTGAGTGTCGTCGTATTCAAGCATGTCGAGTGAGCCGAAGAGGTAGTTAACTTGCTCGTCTATAAAATAAATTGGGTTGCGGTCTGTTTTGTAGAAAATTGCCTCGTAAAATACCCACGGTGAATTAGCGATGATCGGCTCTCCCGGCGCAGCTCGGTCCATGGCCGTCTGCACAATAGCGCGGGTTTCAATGCCCGTGCCAGAATTTTTGTTGTAGTTATTGTAGAAATACATGTTTCCTATGCCAGCAATTAACATGGCAACCACCACTGCATACACCCCTGCCTGCACCACTATACGGCGGCCTCTAAGGCCAATAACGAGCGTGATGGCTACCAGCATCATGGTGGAAAGGGCGGCCGGCAACAAGTAGCGTTCAACAAAAGATGGCGTCAGTGGGGGTAGCGACACAACGAACAAAAGTAGCGGGCTGACAAAAGCCATACATAAAATCAACAAGTACGATTTCTTGATTGCTGCCGGAGATTTTCTTGTAATACGCACCGCAAACACGGTCACCAGCAGCGCAAGACCAAGCAAGGCAGCCGAAAACCAGCCCGTTACCTGAAAGCTTTGCAAGAAGTAGAATATGGTTCCAAAGTAGCTCCCAACCGTATCGAGGCCAACCTGCCCAATCCAAAATCCCTGCGTCTGAATAATAACCAGTTGGACCGCCATAGCTGGTAGCCACGGCAGAAATAGGGCAACGGCAACAATATGGGCCGTTAGCCAATTCTTATCGAAGAAGGCCCTGGCCAACTTCTTCCCCCGAAGCCGCGGCGTTCGTAGTGTGAGGTAGCGCCAGGCCCAGTGAGACAACCAGATGAGAGCTGTGAAGTAATGCGTCCACATGCCGAGCGAAATAAGAACGCCGTACAGTACCCAGAGTGAACGTTTTTTGGCCTCGCCAGCCAGCAGAAGTACGTAGCTAGCTGCAAATATAATCGCCGCCGCCAACGTGTACATGCGGGCTTCTTGTCCGTAACGAATAAACAGTGGCGACAGGATCATGAGCGACAAGGCTACCAACGCTGCCTTACGACCGAACTGCTTTTTAACAAACAGATAGCCGAAGATGGCTGCAATTACGCCAAAGAAGATGCTCATTGATCGTAGCCCAATTTCAGTTTCGCCAAAGACCATAGTCCAAGCTTTCAAAAGCCAGTAGTAGAGCGGTGGGTGAACATCGGTGGCGGTGTAGCGAGCAATATCAATAAAGTTGTAGTTCATTAAGTAGGCGCTGAAGGCTTCGTCGAACCAAATTGAGCCAGCCGTTAGGTTCCAAGCGGCTAGGCCGACAAAGAGTGCTAGCAGCAGGGCAACGAAAAGCCAGTCAAGCCTGGGGCGAGCCCGCAGGAAACTACCGATAGCAAGAAACTGTTTTTTCATCTGCCCTTATCATACGTTCCCCCCGCCAACATTTCAACAAAACCAAGGCCACCACTAGAAAAACCCCTCAAATCGGTGTATAATCACCAAAGTCCACCTATCGGGGTGTGGCGCAGTTGATAGCGCGCTCGGTTTGGGACCGAGAGGTCGAAGGTTTGAGTCCTTTCACCCCGACCAAATAAATAAAGCCACCTTGCGTGGCTCTTTTTATTAAGACGAATTGAAGATTTAAACCACCTACTTTTAAAGATTATGCGTAGGGGGCAGATTGCTGCGGTGACCTTTCGCCGTCCTGCGTGTTATACTGTAATTAAGGCAACAAAACACAAACATGCCACACAAAAAAGAATATATCGCTTTTAGTATCACTCTCGTCAGCTTGTTCGTCGTGTTCGGCGGCCTACTGATCCCAGCCCTGCGATCCCAATCCCCTACCCTGCCCGCTCCCATTACGCAGGAAGAGCTGCCGAAAACCATTCAAGCACCAATTGAAACTTCCCTCGAACCTGAGCCAGTACTCACCCAACGACCCGACGTTGCACCAGCGCCAACCCCGCCCGCCGATGAACGCGCAGCTTCATCCGCCCCAAAACAAGAAGAGGTAGCTGCCAGTATTGAGCAAGAGTTTGTTTACTACCCGCTTAGGATAGCCAACGACCCTGGCTACGCCGGAAACTGGGCGCTTCAGCGAATGAAAGCACCGGCCGCTTGGGATATTACCACAGGCTCCGCCTCTACCACTGTTGCCGTGATTGATAGCGGCTTCGCCCTCAACCACGACGACCTGAGCAGTGCCTGGTACGTCAACAGCGGCGAACAGGGCACTACGATCTTTGGTGATCGTTGCTGGACAGGCACACCCGTGAACAAGCAAACCAATAACTGCGATGATGACAACAACGGCTATCAAGACGACTGGCGCGGCTGGAACTTTGTCCTTACCGACAATAATCCTCAGGCCGGCCGTGAGAATCCTAATGGAAATGGCGTCTTTCATGGTACCGAAGTCGCTGGGTTAGTTGGTGCCACCGGCAACAATAATACCGGCATCACGACGCTCTCTTGGAACACCCGTATCATGCCCCTACAAGCACTCAGCGATGACGGCCCCGGCTTTACCAGCGACGTCGCTGCCGCCATTTACTATGCCGTCGATAACGGCGCCGATGTGATTAATATGAGCCTAGGGAGCAATAGCTTCGACCCTGCCATTCAAATTGCAACCAACTACGCCTACGCCAACAACGTTGTGGTTGTGGCAGCAGCCGGCAACTGCGGCACAGGCACAGAACCAGGCTGTTCTGGCTACGTTGCTGGCTTTATCGGCTACCCAGCCCGCAATACCCATGTTATTTCTGTCGGAGCCACCACCAGCAGTGATGCTCGTGCTAGTTTCAGCAGCTTTGGCCCAGCCCTCGACGTCGTTGCCCCTGGCTCAGGAACAATAAACACACCAACTTGGACACAAGGCAACCAAACGTCGCTCTACTCTTCGGCCGTCTTCGGCACATCATATGCAGCACCCTATGTTTCAAGCCTAGCCGCCCTCATAAAATCAATCAGGCCAGCCACATCGGTCGATGACATGAAAGCCCTAATGATGGCCACCACCTCAAAACCGACGGCGATGACCGGCCTCTTCTATACTACGCAGCTTGGCCACGGACTAATTGATGCTGAAAGAGCGGTAACCATCGCAACGAGTCTTAATGCGAGCGAGTCAGTGCCAGTCTTATTACAAGCTGGCGGGCCGCGCAGTGAAGGCAGCTTTGCCGGCGCAACCACGCTTGGTAGTGGCTGCGAAACGGTCGCGCCTGGTACCTATTGCACCGTGCGCATGCGCGACGATCGTAATCTATTTGAGCGCTATCTTCCCTACACCGTTTCGTCAGGAACCAACCAAGCTGGTTGGACCTGGGCGACGGGTATGCTTAGCAGCGCTGGCGACTGGTCGCTAAGGGCCATTCAAGGTGAATTGACCTCGCCCCAGTATTTCCTTTCAGGAAAATAGCCTCTTCGATACTACTTGGCGTATTCAATTGCGCGAGTTTCACGGATCACGTTCACTTTAATCGTTCCAGGGAACTGCATGGTGCTCTCAATTTTGTTGGCGATATCACGAGCTAGCTTGATGGCACTCAGGTCATCAACGTTTTCTGGGCGAACAATCACCCGAACTTCGCGGCCAGCACTAATGGCGAACGATTTTTCGATACCCTTAAAGCTGTTGGCGATGTTTTCTAAATCACGCATGCGCTCGGCAAAGTTCTCGGCACTGATGTTACGGGCACCAGGACGGGCGGCGGATAGGGCATCGCAGACACGGACAATCAGTGCCTCGGGAGTGGTCGCATCAACATCGTCGTGGTGAGCTTCAATCGCATGCACAATCTCATCACTCATACCGTACTTACGGGCGAGCTCGGCACCAATGTGGTGATGCTTGCCTTCCACCTTGTGGGTGACGGCTTTGCCGACATCGTGTAGCAGAGTTGCGATTTTAGTGGTGCGTACATCGGCACCAATTTCTTCAGCAATCAGGCCAGCCATGTGAGCCATTTCGGTACTATGAAGCAGAACGTTCTGGCCGTAGCTGGTTCGGAATTTAAGTTCGCCTAGAAGCTCGATCATTTCTTTTGGAATACCGACAACGCCGACATCGCGGGCAGCATCTTCGCCAGCCCGAGTTACTTCTTTAGAAATTTCTTTTTCGGCTTTGGCAACCACTTCTTCAATTCGGCCCGGGTGAATTCGTCCGTCCTTCATGAGCATTTCCATGGTGAGTCGGGCAACTTGGCGGCGCAGCGGGTCGAAGCTAGAAAGGATAACCATTCCGGGGGTGTCATCAACCAGAATATCAACACCGGTTGCGCGCTGCAGGGCTTGAATATTGCGGCCTTCTTTGCCGATAATTCGACCCTTCATCTCATCGTCAGTTAAGCGAATCGCCGTAACCGTGCGCTCGGCAGTAACTTCGCTACTCATACGCTCCATGGCAGTTACTAGAATCAATTGAGCCTGTTCTTCAGCCGTTTCTTTAGCATCGTTCTGGAGTTTATTAACCAGCCCCATCATGTCTTGTTTGATGTCGCGCTCGGTCATTTCCATCAGCTTTTCGGCTGCTTCTTTCTTCTTCAGGCCAGCAATCTTTTCAAGCTTCTCTTGCTGGCGGCCGCGGATGTCACGAATTTCACCTTTCAGTGATTCAACTTCATCTTCCTGAGAGCGCAATCCCTCGGCCCTACGGTCGAGCTCATCGAGCTTACGGTCGAGTGAACCTTCACGGTCGGCCAGGCGATTTTCGATCTTCTCTTGTGATCGACGCCGATCTGATTCTTCTTTTTTGGCCTCGTCTGCTAAACGAATAGCGTCGTCTTTAGCTTTCAAAACGATATCGCTGGCTTTTGTCTTGGCGTCAGCAATCAGTTTGTCGGCATTGTTTTTGCCGCTAGCAGCTTTAGTGCGAACGTAGGCTGTTGTGCCACCAACACCAGCAAGGCCCCCAATAAGTGCGGCAATTATTCCCTCTAACATAATGTATCCTCCCTCAGGCGTCTGGCTAAGTGTTCGTCTTAGCGGTGTCATATAACAGGCGCGCTGAATGTTTCAAAATATAATGGACAGTACCTATATTGTAGCCCCCTTCGTCCAATTGACGCAAGGCTATTTACGCGGTGTGGTGATGTTTGGCTCGCTGCCATAGAGAGGCATGACCAAATGGTCGTTTTGGCCAGACTGTAATCGCTTGTGGCCCGCCTGCAGCCAGTTATCGCCAGTTTCGCCCACAATCGGTATTTGCTGGGCATCGGCGATAGTATTGAGCACCGTCAGACCAATCCGGAGCCCCGTAAAACTGCCGGGGCCTTTGTAGGCAATAATAGCGGTGATCGCCGTCAAAGGACCGGCTGTTTTGTGCAGGTAAGCTAAGAGGCCATCGGCCAGGCCGCGCCCCGATTCCCACGTATGGACCTGCCAGTGCTCGCCGTCAAAGACGGACAGTTGGCATATTGGCGTAGAGGTATCGAGGCCAATAATCATAGCTTCTCCAAAAGTTCTGCTGGGCCAGAGATTGTCAGCTCTCGCTCGGTTTCGCTGGAAGAAATAGCCTCTATTCGAAGCCGCCCAGCCGGTAACACGCCTTCAACGATTTCGGCCCATTCAATCACTGTCACAATGGTTGGATCTGAAACGACATCGCGCAGTTCATCAGCCATAATGCCGGCGTCGCTCAAACGGTAAAAATCATAGTGAGCCAACTGCAAGCCATCGCGGGCCTCGTAGACGCGGCTGATCGTGAAGGTCGGGCTCTGCACGTCTTCATCAATCATTAAGCCACGAGCTATTCCCTTCGTCAGTGTCGTCTTCCCGGCTCCAACGTCGCCCACTAATTCGATCACCATGCCGCTAGTCAATAACTGCCCGAGCTTTTCACCCCAGGCTATCGTTTCGGCTTCGCTATCAAGAACAATCTTCATTTAGAATAGTATACCACCTAGTGCTTTTCTTCTCTGTGCGGTACAATTGAGCGTAAGCATTATGCGCATTTCTGATAGCATTTTAGAAACAGTGCTTGGGCGGGCAAACCTTGTAACTGCTGAGCAACTCGCGTCCCTGAAAGAACAGGCGACTCGCTTAAAGCGGCCCCTGCAAGATATTGTGATTGAGCAGCGCGCCGCCGATGAAAAAACGCTCGTTCAGGCTTTTGCGGCCTACGCCGAAATCCCCTACATTGAAATTGACACAGAAAAAATACCCCCAGACGTTTTGCAGCTTATTCCTGAACGAGTTGCCCGACAATACAACGCCGTCGTCTTCATGATCGACGAAACTGGAGTCCGCCACCTGGCGATGGAAGACCCAGATGATGTTCAAGCGGTTAACTTCATTCAAAAAGAAATTGGTACCAGTGCCAAGATCTACATTGCGACCCGCGGCAACATTCTGTCGGCTCTTGATATGTACCGCGGTGACGTCAATAAAGAATTGAACGAAGTCATCGATGTCCAAAGAGATGAAGAGAACGCCGACAATCAGTCAATTAGCGAGCAGGACATCGCCGAAGACTCCCCGATTGCCCAAACCGTCAATCTGTTACTTGAATACGCCATTCGCTCCCACGCCAGCGATGTTCACATTGAACCGCGCGAAGATTTCGTTCAGATTCGCTACCGAATTGACGGTATTTTGAAAGAAGTAAATCGCCTGCCCCGCAACGTACTTGGTGCTCTTATTAGCCGTATTAAAATTCTAGCAAACTTAAAGATCGACGAGCGCCGCGTTCCCCAAGATGGCCGCTTTAAAATAAAGGTAGCCGGTCGCCAATATGCCCTGCGTGTTAGCTCGCTTCCGGTCGCCGACGGTGAAAAGATTGTCCTGCGTGTGCTCGACGAATCAAACCAAGCAGTAACCCTTCAGGAACTGGGCTTCTGGGGCCGTGGCCTGGTTGATCTTCAACGTGAAATGGCAGAGCCCAACGGCATGGTGTTGATGACCGGCCCAACCGGTAGCGGTAAGTCTACCAGCCTCTTTAGCATGCTGACCATTCTCAATCGACCTAACGTTAATATATCTACCATCGAAGACCCGGTTGAATATAAGATCCCTGGTGTTAATCAGACTCAGTTGAACGTGAAGGCCGGCATGACCTTTGCTAGCGGCCTCCGCGCCCTGCTTCGCCAAGATCCCAACGTGATTATGATCGGTGAGATCCGCGACAGCGAAACGGCCAACCTCGGTATTCAAGCAGCCCTCACCGGCCACATGGTGTTCAGCACGCTCCACACCAACAACGCCGCTACCACGCTCCCTCGTTTACTCGATATGAACACCGAGCCGTTTCTGATCGCGAGTACCATGCGGGCCATCGTCGGCCAGCGTCTGGTTCGACGCCTACACCGTGGATCGCGTAAAAGCTTTCAGCCTTCTGAAGAGCAAAAAGCAGCCATCACAAAATTGTTCAATCTAAAAGATGGCCAAGACTTTAAAGTCATCCACGAACTTGAAAAACAAGCCGCGGCCCAAGGGCTCGGCGGCGACACTCCTTTAAGCACCGACGAAAACGGCATATTGACACTCTGGACGGCCGATAAAGACTTTGTGGCTGATGACGCTCAAGAAGGTTATAAGGGTCGAATCGGTATTTATGAGGTGCTTTCAAGTTCTAATGCCGTTCAAAAATTGATTATGAGCCATGCCACCAGCGACCAAATTCAAAGACAAGCCATCCAAGAGGGTATGATGACCATGCAAATCGATGGCCTCATTAAGGCGCTTCGCGGCGAAACCACCATCGAAGAAGTCTTAAGAGTTAGTAGGGATTAACGATGCCTAAATTTAGCTATGTCGCTATCGATGCCGACCGAAAGACTATCAACGGCAAGACCGAGCTACCTAGCCGCGCCAGCGTCATAGAAGCCCTGCAAAAACAAAACCTGCGCCCAGTCAGCATCAAAGAAGTCAAAGGCGGTAGCCTTAACTTTAATATAACTATTTTCAAGAAAACAAAAGTCAAACAAGATCAACTAGTTGTCTTTACCCGCCAGCTGAGCGCTATGACAGGCGCTGGTGTTCCGCTGCTTCGCTCACTCAGCTCGCTCGAAAAACACGCCGAAGACGAAGTGATGAAGACTATTCTTGGTGAAGTTATCAAAAAAGTTGAAGCTGGCTCACCACTGGCCGACGCCCTCGCCAAGTACCCGGCCACGTTTAATGATATCTATGTCAACATGGTACGAGCCGGCGAGGCGGCTGGAATTCTTGACGACATCCTAAAACGCCTTGCTCTTCAACAAGAAAAAAGTGCCGCCATTCGTAAAAAAGTGAAGAGCGCCATGGCTTACCCCATCGTGCTCATCGTCATCACCGTACTGGCGTTCTTTGGACTTATGCTGTTCGTCATCCCTCAAATTGGCTCGATTTTGACCGATCTTGGCGGCCCCGACGCCGAGCTTCCCGGCATCACCCTGTTCATGCTTGGAATTAGCGGCTTTATCACCAGTTTTTGGTTTATCCTGATTCCGGCTCTTGTCGGCGCAATATTTGGCGTAATCCAGTTTATAAAAACAACTAAGGGAAAGCGGCTGTTCGACAACCTGGTGCTAAAAATTCCTGGCCTCAACACGATTGTGAAGAAAATTGCTGTGGCACGGTTCTCTCGCACCTTCTCTGCCCTGATGGGCGCCGGTGTTGCCGTGCTTGAGTGCCTAGAGGTGACCTCGCGGGCCGTTGGCAACACTATGTACGAAGAGGCCATCAAAAGAGCGGCGCTTGGTGTCAAGAACGGTAAATCGTTGTCGGCCATCATCGAGCAAGATGAATTATTCCCAGCCATCGTTGGCCAAATGCTGGCAGTCGGTGAAGAAACTGGCCAAACCGACGTCGTGTTGGTCAAGGTAGCCGATTTCTACGAAGAAGAGGTCGACCTTGCCATCGAGGGAGTCAGTTCAATTATTGAGCCAGTGATGATTGTCGTTATGGGTGGCATGGTGGGACTGATTGCAGCCAGCGTTATGACCCCTATTGCATCTCTGTCCCAAAACATCTCCGGATAATCGCTATCGCCATGGTGCTCATGCTATAATAAGTCACAGTTTATTACTGTGGGCATCATGACGAAATTACTATACTCTGACAAACCAATTTTCGGACTTGATATCAGCCATACTGGTATCAAGGTGATGGCTGTTGACCCAAAAAAGTGGCTTGTTCAAGGATATGGATCGATTGACTTAGAGCCCCTAAAAGTAAAAGAAGCCCTTGAAAACGAAGGTAAGACCTACCTAACCGATAATATTAAATTACTGCTTTCAGAAAAGCTAGTTGGCATTGTCACCGGCAAGCGAGTCACAATTGCCGTTCCGACTGCTCGCAGTTTCTCTCGTACGTTCACCCTACCTAGCAGCGCTGAAAAATCACTTCATGACGCGGTTGTGCTAGAGGCCGAACAATACATCCCGATACCGTCCAGCAGCCTATACATCTCCTACCAAATAATTGAGCGTTCTAAAAAAGAAATCACCATTCTAATGAGTGCGGTTACCCGAGTGGTCGTCGATAACGTTGTCGCCAGTGTGGTGGCCGCTGGCTTGCAGCCGGTTTTGATCGAGCCGGGTATCTGTTCGGTCGGCCGACTACTGACAGCTACCGAACAAGGCAACCTACCCACCGTTATCGTCGATATTGGCCCAGCTAGCACCGACATCGCTATCCTCGACAAAGGTAATATACGAGTAACGGGCGGTCTGGCTATCGGCGGAAACACCTTTACGCTGGACATCGCCAAAAAGCTAAACGTCGCCCTAGAAAATGCCCACCAGCTGAAAGTCCTGAATGGCTTGAACGCCGGCCCGCGACAACAAAAACTCGTTGGCTCACTAGAACCTAGCCTGCAACGGATCCTGGCTGAAGTAAAAAAGGTGATGCGCTACTACGATGAGCGAATTAGCACTGATCGAAAGCTTGAACAGCTTTTGATTGTGGGAAGTGGTAGCAGCCTACCTGGTATTGGTGAGTACTTCACGAATGCCCTGGTTATGCCCGCCCGCGTTGCCAGCCCTTGGCAGAAACTAGATTTCGCCCGTATTCAAGAGCCCCCAAAACAGTTTCGCCCCCGCTACATAACTGTTGCCGGAGTCGCGAGCATACCCCCAGGAGGAATATTTTAATGATCAACCTCATGCCCGATGATGACAAAAAACAGCTACGCGCCGCTCGCACTAACGTTCGTCTGCTGAACTACTTCCTGATCTTAGTCGTGGCGGCTGCCTTTCTACTCCTGGTTCTATACGGATCTAGCTTTCTTCTCAGGCAGACTCAGACAAGCGCCGAACAGCTTATCTTGGCCAACGATACGAAGGCTGAGGTATTTAACGAAACTCAATCACAAATTAGTGATCTTTCGGGTCGGCTGACCGACGCCCGGTCTGTACTCGATGGACAATCTTCTTACGGCAAAATAGTCAGGGCGATCGGTGATCGCATGACCGCCGGTACAGTTATAAAGGAATTAGCTCTTACCCCAGCAGCTATCAGGGGAGAGTCTTTCGTCGTGACAATATACGCAGTCTCATCAACAGCGACCGTTGAACTCCGCGAGAGCTTAGAACAGTCTGGCACATTCTCTGATATCTCTATTGCCTCTATTACAGAATCAGGCGCCATCGCTGGCTATCCCGTCAGCGCATCTATGACGCTCAGCCTTACTCCAGGAGCTGGACGATGAAAAAAGGTATGACCGCATCATCGTTCCAAAAATTGCTTATCTTTCTGCTGGTCGTCGTAATTGGGCTCACTGCAGCTGGCTTCTATTATGGCTTTACAGAAGTAAGGAAACTTGCCGTCGAGGTAAGTAACACGGTGGAAGATTCCCGGGCTAGTGGTGATCAAATCGACGAACTCCGTCGTTTGCAACAAACGCTCGCACAATCCGAATCATTAGTCCAGAAGGCCAACCGCATGTTTACCACCGAATCATCGTTTACATCTGATGCCGTCCGTGACCTCGACAGATACGCATCCGTCTCGGGCGTTACGATCGTCGATCGGGCCTTCCCCACTACCGACGAAATAGCCGGCATTCAACCGGGTTCAACTGATCGCTTTATTCGACTCTCTTTAACCCAACCAACGTCCTACGCTCAGCTACTTCGTTTTATCCAACTGATAGAAGGTAACCTCCCGAAAATGCAGCTGCACACCATTACGGTCGCCCGACCCGACGCATCAACCGGCGACGCTGTGAACGTGAGCGAACTAACAATAAGGGTATCGGTAAGATAATATGAAGAAGTCACTCACTTTCTCGCCAGGTCATTCAATCAAACGCTTCTTTAGGCGATTTCACACCACATTATTTGTGTTGACGATACTTGGCGGGCTCGTGTACGCCACACTAATGCTCGCCTCAATATTAAACGATGCCTCAATTGGTGGTGACTACCAGTCGCCGATTACAGCTGGCTCAATCGACCAAGTGACCCTGGATCGAATCAACTCACTGCACACCAGCCAAGGTGACCTTCCACCCCCGCCTCAAACTAATGGTCGAATCAGCCCTTTTACTGAATAGGCTATACTAATACTATGCTTGTACTTGGATCACGCTACCTGAACACTCCCGTTATGAGCCTTCAGACCGGTGCCCGTCTCGCCCACACTCAGCGCGCGCTGATTGATCCAGCAAACCTGACTGTGGCCGCCTATGAAGTTGCGGGGCCGCTCTTAGCAGAGAGCCCTTCTTACCTGCGAGTTGCCGAGATTCGTGAAATTGCCCCTATTGGCATGATCATTGATAGCAATGATGACTTCATAGGACCGGATGATGTGATTCGCATTAAACAACTTCTCGACATCGACTTTGCGCTTATAAACATGCCGGTCATCGACGAGACTAAACGTAAACTCGGCAAAGTAGAAGATTACACTATAGAAACCGGTGGCTTTGTGATTGAGCAAATCCACGTCAAGCGAGGCGTGCTAAAAGGTATTACCGATACTTCCCTTTTGATCCACCGCGCTCAGATAGTGCGGGTGACTGATAACGAAATTATTGTCAAAAGCACTGCCAAAAAAGTGGCGAGTGAGCCCGTTAAAGTAGCCAAGCGCTACGATTACGCCAATCCTTTTCGGCAAGTTACTCCTCAGGTTGAAAGTACGAGCGACGCCTAATCGCTAGTTGCTGCCGGGCTCTTGCTCAGCAGCCTCAAAGTCAGCTATAGCCTGCTTGCTATCATCATAACTAAACCCGAGTCGTGCTAGGTAGGCGAGCAGCTTCTGCGGCTCGCTGTAGCGTCGGTACTTTTTAGCGATTATCTTCTGAATCTCTGTCTCGTCGGTCCGGTCTGTTTCACCCATCACTTGATCGACGATCACTCGCTCAACCCCCTTAGCGGCCAGCTCGCTCATGAGCTTACGCTTGCTTGAGCCTTTTCTTTGGTTCCGGTTCTCTACCCAGTACTGGGCAAACTTGAGGTCGTCGATATAGCCTTTTGACTGAAGCCGGTCAAAAGCCCGTTCGGTAAGCCCGACCGATACACCAGGAAGAAGCTCTCCGGTTTTCCCCATGCGCTGTCTGGTTTTGCGGTACAGATAGTCACGCACCTCGCGCTGACTCCGGGGACGAACAAAGCAGTACTCTAGAGTGCGCATGTATAACTTGCCAAATAGGCTCTCTTCTTCGAGCGCTATTAATTGTTCGTCGCTATAATCGTGGCCAGTACGAATGCCCAACTCAGCTACCTGGGCAATGGCGAGGCTGAACCGATATTTGCCATCAACCGACACGTTCACGCGGCTCTTATCGCGGGCTTGGACTGAAATGCCCGTTATTTTCATGTGGCCAGCCTGCCTGCCGGGTTATGCCTGCAGTTCAGCAACTTTCGCTCGAACCTTAGCTTCAACTTCGACGAGCACTTCTGGGTGGGCAGCCAGGTACTGCTTGCTGGCTTCACGGCCTTGGCCAATTTTAGCATCAGCGTAGTCAAACCAGGCGCCGCTCTTGCCAACAATCTCGTGCAGTACTGCAAGGTCGAGGACGTCACCCGTTTTTGAGATACCTTCGTTATACATGATGTCGAATTCTGCCGCTCTAAAAGGAGGAGCAATCTTATTCTTCACCACTTTTACCTTGGTACGGTTCCCGATTATCTCTTCGCCAGATTTGATTTGCCCGGTGCGTCGAATATCAAGGCGAACCGATGCATAAAACTTAAGTGCGTTACCACCGGTAGTCGTTTCTGGGTTGCCAAACATAACACCAATTTTCATGCGAATCTGGTTAATAAAGATAACAATGGTGTTGCTCTTGTTGATGATACCAGTCAGCTTTCGCAGGGCTTGGCTCATCAAGCGTGCCTGAAGGCCCATGTGGCTGTCGCCCATTTCACCTTCAATTTCGGCCTGGGGTACCAGTGCGGCTACCGAGTCAATAACCACAAGGTCAACAGCGCTCGAACGCACCAGAGTTTCAACGATTTCAAGAGCTTGCTCGCCGTTATCGGGCTGGGCAACCAGAAGATTGTCGGTGTCGACCCCTAGGCGCCGGGCATAGGATGGATCAAGGGCGTGCTCGGCATCGACAAAAGCGGCGGTGCCCCCCTGCTTCTGGATCTCGGCAATCGCGTGAAGCGATAGCGTTGTCTTACCTGATGACTCTGGGCCATAGATCTCGATAATACGGCCTTTTGGGTATCCGCCGCCAAGCGCTAAGTCGAGGCTCAAAGAACCGCTACTGATGAGCTCAACGTTAATCGTCTGCGTGTCACCGAGTCGGCGGATCGCTCCGTCGCCAAACTGCTTGTTAATTTGTTCTTGTGCGAGTCCAAGCGCTTTGAGTTTACCCTCGCTTGCAATCGGCCGTACTGGAGTGTCGGTCTTGTCTGATTTCTTAGCCATATACTTCCCTCTCTTTATTTCACCACTTATTATACGTGGGCAATTCTTAATTTGCTATAATCAGAAGTATGAATACAACATCTCGTGGCTTTACCGTCGTAGAAATCCTCATCGTCGTGTCCGTTCTGGTCTTTGCCAGCATCCTCTTCTTTGTTCAAAAGAATAATCTTGAAGTCGCTGCCCGCGACGAACAGCGCAAAACGTCGATTAACGCCATGTACTTTAGCCTTGAAGAGGTCTACTTTAAGTCAAACGGCCACTACCCGCGCACCATCAACGAAACGATACTGCCATCGGTTGATCCGGCTCTCTTCAACGACACCGCCGGAGTCAAAGTTGGTGAAGCCTCTGGTGAATTCCGCTACGAACCAACTAATTGTACCGATGACAAGTGTCTCGAATACACGCTGCGCTCAATCCTCGAAAACGAAGCCGATTATATCAAAACCCAGCGCTAGTCTCTGGGAGCAATTTCTACCGGGCGGCCAAGCTTAAAAGCTTCAACCGCGTTATTGAGTGTCGCAATATGCTCTTTAGGGTTGGCCACGTAGGTAAATCGGTAGGTTGTCTCTTCACCCTCTGTACTGAGGCGAATTGAACCGTAGTGGAAGATATGCTGGATGATATTTGTCTGCAAGAAACTAGCATCTTCAATGTTACCTAGGCTAACCGTTTGTTCATGTTTCGAGAAAATGCTGTTTTGAATCTCTTGAATAACGCTCTCGTTCGTTAAGAAGAATTTATTGTTGAAGTAGACGTAATAGGCAACGTACATTCCAACCAAGATAAGGCTAGAGAAAAGTAGGATTGGCAGAATTACAGAAGCCGGATCGGCGGCTGCGCCGCGCAGGTTGAGGCTTTGGGCAATTAGGTCGTAGTTGGTCAGTACAATAAGTGCAGCCGCTAGTAAGATTGTTCCTGTCGCCATTGGCAGAAATAGGCCTATTGGGTGGCGGTGCATGGCCCGCACAACATACTCGGCATCGCTGAGGTTGAGGTACGGATGTTTTTTAACCGACTCTTCGTGGCGAGCCAGTGCTTGGGCGCTTATCTCTTGTTTTGGTGGCTCAAAAGGGCGAACCATTTGCACGACCACTGGTGACTTCTCGTCACCCCTAGGTGACGGGGCAGCCGGAGGGTGCGCATACAGCGGGCGTCCGTCGGCATCGTATGCAACCGGCTGTAGATAAGGGTCTGGAGATTGAGGATTTTCTAATGGATTCATTGCCAGTATTATACCAGTTTAATGTGTTTTTGAGCACGAGGGGTGACGCGCCGTCCTCTTGAGGTGCGCTCGATGAAGCCAATTTGGAGTAAATACGGTTCATAGAAATCTTCAATAGTCGTAGCCTCGTCGCCGGTTAAGGCGGCCAGCGTGGATAAGCCAACCGGGGTATCGCCGTAGTGTTCAATCATATGCTTTAGAAGGTTGCGGTCGCCAGCATCAAGGCCAAGTTCATCGACCTCCAGTAGTGCCAATGCCTGGGTGGTGATCACTGTGTCGATAATGCCGTCACCGTTAACATCAGCATAGTCACGAACCCGCTTAAGCAGGCGATTGGCAATTCGCGGCGTTAGCCGGGCCCTAGTAGATAGCATTTCGGCCGCATCCGCATGAATCAAACTACCCAGAATCGCGGCAGCCCGGATGATAATTTTGCTAATTTCAGACGGATCGTAGAACTCAAGTCGGTAGATGTGACCAAAACGATCGCGTAGCGGTGCAGCCAAGGCGCCTGTCCGAGTGGTAGCCCCGATGACGGTGAACTTGGGCAAATCAAGCCGGACACTACGGGCGGCTGGCCCCTTACCAATCATAATGTCGAGCTTGTAGTCTTCCATAGCCGAATATAGTACTTCTTCAACCGTCCGGCTCAATCGGTGGATTTCATCAATGAACAAAATGTCACCATCTTGCAGGTTGGTCAAAATACTCGCTAGGTCACCGGCCTTTTCAATGGCTGGGCCCGATGTAATTCGTATTGCCGCCCCCATTTCATGGGCGATCACCATAGCCATGGTGGTTTTGCCCAGCCCCGGAGGCCCGTACAACAAGATGTGGTCGAGCGGCTCGCTTCGTTTTTTGGCAGCCTCAATGGCGAGTCGGAGATTTTTCTTGAGGCGATCCTGGCCAACGTACTCTTCAAAAGAATGGGGTCGAAGGGTGACTTCGATCAGGCTCTCGGCGTCGTCATCCTCAATCGGTTGGCTGGTATCAACAATCCGTTCAATCGCCATTAGTTGGCACTCCTTAGGGCTTGGGTAACTCGTTCGGCTGTTGGCAGATCTTTCGCGACTGATTCAAGTGCGCCCATAGCGTCGTTTAGGCTGAAGCCAAGTGCCATCAATGCTTCAAGGGCTTCATCGCCAGCGGCCGTCGCCGATACGCCGCTGCTGTGGGCGATTGAAACCGCCAGGCCGACTTTGTCGGACAGGTCTACCACCACGCGGTCGGCCGTCTTTCGTCCGACCCCGGTTGCTTTAGCGAGCATGCCGCTGTCGCCGTGAGCGATTGCGTTGCGGACGGTTTCGCTATCGCCAATACTGAGGATGGCTAGGGCCGCTTTTGGGCCCACCCCTTGGACGGTAATCAGTAGTTCGAATAATTTCTTGGCGGCAAGTGACGAAAAGCCGTACAGATCTTCGGACTGTTCGCGGACATGGTGGTAAGTGTGAAGTTTTAACTTCTCGCCCAACACGGCAGCATCGAAGTCATTCAACGACACCTGCACCTCATAGCCGACGTCGTGAACATCGATGATGAGTGAGTGAGCGAACTTTTCAGCCACAATACCGGAAACGTGAGCAATCATATCTTTAATTATGCCACATTTATGTCGATCGCGACATTAAGGCATGCGTAATCGCGGTCGCCAGAGCATCGGCGCAGTCATCAGGCTTCGGCACCTCGCGCAGGCCAAGCTGCATCCGAACCATTTCTTGAACCTGCTTTTTGTCGGCCTTGCCGTAGCCAGTTAGGCTCTGCTTGATTTGCATCGGCGTATATTCGAAGATCGGAAGCTTGGCTTTGCGGGCCGCCAGCACCACAACACCCCTGGCCTCAGCAACGGTCATGGCCGTTGTAATATTCTTACTAAAGAACAGCTTCTCGATTGAAACCATGTCTGGCTTTGACGTTTGGATAATCTCGGTGATGGCATCGTAGATTTCTTCTAGACGCTCGTCGTGGGGCGTATGTGGCGGTGTCCGCACCACGCCGGCTTCAACTAGTGTCATATTCTGACCATTAATCTCAACTACCCCAAAGCCAAGGATGCCGGTGCCAGGGTCGATGCCAAGAATTCTCATAGCTTTAGTATAGGTTAGAACCTCCGCCGCACAAACTGCCATAGTTTTTTAAACAAGCCGGCTATCTCTCGGCGCCATTCGAAGATCGCATAACCCACCACCGCCAAGACAGCTACTGCGATGGCCGCGAAGACATACCACTGGTTTGGTTGCTCTTCGGACGTTGCGCTCAAAACGGCATAATTGGCGGTGTCTAATTTTTTAATGGTTCGGCAACGATTAGTCTCTGGATTGCGTTCTTGGCCCGGCTGGCACGGCTGGACGGCTGGCTCGACCGCAATCTTGCGACAGCGGTTAGTTTCGGGTGAGCGGAAATGACCAGCTAAGCAAGGCGTCGGTGGAGTTGGCACCTCGATGTTGCGACAGCGGTTGGTATCAGGTGAGCGGTACTGGTTGGCCGTACATGGTTTGAGGCTGGACGTCTCGAGCTTAGGGAGCTCTATAACGACATCGGATGGCTCATTGGCCGCCCCTGGCGTCGGCCGATTGGTATACTGCCAGACCTCATCAATCAGCGCCCACGACTCGCCCTCTTTTGGTGATTCGTATATGGCCGATTCAGCAACAAGGCTGCCCGAACCAGTCAGTAGCTGCACCCGCCCGGTGGTATTAACCAAGCTAAAGCTGAAGAGAGAGTTCGATATAAGTCGATATTCACCTGGCTCAATCGGAAGACCCTCTAGCGACACTTCTTTTAACGAACTAACGCCAAGCACCAACCGTAACTGCGATATGTCAATAGGCTCAGTGCCATAGTTCTCTAGTTCAATAAATTCTGCACCACTATCGCTGCCAATCGCATTTGGTAAAAGCTCACTGATGCGCAGGGTCGGCAAGGTCGGCAGAATCGGTGCGTCAGGCGGCGGTAACGTTGGCGGTAATGGCTCTTCAATATCAATCGTCTCGATTACTACCCCGTTCTGCGGGATCGCCACCGGCGCCACCGTTCGCCACAAACCAAATTCGTCATCATCGCGGAGATACATCTGTGAAGATGGTAGGGGAGTGGTCCAGGCGTGCGAATCAACTGTATCGCCTTGCCCGTCGACTAAGCGCAAAGACTCGGAAGAACCGACCAAACTGCCGCTGCTGGCTGATGTTGGCTGATAAACCAATGAGAAATCGCCGTCTGGTAACGTTTGTGCCAAAGGAATCGATACAATAGTTGCAGCCTCTCCCGGTGGCAATACATACACTTCGGCCGGACTTTGTGGCTCAAAACAAGCAAACGCAATAGATGACTTATTAACTAAGCACCAGCCCGTTATATCAACGGCATCAGGGCTCACGTTCAACAAGGCTATAAACTCCCTGGTTGCCCCACCGCTCACTCCAGCAGAAATGTGCGTCAACTGAACAGATGTTGAAGCGGCGTATGTTGGGGGAACATACGCAGTGCTCTGCACAAACAGACAGAAAACCACCAGAAATATCAGAGCTCGCTTCAACATACCCTTAGTCTAGCGAGCAACTATTAATTTCAGATGAAACGAATACTATTCAAGGTCGATTGTAATATCGGCATTGGTATGAACGTTGGTCACATCGTCTAGATCGTCGAGTGCGTCGAGTAATTTCATCACTTTTTGGGCCTGCTCGGCGTCATCAATCGTGACTGAACCACTAGGGACGTACTGTATTTCGGCGGTCTGGACTTCAAGCCCAGCCTCGGCCAACGCGCCCCGCACCTTGGCGAGATCTTTTTGGTCGGTGTACACCACTAGCTCGTCGCCTTCCTCTACCGCGTCTTCGGCACCTGCCTCAAGAACTGCTAGCAGCACATCTTCCCCGCCAGCCGCAATCGTTAAT
>Ga0136561_1000171_pt1 | contig 23177 bp, 21 predicted proteins | sample AntRauMeHopE1498_FD_104641 | JGI IMG/M metagenome (GOLD analysis project Ga0136561, IMG submission 104641) | Saline lake microbial communities from Rauer Islands, Antarctica - Metagenome Hop E1 #498 | ecosystem: Environmental > Aquatic > Non-marine Saline and Alkaline > Saline | place... | reverse complement strand
TGAATTGGGTAAAATTATCCAGGAAAAATGGAAAAACTACTACTCGTCTGATAAGAAATTTTTAAAGTCTCAACAGAAAATTATTAAAAAACTTTCTAAACTTTCTGATGATAAAAAAACATCTTTAAATACAAGTATTATTAACGTTAATAATTACTATCAAAAATGGGGTGAAATTAAATCCTTAAACAATGAAGATTTTTTGAATAAATTCGATTATATTTCTTGGAGCCATCTTAAAAATTTAAATACTTATCCGCTATTCTTACAGGCAATGACATATTATAATATAGCAAGCCCGTTGATTAATATACTATTACCTGTTCTATTAATGATTATTCCATTCTTTATTATTAAATTAACTATGAGCGAAGATATTTCATTTGAACTATATAAATCTCTATTATTGAAACAATTAAGTAATCATTCAATCGGTGCAGTTATAAAATCTTTCTGTGGGGAAGACGGATGTGTTGATATTAATACAAAAATATATGCTGCGGCAAGTTTCTCTATTTATTTATTCACCATTTATCAAAACATATTGAGTTGTATTAAATTCTATAAAAATACCTATTTTATACAATCATATCTCTATGATACCAAGGAATTTATCAAACATTCAAGTAATATTAGAGAGATTATAGAATCTCAATCTGGCAATCATAATCTCTCTATTACAGATGATATGTTCACATATTTAAATATTCTTAACAATAAAATTAATATACACACTGATCAATTCTCTATATATAATATTAATAATGTTGGCAATATGATGCATTCATTCCATACTATTTTTACAGATGATTATACTAATCAAACTATATTATATTCATTCGGATTCACTGGATATATTTCAAATCTTTTAGGGTTAGTAGAGAGATTTAAAGATAAATCCATTTCTTTAGCATCTATAAAATCAAATAAGAAAACTTCCATGATAAAAGGTTATTATCCATTCTATATTGGTCAAGATGATATCGTATCAAATGATATTTCTCTTGATAAGAAAATTATTATTACAGGACCTAATGCTTCTGGAAAAACAACTATATTGAAAACTATATTCATTAACGTTCTATTAACACAACAATTTGGTTGTGGATGTTATAAAAAATGCACTATTATGCCATACGATAAACTATTTTCATATATTAATATACCCGATACTTCAGGTAGAGATAGTTTATTTCAAGCAGAAGCAAGAAGATGTTTAGATATTATTAACTACTTAAGAGAGAATAAAGAAAAATCGAAAACTCTTTGTATTTTCGATGAATTGTTTAGCGGAACAAATCCAGATGAGGCACAAAAATCAGCAATCTCTCTACTTAAATATTTTAAAAACTATAATGTTGATTTATTATTAACTACTCACTTCGATGATATTAAACTATTTACAGATAAAAAATATAGTCAAAAACACATGATTGTTAGTAATGATAAATATACATATAAATTAGGAAATGGATATTCCACTATAAATGGAGCTATACGTGTTTTGAAAGATATGAATTATCCAAATGAAATTATAGATATGATATAAAGTTATGATTATGAAGTTATAATGCGTTGAAAATAATATAAAATTAATATATGAATATTATAATAGTTGGTATGATTTTTAGTTTAGGTCTATCTATAAGTATTGGTTTTACTCTATTAATTGGTGTGTTGCTATTTTTTTATATGCGACGACAAATGAATGATATGAATTTTAAAGTTCAATCTTTAGTCAATATTATTCGCGACGATTTAGATAAAAATAGGATGGAACATACACCCCCAAAACAAGAGCCTCAAAATATGGTTTTAAGCGAAACTAAACATTTAACTTTAGAGCCCCCTTTAATTCAAGTTTCTGATAATGAATCCGAGTCTGAATCTGAGTCTGAGTCTGATTCCGAATCTGATCAAAGTGATTCTAATAGTATATCTGAATCTGTATATAATGATGATGGAGAGATTTTAAAACTTGACACAAAAGTTATTGTTGATAAATTAGATACACATGAAAGTGTTGAAGATAATACCGACGAAGATGTTGTTGAAGATAATATAGTTGATCATGATGTTGAAGAAGAACATGATAATATAGTTGAAGTTGTTGTTGAAGAAGAACATGATAATATAGTTGAAGTTACAGATACTAAGCCTGATATTTCATATAAAAAGTTGTCAGTTACACAATTAAGGGATATTGTATCAGAGAAAAATCTTCATGATGACCCTAAAAAATTAAAGAAAAAAGATTTAATAGAGCTATTAGATTAAAATATTATATTTTCTCTTTGTATAGTAAAAATGAGCTGGGCTACTTGTTACAATGCAACTAATAATATTCACTTTAATTCACCACCTTTAATGAGTGATGGGAGAAATTTCGCTAATTGGGACCCCGCATGTAAACAAAATGAAATACTTATGAATAAACAAAGAATTCAATCTAATTATCAATATAGACAGTTTTTAATTAAAAATGGCGAATCTTTAATGAAAACAAATAATAAACAATCTCTCGATAACTGCGGCACATCTTTATATGGAAGTCCTCTTTTTGTTGACACTAATAACGGTAAATATCTATATAAATCTGTTAGAGATGGCACACAACCATACGGCTATGAAACCAGTGATTTGAAAAACTTATATCTCTCTAGAGAACAATTACAGAGTCGTCTTTCAGCGCCTATTATGAGCCAATCCCGTAACTAAATCCTATTACCGACAATAATCCCAATAATAAACCACCATGATATTTAATACTCATGTTCCTATTTATGTTTAACCATTCTTCCCTTTGCTCCTTCTTGAACAAATATCTGACCATATAATCCTTCTTTGGAGAGAGAATATAATAGAAATATGTTGTTACAAATGTTATCGCACCTGTTGTGCACATTAATATTAAAGGGGATAAATTTACATTATTATATGTTTTCCATGATATTACTACTAACGATAAAATAAATCCTAATAGAAATCCTGTAAAATATATGTTTCTTCTATGAACAACTATATCCGCATATTTCTCTTTCAAAGATTCGTCTAATGTCTTTTTAAAATCATTCGCCATTGTTGATTTATCAACAGTTAGTGTCATAAATATCATCCCTATTAAGAACATTGCACTTATACCACATGAAACTTTACAAGATGTTTTCATTTATATATATTATAAGATAATAAAATTATTCTTTCATAATATACTATGGTTCGTATTATCAGTTTCGATGTAGGCATTAAAAATCTCTCTTATTGTATTATGGAAACACCTTCGAAAATAAATAAGGATGTTCTTATAAAGGATAATCTAGCCAATTATTTAGATAATATCCACATCATAAAATGGGGAATCATAGATTTATCTACACATCAAACTATAGTGAATATTAAAGAGAAAATAACGTGTTCTTTATTAAATAAAAACAAATCCCAATGCAAATCCAGCGCAGTATATAAAGACATTAGCGGTAAGTATTTATGCACAAAACATTCCAAGATTGAACCATATATAACCAAATCAAATTATGATAAAATCAAAAAGACATACACTAAAACTCCCATTAAAGAACTACAATCTCTCTATGTTTCTGAAATTAAACTGAAAAAAAAGGATATCATAGAGAGATTGATGGAAAAACACAATAAACATATCATATCATCTATAAAGGAACCCTCCAAGAAAGGAGATATTTCTTTAATTACTATTGGCAAAAATATGATTCATAAATTCGACCATGAATTTAATGATATTCTCTCTACAATTGAATTTATAATAATAGAAAATCAGATAGGTCCTTTAGCAATACGAATGAAAACAATACAAGGTATGATAGCCCAATATTTCTTAATGAAAAATATTGAAAACATTGAATTTATATCCTCAATTAATAAACTTAAACTATTTAATTTAGGTAAACTCAATTATAAAGAACGGAAAAATAATAGTATCAATATTATTAATACTAAATTCATTAAATACATTGATACCGGGAAATGGACAGATTTCTTTAATAAACATACCAAAAAAGATGACCTGGCAGATGCTTTTTTACAAGGAATGTATTTTTTTACTATTTAATTCATTTATATATTATTTAGTGCGTCATACTTAAAATTATATGTTCTTATTAATTCATAAGAATGAGTAATAGCCCTGAAATTATAAACTTAGATTTTGAGAAGATTGACATAAACAAGTCATCACCATCAATTAAAATAACACCATCATCTCCTACGTTATCCCAATCAAAATCCGTAAATTTTGGCCCAGGAGCTGAAATGTTAATGAATAATAGTAAGAAATCTTCTTCATCTTCTTCATCTTCTTCCTCCGAAAAAAACGAGATTAATATAGATGACCTCAATAATCTTGAGGATGAACTTAATAATTTAACAAATACACCCAAAAATACTATATCTAGCGACGATAAGCCTATTGAACAATCTAATATTAAGCTCAATTTCGATGAACCTCCTCCTATTAAAATTCCAAAAAATGACACGTCTAAAGATACAACATGGGATGGTTATAAAAAATTCAATGAAATTCCTGTTAATCCCGAGGCAAATGTTCCTAAAAATACTGGTCCTACTATGACAAGTGATCAGAAAAAAACTCTCAAATCAAAATATCTTAGACGACTAGAACAGCTTAAAAGAAAGGGTGAACATTTATCTAAACAATTCACACAAGAGGATTCATATGAAGACATTAAAATTGAGTATGATAATATTATTGAGGATAAGAAAAAGAAATCTAGTATTAAATGGCAGGGTCATGCAATGATGGCTCTGGTTAGAGGATTGGAAACATTTAATAGTCATACTGATTGGTTTGGAATTGATTTAGACGGATGGGGTGAATCTGTGAGTGAAAATATAGATGATTTTGATGATGTATTTGAAGAACTTCATCATAAATATTCTGGCTCTATCAAAGCAGGACCCGAAATTTCTCTATTAATGCAACTCGCCGGTAGTGGTATTATGGTGAATATGACGAACACATTATTTAAATCCAGTATGCCAGGAATGGAAGATATTATGAGACAAAACCCCGATTTAATGAAACAATTTACACAAGCTGCGGCAAATACAATGGGTGAATCTAATCCGGGTTTCGGTCAATTTATGGACGGTGTAATGAATAGTAATAATAAATTTGAGAAACCAGAACAATCACAAAGACGCGTAGATTTACCACCAGGTCCCAGAACAAACGCAACTGATGTTGGTATGGATAGAGGTTATCCCCAATTTAATGACACCGTAGATATCAACGATAGTTATGGCTCTTTTAATCAGCCACCTCCTCAACAACAACAGAGAAGCAATAGACCCGATATGAAGGGACCAAGTGATATAAGTGATTTATTAAGTGGACTTAAAAACAAAACAAATAACATTTCACAACCTAAAGAGGTTAAAATGGAAAATGGAAGCACAATTAGTATTGAGGAATTAAAATCTATTTCCAAGGATGCTGATAATGTTCCAAGAAAATCTAAAAGAAAACCCCGTTCTGAGAGAAACACAGTCAGTCTGGACATTTAATTCAAAAAAAAATTGATTTACATAATGTTATTGTAAAAGGGATCATCAATAAATTTATATGAATTAGTTAACATAGGTATAATTTCGCGGTTCAAACTTGGGATGTTTCTCTTCTGAATATACCAGATGTGTGGAACTGCGAAAATACTGTGTTAAGTAATTCATATAACATTCGATATGAAATGATTGTTGGCCTTTTACGTATATGTCTAAAGTAGGTAATATAAATAAAACGGGTAATTCCACCTACATATGGTCTAATTAACCATGACTAGACAATACGTTGGCAAACAGTTAATGACTATATTGTGATTAAAATCATAATATTTTCGGATTTCTATCGAATGATAATTATACATTTTTTTTATACAAAATTGATTCTTAATAAGTATATAAATATTCATCATACACACAATCTATAATGAATATTCCAGTCGAATTAGGAAACACACATATCCAAAAAAATGTCAAAAGTAAATATTTCATTATTGAAAAGCAGGCAGGGAAAACATTTAATTTAATGAATCATGATATAGAAAATAATTATATGATTCATTCAATATTTCATTCGGTTAGAACATATCTATACAAGTCTCGAAAGAATCGTAAAAATAAAAGTAAAATACTTATTGATTCATTAAAAGTCGATGATTTTGGTTTCCTTATTGAATCATCAAGTAGACCTGCTAGAATTAAAAGTTGTTATGTAGATATTAATAGATTGACAACATTCTTTCCATTATATAAATCTATTGAGTGTGAAGATAGAACTATAGCTATGCATCCAAAATCAAACCGGTGTAAATCACCTTGTGGACTCAATGTTAGCATGTTAAAGCATTATCTAATGTATATTAAGAATCTACCATATCATGAAATGAATAAAATTTTACGTATTAAATGGGAAATATTATCCGAATTTGGTATACCATTAAAAAGACCTGATAATTTAGATAAATATCATCTAGTCATTTCGGCAATATACAGAACAATAGGTCCATATAGGAAGTCTATCTCATTTGATAATCCACAAACAAGAAAAATACATGGTTATAATTACGACTTATCTTCTACTATAATTCCAGGACATTATGTAGTTCCCGTAATAGAAGTTAAATGTCCGTGTTCATATATGGGGTGTAACAGATGTAATAAGAATATAAATCTCTCAACACTTGCATGGATTTTAAATCAATTGGATGACTATAAATATATGCATGAATGGTATTATAAAACATTTATTAAGTCGATATTATATACTATTTTGGATGAAAAAAACAAGATTCCAATTAAAATCACAAAGATTGGAACTAAAACTAAAAATATTTATATGGAATTGCATAAGATTACCTGCTTTTCTTGTGGAATTAAATCATTAAATATTACATATAAAAAGTCCAAAAATATGATTGATAAGAAAAAAACTACTATATTTGAACATCATACATGTCCTAAATGTGATAAGATTAATTGTGGACGTTGTGGAAATAGTAAACATGATCATTATAATAAAAAAAGACATAAACATTCTAAAATGTTACGTAAATGTCCTCCACCCCCTGTATTTAGTGATATATCAAATAATGAACTTCAACAAGTAGAGGCAGCTTTGGGACTTCATGAATCACGCAAATGTCCCACATGTAATTTATTAACATCAAAGGATGACGCTTGTGATAAAGTTGTTTGTAATTCACCTGGATGTGGAACTCATTTCTGCTTCAGATGTGGTGACGATATAACTGAATTGGGTAATAATTACTTATCACATTTAGTTGTTACAATGAAACCTGATGGAAGTCATACTTCATGGGTTTGTAAAAAATTCTGTAAAAATTGTCCAGCATGTGATTCCGGTCAATATTGGGATGGTGCTTCTGATAAAATTCAATGTGGTATGTGTCATATTGAATTTGATGTAGATGTATAATTATTTTGTTACCTTTACTGCTTTACTTAATTTATCTATAAATTTTCTTTTTAACTTTAGACCATTATTACCCGAACCCTTTAGTATTTCGGTTGTTATATCGGTTATCATATTTAATTTATTATCATTATCTAACCAATCAGGATTCAATATTTTCCACTGTTGTAATGCTTTGATATGTTTAGTGGTTATATCGCTAAGTAATTTATTTACGCGTTTACATTCGTCATCCTTTTCCCATTCTTCTTTATCTTTAATGAAAAACTGTTTTCTTTTTAAATCAGTGCATTGTATGGGTCTATTACATACATCGAGATTTGATAATTCTGTGATCAGGGATTTTTCCATGCCATATATGTATCCATTTTCTTTAATTTCAACCAAATCGTCATAATTAATATCGAGTCTATCTATAAAATCGCTAATATTTGGTGCATCTTTACATTTGACTTCAAGATAGTTTGTTAAATTAAATGAATTATTATTTTGAATTATTTTCGGCTGTGTTGCTATATCATGTATTACTGCTGTTTGAGATTCTAATGTATCCCTTATACAATCTGATAGTTTCGTATTATGTTCTATTAATTTATGAACTATGCCTTCAAGACGGTCTACATCCTCTGTATTATTATGTTTATTAACATTTGTTATGTGTTTCAGTGTGGAATTGTGTTTTAAAAGATTAGAATAATTATTCGTTGTATATTGACAAAATTTACATTTTAAATTTGTGGACATTTTCGTTTTTGGACATTTTTTCAAAAGTATCAGACAATTTTCAATATGCTGTAAAAAATAAATGTCCGTTTTTGATTTGTGACCACACTTACATGTGATAAAAGTATCACTACTTTTGAGTAGTTTTCTACTTCTACCTGATACATGTTTTATGGTGTTAATGTGTTTTAGAAAGTTTGACTTAATCGCAGTGGTATGATTACATTTATGACACTCGTATAATCCATTTTTTTTTTCAGTCACAAAAGTATCAATGTATAAGTAGTTTTGAGTAGTTTTGTCCATTTATTTATACTTTTATAAATAAATGTCTAAATTGATTTTTGTCTATATTTTTTAGTTAACGTCACAAAAAATGTCAACTACTAAAATAAATTTCTGACCTCATGGTCACAAAATCAACTTTTAAACGTTTTTTTGGGTTTCATTTTGAGAATCCCAGTTTTGGACATTTATTTGTCCATTTTTCGATTTCTTGAATATAAATTGAAAAAAACATAAAAGTTATAGAATTTATAAATATAAATTACAATTATCGTATAAAATTATAGGTAATGTATTTGAATGATACCTGCATATACCGTGTTTATCCCATTTAACTTGAAGTGTTTTAATCTCTACACCATTCAACCATGCGTCCCTAATAGCATCCTTATAAATAGGGTCTTCATCATATATTTCGAACCATTCCGAATCACATCTTTGTAAAACAAATAATAATATACACCTCATATCAGGATGAGCAATCTTTATATTTTTCAATTCGTTAACGTGTTTGAGTGCTCGTTCGCTAATAGTATCTGTTTTTTTCTTTCTATAACCATCAGGAAAATATGAATATGTTTTTCCATCCCTTGTTTTAGTAAGTGGGACGTTTTTAACTTCAAGTATAAACTTTGTTTTATCGTCACATTCACCTATAAAATCAAATCGTGAATTCATTATTTTCTTTTCTTTCACAATAGTAGTAGCATTTAACCCGTGTATAAGATTAGACTTTAAGGCATTATATGTAATCTCTTCAGCCATTTTAGGAGCTATTCCAACTAAACAATTGGAGAGATTTGCAACATTAATTCTATAATCACATTTCGTGTTTGCACCTTTCAATTCACTAACATAAACAGATGAGGTTGCTTCTGCTAATCCACAACAACCTAATGACGGTGTATGACCTAAATATTCAGTGTCATCTATAATAATATCTGCAACATAAGGTGATTTAATATGTCGAGATGGACGTTTTGTAATAGTAGCTTGAACAAATGATTCTAATCTTAATAGTTCCATGATTAATTTATGTAGTATATATTTCGATTATAAGTATTTAAATATTCAATTTTTAATTACTTATATATAATATGTTAGGTATTTTGGTCTATGAAGTAGCGGATATAATATATCATTTAGGTAAAATAGGGTATAATTGTATTAGTAGTGGTGCATCATTATTTTATAAAAAAGAAGAAAATGATACACTATATGTAGATAAAATCGATTTATATAGAAAGAGACTTGAAGAATTAGAAGAGAGAATTAAATCTATTGAGAAAAATAATTGACTTGTTCTAATTTCTCTCTATGTTTAAAATCCCTATTTGCTTTATCCAATATTTTCAATGCTCTTGCGATTTCATCTTCACTAATAACATTATCACCATTTGTATCAATAATATGCTTCATTCTTTTCATTTCTTTAGGAATAATACACATTGAACTGTTTTCATTGAATAAATATTCTGCTAAAACAACGAAAACAGCTGTTAATACGAGAGATTTAAAAATATCTCTTAAACTTACCCAAATTATTGTAAAAATAAGGAATTGTCGACCTATAGTATTACGTAAGTATGCCTGTTGAGTTTCACTTAATTCAATGGATATATATTTTGAGGCTATATTGGAAATTAATATCATAATACCTGCGAAATATGTGCTATGGTTTAATGAATCTAAACTATTAATTATTGTTTTAAACATATATATTAAGTATTTAAAATAATAAAGTAAATTATAATACGGAAAACCCCTCTTGTGTCTTACCATTCAATGGTGCAGGTTCAGGTTCATCTGTGGTTGAATCTTCAGAATGTTTAGTTATAAGATCAGACTTTAATGTATTTTCTACATCAAGTTGATCGCTCTTTGTGTGATTGTCTTTGTCCTCTTCGTCATCTTCATCATCTTCTTCATCGTCATCATTACCTGTTTCCTTAACTGTTTCTTTAGGAGTTTCTGAATCATCTAAAGTATCATCAATTCCTTCGAGGAGATCAGAATTCATTAATATTATAGATATTATTACAGTTAATATTCCCGCCTTAATTCCGTATGAATGTGTTACCAAGTAAATAGATGTTAATAAGAATAGTTTTCCTAAAATACTATTAGCAATTTGAGTAATTAAAGGATGTTTAATAAACAATACAAAAAGTAGAGCAACTGATAAATATATTTCCGCACAATATTTCATTTGTATATATATTTAGTATTATTTTTTTTGAATTTAATTGCTAAAATAATATCTCTTTTTTTTATAAGAATAACAAAAATGAGTTTACAATATTCCGAATTAGAACAAAATAAGGAAAAGAAAAGAGTAATAAAAAACCAGACTTTGAAAAATCGTAATAGAGAGAAAACAAATAAAGTTAAGGAATTTTTAGAGTCAGCTAATGAGAAACACGATGGACTTTATGATATTCCAACAGATAAAGAAACGAAATCACAAACATATAATGATTATACACCTAATTATCAAAATGAAGAAGAGCATACACCCCCACATAATAATGATGAATCTATATCAGTTGAAGCATTTAATACATTACAAAATAAAGATGCATTTATCCCATACTATAATGAGATGTCTTTAGAAACAAAGCCAGGGAAAAACCAGATGTTTACTGATAAATTAAATTATATGATACATCTTTTAGAGGAACAACAAGATGAAAAGACTGGACATGCGACAGAGGAATTAATTCTATATTGTTTCCTAGGTGTATTTATGATATTTATGGTTGACTCATTCGCGCGTGTAGGTAAATATGTTAGATAATAAAAAACACCTCCTTAGAACTGATCGTTAATAAAATGTAATTATATAAATAAAAATTATTCTGATATTTGTGTATTTCTATGGTTTTATTCTTTATTTTTTTAATAATAATATTGTTATCACAAATGTTTTCAATTGAGATATACCCAATGTTTTTATTATCTTTACAAATTCTCTCTATAGTAGCAAGAGAGAACACTTGAAATTGTTCAGGTGTAATAGATTTATCTAATAATATTGAATTTGTCAATTCAATTACATTCATGTCTTTATATTTGAAGCAGTTTTCTTTAAATATATATACAGCCAATGGAGTCTCGTTTTTATTATTATTAACAGCTATATACACGTGCAAAATACCGTGCTCAATATAATGCATGATTGTTGAAATATCCATATATATAAAATTATCTATTTTTTCTTTAATCATTTCAATACATCTGTGTAATATCTTTAAAGATTCACTATTTAACTTTATAATTTTATACTGTGGAAAACTATTAATAGAGAGATTTTCAATCTTATTAACATTAAATATGTAGTTATTATAGACACAAAATGGAACAAATGATTGTTTTTCTGATTCTCTCTTAAACATGAAAATAGTAGTTGGTTTTGATTGCAATTCCATAATATATTTAACGAATGTATATATCACTTTAGGTGTTAAATATTGTTTCCTGTATTTATATTGAGTGCATAAAAAATCGACATAATTTATATATAGTTCTCTTTTTTCAGTAGATAATTTATTTCTATATAATATTAATTGTTTACTTGTTAACCCAGATATAACTTCTGTATTATATGGATAAAAATAATTGGTTTTCTTATATAATGCGACATAACTATTCTCTCCATATAGAGTATTTGAAAAATAATTATTAGTTGGATTAAAAGAGCACAATTTATCTCTCAAATAATGACCTCTAATAAGAGAGAAATAGTATTTTAATAAATCGTTTGATTTACTGGGATTTATAACGGAGACATTATCGAAATCAATATATTTTTTGGATGTTAATTGTGTTGAATTTGTGAGTATATGTTGATCCAGTTTGAATAAATAATGTGGTTTATAAAAATGAAAAACGGGTTGCTTGCTCCAAAATGGAAATTTAAAATTAACATAAATATATGCTATTACAAATAATGATAATAAACATATAATTATGGGTTTTATCATTTAATAATACTATAGGAAACTATTTAATACCTTCATTCAGGTTTATATAAAATGTAAACATATTGATATTCATATTTACAATAAACGAGATCTATTTTATTTTCCAAAATAAAACCGCATGATTTTGCTAAGGATAAAATTTCTTTTTGTGTTTCCATATAGAATGTGTGTATATTTTTCCTGACATTTCCACTCTTATCATCTTTAAATGTTTCTTCGAATCTAGAGAGATTTTGTTCTGGTAAGTATTTGAAATCTGCTTTATATTGGAAATGATTGAATTTAACAATAGAGTTAGTAATACGTTTTTTGGCGAATTTCTGCGGTGAAACTAATACAAGAGGGTCAGCAGCACTAATAATTGGATTAAATTTATCTCTACTAACAAGATGAAGGTTTAAATAGCCGCCTGGTTTAAGCCATTTGAAACAATTCTCGAAAAACTGTTGTTTATGTTTCATATAATAAATAGTGAAATAAAGACAGTTAATATGTGTGAATGAGCTTGGATTAAAAATCATACCATCCATTGCATCACCTTGTTTAAAAGACAGTTTAGGATAATTTTCCTTACTTTTATTAATCATCTCTTGGGATATATCTATGCCTTGGATATTGAATCCCATATCTGTTAATTTATTAACATGATGTCCAGTTCCAGAACCTACATCTAAAATGATGCTTTGTTTAGGTTCCATACCAGTAGCCTTAAGCATTTCACCAACTTCATATGTATTTTTAATATTATCAAATACTAATTCATCATATATAGTAGAATAGAAATTATCGTATATTTGAACACCTTCTTTAGATATGAATTTCTCTCTTTGGATAAAGCCCTCAACCATTTTTTTTCTATCTGAAGCCATAATTATTAAAGTAAATATAAAAAATACTAGTAATACAATCATAATTTTCCCCCATGGAGACATCTTCGAGAGAGATTTATAAATGTCTGGAATACTAACACATTTACTCATTGTTATATGTATTAATATGATATTTTTTATATGAGCAAATAATAATTATGTCAATTGAGATTAATGATAAAAGAGTTCAAAAAGAGTTCTCTGGAATATCATTTTCCAAATATAAAAAGGGTGAAGTAAAGAAACAGTTGAGAGAATCGATATTGAATAATCGCATAGAACAGGCTAATTATTGGTGTGCAGAATTAATATGTGCCGGTCATTTTCTTGATATATGGGAAATAATAATATTAACAACAAGTAAATTTATACATTATGGTAATCCTAAACTAGCGATATATGTAAGCATGCGATTTAATAAATTTAAAGAAATATTGATGGATGGATATATTGATAATGAGTTAAAATTGAGAGATAACCCGAAGATTAGAAAATTATTTGGCGAAGTAATTAGCATAATTGTTTTTTCAAATAAGAAACATAGTCTTGATGTATATAAAATAAAACATACCGATTTTGATTTAACAGAGATTAAGTTTAGATTGAAAGCAGATGAATTAATTTATGGTGCGGAAATATTTAAAAAGGATGATCCAAATGAAATATTTATTGCTATTAATGAATTAGCATATAGTATCTCTCATAAAAATAAGAATAATAACTCCAGTGATGCGTGTTATTGGATAGATTGGATAATCGAATTTGAATCTGTTGCCAAAAAGAAAAAAGAACTCATGTATTGTGAAAAGCGTAATAATATTCCAGTAAATGAGAAGTTTCAGAGAGATATTATATGGATCATATGGGATATGTTTATGAATGAATCTCTCAATAATCACCCTGAAATAATAACTAAAATAATAGAAAATTTATTGAACTTATTTTGTATTCATTACTCAAGCGGTGTTAAGAAAAGAAGACGATATATTCTATATTTTGTAGTATCATTATTAACTGAAAAGATAAATATAGATATACCATTATATAGTAATAAAGAGGTTATCGATACAGTTGTTGAAAAAATAGATTTAATATATTTGAACTTAAAGAAGAATGAAATAACACCAGATACAGATTACTTATTTAATGGGTTAAAGAATAAAAATCTGGAAAACTCTTTAAAGAAAATAGAACAATTAAACTCTGTTGAATTTATACCACGAATTTAGACTATTTTTTTATATTCACTTAATACCATTTTTCTTCTCTCTGAATAATCAACTATCGGTTTAAAATACTTAATATCATTGAGATTATAGTCTCCATGATATTTAAACCATTCATGAATATGTTTATTTTCTATATTTTTCAATTCTGGACACCATTTTTTTATATATTCACAATCTTCATCATGTTTTTTACTTTGAGACCATGGATTAAATATGCGGAAATAGGGTTGACTATCAACACCACTACCTGAAACCCATTGCCAATTACCATTATTAGCAGCAGGATCATAATCTATTAAATTTTGTGCGAAATATTTCTCACCTTTTCTCCAATCAATAAATAAAGTTTTAATTAAAAAACTTGCCACGATTAATCGTCCTCTATTATGCATATATCCAGATATATTGAGTTGTCTCATACATGCGTCAACAATTGGAAACCCGGTTTTTCCTTCCTTCCATGAATTAAAATATGATGTATTATTGTCCCATTTAATATTATCATATTTGGGTTTAAATGATTTTCCTTTTAAAACAGATGGATGTGAGTCAAGAACATGTATATAAAAATCTCTCCATATTAATTGGCGAATTAAAGGGTCATAGTTCTTTTTTTTAAGTTTATAATAAACTTCCCTTATGGATAAACACCCGTATTTTAAATAAGGTGATAATTGAGTTGTTTCTTGTGATAAGTCGTCTCTTGAGGTATCATATTTTTTATAATCCATATTCAATCTCTCTTCTCCTTGTTTTCTTCCTCCATTTAAGAGAGAATTAGTATCAGGTATAGTGAGGGACGTATATGTTTCTCTAATAGAAATAGATAATTTATTAGCAATAGATTTATGACACCATCCTGAGTTAAATCTGTATTCTAATAATTGTGGAATATCAGATTTATTTTCCATACATTTATTGTAAAAAGGTGTGAATTTTTTATATACATCATCAGATGAATCAGTTGTAATAGACTTTGGTGTAAATAAACAAACGTCATGATAACAGTTGAATTTTACATTACTATCTTTACATAATCTCTCTATATTTCCATCTCTTTTCTTTGAATATGGAGTGTAATCAGTATTTATATAGAGAGATTGTATATCCTTATTAGAATCAAATATTTCGCTAATAATAGAATCAATATCACCTTTAAAGAAATTAATATTTCCATTTTTATCATTAATTTCTCTTTCTAATTCATCGAGAGATTCAATCATAAACTGAACTGATTTATTGGATTTATATTTATTTTTTGTATCATCTGTTTGTTCATCTGTAAATATGAATATGGGAATTATTTGTTTGCAATCTTTTAGAGCATGATATAATGCGGTATTATCGTGTAATCTTAAATCTCTCCTAAAAATAAATAAACCTATCTTATGCATATGTATATTTATAATATTATTTTTAACTTAAAACTATTTTCATTACTTTAAATTATATGACAGTTTACTGCGAACAATCTAATAAATTGGAACTGAATAAGGTGAAAGATGAAGAAAATATATTTCTTATAACCCAGTTTTTTATACATAGTAATAGTGAAAGACACAAGGAGATATTATATTGTTTAAAAAAGAATGTAGAGAATGAATATATTCATAAAATATATTTATTGAACGAGAGAATTTATAGTGACGAGGAATTAGGAGTGAAAAGTGATAAAATAATTCAATATGATATAAAAAAAAGAATTAAATATAAAGATATTTTTGAATTTGTTGATGAAAAAAATATAAATGGCTATATTGTATTCACGAATAGTGATATATTCTTGGATGAAACATTACGTATTTTAAATCACACTAATATGTCGAAAACCAAAACATTTATGGGTCTATTGAGATATGAATACAATAGTATAAATAAATCGAAATCATTAATATTTGGACCTAGACCTGATAGTCAGGATACATGGATATTTCATTCGTCAATGAATGTAGATAGCGATAAAAGGGGTGATTTTGACTTCCATTTTGGTATGCCAGGATGTGATAATAAACTATTTTATTTATTAAAAACATACAAATATACATTGTTAAATACACCACATTTATTGAAAACATATCATTACCATACAACACAAATACGAAACTATAATATAAGTAATTTAATTCCTGGTCCATATTTATGGGTTGACCCATTTGGATATAAAACAGTTAGAAATTATGGTATGATTAGACACAGTTAATCATTCAAAAAAATGTTCGATTTATTAATATTATTATATGGAATATCGTGATTTTTACACCATTCAATGCAATTATTGATATTTTTATCTTTCAGATTTTTCACCTTTTCACCTCTACCATTGTTACTAATAATATCTAATGTAAAATTAATATTGAGTAATTGTCTCTCGGTAAAAATACAATTCATTTCGTTTAATTCATTAAAAATATGTGAAGGGATTTCATTAGTTAAAATACTAAGATCAACTTTATCCCATTTTGCGATTTGTAGTTTAATAAAGAATTTTTTAATCTTCAAATACATTTCATCTGTAATAGATGCATTTTTGTGCTTACAAACAATATATTTTTCTGAATTACCGTATCGACTTGTTTCCGGTTTACAAATATACACTTTATCAAATAATGACGATAATAGAAAGATAGATTCATATGAAATCGTTGTAAATAAATCGAAACATTTGATAATCATGCTACCACCGGGTTTACACAGAATTAACCCATGTAAAATTTCGGATAATATTAGCTTTGTTGCCATTTGTTCTTGTTTATTGAAATCGACTGAGAAATCAAATCCACCATCGCCTGTAATTAAATCGAATTTTTCCTTGAAATTTTTGTAATTACAATCTAAATTCTTTACAGAATATAGATTTCCGTCTAAGGTATCACCATAAACGATTGATACATTTTTATGATTATTAATAAATTCACGTCCTTTTTTCCATCCAGGAACGTTTCTATCTTTATCATTAATAAGAGTCATACCATAATAAGTGTCATTCTCATTATTTCTATAATATGTAATCGCCTCAATGAATCCACCAGGACCTTCTGCAAGATGAAAGGAATTGATTGATGTGTTATTAAGGTCTAAATTGAAAAAATGAAGTATTTCAATGAGTTTATAAAATGCTCGAGATAATGGACGTAATTTACTAATACGTTTATTGTTAACAACACCATGTATATATTCATATGGGTTCGTTACTTTTTTGAATATATCCCATGATTTGCTGTTTTTCTCAATAAGCTTTTTCGTATTTGTTAAATAATCAACGCATGAATATGTCGATTGACTAATAGAGGTATTTATATTATTATTTGTGTCTAAAAAATCGATAATTTTATTATCAGTTTTGCAAGATATTTCGTAATGTAGCATATATTAAACTATATATAATCATATTTATTATTTAATATTGTTTTTATTTAATCTTTAATTATTAGTTTCTTCCTAACAAGTTTTCTACGTTTAATAGTCGGTTTAACATTTATAACAATTTCTTTGGGAGATACCTCTTTAATTGATTCTTGCAGTTTTTTAGTTTCTTCTTGCTCGGAAATTATTTCTCTCTTCTCATCTTTCATATACATATCATATACTGATGAAGCGTTTACATTTGTCACCTTTTTATAAATGAAGTAATTATTAAGGAATGAAATTCTCTTCTCACCAGGATTATTTTCCAAATTTGACGCCTCACCTACTTCATTTTCGAAATCACCTTTAACTGTTTTTCGACCTTTTTCACGTTTAATATTTTGGATCATTTTATCGTAAAGAAGAGAGAAACTACCCTGACCAGATGGGAAACGTTTATCTTTTGCCTCCTCTTTACTTAAAACCTCAAAACCATAGTTTTTCATAATTTTATTTAAATAATCAAAATTAACGAGATATTCGCGGAACATTTTATTAATAGTTTCTTGATAAACGTCAATTGCATAACCAATACTTGATTCGTCATTTGGGAATGATTCGCTGTCATATTGTTTTTTAATTTCCCAAATTTTTTGTTCATTTTTGCTTTCAATAACACTTTCGCCTATTTTCAATCTTGATAATTCATTAAACACACGCTTTCCATCATAACATGTTCCAATAAAATATCCATCTTGACTACATCCTTCTGAGACATTTCTGAGAAATGTATGTAATTTCTGTTTATTTTCGAAGAAATAATGAATTGCAAATTGACATGATACAACGTCAAATCCTTCATTAGCAACTCCATATTGTTTATATACTCCGCGTCCAAGTTGTTTTTCATCTTTAGAACCAACCCCAAATACCGCATTAATTATTTCCTTTCCTTTATCAGTATAACAAGCATCACCTGATTTAATATGTCGCGAACTATCTGCGTTCACAAATAAAGCATTAGGCATTCTTGAGAATTGTTTTTTATAATTAAGATATCTAGCACATGCGCCATCTAGTCTATTTTCAATATTATCTTTGGAAATATCAATCCCCAACACGAATTTCAACTTACTAGAAATCCACTTTGTAAAATCCCCACCCTTTCCAACTGCTAAATCATACAGTGTGTTTCCAGGGGATGTTGCATTGAATATCAACTGTTTCTTAATATATAGATTGTGAAAATCTCTCAACGCCTTTGTTTGAGAACGTCCATTTCTATTATAATAAACATCATTATCCTCTAATAAAGTAGGTATATTCTCTCCAGTAGTCAACATTTCCTCATCAATTGGATTATGAATTGAACTCCAAACACTTTGTGCAACATGATAAGCATTACCAAAGTTATTTAAACCTGATCTATATTCAAGTGTTTTATCATATCTTACGCGAATTGGTTTCCATTGCCATCCGTCTTTATCAGTTATTTCATATCTAAATTCAACAATTGTATTATCCTCGAAACTCTGTTTTCCATCCTCAGTAAACATTTGATATTGTCCTGTCGAATCCTTATGTAACATAATATTACACATATAGGCATCAGGTTTATTGGGATTTGAAGGATAAAATGGCATTGGTTTATACGTAGATTTATATATCTTTGATGGACTATCGCCTTCAAATGAGGGTAATTTATCATTAATTACATCATTACATGGATTAACATATCCGTGTTTTTTACTGTCAAATCCAACCATTAATACGAGTGTTTTATACTGTTTAATTTGTTCGCTAGTTTGCATAGATACACCAGATTCAAATATCGTTTTAATAACTTCAGTATTAGAATCTGTTTTTTTAGTTGATACTAGGAAATCAATCGTATTAAATGCAGGAGGCTTCCATTTGAATGATAAATCCCAAGTTCTCTTGAAGTTATACGTTTTATCACCTTTGTAATCTCCTCCAACACTTGTATTTAATGGGGTAAAAATAAGACCGTCTGTTTCGTATTCATATAAACCACCTTGGATTTTGGATAAGATCGACCTACACGCGCGGAATATTCCCTTATTTTCATTTAAAATCTTGGTTCTCTCATTGTCTTCCAGTTTTTTAAATTCTTCGTTCTTTCCCAATAATACAATTTCAAATACTTTTGGGACGATCTTTAAACTGTTTTGAGCAGAAACTTTTTCCATGCTTAATGATTTAATGAATGACTGCATTTGATAAAGTCGATAATTTGACTTGATAGATTTTTCATCTAATGTGTCAATAAAATGCTTTGTTCTCTGATCATCTTTATTAATGAAATAAATATCAAAAATAGCATAGGTATTTATGTATGTTCCATGTTTATCGAATAGAATATGTTCTCCATCAAGAATACTATTAAAATGCGACTTTTTTTTTGTGAAACAACCACTATATTGAATCTTCATATTTGTATTTATAAAATATATTTTGCCTGAGTCATTAACAAACATTAATTTCCGTTCTCCATCTGCCTTATCCGTAACACAATATGGATTTCGAATATTAGGTATTGTGGATGAATCTGTAACATTTGAAATATTTCTCATCTCTAGAGAGATTGACGAAGGACCGATAAAATGTTTGGGATATAGATTGCTTTCTAATTCCTTTCCATGAATTAATTTATAATACTGGGCTTTTGCATCATTTTGTTCGCTAAATGTAACTGGATATGGTGTCTCTTGAATCCCGCTAATTACATATAAAATCGTCTTTTTGAGATCAATAAATGCGTTGTCATCAATCATGTCGTATTTAAATTCTTTTTTATCAAATTCAATTTCAATCTCATATGTCTCTTTATTAGTGAAAATGTTTGAATCTTGAATGTTATATGTTGGAACCATTCGACTATCACGGTTTAATTTTGAACTTCTAACAATACTAACATCGACTCGTGGACCACGTTTGTCATTGTTTTGGAGACTATAACGTGTAATTAACCTAAAAAGTTTCTTTCTATTTCTCCAATCATTTACAGTCTGTGTTATCATACCAGATTTACTATTAAGAACCATTTCATTTTGATATGATACGCGGAAGTTGAAATCTGAATTGTCTATATTTCTAATAGGATTTCCATCAGAACCAATCTTCATCTTCTTTTGTTGGAAATCGATATTTTGTTTTATTTCTCCTGCTTCATTAGTAATTGAATTAGTCCGACAATATTCTTGAATATTGAGAGAACCATTAATTTCAGTTCTCACATTAGATATTCTGTGTTTTCCTGATTTGGGGTCGATATATTCATTTTGTATTTTTAAGGTCTGTGTTTCAGGACCAATATAGAATTTTTGGGATAATAGATACTTAATCACATTATCGAAATCTACTTTTGTTAAAGGTTTGCCTTTGACTCCAAAACGAACTTCAAATTCTTCTTGTGCGTCAGGTGATTTAACAAAGATATCAAATAGTGATTTCATACTGTCAGCCATACTTATATATAATACATAACTTTATTATTTTATATTATATTTCAATTTTATATATTACTTCTTCATACAATTGTTTTTTAGTTTTATTTTTACTCTTTGATGATTCATTAGTATAATTAATTGTAATTCCCATTTGTGAAGAAATTTCTTGTAAATCTTTCAATTTATAAGACGTAATTGCCGACATTGGTTTGATAATATTATCTACTAAATAATGGGTATTTTTAATATCATTTATACTCATATGTTCAGAATATAATGACAAATTATTTATATCAACACATTGAATATTTTCAACAATATCATCAGCTAACATGAGTTTACCACATGAACCCTTTTTAATAAATATATTTATTTTAAGAACACTAATACATAATAGAAAGGTAATCAACGATAGATTCATTCCATTACCTAATTCACTATTATATGTGTCCGTTTTATATCCTAGTTCTTTAATATGAGATTCCCCTGTTTTTCGTAATATTTCTATAATTTTATATCTAAATGACTGCTCTGTTTTGAAGTTTTCAATAGGAGAAATAAGTTTAAACTCTTCATAACCATAAATTAATACATATAATATCCATATATATGAGAGACTGATATTGGATTGTTTATCAATCGTGACCTTTTGTTGATTAATAATTGCTGATGTATGATGTGTATTTTGAGTTTTAACAATAGGTTTACGTGATGTAATAATTGAATACGAGTTTAAATTTTCTATTATTTTGACATCATTACAATTATATATTTCAAGTATATTATGATTATTCATGATAATATACTATATTAATTATGCTTTAATACAGATTATAAAATGTATTGTTAACCACAATAATAGACACATCCAACAAATGTTGCAATATAAATATTACATATTAAACTTTCATATTCATTATTATTGAAATCGAAATCAAATCAAGGATACTTTTAGATCTAATAATATCACTAACTTCGGTATAAAAACTTAATCCTTGATTAAACCCTCTAACTCCACCAAAATTCATTATCAATATAGTATATTATAATATATTAATAACATTAAAACTTGTTGAAATATCCAGATATCATCCAGTTAGGTAATTTTGGTAATCCAGGTCTAATTGATAATACAGAATCTCCAACATATGGAATGGCATATATTATATCATCAAGACCCAGAATTCCACCCTTCCAACTTTCACTAGCTGATGATGTAACAGTTAATGAAACATCATCTGTTTCAGTATCAAGAACAAGTATATTAATATCTAAATGTGGAATAAAATAGATGTTTCCATCTCTTCCAAGAACACCACCTGACCATTTTGCTGGTTGAACTGCTGTGATTGATAACGGTGCAACAGTTAAATCAATTAAACTTGGAGTATTAGTATTTGTATTTAAAACAAGTATATTATCATTATTATATGGAGCAAAATAAATATTACCATTTGGAGCTAAAACTCCACCTGACCATTTACCTAATCCGGATAAAGTTGAATCAATAAAACTTGGAGTATTAGTTCTAGTATTTAAAACAAGTATATTATTATTACTATATGGAGCAAAATATATATTACCGTTTGGTGCTATTACTCCACCTGACCATCTCTCATTACCGGCACTAGTAGATGCACTAATAGATAAAGGTGCACCAGTTAAATCAATTAAACTTGGAGTATTAGTATTTGTATTTAAAACAAGTATATTATTATCATTATATGGAGCAAAATATATATTACCGTTTGGTGCTATTACTCCACCTGACCATTTACCTAATC